>Ga0210124_1000040_pt1 | contig 79420 bp, 88 predicted proteins | sample Muzzi_PWC_D2_FD_185554 | JGI IMG/M metagenome (GOLD analysis project Ga0210124, IMG submission 185554) | Wetland microbial communities from San Francisco Bay, California, USA, that impact long-term carbon sequestration - Muzzi_PWC_D2 (SPAdes) | ecosystem: Environmental > Aquatic > Marine >...
CCCGCCGAGAGCCAGTAACACTGTCTGGGTAAGCTAGCCTTACTACCAGAAAAGCCTGAGGGGGGTGGCTCTTGCGAGTCGCCCCCGTTTCATTTTCGGGGTAAGGTTATTGCGCATGACCTTCCTTGTGTTGATATCTTCCGCAATCTAATTGATGAATTGCCAGGAGGCTGTCGGACTTGGGCGTTCGTAGCGGGCAAGGTGGGAGGGTGAGGCCATTGTTCTGATCGTTTGAGGAGAATAGCCGTAGCTACTTGATGAAAAGGATCGGGAAAATGGGTCGCTCTCCCACCGGCACAGTAGATCAGTCCCAAGTCCGACAGCCTCCTAGGGCTTTGAGGTGAACCGATGAGAAAGTGGCCGGGTATTTTGATCTTCCTGTTTGCAGTCACATGCCTTGCAACCGCGAGGGCGGATGTGCTCTTGCTGGTGCATGGCTATCTGGGCGGGGCTTACTCCTGGGACAGCAGCGGGATTACCAGCATACTGCAGCAGCGCGGGTGGCAGCGCGCCGGCGTCTACGTGGCTGGTCCTGCCGGTGTCCGGCTGGTGCCTGCCGCCGGTACCCAGGCTGATCGCAAGTTCTATGCTGCCAACCTGGCATCAATGGCTCCCATGCGAGTCCAGGTGCCGCAGCTGCAATTTATCCTCCATGCGATCGAGCAGAGGCACCCAGGCGAACCGATCACTATCATCGGTCATTCCGCGGGCGGCGTGGTCGCTCGTACCGTGCTCGTGCTCGGCGGCGGCAGGAATGTGAAGACCCTGATCACCATCGCCAGCCCGCACCTGGGTACCGTTCGCGCCGAACAGGCGCTGGATGCGACGGATATTCCCTTTCCATTTTCCATCATGGCGGATTTCTTCGGCGGGAAGACCTACGATATTGCCCGAGACTCCCGCAGCCTGTATGTGGACCTGGTACGACCGCATCCCGGGTCTTTCCTTTTCTGGTTGAATGCCCTGAGACATCCCGACATCAACTACATCTCCGTGGTGCGCGGCCAGAATGGCACCGGCTGGGGGGATTATGTAGTGCCGGCCTACAGTCAGGACATGAACAATGTGCCCGCCCTGCGCGGCAAGTCCGCCGTGGTGACGATTGCGGCCGGGCATGCGCTTACACCGGCGGATGGTGTCGTGATTCTGGATGCACTCTCGAAAACTTCCGCGGGGAAATGACAGGTCCGGGCAGAGTGCCGCTCGCTTAAGCCCGAATCGTGGTCGATTGCCACGGAATCCACGGAAAATAGTAATGAACATTCGGTGTTTTCCCGTGTGCTTGCGTGGCGATCCCATGCCTTCATCGTGTTTCGCATCCAGTCTTTGGGTTACTGCTGGCTGTCGTTTCAACGATTTCAGCGGTCGTTTCAGTTATAACGAGACCGTTCTCCGTCCAGTGCCGGTGTGGAAGTCCATATCAACATGGCAAGTATCGACTCCAACTATGCGGAGCGGGATAAGCATCTGCGAAGCAGGGACTTTCTCGATGCTGACATGTACCCGGAGGCGGTTTTCAAGAGTACCGGTTACCGGGAAAACCCCGACGGGAGCGGGTACTCTGTGGCGATCTTACCCTGCATGGCGTGACCCGTCCGATCGAGATCGAGGTGCAACCGGTCGCGTATGACCCGGATCCATGGGGTGGCTGCCGCATGGGATTTACAGGAACCACCCGTTTGAAGCTGGCGGATTTTGGTATCGATTACAATCTCGCTCCGGCCTCGAAGGAGGTTGATCCATTTGTCTCCACCGAGGGCATCCGCCAAGAGACCGGGTCGTGTTTCCGGCGCTGAATCGTTGCTGCCGGTGGTAATCAAGTGAATCGTTGACACCACCGGCAGAGTTGCGACTAACGCGCACAAATCGGTCGTGCCGAGCTTACCAGACGTTACCAGACTGTTGTTTTCTTGGGCTGCCTTGACCTTGTTCCAGTCTTTGGATGCGTTGCTTCAGGCGATTGATTTCCTCCTGGTCGTCCGAGGTGATGCCTGGGCCATAATCCGAAGGGCCGGTATAGTTTCCTCCGTAGGAAGGACCGGAATAAGAGCCGCCACGGGAGGAACTGCCTTCACCCGATGAGCCGGAATTATATCCCTGCGGGGCACCGGTGGCAGGGGCTCCACCATAGCCATAACCAGGGGCACCATAGCCGTAACCCGGGCCCCCATAGCCAGGTCCACCATAACCCCCGTAGCCAGGTCCACCATAACCCCCGTAGCCCGGTCCACCATAACCCCCGTAGCCCGGGCCGCCATAGCCGTAACCCGGACCGCCGTAGCCATAACCGGGAGGTGGTCCATAGTCATCATAATCGTCATCATAACGATCACGGTCCCTGCTCTTGTTGCCCATCCACTTGGAAGGATTCATCATGTTGCCCATGTCGAACGCCTGGGCCGGTATGGCAAGCACCAGGCTGAATGACAGGAAAATACTGCTCAGTATGACTGATTTGGTCTGCACTCTGTGGTTCTCCTCTCTGGTTTGTTGTAATCGCACCGCTGAATCGGCAATCCGACCAGTGTACTTATCGCACTTGCTGCGATTGTCGTCAAATGAATCGTGCGCAAGTGTTGCCTGCAGCCGCATCCGTGAAAGTCCTGCCACTGATCGTGATAACTGCGATGAGTGGTTGGCCGGGGTTCAATGATTTTGCCGCGTGCGTCTGCCAGTGAACCTCTACGGGTATCGATTGCCCGGGCCCAATCCGGGGCGCGGATTGTAACTGGCTGTATTGTACATGATTAATACTCCAGTATGATAATCACCCTGGCGGGCGCTGGGGTGATGCGGATGACGCAGGCCGGGGTTTCCGGCTCACATGCGCTTCGTGGCAATTGTGCGATTGCCGGCAGAGTGTCACCCTCTGCCATTCAGGGCAGGGTATCGAAACAGGAGTGTTTCTCAAGGGAGGGCGCGGGCCTTGCTTGGCTATATCTTCAGGATCACATGGCGCATCATCAGCTGGCTGGAACTGGCGTTGTTCACCCTGCTGATGTATTTGCTGTCGTTTCTTCCTGCGATGTTGCTGCAACGTTTCTATTTCAACCTGTTTCGATTCTGGGCGCGCGCATTCGTGCGTGCGCTGGGTATAGACCTGCGCCAGCACCAGAAAAACCTGCGACCCCTTCCACGGCAGTACATCCTGATCGCCAACCACCCCTCGGCATTCGAGGACATCGGGATACCAGCCCTGTTTCCGGTAATCTCGCTGGCAAAGATCGAGGTCGCGGATTGGTGGCTGGTCGGGCGTATCAGCACCGCCTCAGGTTCCCTGTATGTGGAGCGTGAATCGCGCGAATCGCGCAATGCCGCGGCGGAAGCCATCGAAAGCAAATTACGGGAAGGCAGCAATATCGCCCTTTACCCGGAGGGCGGCTGCAAGGGGCGGCGCATTTTCGAGGATTTCCGCTATGGCGCCTTCGATATATCATTGCGTACCGGCATACCGATATTGCCGGTGTTTCTGCACTACGAATCCCAGGACGATTTCGAATGGAGTGCTCCACAGACACTACTGCACAAGATATGGCACATGCTGACGACGCAGAACCATCGTGCGAACTATTACGTCTATGACGCCTTCGACCCGGGCGATTTCCCCGACAGGGAGGCGTACGCCGCACATGCACATGCGAAATACCTGGAGTGGCAGGCACGCTATCTGGACTAGTACTGACTGGCAATTTCCGCAAACAAAATCCTGAAATCTTAAAGCTGCTTGCCCGGTGGTAATCCCTCAAGCCCTGGGTATGATTCAACATCATCGCAACAGGAGGTGATTCCATGAAATCAAGGAAATTCTGTTTGCTCTGCAGCGCGGTGGTGGCCGGCCTGGTGATGGTCATTCCCGGTGCGATGCGGCCGGTCATGGCGGATGAATTGCTGATGAAGGACGGATCCCGCCTGATGGGCAAGGTCGTTAAAAAGGAAGGTGCCACGCTTCAGTTCGAGACCACCTATGCTGGCGTGATCAATGTGCAGTGGGATGCGGTCGGTGAACTGCGAACGGATGAGCCGGTCAAGGTGATGTTGGACAACGACACAACATTGCAGACCGGGACGATCAGGAAAACCGGAGAAGAGATCATGCTGGAAACGGTTGCCGGCGCTCCCGCGCAGTCGGTTCCGCAGGGTACGGTCGCTTTGATCAATCCGGAACCCTGGCAACTGGGGGAGGGTGCCAAGGTGACCGGGCATCTGAACATTGCCCTTAAATCCGAGCGCGGCAACAGTGAAGACGACGAGTTCGATGCGGACGGCGAACTGCGGCTACGCCGCATTGACGATCGATTTACCATGTATGGCCAGTACGAAAATGACCGGACCGCCGGTGTGGTAACGACCGAAAAGTGGTATCTAGACAACAAGTATGATTATTTCGTTTCAGAGAAACTCTACTACGGCGCCAAGCTCGCTTTCGAGCATGACAAGTTCGCCGATCTCGATCTGCGAACCCGGTTCGGCCCCCACGTGGGGTATCAGTTCTTCGAGAGCACCGAACGTAACCTGGACGTGGATGTCGGGGTGTTGTATGTCGACGATAACTATAACGTCGCCGACGATGACCAACACTGGTCGCTGGGTTGGCAGGTCGATTTCGACTGGTTCCTGGTGCCCGACCGGGTACAGTTCTATCACCGCCATACCGGCTACCAGGACGTGAATTATTCCGACAATCTGACGGTGGATTCCTGGACCGGTTTCCGTTTTCCGCTTTACAAGGGCATCGTGGCCGTCACCGAGGCGGAGCTCGACTACGATGGTGGCGCCCCCGATGATGTCCACAAGACCGATACCACCTACCGCCTCAAACTGGGATATCAATGGTAGACGCGGTGCGCTAGGAGGCTGTCGGACTTGGGCGATCGTAGCGAGCAAGGTGGGAGAGCGCTCCATTTTTTCGATCGTTTGAGGAGAATAGCCGTTGCGATTTGACGAAAAGGATCGGGAAAATGGAGCGCTCTCCCACCGGCGCAGTAGATCAGTCTCAAGTCCGACAGCCTCCTAGGCAGCTCATGAAGCCTTGGCTTTTGTCCCTGGTGCTGCTGCTGCCATCTGCCGGTACCGGCGCCGCGGATGAGACCACGGCCGTAACGGCGGATGGCAGCTCATCCGTGATCAGCAGGGCGGCGGTCGAGGCGAGAATGAAGGAGGTCGAGGCATCGGCCGAGCTGGACGAGGCCGCGAGAAGCTCCCTCTCGGATTTGCTGACCAAAACACTGGGCTACCTTGAAGCCATTCGCAGCAACAAGGCTGCCGGGGAAGCTTATCAGCAGGCACTGCAGACGGCACCCCAGGAGGCCGCCGCCATTCGCGAGCAGCTTGGCAAGGACGCTGCAAGCAACACCGAAGTGACTGTGCAGGCCACGGATGCCTCGCCGTACGAGGAAATCGAGCAGGAACTGCTGCAGGAAAAGGCCAACCTGGCGGCGGTCAGGGCGAAGCAGACGGATCTGGAGGACCAGATCGCATCGCTACAGGACCGGCCCGCTGCCATACGCCAGCGGCTGGTTGAAGTAAAAACCAGAAAGGATGACCTCGAATCGGCGCTCAAGGAGCCGGTGCCCGAAGGGGAGTTGCCCTGGCTGAGCGAGGCGCGCCGTTGGGCGAAGCAGGCGGAAATTGCAGCGCTGCGCAGTGAAACCGGGATGCTTGACCAGGAATTGTTGAGCCAGCCGGTTCGAATCAAGCTTCTGGAGGCGAAGCGCGACCGGGAAACACGCAGTTTTTCGCGCATCTCCACCCGGGTGAACCTGCTTGAGGAACTGGCTAGCCGGAAGGGGCGTGCAGAGGTCGAGAAGGCCGAGGCGACGGTCAAGGCAGCCGTCGATAATGCCGAGGAAAAACATCCCCTGATTCGCCGGCTGGCGAAGGAAAACGCGGAGCTGACGCAAAGCTTCAAAACGACGGCAGAGAAGCTCAGGCGAATCAGTTCCCGTGATGATGAAATCAATGCCGAGGCAAAGGGAATCGAGGAGAGGTTTCGCGGTGCCCGGGAAAAACTCAAGATTGCGGGCTTGAGCCAGGTGCTGGGAAAAGTGATGCGGCAACAGCGCGCGACACTGCCGGACTTGCGCGACCTTGCCAGACAGCCCGTTCAGCAGGAGCAGGAAAATGCCCAGGTGGCCCTGCGCCAGATTCAGCATGCCGAGGAGCGCAGGCATCTGCGAGACATCGATGAGTATGTTACCGCACTGCTGGCGGAAGTGCCGGCGGGAGAAGCGGCCGGTTTGCGGGATGATCTGAAACAGCTTGCGGAGACCCGCGATACATTACTCGAAAAGGCGATCACCATTGAAAATTCCTATATGCGCGCGCTCGATGAGCTGGAGGTTGCTTACCGGCGTTTATACGATGTAAGCCGGTCTTATGATGAATTTCTGGCAAAGAATCTGCTATGGGTCCGCACGGCCCCATGGCCTGGACTGGATGACCTGCACCGGTTGCCAGGGCAAGTGGCGGCGTTGCTGTCTCCGGCAAACTGGGTCGAGGTTTCGGGTATACTGATCAAACGCGCCGCCTATTCCCCGCCATTCCTGCCATCGCTGGTGCTGTTGGCTTATATTATCTGGAAAAAGCGCCGCTTCCGCGCCCTGCTCAGGGTGATGGGGCAGCAGGTCGGCAAGCCGTCGGTCGACCGTTTCTCCTTCACACTCAAGGCCCTGGGTTTGACGCTGCTGCTCGCTGCACCACTGCCACTGATTCTCTATGCAGCGGGATGGGAACTGGGCTTCTCCCCGCAGGCAACCAAATTTTCACAGGCAGTGTCTACAGCCCTGCTGTGGGTGGCGCCGGCCCTGTTCTATGTGCAGTTTTACAGCGTCCTGTGCGCACCGGGCGGCGTCGCCAACCGCCATTTCCTGTGGCCGGAGCAGGTAACCGCACGCTTGCGCAGGGAGTTCAACTACCTGAAGGTCACCTTTTTACCGCTTGCCTTCCTCACGGTACTGATTATCTACCGTAATCCCGGGACGCTCGGCGTGGGTCTGGAACGCCTGACCATGATGACGACCCTGGTGCTGCTCGCGATCTTTTTCTACCGTGTATCCGGAGTGGCGCTGAAGCAGTTGTCACACAGTGCCCCGCGGGTGCGCCAGTTGTACATGGTATTGACGGTGTTGCTGCCGCTACTGCTGGCGGGTCTTGTATTCGTTGGGTACTTTTACACTGCCGGCATGCTGGCGGGCAGCCTGGTTGCAACCCTATGGTTCGTCTTTGGACTGGCGGTGCTCCACCAGCTCGCTGTGCGCTGGCTGCTGCTGGCACAGCGGCGTATCTACCTGAAGAGTGTGCGCGAGCGTATGCAGGCTGCCCGGAAGGCCACCGGCCACAATGCCACGGAGATCGAGGGCATCACCGTCGATATTGAGGAACCCGAGCCTGATCTGCTGGCCTTACGCGACGCAAGCCGCAAGTTGCTGAATACCTTTCTGGTGATCATCGGGATCGTTGGTTTCTGGCTGCTCTGGCGGGATCTTCTGCCGGCGTTCGGTATCCTCGACACAATTACCCTGTGGCACCACACGGTGGTCGATGCAGGCGAGGAGAAACTCGCCCCAATCACCCTGGCCGATATCGGGCAGGCCATCCTGATCGCGGTCGCGACCCTGGTCGCGGTCAAGCGCCTGCCGGCGGTCCTGGAGATCGTCCTGCTGCAACGTTTCAACATGACCTCCGGGAGTCGCTATACCGTAACCGCGCTTACCACCTACGCCATTATCGCGGTTGGAGCGGTGCTGTTCTTCCGGGTGATCGGAGCTGACTGGTCGAAGCTGCAGTGGTTGTTCGCGGCCCTGGGTGTGGGTATCGGCTTCGGCCTGCAGGAGATCGTGGCCAATTTCATCAGTGGACTGATAATCCTGTTCGAGCGACCCATCCGTGTAGGGGACGTGGTCACCGTGGGCGATACCGATGGCGTGGTGACCCGCATCCGCATCCGTGCGACCACTATCCGGAACTGGGAGAACCAGGAACTGCTGGTGCCCAACAAGGAGTTCATTGCCGGCAGGCTGCTTAACTGGTCACTGTCTGACCAGACAACCCGCGTCAAGGTGCCGGTCGGCGTCGCCTACGGCAGCGACGTGCAGAAGGCAATGCAATTGATGGACCAGGCGGCGCGGGAAAACGCCAGCGTGCTCGCCGATCCTGCACCGTCGGTGATCTTCGAGGCCTTCGGCGACAACACACTCAACCTGGTGCTGCGCTGTTTCGTGGGCGCGCAGCAGGCGCGTATGCCGACCATTTCCGAGTTGCACGAGGCGATCAACCGCAAGTTCAGCGAGGCTGGCATCAGTATTGCCTTCCCACAGCGTGATGTACACCTCGACACCGCGAAGCCACTGGATATACGCATCCGGCGTGATAACGGCAAAGACCAGACGGGCGACCAATAGAGGGCATCCATGGCACGACCGCACACGGCGACATAGGAAACGGCACGTGATGGAATAGCATATCGTTGACGTGCGTCAGTGCTGATAAGGTTAATATCTCCACGCAAGCTTACGGAAAATCACCGGGTTTTCATTAGAACCTATCTCAATAATCATCATGCGATGGTCCGCCCTGCGCCTGTAGGACCCGCGCCCCCGCGGGGAAGGGATTACCCGCGCACCTTGTTTCCGGCATTGTTCCCGGCGAGGGTGCCGGTCCTACCCGTACCAACCCGTCGGCACAGGATCTTGGAATGTCCGATCCCATAATTTGAGATAGGTTTCAATAGATTCCGTGGATTCCGCAGCTGCGTATCGCGGCTTGGGCTCAAGCAAGCGGTATTCGGCGGATGGATCGTGCATGATACCGGCAGGCGGGCAGTGTAGTCTGTCTTGCCCGCCGGAAATGGTCAGAATCCGGCCGACAGGAAGAGTATCGGACCGTTCATGTCGACATTGTACCTGTCCGTCCTTCTGTTCTTGTCAATCGTGAGATCCGCGTCGATGTATCTATAGCCGATTCCTGCACCGAAGTTTTTCGTAATGCGGTACTCCAGACTGGTATCCAGGGTGACCAGGTCGCCGCTGTACTGGTCATAATCGAGGCCAAACCAGCCGGCCGCGAATTCCATCGCCAGATCGGGTGTAAAGGCATAGGCGCCGTAAAGGTTGATGTTGGGCAGCGGGGCGAGAATATCGGCCGTTTCGTTGCCGAGCGAAGTGGCGGTGTTTCCGGCGCCGATATCCGCCCCTACCGTGGCTTTCAGGTCGGCGGCGTGGATGCCGACGCCCAGCCCGAGCCGGGCGCGCTCGGAATGCAGGAGTGAATAGCCCAGGTTCAGCGTATAGAGGTCGATGGCGAGCGCGGCGTTGACTCGGGCATCGACCGGAACATCGAGGTCGCCAAAATTGAAATCAAAGGCCGCAGTATTGCCGCCGGAATTGTCAAAGCTGAAGTAGTCCATTGTAATGCGCCAGCGATCCGTGAAACGCCAACGACCGGACAGCCATGGAGATGTTTCTTTTGTGTCGATACCGAGATCATCCAGTGTGAGATTAACGGTCTGATTGCCTATGTTTGTGGATCGGAATGAACCCTCGGCATCGATCCAGTAGGAGCCGCCTTGTAAGGTAATGTCCTCATCGAGTATTGGATTGAAGGATTGTTCTGCTGCACAGATACCCTGTGCCAGCAGCCCAAAGACCAGAATTGTTGCAGCTTGTCTATTCACGGGTAATTTGCTCCTGTTCAGAATGGATGGGTGATACCACAAAACCGCTTCGGAAAGAAGCCGGGCCGAGTTCACTCTGCCCGTCAGGGGGTGCCAGGCGCGGGTATCAGGTCTCAGAACTGTTGGTGCCGGTGTGGCTCGCTGCCTTTCGGCCGGGTGTCTCGGTGAAGTTGCGTCAACGGTATCGGGACCGGGGGGCGGTCACCTCAATGGCTTGCGGACGGCAGTCGCGGATATCCGTCGATGTAGTTACCAGCTTCCGTGAACAGCAGCACTCCAAATTCCAGTACCAAAACTGCAGGACAAGGTTCGTCAGCAGGCCGTTGTCCAGGGCACCCGGCCGGTCACCGCGATTATTCATATACAGCAGCAGCGCTCCGGGTAACGGCATGAAGAAGGCGATAGAGACCGCCGCCGCGATACGCTCAACCGCCCCAGGACTGGTTGCTGCGATCACCCGGCCGGGCACTGTATCCCGGAAACTGAAAGTGGATCTGTTCATGGGTGCACGGTTTTTTCCGCACTGCCGGCTGCAGTCGCCGGCTGCCGTGTTAAAGTAGGTCGTTGTCATTGTCCGCTGCGGATTGCCTGTCAATGAAGCTGCGAAGCCAGATATCCCTGCTGCTGTTCATGTTCGGTCTGGTCCCCCTGCTGGTGGGGTTCGCCATCAATGTGCCCATGATCTTCGACCGGATCGAAACGCTATATCACAAGGCGCATCTGCAGAACCTGCGGGCGGGATTCAGCGACCTGGACCAGCATATCGCACGGCGTCACGAAATGGCGCGCCTGCTGGCCAAGATGCCGGAGCCCGGGTTCATTCTTGCAGACGATGAAAAAAAGTCGAGTCGGGCTATAGAACAGGCACGCAAGGCCTATGTGGAGTGGGTCAATCAGGTACTGCTGGACCAGTTTGATATCAACCAGATTCTGTATCTGGACGAAGCGGCTAAGGTCCGTTACTGGCTGAACCGTAATGACGTGACAGGTCTGCTGGAACCAGGCAAGGGTACACCAGGCAGGCCTGATCCGGAGTTACTCAAGGCCGGCAGGGAACTCAGTCCGGGAGCCGTGGTTACAGGCCCTATCGTATTCGACAAGACCGCGGAGCCGGAGTCCCCCTCCCGCTACATGCAGCTCAGTCTGGTGAGCCCGATCGATATTCCCATACAGGAACCGGATTCGGGTGAGTTGACGGAACACCGCGGTATGGTGATCCTGTACCTGGATATCGGCGGTCTGGCGAGCGCCTACCGCGGCAACTACTGGGTGCTGAGCGACGGTAATTACCTGGGAGTCGAATCCGGCGTGCAGGCAGAGACTACAGCCTTTGAGGATTTCCCGGGTCTGAAGGAGATTTTTGCCAGGGATGAACTTGCGCTGTGGGAATATCAAGGACAACAGGTTATGTGGGTACCGTTGTTCCGGACCCAGAATGCCGGACCACTCTGGGTGGGGCGCAGCGTCGACCCCTCTCCGCTGACCATGTTGCAACGCACCGTCGAGGGGCGTATCGCCATTATCGCGATCGGCCTGCTGGTTGTGGTGTTCGTGGTGGCGCGCCTGATCGCGCTCAGGACGGAGCGGCTGGGCCACGAATTGACCGATGGTATTTCACGGGTGCTGGAACATGACGAGGCGGTGGGCTTTTCCTGGCGCAGGCCGCAGGAACTGCATGATCTCGGCGAGAACCTGACGCGACTGGCGCAGACGCATGCCGCGCATAACCGTGCGCTTTATGATTATGCGCAGGAACTGGAAGCCTCCAACCGCTACAAGTCCGAATTCCTGGCCAACGTCAGCCATGAGTTGCGTACCCCGTTGAATTCGATTTTGCTGCTTTCAAAGATGCTGGCGGACTGCGGTGCCGGAAACATATCCGAGGAAGGCTGCCGGCAGGCGCGCATCATCCATGCGGCCGGTTCGGACCTGAAGGCTTTAATCGACAATATTCTCGATCTCTCACGCATCGAGGCGCGGCAGATGACGCTGCTGCCGGAAACCATCGATTTGCACAAGTTACTGGGTGATATCCTCGAACTGCTCAGACCCCAGTTCGATGACAAGCACCTTGAGTTGACACTGGAAGCCGCCGAAGGGGTGCCCCGGACAATTGTTTCTGATAATGAGAAACTCCGGCAGATCCTGGTAAATTTCCTCTCCAATGCCGTCAAGTTTACGCGTGAGGGCGGCGTCGTGGTGCGCTTGCTGCCCGGGGTCAATTATCCCGTGGCGATCAGTGTGACTGATACCGGCGTTGGCATTCCCATCGAGAAACGTGAATTGATCTTCGAGGCATTCAAGCAGGCGGAAGGTTCGACCAATCGCCGCTTTGGCGGGACCGGGCTGGGGCTCACCATCAGCCGGGAACTGGCTACCCTGATTGGTGGCCGCATTGAGGTCGAGAGTGAGGTGGGCAAGGGTTCGACCTTCAGCCTGCTGCTGCCGGCGGAGATGCCGCTGCAGGCAGCCGCTGCACGGGAAGAGTCGGAACAGGGAATCGGCGGTAAGGCTGACAGGCGGGAACAGCCGGTGCCGGCGGCGGATTACGGGGGTGCCCGTGTATTGCTGGTGGATGATGACATGCGCAACCTGCTGGCACTCACGCCGCTGCTTGAACACTGGAAACTGGATGTCATGGCTGCCGGCGACGCCGAGGAGGCACTGGAAACATTGCAAACGGCCGGCGCTTTCGATCTGCTGATTCTGGATATAATGATGCCCGGAATGGACGGCTATGAACTGGCCCGGCGGCTACGCCAGGATTCCCGATATGCGGATCTTCAGATCATTGCCCTGACTGCTCAGGCCGGTGCAGAAAACCGGCTGGCAGCCCTGGCCGCGGGAGCCGATGCCTGCCTGGTGAAGCCTGTTGACCCTGCCGATTTGAAGGATATGCTGGACAAATTCCTTGCCGCGCGCGATACCGCGGCCGCGCATGCAACCGCGGATGCCTGATATGAATCGCTATGCCGGGTTTCGAATCCTCATCGTCGATGACAATGCGAACAATCTGTTCACCCTGCGCGCATTGATCAGGCGCTACATGGATGCGGAGGTCCTGGAAGCGGCCTCCGGGCAGGAAGCTCTGGATATCGCCCTGCATGATTCACGTATCGATCTGATCGTTCTGGATGTGCAGATGCCCGAGATGGACGGGTTCGAGACGGCTACCATGCTGAAGGTTCGGCATAAGACCCGCGATATTCCCATTATCTTCCTGACGGCGGCCTACAAGACCGATGAGTTCCAGCAGAAGGGCTACGATGTTGGCGCCGCGGATTACCTGCTCAAGCCGATCGATGACAATCAGCTGATCAACAAAATCAGCACTTATCTGCGACTGATCGAGAAGGAGCGGGGTCTGAACCGGCAGCTGGAGGCCCTGGTTGAAGAGCGTACGCGGGAGCTGAGTCTGGCGAATACCTATCTGGAAAACATAATCGGGAACATGGGTGAGGCCCTGCTGATTCTGGATCCCGAGGGGCGGATCAAATCGGTCAATCCGGCGGCCTGCAGGATGCTTGACTACCCTGAGGATGACCTCCTCGGGATGGCGATCGGTGATGTCTTCGAGGAAGAGGAGACCGAACAGGCAAACGCCTTCATGGGGATCTGGCTGGAGGCGCTGATTCGCACCGGAACCATCAGCAGCATCGGTGCGCGCTTCATCGCCAAGGACCAGTGCCGGGTACCCATCCTGTTTTCGCGCACGGCAATCAAGGACGAGGCAGGCGGAATTACTGATATCATCTGTATTGCAAAGGACATGACTGGCTATACCCGGGTTGAGCCGGGTGTATAGGTGAACTGAAGACGCAGGTCTGCAGGCGGGTTGCACTTCGGGGTACACGGGGTACACTTCGCAGCAGTGATCACCGGAGCATCCAATGGAAGAAGTTGAGCAGGATCAGGGTCCGGAAGAGGACATTATTCTGACCGCGGAGGCACTCAAGGCCATGGGTCATCCGTTGCGCTGGAAGATTCTCTGTACCCTGGGCAACAGCGAAATGTCGGTTGGCGAAATTGTGGAAAAAATCGGGACATCACAGAGCAATGTCTCGCAGCATCTTGACCAGTTGCGCAACAAGAACATCGTCAAATCCCGGCGCGATGCGAATCGTATCTATTATTGCGTCAGAAACGAGAACCTGCTGGAACTGATCGGAACGATGCGCAATGTTCTCTGCCGAACCAACCTGGATGACATGCCGCCCCCGGAGGATTGATCGTTGACTGGCCGGGCAGGATTCTCTCCCGGCGTTTGGGAGCCGCCGAGCGACCCTTCCATTCCCGGTGCTTCCCGCGGTCCCTTATAATATTCCCATGGGTCGTTCCGGTGACAGTTCAGCCGGCCCGATCTCCCCAAAGGCAATATTTTGGCAAACAAACGCGGGTGGTGCTTGTGCACACCCGCGTCCGGTTTTCCGGATGGTATCCGGGCTTACTTGGTTTTCGTGGCAGGCGCCTGCGGGGCAACATAGCCATACGGCGCATAACCGTAAGGTGCGCCGTAATAACCATAAGGGCCACCCCAACCATAAGGTCCGCCCCATCCATACGGTCCGTAGCCCCAGCCGTCATAGCCGTAACCATAACCACGACCATAACCATGGCCCCGGCCACGACCGCTGCCGCTGATGTAGAAGCCGATGTCGAAATCGCCATCGCCGTCGAACAGGCCGTCGAACGGGCCCCAGTCGCTACCCCAGTCGTCCCATCCTCCGCGGTCCCACGGACCTCCGCCCCACCACGCCGAGGCAGCGGAGGAGGCAACAGCCAGTGTTGCGGCCGTCATTACTGTAGCAATCATTTTCATGGCTGTTTCTCCTTTTATCTCAATTACCCGGTTCGGTCACCAGGCGATTCAAAATAATCATACAATAATTTATATTAGCAAATACTTAATAAGAAATAGCTAATCTACCATAAATTTCTTAGAATATTTTTATAAGTCTTCGTGAGTAGCTGATAATCGATGTATCTCCAGGCGGGGTTTTATAGAAAATACATTATTGAAAACATATGGATATGAAAGATCTGGATATATTCCAGAACTCCAGCCCAAGCCTCTACCTTTGGGGGGAGGGGCTGTTTGGAATTGGCGGATATGATGAAATCATGCATATGGGAACATCCAGCAAACTGCTATTGTCGATCGTCGAACTGGGCGGTTACCCGAATTTCACGCCACTGTACCGGGATCTTGGATATGAGGTTGCCATCGAAACCCGGATGCGCAAGGCGATCGGCCTTCTAAAACGGCGTACACCGGATGTCATTGTTGCCGAATTCAATTTTCAGTCTGATTTTCGGGACCGCACCAGTAGTCTGGAATCCTTGCTGGCGGTGGTGCAACGCATGCCTGGAACACGCGTCATCGTCTTTTACGAGGAGGAATACCGGCCGCAGTTTGAAATATTGCGGGCCCGCCTGCCGGTGCATCAGGCCCTGGCCTTTCCTATCGATGAAGCCGGACTGCGTGCCTGCCTGCTGGATGCGGAGTATGGGATTTGACGCACAAAGGGTCGCTTGTATAGAGTGGTAATATCAGTCCGGGGTGTGCCCGCTAAAGCGAGTGTATATTACAACAACAGTAAAGGACATGACATGAAACACCTTAGTAACTACCTGATATTCATGCTACTGGCATGCCTCTCAGTTTCAGTCCTGGCATCCGGTCTGAAAGTGCGTGTCTTCGAGCGCGGTGGCAATGCACCTCTGTCTGGTGTTGCGGTTTGCCTGGGCACATCCGCCAGGCTTGATCAGTTCGGAGCATCCCGAACTGATGACTCGGGGTATGCGATATTCAACGATATACCACAGGGACCACTGCTGGTCACGGCATCCAGGTCAGGATTCAAGGCCGTACAGGAAAACATTGTGACGTCCAACATGGACCGCATGCTGGTGATCTCCCTGTCTTCCGGGGGGGGAGGCAGTCAATGCGAAGTGGGCTCGGGTATTGTCAGCCAGCAGACCGGCGGGCTGGATATCAGTCACTTTGCAATCAATAACGGTGCCTCTCAGACAGAAGAGCGCAGCGTGACCCTGGACAACCGGGTCGATGGAGACCCCAATCAATTTCGCGCAAGCGAGCGGGCTGACCTGCGGGATACGCAATGGCAGGACTATTCAGGGAATGCGCCTTTCATGCTGAGTTCCGAAGCCGGCCGCAAGGTTGTTTACTTCCAGGTTCGCCGGCATGCGACCATCAACGGGGCGGATCTGGAGGTCTTGTCACCAGTGGTGCATGATTCGATCAGTCTGCGACCCTGAACGGCTCACCTCAGAAAGGGACGTCCGCCGGGTTGTAGTCCAGGGTTTTCTCGGCCAGGATCGCGCCGCGGTCATTGGTTATGACGACTCGCCAGCTGCCGGCCATATCCGGGGTCAGCAGCCTGCCTGACCACATGCGCGCCAGTGGCTTGTCGATGCGAAAACTCAGACTGGCAATGACCGTTCCCCGATGTTCCCAGGTATGCACAACGGTTTCACCCGTCATATTCCTGGCCTCCAGGAACAGGAATACCTGTTCCTGGTCGCCATTTACTTCGCTGAGGCTGTCGACCGGTTCGGCATGCCGCACGGCACTGGTAAACAGGGCGCGTGAAATCCCATTTTCCGCTACCGGATCCGCATGCGTGAATGTTGCTGCCATGGACAGCAGCAGGATGGTAGCGGTTAGCCGGGTATGCATGGTTCGTGACAGCGTAGTGGTCTGCCTGTTATGAAACGGTGGATTCATGACGGATGCCGTGACCGTTGTCTCATCATGCGCATGCGGCGCATGCCGAAGATCATTTCATCATCGCGATAGAGGAAATGGCGCACATTTCCGGCATCGCTATCCTGGTCGGTATACATGTTCGATCTATATGAACTCTCCCTGTCCACGGTAATCGGGTGGCGGCTCTGGCGTATACCCGGATAACCGTTTGATAGTCGAAATCAGGTCTCTTCGTTGCGCGGACGTTTGCGGCGGCCTTCAAATTTCACAATGGACTGCACCATGATGTCGTATGGCAGTCTGGCCAGACTGCCATGTCGCTGGATGGCCTGCCCGATCAGTCCGATGACATCATTGATTTCCTGCTGTGCTGTATCTGGGTGCAGCAGGGCCTGCAGGCCAAGCAGACCGCCGGTCTGTACCTTGATTTCCTTGGCATGGGGCAGGGGTGCGTCGGTGTGGGTGAGCTGTAATGCAAAACGTGCTTTCCGCCGCATGCAGTTCAGGAGTTCAGCACACAGGGCATTGCCGGATGCAGATTTGCAGGCGATGCCTTCACGGTCGGCCAGATGAAAACGCTGCGCCATCCCGCAATTGCAGCGGCGCGAGTTGATGCTCTTCTCGAAAACACAGCGACGCTTATTCAGTTTATGGTAAGTGTCCTTGTATTCCTGCTCTTCCATCGTGGCTTGCGGGACACGCTTGCCGTGTTTATTTTTCCCACTCCTTGGCGATCGGTTGCTCCCGGAATTCGGATAGTTTCTGTTCGGCCTCCGCCGTATCTTCGGCGAAGATAATCTTGTAGCCGAGTGTATCTTCCAGCGGTATTTCGCTTCGCAGGCGTCTGACCTCGGCCTTCGCCTGCTTGAAGTTGTCGAATTCGCTGACGAGCGAAACGGGCTTATTGCTGCCGGGTTCACTGGTCCTCACGATATAGATGTAATAGGGCATTGGCATGCACCGGTTTCAGGTTGATTGCTCATTGATTATAGCAGCCACAGGGGATTTTCGGCGCGATTGTTCAGGTCCCGATCAAGACAGCGGAGACTTGTGTGTTGTGCATAACGATGCAGCCTGTCTTGCGCCCGATTCCGTCGCTGCTGTAGTCAAAGGTATAGATTCGCTGCAGGCCGGGTCCCGTTTTCCGGGAAAAGACCGGACGTATGCGCTGCAGGGAAGGTGTGCCATCCAGAAATTGCAGTCCCTGCCGCTCGCAGGTTTCGCGTGCCGTCCTGATGGCGGTGTCGCGGCTGTCCTGTCCGATCCGCCACACCCAGACGATCAGGAAGATCACCAACAGCAGGATTAATGGCGTCATGTTTCCTTGTCCGCCGGTTTCCGGGCAGGGTTGCGGGAGTCAGCAGGCACGGGCTTCGCACGATGCGCTGGTAATGCTGTGATGCATGAAAAAACGCATGGATTACATGGAAATGGATGCTGATAGTATATGCTTTTTTAAAGGTAATCCGGTATGGTAAGACAAGATCATAAGTCGGCCTGCACGCTCCACCGATTGTTCCAGTTGCAAAGGCACACCTCTATGTCAGCACTTACACCGGAAGACCGTACCCATCTTGGCCGCCTGGTCGTCAACCTTATGGATGACTGGGGAATCACTGCCTCCGATCAGGTCGTCATGCTGGCTTTGCCACAGGGTACTCCGACCCGCATGCTGCGCCGCTACCATGAAGACACACCACTTCCGGATGACCCGGAGGTAATGAAACGCGTGGAACACCTTATCGGTATCGGCGATGCGCTGCGTACCACCTTTCCGCGCAATGCCGGTATCGGTTTGCACTGGCTGAAACAACCCTGCAAACGGCTGCGTCGCCGCAGGCCGCTGGACATCATGGTGGAGGATGGCCTGAATGGCCTTATTACCGTGCGAACCCACCTGGATTGTTCGTTTGCCTGGCGAGAATCCGAGAGAAATGAGTAGAGCCTGTCTTGAAATAGCGGATCGATCGTCAGGGCCAGGCGTAGATCCGGCGAGGATTAGGGTTTTTCGGATGTATTAAGCACCACAGCAGGGTCTGCAACACCCTGTTGGCGAGCGAGATGCATTTTGTACAAACTCTAATATGACAGGTTCGCCGGAGATGTCGTGTGATCACGCTACGGACATCACAACCGCTGTCAGAATGACCGGGAGCGCACTTCGTCCTGTACCTTCTGAGCGGTATGGATCGAGGGTATGACGTCAGGTTCAGGCGGTTTTCCGGGTAAGCCGACCATCGCTACGGCGATACCGTTGCGGCGCTACAGGCTTGGTGAATTCACGCTGATTGTACTCGGTGACATCGAGAGCAAGGATGGTGTTGATTACCGGTATATCATGGCCGTGATCCGGGGTCAGGAGCCGGAACCCGGCATCTATATTACCGCTGAGCGGCCTGCTGCCGGTGGTTCGTCGCAGCTGAACATGCGTTTCATCATGCGTGACGGCAGCAAGGTGCTCGGCAGTTCCGAACAATGGGGGGAACTGGACGTATTCATCGGGGAAGCAACCGGGATTGTCACACGGGTGCTGAATCTCGGTGATGAAACGGTCTATCCGATAGCGTGACTGGGGTAAAGCTGGCATGCACAGAAGACTGTATTTGACGCTCCTCCTCACCCTGCTGCTCTGGGGTGGTACAGTGCATGCGTTTTCCTTCTGTTCCTCCTTCGGTGGTCGGGACGAGTATCGTTCGCGCTACGATGACCGGCTCCCGCCACTGCCGGGAACCCGACGAGGGTGGTACTGGGATTATCCATACGATTCTGCCCCTGCCTATCCGGATTACAACGGTAACTATCCGGATTACGGTGGTTACTATCCGGATTACGACGTCTACGACCCAGTTGCGCCTGCTGACATACAGATCCCGGACCCCGTGCCGGTTGCGCCGGTATCAGGTACGATTGCGCACTAACTGAACAGGGGGACGGTTCCCGCCAAGCCCTGTGACTCGAGGATTTTCAGTATCTCACTGGGTTCCACAGGCCTGCTGAACAGGTATCCCTGGACGATTTCACAGCCCTGCTGCCTGAAGAACCGCAGTTGTCTAGCGTTCTCGATACCTTCTATAACCAGAGCAAGGTTAAGGCTCCTGGCCATTGCGATGATGGCTTGGGCGATCATCGCATTCCCGTTGTTTTCCGGAATCCCATGTACGAAGGAATGATCGATTTTGACAACATCGACGGGAAGGCGCCGCAGGTAGCTCAGTGAGGAGTATCCGGTTCCGAAATCATCCAGGGCAATACTGATACCCAACTGCCGCAGCTTCTCAAGGGTGGTGATCGCGGAATCAATATTCTGCATCGCCACATTCTCTGTGATTTCCAGCTCCGTCATGCGGGGTTCGATGCCGGCATTTGCGATGGCTGTTGCAACAACATTATCCAGGCCGGGTCGCGTCAGCTGGACAGTGGAAAGATTAACCGCCATGGTCAGGTCCCGATGTCCTGCTGCGTGCCAGCTAGCAAGTTCTGCAAACGCGGTGTGCAACACCCACTCGCCAATAGGTTCTATCAGGCCGCTGTCTTCCGCGATGGACATGAATTCCAGCGGGGGTATGGTTTCCATGCCGGGATGTTCCCACCTCAGCAATGCCTCGGCACCGACGACTCTGTTCCTGTTGATATCGACCTTGGGCTGGTAAAGCAGCTTCATTTCTTCATTCTCAAGTGCCTTGCGCAGATTGTTTTCCAGCGTCAGTTGCTTGTGGGACCCCGTCTTCATTGTAGCCGTATAGTAAACAACCTTGTTGCGGCCCAACTCCTTGGCGCGATACATACTGATATCAGCGTTCTTGATCAGGGTACCGGCGTCCCTGCCGTCATCGGGGTAGAGGCTGATACCGATGCTGGTGGTGACGTGCAGTTCATTGCCATTGAAGATAACCGGCTCAAGCAGGCAATCCACGATCTTCCTGCCGACGCGACCCGCATCCGCGGCGCTGCTGATGCGCGGCAGCAGTACCATGAACTCGTCACCGCCAAGCCGTGCCACCGTGTCTTCATCGCGAACACAGTTCTTCAGGCGCCGTGATATCTCCCGCAGTAACTGGTCACCGCTTGCGTGCCCGAGTGAATCGTTAATGAGCTTGAAACGGTCGAGGTCCAGGAAAAGAAGTGCCATCATCGATCGGTTGCGGCGGGCATGGGCCAGCTCCGTCGATATCCTGTCATTTAACAATATGCGGTTGGGGAGTCCGGTGAGCCCGTCATGGTGTGCGTGATATTGCATGCGCTGCGCAACGGATTCGGCCTGCTCCTTGGCACTTTCAAGTTCCAGGTTTGCAATCTTGAGTTCCCGGGTGCGCTGCAGCACTCTTTCTTCCAGCATGTTCTTGTATTCTTCCAGTGCCGTGTCCCGCGACTGGATCTCATCCAGCATGGCGTTGAAATCAGCAATCAGGTCGCCCAGTTCATCCTGCTCCCGGCCGATGACTCGCAGGGAGTAGTTTTTCTCCGTCGTGATCTGGCGGGCGATCTCGGAGAGACGCAGCAGCGGGTCGGTGATTACGCGAGACATGCGTGTGCTCAGCGCGAACGTGGTTATCAGCGAGGTAAGCAGTACCGCTATAACGACCTTCAGAAACAGGGACAGTCTCTGTTGCACCGCGTGCAAATCGGAACGCAGGTAGACGGAGCCGATAATTTTACCCTGGTAGACGATTGGGCGATTCAGTTCAACGTATTTGTTGTGAAACAGAACGGTCTCTTCAGTCGGCCGTGCTGCCGGGAATTCCACTTTGATTCCGTCCTTATTGTGGGTTGCGAATATCTCACCAATGGCATTGTAGATGGCGGCCGCCTGGATATGGTTGCGGGAGTCAAGGAATCCCAGGGTCTCGCTGGCGGCTGCGGCGTCATTGAAAATGATCGCCGCAGCACTGTTTGCGGCAATGATGCCTGCCATGGTGCCAAGGTTGTCGGCAACCACCTTCCGGGTGTTCATCCTGTCGGTCGTGATGAATGCGATACTGGCGAGCAGCAGCGAGATAAAGCTGACAGTGACCATAAGTGCGATCAACTTGTGGCGAACTGAGCGAGTGTTGAATATCCGCATGATCCCGGCCTCAGTCATCCCACCTGGAATGTGTTGCCAGGTTTAGCAGCTTCGAGCTGATACTCAGTCCGGCGGATTCCGCTGCCTTGTTGTTGATCGCGAACCTGACCTTGTTGGCGATGACCCTGAACTCGATCATGCCGCCCAGTTCCGTGAACCCAGTGGTGTCGCTGACTGTCAGCACGGGTGTGTCATGCAGCAGTGACAGCGTCTTTCTTAGTTGCTGCGTGGATGTCTCACCGATGAATAGCAGCCTACACTGCCCCAGATGCTCCGATCTGCCGATCCGCTTGATGATCAGCGGAGTGTTATTGACAAGTTTGCCTGCCAGGTTGTCCAGCAGAGTTCCGAACGGGTCCTGCCCCAGAATACATAGCGTAAAACCGGATTCGCCAGTAGTACCTTCCGGCCAGTTCACAAAGCTGGTGAAGTTGTACAGAAAGGCGGCCTTGATCCGGTACTCCGTAGAGGATGCCCCGGGTACACCGCTTATGGCCGGTACGCAGATGACCAGCAAGACGGCCAGTGCCGCCACCGTGCGTCGGTTGAACAGGCGTCTGGCGCTACATGGTTCGCCTGTCCATACGCGCCTGCTGAGAAAACCAGTCATTGATCAGAGATGCCAGATTACGCGGCCATAGATGCTGCGTTCCAGTTCGGTCGGCTGCGTGTCGATGAAGTCGGGCAGGAACTCGCGATGCCGGTCGTCCAGAAGGTTTTGACCGATCAGGGAGAATTCCAGTCCGGGTTTTGCTTCCCAGGCGAGTCTCAGGTCAAGTTCCAGATAACCGTCGATCCTAGTAGCATCCATGACTATGGAATTTACATAACGCACGGCGGCGTCGAATTGCAGGTTGTTGCCGATATCATGCGCTGACCAGAGAGCGGCACTGCTGGTCGGAGTGGCGTCTTCCGTTGCTCTGGAGACGTAATCCATGCTGCCGTTGCGCAGCTGCAGGTCCATCAGCATCCAGGTATAGGTGGCATTCAGTCTCCAGCCGGGAAGGACCTGCCAGTTCCCGGCAAGTTCAAGGCCCCGGGTATTGCCGCTCATATTGTTTTCAAAGGAAAACAGGATGTCCCCGGACGGGGTGGTGACGGGTTCCAGTGTGCGCAGCTGGCCATAGTCGTTATAGAACGCCGCGATATCCACCGACCAGCGGCTGTTGTGGTTGTATCGATAGCCGGTCTCCCAGGCCAGGACAGTTTCCGGATCATAGTGGCGGCTACCCGCTGCGTACACCGGAACGCCGGGGTCCGGCTCCGGCAGCAGGCGCAGCAGTACATCGTGTTCCCCGCGCGCGGGAGTGCGGACCGCACGTGAGACTGCACCCCAGAGGGTTTGCCCTTCATCCAGCGACCAGGCGATGCGCGCATTGGGCTGGATGTCGAAGTTACTGAAGTCGTTATATTCCAGCTTGCTGCCCAGTGTCAGGCGCAAATCCTCCGCCAGTGTGATTTCATCCTGGAGGAAGGCGTTGATCAGGTTTACATCACGGGCTGAGGGGTCAAGACTGAAGTTCGCGTTGTTATCGGTGTCGTCATGCACAAACCGGTATCCCAGTCCCCACACGAAATCATGCATTCCCTTCCAGTGAAAGCGGTGCTGGAAGTCGATATCGAACGTATCGCGATCTTCGAACAACACCGGGCCATCCAGGCCGACATGATCGTAGTACACCTGCAAAGCCAGGTTATTGTCTGTCTCTAGATCACGAGACCAGCGCAACAGGACGTTGCCTCCACCGGTGTCGGTGTCGGCGGCAACCGGCACCCCGGTCGTTGGACCTTCTCCGCTCGGGATAGTGACCAGTTGCCCTGCCGCGCCCTTGTATACATCGCCCTGCAGGGTCACGGCATCGCCGGGGCCGGCGTCCCAGTCCGCACGGAAGCCGGCCTGGCTGCTGTGCCAGTCATCCTGCGCGCCTGCGGGATTATATCCTTCGTCATAGCTCTCGTGCTTGGCGTAGACCCGGTAATCCCCTCCATTCTCGAGCCGGTCGCCATGCCGCACGCTACCGCTGCCGGAAACCTCATTTCCGGCAGCGACGGTGACAAGGTCACCACGCGTCTCTGCTGCGGAACGAGTGATGATGTTGATGACCCCATTGACTGCGTTGGCACCCCAGAGGGTGCCACCCGGTCCGCGGATGACCTCGATGCGGTCCACGTCTTCCAGTACCAGGTTCTGGGTTTCCCAGTAGACACCTGCGAACAGGGGCGTGTAGACGGAACGACCGTCGATGAGAACCAGCAGTTTGTTGGCGAAGCGGCTATTGAACCCGCGCGCGGTGATGGCCCATTTGTTGGCATCAATACGGGCAACGGATATGCCGGGAACACGGCGCAGCGCATCGGGAATGTTGGTGACCCCCCAGCGGCGCAAATCCTCGTTGGTGATCACGAAAATGGCCGCCGCCGCCCCGCTTTGTTTCTCGGGTTTTTTCGAAACCGAGGTCACTTCCAGGTCCATCAATGCCTCGAGGCTCATGCTTGTCAGGTCATCCGGCAGGTCGCCGGCAATAACCGGATGGGGGACCGTGCCAAACAGGCAGGCCAGCAGCATGCCGGCAAGTTTCCTTGTGCATCCGATGATTAGCAGTTGTATTCGCGATGCCCTGCCCGCGCGAATCAGGCTTGACGTGCCATGGTTCCCGTCGCTTATTACCATGCTTGCTCCCTGCGTATGAAATGCGGCAACCGGCTGAATCCCCGAAGCATCTGCGATCGCAGCCGCTTCCTGGCGATTCGTATGACTGTATAGAGTCGCTCAGTTCCCTATCGGCAACCCTTGGGCTATCCTTAAGTATTGTTTATGAAAGTAAAAAGTGCGTGCAGACAGCGCCGTGGAGTGCCTGCCCCTAGCGGGGTCTCAGGCGGGTGAAGTTACGGCGGAATGGGATATGTTCGGGGTGGATTTACTTGTCTTTGCCGCCCGCAGGTTCGGGAATGTCCAGTGACACGACAACCCCGTCGCCCGGTTCATCGATGAAGCGCGGGCGCATCCTGGAGGGGCGGCCGGCGATTTCATTCAGTTCCGCCTCGCGTGCGCTGATGAGTACCAGACAGTCCTTTATACCCCTGATCGTTTCGTCAGAAAGCGGATGCCGGTAACCGGGGCGTGTGTACGTGTCCTTGGCGACATCGGTCAATACCCGCTTCATGACATGCAGGATTCTCTCTTCCTTGGTGTTGCTGGTGTCTGACATGGGGCTGTTCCTGAAGGTTGTGATGAAACGCTGGAATCCAATTGTGACACAGAATGCGATTTGGGGCAGGAGGTGACCTATTCCCGCAGATAGATGGTCACCCATGGCCCGCCGCTCAGCACTTCCAGCCGGCTCAGCAGCGCCGGACCGGGGACGGCTTCGGCAGGGTAAATTCCCCTGATTTCCAGGAAGGTACGGCTGAAACCGGCGGTTTTGCGAAACACCAGGTCGTTGAGATGGCCGCTGAAGCCGCATGCCTTGCAGAACCAGTGTGGAATTCCTCGGCCTTCCTGCCAGGATTTCAACTCCGCATTCCAGTCCGGTTCCGGACTGCGGCACTGCGGGCAGAGGGGCGCGCGCGTCCGGCTGTCATGGCGGAACTGGAGTGCTTCCCCCGTACTCAGGAATACATGGCAGAAGCGGCCCGCAGCACTGGCCTTTTCCAGCTCCAGCGGGTCGTCAGGCGGCTCGATTTCAATGGCCGGCGAGCAGCCGAGAAAGGTGATCAGTTGCAGGAACCGTTCCCCCGCGGGATAGAAAAGGGCATCCTGCAGGTGGCGTGGTTCGCCGATCAGGCCGATTTCCTGAAGTACCCGGGCCAGCTTGTCTGACGGAATGACGGCTGTTTCCTGGGCGGCCGGGTGCAGCAGCATTTTGGGTGCGGACATGGTGTATTCCTGGTGCGCGGAAATGGTAGCGGCCGGCTGCCAACAAGGTGCCGGCAGAAGATGCGGTTCTATTTTGCTGTTCCTGTATGCCGGCTGCAATTGTACTATCCGGACCAGGGACTTTTTAGGGCCCGCGTGCCTTCCTATACTTGTACTGCGCAAACCGGATTCTGCTTGCGCGGAAAGGGTGTCACCCGACCTCCTGTCGTGATTGCAGGCACAATCCGAAGCAACCGGGCAGGTTTCCCGCAATTGCGGGTTCGCATGGGCCGGGGTGGCGCAACTGCACTCGAGGTCACTGTCGTATCCTGAGTGACAACAGCCTGCGTCGCGACGACCAGGACAGTGAGAACTGATTCTGAAAACGAGGTCAACGAAATGACAGTAACCGGCTCCTGCTCGATTCATGCCCTGGAACTGGGTCCCATGGAGAACTTCATCTATCTGATCCACGATCATGCAAGCCGGCGAGCGGCGGTCGTTGACCCCGCCTGGGAGGTGCCGGAGGTGCTGGCGCTGGCAGAACGGCTGGATGTGGCGATAACCGATATTCTGCTGACGCACAGTCACCACGATCATATCAACGGTATCGAAGAGGTGCTGCAGCACCACGATGCACAACTGCATCTGCTGAAGGCCGAGGCGCGCTTCTGGGGGGGAGGTCTTGAGCTGCCGGCGCTGCATCATGGTGGCGATGCCATCGAGCTGGGGGAGACCGTCGTTCGGGTTCTACATACACCCGGGCATACCCCGGGATCGGCCTGCTATCAGGTCGGTGATGACCTTATCACCGGGGATACACTGTTCGTGTTCGGCTGCGGTCGCTGTGATTTGCGTGGCGGAGACCCGGAACAGATGTTCGTGACCCTCAAGGACATGGCTGAGCGCCTGCCGCCGGCAACGATCATCCGCCCCGGGCATAACTATGCCGAAAAGACCACGTCAACCATGGCGGAGCAGCTTGAGGGCAATCCCTTTCTGCACTTCGACGACCGGGAGCGTTTCATCCACTATCGCATGCATTTCCACGATCGGCACCGGGATTCACCTTATGGTCCGGTAGCCCGGGGCGAGGAAATGCCTTGATGGTGACAGGGAAGCGGCGTTTCCCGTTTACGTATTCCCGCGTCTGGCGACCGGGTGGTATTATGATGTGTGCCTTGCTGCTCGGGGCCTGCGCTACCTTGCAGCCGTACGCGGAATCCCCGCGTGTCTCCCTCGTCAGTATCAAACCCCTGGACATACAGGCGCTGGAGCAACGTTTCGCAATCCAGCTCAGGATTCTCAATCCCAACCGTGTTGAACTTCCCGTGGCGGGCTTGAGCTATGCGCTGGAAATCAACGGCCGTGAATTAGCCTATGGCGTGAGCCGTCAGGCGGTCACCATTCCGCCATACGGCGAGGCGTTGCTCGAAGTGGATATGGTCAGTAATCTGCTGAATGTCATGCGGCAGTTGCAGCAGTTCGAGGATGCCAGTGCCCGCGGTTTGCAATACCGGCTGCATGGTACACTCGGCCTCTCCAGCCGGGGGGCAAGACTCCCGTTCGACTACACCGGCGAGCTGGTCTACCGGGGGCAGGACGGATCCACAGCGCCTGGGGGCGACTGAAGATGGCGAAATTCAGGGCCTGCAGGGTCCATCAGCGTAATGGACGCATCGCTGCCGGTCTCGAGGACCTGGAACCTGGCGACCTCGATCCGGGCGAGGTAGTCATCGAGGCGCACTTCTCGAGTGTGAACTACAAGGACGCCCTGGCGGCAACGGGCAAGGGCCGGATCATGAGTCGATTCCCCATGGTTGGAGGGATCGATGTGGCCGGCGTGGTCTCCGGTTCAACGGATCCGCGTTTTTCATGGGGTGACGAGGTGCTCGTCACGGGGTGCGGTCTGGGTGAACGGCATGATGGCGGTTTCGCGGAGATGGTGCGCGTGCCTGCGGATTGGGTCGTAGCGCTGCCCGCGGGCATGACGCTGTTCGATGCCATGGCCCTGGGGACAGCCGGCTTTACCGCGGCCCTGGCGATCGACCGCATGGAGCAAAACGGACAACATCCCGGTCAGGGGCCGGTCCTGGTCAGTGGGGCAAGTGGTGGCGTGGGCAGTGTCGCCGTCGATCTGCTGAGCGGGCGTGGTTACACGGTTGCGGCACTGACCGGAAAGCCGGAGGCGGCCGCATACCTGGAAACGCTCGGGGCGGGCAGCATACTGCAAAGAAAGTCGATCAACCCCGATGCCCGGCCGCTGCTCTCGACCAGATGGGGCGGCGCGGTGGATAATGTCGGCGGCAAGGTGCTTGCGTGGTTGCTGCAGACCGTCGGTCCCTGGGGCAATATCGCCGCGATCGGCATGGCGGGTGGCAGCGAACTGCACACGACGGTAATGCCCATGATCCTGAGGGGGGTCAGTTTGCTGGGGATCACTTCAGCCAACTGTCCCATGGCGACCCGGCAGCGGCTGTGGAGGCGTCTCGCGACCGACCTGCGGCCTGCGCATTTGTCTGAAATCGTTACAGATGTTATCCGGCTCGAGGATTTGGAGAGAATTTTTGATGAGTTGCTTGCGGGGAACCACACGGGCAGGTTCGTAGTCTCTTTGCGGGACGGCTGAGGTGTGTGTTCGATAAGGAGTGTATCCAGATGAACCGATGGTCACTTGCTATTCCAACCATGGGACTGCTGCTGATACTGGGCGGCTGCATGTCGACGCTCACGGGCGAATCCTATTCCCGCGACGAGGCGCGCCGTCCGCAAACAGTCCAGTTCGGCAAGGTCGAATATGTGCGGCCGGTAGCGATCGAGGGAACCAAGACGGGGATCGGTGCGGTATCGGGAGCCGCAGTGGGCGGCATAGGCGGCAGTTCCATCGGCGGTGGTAAGGGTGCCGCGGCCGCCGCCGTCCTCGGAGCCGTAGCCGGCGGTGTCGCCGGCGGGATGGCTGAGGAGAACCTGACCAGGCGTCAAGGCGTGGAGGTCACCGTCCGGCTGGACAGCGGCCAGATCATTGCCGTTGTCCAGGAAGCCTCCGGGGCCGCTGCCTTTCATGTCGGCGACCGGGTGAGGGTGTTGATGCTGAACGGTGAAACACGGGTCGTGAAATAGGACGGCCACTCCGGCTGTGCGGGGCTGTTGCCCGGGATGTCCGCGGCCTGTCGTTTGATCTATGTCCAAACTCCAAACCTTGCCGGATTACCTGCGTGACGGGCTCGAAATCGTTTCCATCGGGCTCAATCCTTCGCTGCCTTCGGCGAGGGCGGGCTATTATTTCGCGAATCCGCGTAATCGTTTCTGGCGTGCCCTGCAGGGCAGCGGCCTTGCCCCCATGGATCTGGAGCCCGGGATAGTGGCGATGGAAATTCTGCTACGCCGATATGACATTGGTTTTACCGATGTTGTCAAGCGACCTACGGCCGGGGGTCATGACTTGCGCGCGGCTGATTTTCGCCATTGGGCGCCGCTGTTGAAAAAGAAACTCGAGGTGTTTGCACCGGCGATCGCCTGGTTTCATGGCAAGCAGGCCTATGCCGGCTATCTACGCTACACGCAGGGAATTACACCGGCTATCGACTGGGGTGAGCAACCATTGCGGCTGGATAGCGGTCGGGTATTTGTCACCCCGAATCCCAGCCCGGCCAATGCTGCATACTCTCTGGCGGAGCTGGTTTCATGGTATACCCGTCTTGCCGAGTTCCGCGATTGTCCTGACTCCGCATTTCTCACCGGGCGGCACTGAATGTTTATAATTGATTGAAGGGATTGAGGTATCGTCGTATGGACAGAATACAGGGTATTGCCAGGTAGTGACTGTCCCGGTTTCACCTTCGCGCTGCAGTGTGGGCCAGCATCCGGGTTCCCGGTGAGAAATCCGGGGGAAACGGCCGGATGTGGTGCCATGTTCTATACTGGTTGGTGTATCAACAACGGGAGGGGACTGCCATGACGATAGCAGCGACTGTATCCAGCTGTCTGCAGGATCGGGATGCGGACTACGATGTGCTTACGCATCCCCATACCGTCAGTAGTGGAGAGAGCGCCCAGCTTGCCCACGTACCCGGCAAGTGTCTGGCCAAGTCCGTCGTGCTCGAGGATGATCAGGGCTACCTGATGGTGGTTCTGCCTGCCACACATCAGGTCGATCTGGGTGAATTACACCGGCAATTCAATCGGAACCTCGGTCTGGCCACGGAAAACGAGTTGGGAAATCTGTTTGCCGACTGTGAAATCGGTGCATTGCCACCGCTGGGTCCGGCGTATGGGGTGGAAACGATTGTCGATGATGCCCTTGCCGAACAAGCGGATATTTTCTTCGAGGCGGGTGATCACGAACAGCTGATCCATGTAAGCGCGGAAACCTTTCAGGTCTTGCTGGGGGAAAACGTCCAGCATGGCCATTTCAGCTATTGATGCTACGGGAGCCAGACTGGCGCATCAGCCTTCTAGTGCTCCTTCAACATGATAATTACGGATTCAGTTGGTCTGTCATCGCTCAGGGCAAGGCGCAGCTCGCAGGTAATGGCCGTCGCCCTTAGCAAGAGCTGCAACGCCGCCATGGGCGTTGACAGACCAACCCTTCGGGCGTTTCTGTGGTGTCCCGCTACCGCGTTGCAGTGCTTGACAAGGACTCAGGCCATTGCCTGCGCACTACGCCTTGTAGCGAAACACCACAGGAACGCTGAAACCGCAATTAGCATGTTGAAGGAGTACTAGTGCCCGTATGCCTCGCTTCCCCATGTGACCGCTCCACTGGCGGTTTCTGGGTGATGGATGTGCACGCGCTGCTCGATATCCGCAGCGTGGTTTTCCGGGATCTCCACCAATAGCAGAATTTCCCCCTGATCCAGTGCCTCCCTGAATTCACCGCGAAGGATCGTGTGCGTGTTGTCGAAGTTGATATTCAGACCGGTGATAAAGTTTGCTGCCATCACGGCAGGTGGCAGGAACAGCCACCAGTTGAAATTGCGCGTGATCAGGAGATATATCAGGCAGCCGAACGCCATGATAAAGCTGATCAGGTTGCTGTTCCGGAAGAATTTTTCTAGTCGGTCACCGGTGCGTTTTTGCTTCACGGTACCGGCCTGCGGCAAGCCGTCGGTAGAGGTTCGCGGATCGGCCAGGGTTTCAATGAACCGCCTGTCGATGCCCATGCAGGCGAGATCTTCGATGACGGCCAGCGCACGGATTTTGTCGGGAACCAGAAAATACACTCTGCGGTACATGGCATATCTCCTATAAACTGTTCATCTGCAAAAATGGGTCGTTTTATAGGTGACTTGTCCTGTCTCTGTATGGCTCCCTGGAAGTGATTTATTGTTGTCCGCCCGCCGTGTATGATCGGCGTCTCTCTCGGCTTTAGACATAGTATATTACCCGATGAGATGAACCTGCGGCAAGCCGTGCATATCTGTTGACACACAAGGAGGTCTGCAACACAATAGCGGGCTTGCATTTTGGAGGGGTTCCCGAGCGGTCAAAGGGATCAGACTGTAAATCTGACGGCTCAGCCTTCGGAGGTTCAAATCCTCCCCCCTCCACCAGCTAATTGCAAGGAAAACGTAAGCATGGCGCGGGATTGGCGGGTGTAGTTCAACGGTAGAACCTCAGCCTTCCAAGCTGATGACGTGGGTTCGATTCCCATCACCCGCTCCAAATTATACGGGTCAGACACTGATTTTGCCGGTAATCGTAGCGAAGGTCGAGTATGAAAATTGGGGGCTGGCCCCGGTTGATTTTGCCCATATAGCTCAGTCGGTAGAGCACTTCCTTGGTAAGGAAGAGGTCACCGGTTCAAATCCGGTTATGGGCTCCAGAATCTGTTGACACACTATTCTCAGGGTAATAGCACCGCAAGGGGAGTCATGCGCAATGTCCAAGGAAAAATTTCAACGTACCAAGCCGCATGTAAACGTGGGAACGATCGGTCACGTGGATCATGGCAAGACGACGCTGACGGCGGCGATCACGAAGGTGATGGCGGAGAAGCACGGGGGTGAGTTCAAGGCCTACGACCAGATTGACAATGCGCCGGAGGAGCGTGCGCGCGGCATCACGATTGCCACTGCACACGTGGAGTACGAGAGTGACACGCGCCACTACGCGCACGTGGACTGCCCCGGTCATGCGGACTACGTGAAGAACATGATCACGGGTGCGGCGCAGATGGACGGAGCGATTCTGGTGGTCAGTGCCGCCGACGGTCCGATGCCGCAGACGCGCGAGCACATTCTGCTGTCCCGCCAGGTGGGTGTGCCCTACATATTGGTGTACATGAACAAGGCCGACCAGGTTGATGATGCGGAGCTGCTGGAGTTGGTGGAGATGGAGATCCGGGAGCTGCTGGATTCCTACGATTTTCCGGGTGACGACACGCCGATTGTGACGGGTTCGGCGCTGAAGGCGCTGGAGGGGGATACCTCGGAGATCGGTATTCCGTCGATTTACAAGCTGGTTGATGAGATGGACCGTTACATTCCGGAGCCGGAGCGTGCGATAGACGGTGATTTTCTGATGCCGGTGGAGGACGTTTTTTCGATATCGGGTCGCGGCACGGTGGTCACGGGTCGTGTGGAGCGCGGAGTGATCAAGGTGGGCGAGGAAGTCGAGATTGTGGGCATCCGGGACACGCAGAAGACGACGTGCACGGGTGTGGAGATGTTTCGCAAGCTGCTGGATCAGGGTCAGGCGGGAGACAACGTGGGTGTGTTGCTGCGCGGCACGAAGCGCGAGGAAGTGGAGCGCGGTCAGGTGCTGGCGAAGCCCGGTTCGATCACGCCGCATACGAAGTTTGAGGCGGAGGTGTACGTGCTGAGCAAGGACGAGGGAGGGCGGCACACGCCGTTTTTCAACGGATACCGTCCGCAGTTTTATTTTCGCACGACGGACGTGACGGGCGCGGTGGATCTGCCGGAGGGCGTGGAGATGGTGATGCCGGGTGACAACGTGAAGATGACGGTGTCGCTGATTGCGCCGATTGCGATGGAAGAGGGGCTGCGCTTTGCGGTTCGCGAAGGCGGCCGTACCGTGGGCGCCGGAGTGGTCTCGAAGATCATCGAGTGATTGTTGTGGGACCCGCGCCTCGCGGGGAAGCGGTTCCCGGCGAGGCGCGGGTCCTACGGGTGTTTATGCAAAGTTAGGCCAGTAGCTCAATTGGCAGAGCGGCGGTCTCCAAAACCGCAGGTTGGGGGTTCGATTCCCTCCTGGCCTGCCAGATACGGCAGGAACAGATGAACGCGAAAGTGGATGCAGAAAGCAGCCGGCTCGACAGCCTGAAGCTCGGCGTTGCCGTGGTTCTGCTCGCAGGCGGCATTTACGCCTTTTATCATTTCGAGGACCAGCTCCTGGTCTTGCGGGTGCTCGGTTTGCTGGCTGTAGCGGCAATCGCGGTATTTGTCGTGTCGCGGTCCACACTGGGCAGGAACGTGATCGGATTCATCAGTGGTGCGCACAGCGAGGTGCGTCGCGTAGTGTGGCCGAGCCGGACGGAAACCGTGCAGACCACCATGGCCGTGGTGGTTATGGTATTGCTGGTAGGTATCTTTCTCTGGCTGCTGGATATGGTCCTGCTGTGGGCCGTACAGCTACTGACCGGACAGGGAAGTTGAGTATGGCATTGCAATGGTATGTGGTGCACGCCTACTCGGGTTTCGAGAATCAGGTCAAGCGTGCCCTGGAGGAGCGCATCTCACGCGCCGGCATGAAGGACTCCTTCGGCGATATCCTGGTGCCGACCGAGGAAGTCGTGGAAATGCGCGAGGGCTCCAAGCGCCGCAGCGAGCGCAAGTTCTTTCCCGGCTACGTGCTGGTACAGATGGAAATGAACGAGGACACCTGGCACCTGGTCAAGGATGCGCCGAAAGTCCTGGGATTTATCGGCGGGACCAGCGACCGGCCCGCCCCCATCACGGAGCGTGAAGCCAATGCGATTCTGCAAAGGGTGCAGGAAGGCGTCGACAAGCCGCGTCCCAAGGTGTTGTTCGAAGTGGGCGAAGTGGTCCGCGTCACGGACGGCCCGTTCAACGACTTCAACGGCGTGGTGGAAGAGGTCAATTATGAAAAGAGCCGCCTGCGGGTATCGGTACTGATATTCGGGCGCTCAACGCCGGTCGAACTGGAGTTCAGCCAGGTGGAAAAGGCTTAATTAAATGGGGTCTGACCCCATTTAATTCATCTAATTAACACAGGGGAGCCGCGAGGCGCTTGTACCCACAGGAGTATCAATACGATGGCCAAGAAAATCGAAGCTTACATCAAGCTGCAGGTACGCGCTGGCGAGGCCAATCCGAGCCCGCCCGTCGGTCCGGCACTGGGACAGCACGGCGTGAATATCATGGAGTTCTGCAAGGCGTTCAACGCGCAAACGCAGAAAATGGAAAAGGGTCTGCCGATTCCCGTGGTGATCACCGTCTACAGTGACCGCAGCTTCACCTTCATCACCAAGACCCCCCCGGCAGCTGTATTGCTGAAGAAGATCGCGGGGATACCCAAGGGCTCCAATACGCCGAATACGGTCAAGGTGGGCAAGGTCACGCGTGCCCAGTTGGAGGAAATCGCGACGACCAAGATGCCCGACCTGAACGCCGCGGATATGGACGCGGCCGTACGCATCATCGCCGGCACTGCCCGCAGCATGGGCCTGGATGTGGAGGGGTAGGATCATGGCCAAACTGACGAAACGTGTGAAGGCGCTCCGTGAGAAGGTCACCCGCGGAAAGCAGTACCCGGTTGAGGAAGCGCTGGCGCTATTGCGGGAGCTGTCCAGTGTGAAGTTCACCGAGTCGGTCGATGTCAGCGTCAATCTTGGCGTCGACCCGCGCAAGTCCGACCAGGCAGTGCGTGGCGCCACCGTGCTGCCCAACGGTACCGGCAAGACGGTGCGTGTGGCGGTGTTCACTCAGGGCGCGAATGCGGATGCCGCCAGGGAAGCCGGGGCCGACATCGTCGGGATGGATGACCTGGCGGGTGAGGTGAAGAAGGGCAATATGGACTTCGATGTGGTGATTGCCTCTCCGGATGCCATGCGTGTCGTCGGCACGCTCGGCCAGATCCTGGGACCGCGCGGACTGATGCCCAACCCGAAGGTCGGCACCGTGACCCCGGATGTCGCTACCGCGGTGAGGAATGCCAAGGCCGGCCAGGTGCGCTATCGCACCGACAAGGCCGGGATCATTCATGCCCCGATCGGCCGGGTGGATTTCGAGATCGATGCGCTGACGGAAAATCTGAAGGCGTTGCTCGCCGACCTGATGAAAGCGAAACCGACCTCGTCCAAGGGTGTATACATGAAGAAGGTGTCGGTATCGACCACCATGGGACCCGGGTTGCATATCGATCATACCGGGTTGATTGCTTAGCCGTACCGGCCCTGCGGGGCCGGTACGTCATGTTTGGCGCTTATCGGTGCGGCCCTGTCGCACCGGCAGCCGTCAAAGACCGCAGGTACCCGGCACGGTGTCGGGTTTAATCGTCCGTTCGTAAAACGGAGGGCCTGCGCAGAGGGTGGCGTCAGGACAGGTATTCGATGTACAGGGATGTACAAGTGTCGCGGGAGGCAGGAAGCCGGGAGCGACCTGTCTATAGGTCACCAATAGCGTGCGCCGGCCACTGGCTGGCGTGTTGTCAGTAACGGGGAAAGAACCGGTTGTCTATAGCTGCCGGTGAATTCCCGAAGAGGTAAACGCAATGGCATTAACTCTTGAAGGGAAAAAGGCTGTTGTTGCTGAAGTTTCCGAAGTCGCGAAAGGGGCTTTGTCCGCCGTGGCGGCCGAGTATAGCGGCCTCAGCGTCGGGCAGCTGACGCAGCTGCGCGTCATGGCGCGCGAGGAAAACGTCTACCTGCGTGTCATCAAGAACACGCTGGCACGGCGTGCCCTGGAAGACACGGACTTCGCATGCATGAGCGAACGCCTGACCGGCCCGTTGATCCTGGCATTCTCGCAGGACGACCCGGGTGCTGCCGCACGTGTGACCAAGGACTTTGCCAAGCAGTACGACAAGTTCCAGGTCACCATGCTGTCCGTGGGCGGTCAGCTGCTGGAGCCGTCCGAGATCGACAAGCTGGCCAAGCTGCCGACCCGTGACCAGGCGATCAGCTTGCTGATGTCTGTCATGCTTGCACCGGCCGAGAAGCTTGTACGGACCCTCAACGAGGTGCCAGGCAAGCTGGTGCGGACGGTGGCGGCGATTCGCGACCAGAAACAACAGGCAGCCTGATCCCTTTTTATTTTTCACAGTTACAAGTATATAGACAGGAGTATTCATCATGGCCGTTTCACAGGAAGAAATTCTGGAAACAATCTCGAACATGACAGTGATGGAGGTCGTCGACCTGATCTCTGCCATGGAGGATAAGTTCGGCGTCTCCGCCGCCGCCGCCGTCGCGGTTGCCGCGCCGGCCGCCGGTGGCGAAGCCGTGGCAGTCGAGGAAAAGGACGAGTTCGACGTCGTCATGACCAGCTTCGGCGAGAACAAGGTTGCGGTCATCAAGGCCGTGCGTGGCATCACCGGTCTGGGTCTCAAGGAAGCCAAGGACATGGTGGAAGGCGTTCCAGCCACCGTCAAGGAAGGTGCGAGCAAGAACGAGGCCGAGGATCTCAAGAAGCAGCTCACGGAAGCCGGCGCTACCGTCGAGCTCAAATAAGCGGCGGGCAAGTAATCCGTTTGTGATTACGGCTTGCACGGCGAAACAGGGCCGGCCGGTCGCTCATGCAGCGTCCGGCCTTTCCTTGCTTGTGGTAACCGATGCAGCATCCGCCCGCCGGATGCGTGTCATTGCCCGCGCCCACGGGTGCGGTAACTGACACACAGATCTTCGTCTTTACTGGAGAAAACCGATGGCTTACAGCTTCACCGAGAAGAAACGAATTCGCAAGGACTTTGGCGAGCGCCACAGCATACTGGAAGTCCCGTACCTGCTGGCGACCCAGATCGAGTCCTACCGTGACTTCCTGCAGGCGGACAAGGACCCGCTGGCACGCGCGGAGCAGGGCCTGCACGCTGCCTTCAGGTCGGTTTTCCCCATCGTGAGCTACTCCGGGAACGCGGCGCTGGATTACGTCAACTATCGCCTCGGCGATCCCGCCTTCGATGTCAAGGAATGCCAGATGCGGGGTCTCACCTACGCGGCGCCGCTGCGAGCGCTGGTGCGGCTGGTCATCTACGACAAGGATTCGCCCGCGGACGCGAAGAAGGTCAAGGACATCAAGGAGCAGGAAGTCTACATGGGTGAACTGCCGCTGATGACCGACAACGGCACCTTCGTGATCAATGGCACCGAGCGCGTCATTGTTTCCCAGTTGCACCGTTCGCCCGGCGTGTTCTTCGATCACGACAAGGGCAAAACCCATTCCTCCGGCAAGCTGCTGTTTTCCGCGCGGGTCATCCCTTACCGCGGCTCCTGGCTGGATCTGGAATTCGATCCCAAGGATGCGCTGTTCGTGCGTATCGACCGGCGCCGCAAGCTGCCGGCCACGATTCTGCTGCGCGCCCTGGGTTTCGACAACGAGCAGATTCTCGATATCTTCTTCGAGACCAATGCCTTCCACATTAGCAAGCAGGAAGTCAAGCTTGATTTGGTACCGGATCGCCTGCGCGGCGAGGTGGCCACCTTCGACATCAAGGTGAGAAACAAGGTCATTGTCGAGGAAGGCCGCCGCATCACCGCGCGCCATATCCGCGAACTCGAACAGGCCGGCGTGAAATCGCTGGTGGTGCCCGAGGATTACCTGTTCGGCAAGATTCTCGCCCACAACATCGTCGATACCGAGACCGGCGAGCTGCTCGTCAATGCCAATGACGAACTGAGTAAGGAGTTGCTGGAGAAGCTGCGTGAGGCCGGGATCAAGGATATCAACACCCTGTATGTGAATGACCTGGATCGCGGGCCCTACATCTCGACCACCCTGCGCATCGACCCGACCACCACCGGGCTGGAAGCCATGGTGGAGATCTACCGCATGATGCGTCCGGGCGAGCCGCCCACCAAGGATGCGGCCCAGAACCTGTTCAATAACCTTTTCTTCAGCAGCGACCGCTACGATCTGTCCGCGGTCGGTCGCATGAAGTTCAATCGTCGGGTCGGCCGGGAAGAACTCACCGGTGAGGGGACGCTCTCGCCGGATGACATCCTGGATGTGATGAAGATCCTGATCGATATCCGCAACGGCAACGGTTTCGTCGACGATATCGACCATCTCGGCAACCGCCGTATCCGTTGTGTCGGGGAGATGGCGGAAAACGTGTTCCGCATCGGGCTGGTACGCGTCGAACGCGCCGTGAAGGAGCGCCTCAGCCTGGCCGAGTCGGAAAGCCTGATGCCGCAGGAGTTGATCAATGCCAAGCCGGTCGCGGCGGCCGTCAAGGAATTCTTCGGCTCCAGCCAGCTGTCGCAATTCATGGACCAGAATAACCCGCTGTCCGAGGTGACCCACAAGCGCCGCGTCTCCGCGCTGGGCCCGGGCGGCCTGACGCGCGAGCGCGCCGGTTTCGAGGTACGCGACGTGCACCCGACCCATTACGGCCGCGTCTGTCCGATCGAGACCCCGGAAGGTCCGAATATCGGCCTGATCAACTCGCTGGCGGTCTATGCCCGTACCAACGAGTACGGTTTCCTTGAGACTCCCTATCAGAAGGTGGTGGACGGCAGGGTCACCGAAGAAATCGAGTACCTGTCGGCCATCGAGGAAGGGCGCTACACAATCGCCCAGGCCAATGCCACCGTTGACGACCATGGCAATCTGACCGATGACCTGGTGACCTGCCGGTACAAGAACGAGTTCATGACCTCCACCCCGGACAAGGTCGACTACATCGACATCTCGCCCAAGCAGATCGTCTCGGTGGCGGCTGCGTTGATCCCCTTCCTGGAGCACGACGATGCCAACCGCGCCCTGATGGGTTCGAACATGCAGCGCCAGGCGGTGCCGACGCTGATTACCGAGAAACCGCTGGTGGGCACCGGTATCGAGCGCACCGTCGCCGTCGACTCCGGCGTGACCGTAGTGGCCAGGCGCGGCGGCGTGCTGGATTCCGTGGACGCTGCCCGCATCGTGGTGCGCGTCAACGACGCCGAGACCGTACCGGGTGAGCCGGGCGTCGATATTTACAACCTCACCAAGTACACCCGTTCCAACCAGAACACCTGCATCAACCAGCGGCCCCTGGTCAAGCCGGGCGACATCGTCGCCCGCGGCGACGTGCTGGCCGACGGTCCGAGCACCGACATGGGCGAGCTGGCGCTGGGCCAGAACCTGCTGGTTGCCTTCATGCCCTGGAACGGCTACAACTTCGAGGACTCCATCCTGATCTCCGAGCGGGTGGTCGAGGAGGATCGTTTCACCACCATCCACATCGAGGAACTGACCTCGGTGGCGCGCGACACCAAGCTGGGACCGGAAGAAATCACCGGTGACATTCCGAACGTCGGCGAGGGCGCCCTGGCCAAGCTGGACGAATCCGGCATTGTCTACATCGGCGCCGAGGTCAAACCCGGCGACATCCTGGTCGGCAAGGTGACGCCCAAGGGCGAGACGCAGTTGACCCCGGAGGAGAAGCTGCTGCGCGCAATCTTCGGCGAGAAGGCCTCCGACGTGAAGGACACCTCGCTGCGCGTGCCCAGTGGCATGGACGGAACCGTCATCGACGTGCAGGTCTTCACCCGCGACGGGGTCGAGAAGGATGCCCGTGCCTTGCAGATCCAGGCCGACCAGCTGGCGCAGATCAAGGAGGACCTCAACGACCAGCTGCGTATCATGGAGGAGGATATCTACAACCGTGTCGAGAACCTGCTGCTGGGCAAGGTCGCCGAAGGCGGCCCGGGCCAGCTCGACTCAGGCAGCAAGGTGACCAAGGATTACCTGGCGGATGCCGGTCGAGACAAGTGGTTCGAGATCCGCTTGCGCAACGACACGGCCAACGAAGATCTGGAAAAGGCGGCTGACCAGTTGAAGAGCCTGCGCAAGGATTTCGAACAGCGCCTCGAGGACAAGCGTGGCAAGCTGATGACGGGTGACGATCTCGCTCCGGGCGTACTGAAGATGGTCAAGGTCTACCTGGCTGTGAAGCGCCGGGTGCAGCCGGGCGACAAGATGGCGGGCCGACACGGCAACAAGGGCGTCATCTCGATGATCCAGCCGGTGGAAGACATGCCCTTCACCACTGATGGCACGGCCGTGGACATCGTCCTGAACCCGCTGGGCGTACCCTCACGCATGAACGTCGGCCAGGTGCTGGAGACCCACCTCGGCTGGGCCGCCAAGGGGCTTGGCATCAAGATCGGCAAGATGCTGGAGCTCCAGCAGCAGGTCGTCGAGATCCGCAAGTTCCTTGCCGAGATCTACAACAGCAGCGGCCGCAAGGAAGACCTCGACTCGCTAAATGACGAGGAGATCCTTGAACTGGCCAGAAATCTGGTCAAGGGTGTGCCCATGGCGACCCCGGTATTCGACGGTGCCCCCGAAGCGGCCATCAAGCAGATGCTGGAACTCGCCGACCTGCCGCCAAGCGGCCAGACCACGCTCTACGACGGCCGTACCGGTGATGCCTTCGATCGTGAGGTCACCGTCGGCTATATGTACATGCTGAAACTGAACCACCTGGTGGATGACAAGATGCATGCCCGTTCCACCGGCCCGTACAGCCTGGTGACCCAGCAGCCGCTGGGCGGCAAGGCGCAGTTCGGCGGCCAGCGCTTCGGCGAGATGGAGGTCTGGGCCCTGGAGGCCTACGGCGCCGCCTACACACTGCAGGAAATGCTGACCGTGAAATCCGACGACGTGAACGGCCGCACCAAGATGTACAAGAACATCGTGGACGGCAATCACCACATGGATGCCGGCATGCCGGAGTCCTTCAACGTGCTGGTGAAGGAAATCCGTTCACTGGGCATCAACATCGAACTGGAACAGGACTAAGCCGCCGCCGGTACGCCGGTAACGCGACACTCCACGTGCAGGAGAGACGATGAAAGACTTATTGAATCTACTCAAGCCGCAAGGTCACACCGAGGATTTCGACGCGATCCGCATCGGCCTGACCTCCCCCGACATGATCCGTTCCTGGTCCTATGGCGAGGTCAAGAAGCCGGAGACGATCAACTACCGGACCTTCAAACCGGAACGCGACGGTCTGTTCTGCGCCAAGATCTTCGGCCCGGTGAAGGACTACGAGTGCCTGTGCGGCAAGTACAAGCGACTCAAGCACCGCGGCGTGGTGTGCGAGAAGTGCGGCGTGGAGGTGACGCTGGCCAAGGTGCGCCGCGAGCGCATGGGCCATATCGAACTGGCCAGCCCGGCGGCGCACATCTGGTTTCTGAAGTCGCTGCCCTCGCGCATCGGCCTGCTGCTGGACATGACGCTGCGCGATATCGAGCGCGTACTGTATTTCGAGGCCTTCGTGGTGGTGGATCCCGGCATGACCACCCTGGAACGCGGGCAGTTGTTGTCCGACGAGGCCTATCTGGATGCCATCCAGGAGAACGGCGACGAGTTCGATGCCCGCATGGGCGCCGAAGCCGTCTACGAACTGCTCAAGGCCATCGACCTGCAGTCCGAGGCCGTGCGCCTGCGCGACGAGATCGGCAGCACCAAGTCCGAAACCAAGCTGAAGCGGCTCGCCAAGCGCCTCAAGCTGGTGGAATCCTTCCTCGATTCCGGCAACAAGCCCGAGTGGATGGTGATGACCGTGCTGCCGGTGCTGCCGCCGGAGCTGCGCCCGCTGGTGCCGCTGGATGGCGGCCGCTTCGCGACCTCGGACCTGAACGACCTGTACCGCCGCGTCATCAACCGCAACAATCGCCTCAAGCGCCTGCTGGAACTGAGCGCACCGGACATCATCGTGCGCAACGAGAAGCGCATGCTGCAGGAATCGGTGGATGCGCTGCTCGACAATGGCCGCCGCGGCCGTGCCATCACCGGCACCAACAAGCGCCCGCTGAAGTCGCTGGCCGACATGATCAAGGGCAAGCAGGGCCGCTTCCGCCAGAACCTGCTGGGCAAGCGCGTCGACTACTCTGGCCGTTCCGTGATCGTGGTCGGCCCGACCCTGAAGCTGCACCAGTGCGGCCTGCCCAAACGCATGGCTCTGGAACTGTTCAAGCCATTCATCTTCAGCAAACTGCAGTTCCGCGGTCTGGCGACCACCATCAAGGCGGCCAAGAAGCTGGTCGAGCGCGAGGGACCGGAGGTCTGGGACATCCTCGAGGAAGTGATCCGCGAGCACCCGGTGATGCTGAACCGCGCACCGACGCTGCACCGCCTCGGTATCCAGGCCTTCGAGCCGGTGCTCATCGAGGGCAAGGCCATCCAGCTGCACCCGCTGGTATGCGCCGCCTTCAACGCCGACTTTGACGGCGATCAGATGGCCGTGCACGTGCCGCTGTCCCTGGAGGCCCAGCTCGAAGCGCGTGCCCTGATGATGTCCTCCAACAACATCCTGTCACCGGCCAACGGCGAACCGATCATCGTGCCCTCGCAGGACGTGGTGCTCGGTCTTTATTACATGACCCGCGAGTCGATCAACGCCCAGGGTGAGGGCATGGTGTTCACCGACGTGGCCGAGGTGCACCGTGCCTACCAGGGTGGACATGTTTCCGTGCACGCCCGCGTCAAGGTCAGGATTCCGCGCTATGAAGTCGACGAGAACGGCGAGACACGGAAGGTCAGCGGCCTGGTCGCGACCACCATCGGCCGGGCGCTGCTGTGCGAGATCCTGCCCGATGGCCTGACCTTCGATCTGGTCAACCGGGACATGACCAAGAAGGCGATCTCCAACCTGATCAACGCCTGCTACCGTCGTGTCGGTCTGAAGGAGACCGTGATTTTCGCCGACCAGCTGATGTACATGGGTTTCTCCTACGCCACCCGCGCGGCGGTGTCCTTCGGTATCAACGACATGACGATCCCGGAGAGCAAGGCCGGTATTCTCGGCGCGGCCGAGGAAGAGGTGCTCGAGATCGAGAATCAGTACACCTCCGGCCTGGTGACGCTCGGCGAGCGCTACAACAAGGTGGTGGATATCTGGTCACGTACCAATGACCAGGTGGCCAAGGCCATGATGGACGTGCTCGGCACCGAGGTGAGAACGGATGCCGGAGGCAATGAGGTCAAGCAGCCTTCCTTCAATTCCGTCTACATGATGGCCGATTCCGGCGCGCGCGGCTCCGCCGCCCAGATCCGCCAGCTGGCCGGCATGCGCGGCCTGATGGCAAAGCCCGACGGCTCCATCATCGAAACCCCAATCACGGCCAACTTCCGCGAGGGGCTGGACGTGCTGCAGTACTTCATCTCCACGCACGGCGCCCGCAAGGGCCTGGCGGACACGGCGCTGAAGACCGCCAACTCCGGTTACCTGACCCGGCGCCTGGTGGACGTGGCCCAGGACCTGGTGGTGATCGGTGTGGATTGCGGCACCGAAGGGGGCCTGCTGATGACTCCGCTGGTCGAAGGTGGCGACGTGGTCGAACCGTTGCGCGAGCGTGTGCTCGGCCGCATGACGGCCGTGGATGTGCTGGTCCCCGGTTCCGACGAGGTGGCTGCACCACGCGGTACCTTGATGGACGAGGAATGGGTCGACCGGCTCGAGGCCATGGGCGTGGACGAGATCAAGGTGCGCTCGCCGATCACCTGCGACAACCGCTACGGCGTGTGTGCCTACTGCTACGGGCGTGACCTGGCGCGCGGCCACATGGTGAATGCCGGCGAGGCGATCGGGGTGATCGCCGCCCAGTCGATCGGCGAGCCGGGTACCCAGCTGACCATGCGTACCTTCCATATCGGCGGTGCCGCCAGTCGCGCCGCGACCGTGAACAGCGTCGAGGTCAAGGGCGGAGGCACGGTGCGCCTGCATAATATCAAGACGGTCACTAACCGCAACGGCAACCTGGTGGCGGTGTCGCGTTCCGGCGAAATCGGCGTGGTTGACGAGTTCGGCCGCGAGCGCGAGCGCTACAAGGTGCCCTATGGTTCCGTAATCAGCGTTTCCGACGGTGACACGGTCAACGGCGGTCGTATTATTGCCACCTGGGACCCGCATACCCACCCGATCGTCACCGAGGTGGAGGGTATCGCGCGCTTCAGCGATTTCATCGAGGGCATCACCGTACAGGAGACCACCGACGAGATCACCGGTCTCACCAGCCTGGTGGTGACCGATCCGAAGACACGCGGCAGCACCGGCAAGGAGCTGCGTCCGATGGTGAAACTGGTCGATGCCAACGGCAAGCCGCTGAAACTGGCAGGCACCGATATCGATGCCCAGTATTTCCTGCCGGCCGATGCCATCGTCGCCCTGGATGACGCGGCCACGGTCAGCGTCGGCGACGTCATCGCGCGTATCCCGCAGGAATCTTCCAAGACCAGAGATATCACCGGCGGTCTGCCGCGGGTCGCGGACCTGTTCGAGGCACGCAAGCCGAAGGACCCGGCGATTCTCGCCGAGACCTCGGGCACGGTCGGTTTTGGCAAGGACACCAAGGGTAAGCAGCGGGTGATCATCACCCGCGGCGACGGCGAGACCCATGAGGAACTCATTCCCAAGTGGCGCCATGTCACGGTGTTCGAGGGTGAGCATATCGAGAAGGGCGAGACCCTGGTCGACGGTGAACCGAATTCCCACGATATCCTGCGCCTGCTGGGCACCTCGACCATGGCGGAATACCTGGTCAAGGAGATCCAGGACGTCTACCGCCTGCAGGGTGTGAAGATCAACGACAAGCATATCGAGGTCATTCTGCGGCAGATGCTGCGCAAGGTGGAGATCCTGGAAGGCCAGGACAGCCGCTTCCTCAAAGGTGAGCAGATCGAGAAGGCCCGGGTTCTGGAAGAGGCCGAACAGCTGGAGAAGGAGGGCAAGCAGCCCGCCGAGTGGATGCCGCTGCTGCTGGGTATCACCAAGGCCTCACTGGGAACGGAGTCCTTCATTTCGGCCGCCTCCTTCCAGGAGACCACCCGGGTGCTCACGGAGGCCTCGGTGCGCGGCAGCCGTGACAACCTGCGCGGCCTGAAGGAAAACGTCATCGTGGGACGCCTGATTCCGGCCGGGACCGGACTCGCCTACCATGAGGATCGGCGCAGGCAGCGTGAAGTCATTCCGATCGATATCGCCGAGGAAATGGCAGCGGTGGACGCACCGGAAAATGATCAGCCGGAGGATATCGCGGAGTCTCCGGCCGATTAGCAAAACTACCTTGACAGGGCAGGACCCGGAAACTAAAATTCCGCTTCTCTCGACAGGCCGGTCTATCCGGCCTGTCGTTTGTTTTCAGGATCACCGAATTTTTCCGGTTTAATTTCAAGGTTTACGTTTAATGGCAACCATCAATCAACTCGTGCGCAAGCCGCGGGTAAGCAAAAGGGAAAAGAGTAATGTGCCTGCGCTGGAGGCCTGCCCGCAGAAACGCGGTGTCTGTACGCGCGTGTACACCACGACCCCGAAGAAGCCGAACTCGGCGCTGCGCAAGGTTGCACGCGTGCGTCTTACCAACGGTTATGAGGTCACGACCTACATCGGTGGCGAGGGGCATAACCTGCAGGAGCACTCGGTGGTGCTGATCCGCGGTGGTCGTGTCAAGGACCTGCCGGGTGTGCGCTATCACACGGTGCGCGGCAGCCTGGATACCTCGGGCGTGAGCAGTCGCCGCCAGGGCCGTTCGAAGTACGGCGCCAAGCGGCCGAAGTCCTGAAGCCGCAGCAACCACGAGATTTGAGAAACAGCCATGTCCAGAAGAAGAGTCATCGGTTCGCGGGAAATCCTGCCTGATCCCAAGTACGGCAATCTCATGCTGGCCAAGTTTATCAACATGGTCATGGAGTCCGGCAAGAAGTCGGTTGCCGAGCGCATCATCTACGGTGCGCTCGACCAGATCGCCGGCAAGGGCAACGAAGCCCCGGTCGAAGTGCTGGACAAGGCGCTCGACAACGTGCGCCCGATGGTCGAGGTGAAGTCGCGTCGTGTCGGCGGTGCCACCTACCAGGTGCCTGTCGAGGTGCGCCCGGTACGCCGTACCACCCTGGCCATGCGCTGGGTGCTGGACGCCGCGCGCAAGCGCAGCGAGAAGTCCATGCCGTTGCGGCTGGCCGGTGAACTGCTGGATGCCGCCGAGAATCGCGGTTCGGCCGTGAAGAAGCGCGAGGATACGCACCGCATGGCGGAGGCCAACAAGGCCTTCTCGCACTATCGCTGGTAAGCGGACTCAATAACTCCATTCAGATTAGGAACACGATCGTGGCACGTACTACACCCCTGGAGCGCTATCGCAACGTCGGTATCATGGCGCATATCGATGCGGGCAAGACGACCACGACAGAGCGCATCCTGTTCTACACCGGTGTATCCCACAAGATCGGCGAGGTGCACGACGGTGCGGCCGTCATGGACTGGATGGAGCAGGAGCAAGAGCGTGGCATTACCATTACCTCCGCTGCGACCACCTGCTTCTGGACTGGCATGGACCAGCAGTTCCCGCAGCATCGCATCAATATCATTGACACCCCGGGGCATGTCGACTTCACCATCGAGGTGGAGCGCTCGCTGCGCGTGCTGGATGGTGCCTGTGCGGTGTTCTGCGCGGTCGGCGGCGTCGAGCCGCAGTCCGAGACCGTCTGGCGCCAGGGCAACAAGTACAAAGTGCCGCGCATGGCGTTTGTCAACAAGATGGACCGCGCTGGCGCGAACTTCCTGCGAGTCGTCAAGCAAATCAAGGAGCGCCTGGGTGCCAACCCGGTGCCGCTGCAGCTGCCGATCGGAGCCGAGGAAAACTTCAAGGGCGTGATCGACCTGATCCGCATGCAGGCCATCTACTGGAACGAAGACGACATGGGGACCACCTACGAGTCCAGGGACATCCCCACCGAGATCGTCGACGAGTGTAACAAATGGCGCGAGCACATGGTCGAGGCGGCCGCCGAGTCTTCGGAAGAACTGATGGAGAAGTACCTCAACGATGGCGAGCTGACCGACGACGAAATCCGCGCCGGCCTGCGTATCCGCACTCTGGCGAACGAGATCGTGCCGACCCTGTGCGGCTCCGCGTTCAAGAACAAGGGCGTGCAGGCCATGCTGGATGCCATCATCTATTTCATGCCGTCGCCGACGGACGTGCCGGCCATCGTCGGTGTTCTGGACGATGCCGAGGAGACCGAGGCCAAGCGTATGTCCTCCGACAACGAGCCGTTTGCGGCGCTGGCCTTCAAGATCGCCACCGATCCCTTTGTCGGCAACTTGACCTTCTTCCGTGTCTATTCCGGCGTGCTGAATTCCGGCGACTCGATCTACAACCCGGTCAAGGGCAAGAAGGAACGCATCGGCCGTATCCTGCAGATGCATTCCAACAGTCGCGAGGAGATCAAGGAAGTGCGCGCCGGCGACATCGCCGCCGCCGTCGGGCTCAAGGATGTCACTACCGGCGACACCCTGTGCGACCAGAACGCCGTCATCACCCTGGAGCGCATGGACTTCCCTGATCCGGTGATCTCGGTGGCCGTCGAGCCCAAGACCAAGGCCGACCAGGAAAAGATGGGTATCGCCCTGCAGAAGCTGGCTAAGGAAGATCCGTCCTTCCGCGTGCACACCGACGAGGAGTCCGGCCAGACCATCATCTCGGGCATGGGCGAACTGCATCTCGACATCATCGTCGACCGCATGAAACGCGAGTTCAAGGTCGAGGCCAACGTCGGTGCACCGCAGGTGGCCTACCGCGAGACAATCCGCAAGACCGTCGAGCAGGAAGGCAAGTTCGTGCGCCAGTCCGGTGGCCGCGGCCAGTATGGTCACGTATGGCTGCGCATCGAGCCGCAGGAACACGGCGCCGGCTATGAATTCGTGAATGGCATCGTCGGCGGCGTGGTGCCGAAGGAATACATTGGTTCCGTCGACAAGGGCGTGCAGGAACAGATGGAGAACGGTGTTCTCGCCGGCTTCCCGGTGGTCGATGTCAAGGTCACGCTCTACGACGGTTCTTACCACGACGTCGACTCCAGCGAAATGGCGTTCAAGATTGCCGGCTCCATGGGCTTCAAGGCCGGCGCGCTGAAGGCATCGCCGGCGCTACTGGAGCCGATCATGAAGGTCGAGGTGGTGACACCGGAAGGCTACCTGGGCGACGTCATGGGCGATCTGAACCGCCGCCGCGGTATTACCCAGGGCATGGACGAGAGCCCCTCGGGCAAGATCATACGCGCCGAGGTGCCGCTGGCCGAGATGTTCGGCTATGCAACAGATCTGCGTTCCGCAACCCAGGGCCGCGCGACCTATTCCATGGAATTCCTGAAGTACAGCGAGGCGCCGGCCAGCATCGCCGACGCGGTCATCAAGAAAGCATCCTGAGTAACCATTTGACGAATAACGAGGTATACAGTCGTGTCCAAGGAAAAATTTCAACGTACCAAGCCGCATGTAAACGTGGGAACGATCGGTCACGTGGATCATGGCAAGACGACGCTGACGGCGGCGATCACGAAGGTGATGGCGGAGAAGCACGGGGGTGAGTTCAAGGCCTACGACCAGATTGACAATGCGCCGGAGGAGCGTGCGCGCGGCATCACGATTGCCACTGCACACGTGGAGTACGAGAGTGACACGCGCCACTACGCGCACGTGGACTGCCCCGGTCATGCGGACTACGTGAAGAACATGATCACGGGTGCGGCGCAGATGGACGGAGCGATTCTGGTGGTCAGTGCCGCCGACGGTCCGATGCCGCAGACGCGCGAGCACATTCTGCTGTCCCGCCAGGTGGGTGTGCCCTACATATTGGTGTACATGAACAAGGCCGACCAGGTTGATGATGCGGAGCTGCTGGAGTTGGTGGAGATGGAGATCCGGGAGCTGCTGGATTCCTACGATTTTCCGGGTGACGACACGCCGATTGTGACGGGTTCGGCGCTGAAGGCGCTGGAGGGGGATACCTCGGAGATCGGTATTCCGTCGATTTACAAGCTGGTTGATGAGATGGACCGTTACATTCCGGAGCCGGAGCGTGCGATAGACGGTGATTTTCTGATGCCGGTGGAGGACGTTTTTTCGATATCGGGTCGCGGCACGGTGGTCACGGGTCGTGTGGAGCGCGGAGTGATCAAGGTGGGCGAGGAAGTCGAGATTGTGGGCATCCGGGACACGCAGAAGACGACGTGCACGGGTGTGGAGATGTTTCGCAAGCTGCTGGATCAGGGTCAGGCGGGAGACAACGTGGGTGTGTTGCTGCGCGGCACGAAGCGCGAGGAAGTGGAGCGCGGTCAGGTGCTGGCGAAGCCCGGTTCGATCACGCCGCATACGAAGTTTGAGGCGGAGGTGTACGTGCTGAGCAAGGACGAGGGAGGGCGGCACACGCCGTTTTTCAACGGATACCGTCCGCAGTTTTATTTTCGCACGACGGACGTGACGGGCGCGGTGGATCTGCCGGAGGGCGTGGAGATGGTGATGCCGGGTGACAACGTGAAGATGACGGTGTCGCTGATTGCGCCGATTGCGATGGAAGAGGGGCTGCGCTTTGCGGTTCGCGAAGGCGGCCGTACCGTGGGCGCCGGAGTGGTCTCGAAGATCATCGAGTGATTGTTGTGGGACCCGCGCCTCGCGGGGAAGCGGTTCCCGGCGAGGCGCGGGTCCTACGTGAATACATAACCAGTGAATCATTGATATGAGCAACCAGAGAATCCGGATTCGTCTCAAGGCCTTCGACCATCGGCTGATCGATCAGTCGGCGGCCGAGATCGTCGAGACAGCCAAGCGAACCGGCGCGCAGGTGCGGGGACCGATCCCGCTGCCCACCCGCAAGGAGCGCTTCACCGTGCTGATTTCACCGCATGTGAACAAGGATGCGCGTGACCAGTACGAGATCCGGACCCACAAGCGACTGATGGACATCGTGGACCCGACGGACAAGACCGTCGATGCCCTGATGAAGCTGGATCTGGCCGCCGGTGTGGATGTTCAGATCAGGCTGAACTGATTTGGATTAGAGCCATGACTATCGGAATCATAGGACGCAAGGCAGGCATGACGCGCATCTTCAGCGATGAGGGTGTTTCCGTGCCCGTGACGGTAATCTCGGTCGAGCCGAATCGCGTCACCCAGGTGAAGACCGTTGAAAACGACGGCTATCGAGCCCTGCAGGTGACCACAGGTTCGCGCCGTCCGTCCAGGGTGACCCGGCCCATGGCCGGGCATTACGCGAAAGCGGGTACCGAGTCGGGCCGCGGTCTGTGGGAGTTCCGGCTGGCGGATGGCGAGGGTGAGGAAATCGAGGTTGGCAGCGAGCTCAAGCTGGAGATGTTTGAAGCGGGGCAGAAGGTCGATGTTACCGGCACTTCTATCGGCAAGGGCTTCGCGGGTGTGGTCAAGCGCCACAACTTCCGCACCCAGGACGCCACCCACGGCAACTCGGTATCCCACCGTGCACCGGGTTCGATCGGCCAGTGCCAGACACCGGGCCGTGTGCTCAAGGGCAAGCGCATGTCCGGTCACATGGGCAACGTGAGCCGCAGCAGCCAGAATATCGAGGTCGTGCGGGTGGATTCAGAACGCAATCTGCTGCTCGTCAAGGGTTCGGTGCCCGGCGCGAAGGGCGGTGACGTTATCGTACGCCCGGCAGTGAAGGCACGTTAGGAGTGGCATGATGGAATTGCAGTTACAGGGTTCTGGCTCGGTCAGCGTTTCGGATGACACCTTCGGCCAGGCATTCAAGGAGGCCCTGGTCCACCAGGTGGTCACCGCCTGCCTGTCAAGCGCGCGCTCCGGCAATGCCCAGCAGAAGGGGCGTTCCGATGTCAGCGGCGGCGGCAGCAAGCCATGGCGCCAGAAAGGCACCGGCCGGGCACGATCCGGTACCTCCCGCAGCCCGATCTGGCGCGGTGGCGGCAAGGCGTTCGCGGTGGCACCACGTGATTACAAGCAGAAGATCAACCGCAAGATGTACCGCGCCGCAATGTGTTCCATCCTCTCGGAACTGGTACGTCAGGAGCGGCTGATCGCCGTGGAGAGCTTTGCGGTAAGTGCGCCGAAGACGCGCCAGCTGGCCGGCAAATTGAAGGAACTGGCGCTGGACAACGTGCTGATCGTCTCGGACACGGCGGATGACAACCTGTACCTGGCGGCGCGCAACCTCCCGGGGGTGGCGGTCTGCGGGCCGGCGGACGCCGATCCGGTCAGCCTGATCGGATTTGACAAGGTACTGGTAACCAGGGGCGCCCTGGATCAGATCGGGGAGCGGCTGGCATGAACCAGGAACGATTGATGAAGATTCTGCTGGCACCGATCGTGTCGGAAAAGAGCACGCGGCTCGCCGATGCCCACCGCCAGTTCAGCTTCAAGGTGCTGCCCGGTGCCAGCAAGCCCGAGGTGCGCAAGGCGGTCGAGCTCATGTTCGACGTCAAGGTGGATGATGTCCGGATAATCAATATGCCCGGCAAGACCAAGCGCTTCGGACAAACCATCGGCAAGCGCACCGACTGGAAGAAGGCCTACGTGACCCTGGCGGAAGGCCATGATATCGATTTCATGGGTGCGGACTAAGGCACAGCCGGCCGTACACCGCACCAAGCAAGGAACAGACAGATGCCACTGGTAAAAGCCAAACCAACCTCGCCGGGCCGCCGCTTCGTCGTTACGGTGAAGGCGCTCGAGTTGCACAAGGGCGAACCGCATACCCCGTTGCTGGATGCGAAGCCGAAGTCGGGCGGGCGCAACAATGCCGGACGGATCACCACGCGGCATCGCGGCGGCGGTCACAAGCAGCGCTACCGCATCATCGATTTCAAGCGCAACAAGCCGGGCGTGCCGGCCCGGGTCGAGCGCATCGAGTATGACCCGAACCGCTCGGCGCACATCGCGCTGTTGCTGTACGCCGACGGCGAGCGCCGCTACATCCTGGCACCCAAGGGCCTCAAGGGTGGCGACGAGATCCGCAGCGGCAGCGATGCGCCCATCAAGGCCGGCAACGCCATGAGCCTGCGCAACATCCCGGTGGGTACCCAGGTGCACAACGTGGAAATGAAGCCGGGCAAGGGCGGGCAGATCGCGCGCAGTGCCGGCAGCAGTGTGCAGCTGGTGGCGCGTACCGGCGATCATGCGACGATCAGGCTGCGTTCCGGCGAAATGCGCAAGGTGCCGGCCGACTGCATGGCCACCATCGGCGAGGTTGGCAATGCCGAGCACGGGCTGCGTTCGCTGGGCAAGGCCGGCGCCAGCCGCTGGCGCGGCAGGCGCCCGACGGTACGCGGCGTGGTCATGAACCCGGTGGATCACCCGCACGGCGGCGGCGAGGGCCGCACCTCCGGAGGACGGCATCCGGTCAGCCCATGGGGTACGCCGACCAAAGGTTATCGCACGCGCAGCAACAAGCGCACCGACAGCATGATTATCCGGCGCCGTAAAGGCAAATAAGCAAGAGGAATAGCGACTGTGGCACGTTCCATACGCAAGGGTCCGTTCATCGATACCCACCTGCTGAAGAAGGTGGAGAAGGCGGCCGCCGAAAACAGCAAGCGCCCGATCAAGACCTGGTCGCGCCGCTCCATGGTGCTGCCGGAGATGGTCGGACTGACCATTGCGGTACACAACGGCCGGCAGCACGTGCCGGTGCTGGTCAACGAAAATATGGTAGGACACAAGCTGGGTGAATTCGCCCTGACCCGGACCTTCCGCGGTCACGTGGCGGACAAGAAGTCCAGGTAACGAGGACAGATTGATGCAGGTCAGCGCGACATTGAAACACGCCCATATCTCGCCGCAGAAGGCCCGTCTGGTCGCCGACCAGGTGCGCGGTATGCCGGTGGAGAAGGCCCTGAACGTATTGTCCTTCAGCGGCAAGAAGGCGGCCGGCATGGTGCTGAAGGTGCTGGAATCGGCGATCGCCAATGCCGAGCATAACGAGGGCGCGGACATCGACGAACTCAAGGTGGCCTCGATCTACGTCAACGAGGGCCGCACCATGAAACGCTTCCGTGCGCGGGCCAAGGGCCGCGGCACACGGATTCTTAAACGCAACAGTCACATCACCGTCATGGTGGGTGACAAATAGGCCGACCAGGCAAAGGCAAAGAGCAGAATGGGTCAGAAAGTACATCCAACCGGTATCCGTCTCGGTATCGTCAAGGACTGGACGTCCACATGGTATGCCGAATCGGGTAAATATGCGGATTACCTGAACATGGATCTGCAGATCCGGGACTTCATCAAGGAGCGTCTGGCGCAGGCATCGGTGAGCCGCATCCAGATTACGCGCCCCGCGCACAATGCCGTGATCACCGTGCATACTGCACGCCCGGGGATCGTGATCGGCAAAAAGGGCGAGGATATCGACCGCCTGCGCAAGGAAGTCTCCGATCGGATGGGCATACCGGTGAACATCAATATCGAGGAAATCCGCAAGCCGGAGCTCGATGCCACCCTGGTTGCGGAAAGCGTGGCCCAGCAGCTGGAACGCCGCATCATGTTCCGTCGTGCCATGAAGCGTGCGGTGAGCAACTCCATGCGCATCGGCGCCGAAGGCATCAAGATCAAGGTCGGCGGCCGCCTGAACGGTGCCGAGATCGCCCGCAGCGAATGGTACCGTGAAGGCCGCGTGCCGCTGCATACGCTGCGTGCCGATATCGATTACGGCACCGCTGAGGCCAATACCACCTACGGCGTGATCGGTGTGAAGGTATGGATCTTCAAGGGCGAAATCATCGGCCGGGGAGATGAAGCCGAGGCGGGGACGTCGCGCAAGGCGGCTTCCTGATAGCGGGGAACGATCATGCTACAGCCCAAGAGAACCAAGTTTCGCAAGCAGCACAAGGGCCGCAACCGCGGGTTCGCGCAGCGCGGCAGCAACGTCAGCTTCGGCGAGTATGCGCTCAAGGCGACCGATCGCGGCCGTATGACCTCGCGCCAGATCGAGGCGGCGCGGCGTACTATCACCCGCTACGTCAAGCGCGGCGGCAAGCTGTGGATCCGCGTGTTCCCGGACGTACCGATCACCAAGAAGCCGATCGAGGTGCGCCAGGGCAAGGGCAAGGGCAACGTCGAGTACTGGATCGCGCAGATCCAGCCGGGCCGGGTGCTCTATGAAATCGAGGGGGTCTCCGAGGAGATCGCGCGCGAGGCCTTCAGACTGGCAGCGGCGAAGCTGCCATTCAGGACTACTTTTGTAGCGCGGACGGTGATGTGATGGACAGTGCGGAACTGAGAAGCAAATCGGTGAGTGAACTCAAGCTCGAACTGCAGAACCTGCTGCGCGAGAAATTCAACCTACGCATGCAACGCGGCATCGGCCAGCTGTCCCGCCCGGACCAGTTCCGGAAGGTGCGCAAGGATATTGCCAGGGTGAACACGATATTGAACGAGAAGCGGAAGGCGGGTAAATCGGCATGAGCGAAGCGACTGAAACCAAGCGTACCCTAACCGGCAAGGTCATCAGCAACAAGATGGACAAGTCGGCGACCGTGCTTATCGAGCGCCGCGAAAAGCATCCCGTATACGGCAAGTACATCCGCCGTTCGACCAGGCTGCATGTCCACGATGCGGACAATGCCTGCCGGGAGGGCGACCTGGTGACGATCGAACAGTGCCGCCCGATTTCCAGGACCAAGTCCTGGCGACTGGTGGAAATTGTCGGGCACAACGACTGAGTGTCGGCCCGGTTTGCGTAACAAGACGAACGGAATGCAAGCATGATACAGATGCAATCAACGCTGGATGTCGCCGACAACAGCGGTGCCCGCCGCCTGCAGTGCATCAAGGTGCTGGGCGGCTCCCATCGCCGCTATGCGCACATTGGCGACATCATCAAGGTCAGCGTGAAAGAGGCGATTCCACGCGGCAAGGTGAAGAAGGGCGAGGTCTACAACGCAGTGGTGGTGCGTACCCGCAAGGGTGTGCGCCGTGCCGACGGTTCGCTGATCCGCTTTGACGGCAATGCCGCCGTGCTGCTGAACAATCAGCTGCAGCCGATCGGCACCCGTATCTTCGGCCCGGTTACCCGGGAACTGCGCAGCGAGCGTTTTATGAAGATCATTTCACTCGCACCGGAAGTTTTGTAGGAAGGCACCATGAACAGGATCAAAAAGGGCGATGAAGTCATCGTGATCGCGGGCAAGGACAAGGGCAAGCGCGGCAACGTGCTGCGCGTCATGCCGGACGGCTACCTTGTGGTCTCCGACGTGAACCTGGTGAAGCGGCATACCAAGCCAAACCCGAACCGTGGTGTGCCGGGCGGCATCGTCGACAAGGAAATGCCGCTCGATGCGTCCAACGTCATGCTGTACAACCCGCAGACCAGCAAGGGCGACCGGGTCGGCTTCCGCACCCTGGAGGACGGCCGCAAGGTGCGCTATTTCAAGTCCACCAAAGAAGTGGTGGATGTCTGATTGACAGGTTAGAACAATGGCTAGGCTAAAAGACTATTACGAAAACACCGTGATCGGGCTGCTCCGCGAGCAGTTCGGCTACAGTAACCCGATGCAGATACCGCGGATCACCAAGATCACGCTCAACATGGGTGTGGGCGAGGCCGTGGCCGACCGCAAGGTCATGGAGCATGCCGTCGAGGACATGACCAAGATCGCCGGGCGCAAGCCGATTGTCGTCAATGCGCGCAAGTCGGTCGCGGCCTTCAAGGTGCGCGAGGGCTGGCCGGTGGGCTGCAAGGTCACCCTGCGGCGTGAGGCCATGTACGAGTTCCTCGACCGCCTGATCAACATCGCCATTCCGCGCATCCGTGACTTCCGCGGCATGAACGCGAAGTCTTTCGACGGCCGCGGCAATTACAACATGGGTATCCGCGAGCAGATCATCTTTCCGGAGATCGACTACGACAAGATCGATGCCCTGCGTGGCATGGACATCACCTTTACGACAACCGCAACCACGGACGAGGAAGGCCGCGCCCTGCTGAAGGCGTTCAACTTCCCGTTCCGGAACTGAGACAGGACCATGGCAAAGAATTCCATGATTGCCCGCGAGAACCGGCGCGCACGTGCCGTGAAGAGATACGCGGCGAAACGCGCCGAGCTCAAGGCCATCATCAAGAAGCCGGGCAGCTCGGACGAGGAACGCTACCAGGCACAACTGAGGCTGCAGGCGCTGCCGCGCGACAGCAGCCCGGTGCGCGTTCGCAACCGCTGCCGCATCACGGGCCGCCCCCACGGCTATTACCGCAAGTTCGGACTCTCCAGGAACCAGTTGCGTGAAGCCGCCATGCGCGGTGATGTACCCGGTCTGGTCAAGGCAAGCTGGTAAACGATTATGATGACCGATCCCATAGCAGATTTTCTGACCCGCATCCGCAACGGCCAGGCGGCGAGCAAGGCCGCGGTGACCATGCCCGCCTCGCAGCTCAAGTCCGCCATTGCGCAGGTGCTGAAGGATGAGGGTTTCATCACCGATTTCTCCACGACGGAGGAAGGTGGTAAACCGGTGTTGAACATCGTGCTGAAATACCATGAAGGCAGGCCCGTGATTGAGATGATCCGGCGTGCCAGTCGCCCCGGTCTGCGTCAGTACAGTGGCAAGAACGATCTGCCCAGGATCCAGAACGGCTTGGGAGTGGCCATCGTCTCGACTTCCAAGGGTGTGATGAGCGATCGTCAGGCCCGTGCCGCCGGCGAAGGCGGTGAAATCCTGTGTGTTGTGAGCTAGGCGGATAACGTCATGTCCAGAGTTGCAAACAAACCGGTTCCCGTACCCGCCGGCGTCGAAATCAGCCTGAGCGGCCAGCAGCTGAGCGTGAAAGGCCCCAAGGGCACCCTGGAACACCAGATCCACGGGCTTGTGCAGATCAGCCACGAAAATGGCGAACTGACCTTCAGTGCCCGTGATGCATCCAAGGCCGCCAATGCGCTGGCCGGGACCACGCGCGCGGTTGCCGGCAATATGGTGACCGGCGTCAGCACAGGATTCGAGAAGAAGCTGGAGCTGGTCGGTGTCGGCTACCGTGCCCAGGCCAAGGGCAATGTGCTCGGCCTGACGCTCGGGTTTTCACACCCCATCGAATATCCGCTGCCGGAAGGCGTCACGGCGGAAACGCCGAGCCAGACCGAGATCCTGCTCAAGGGCACTGACAAACAGAAGGTCGGCCAGGTCGCGGCTGAAATCCGCGCCTTCCGCCCGCCCGAGCCCTACAAGGGCAAGGGAGTACGTTATTCGGACGAGAAGGTCGTCCGTAAAGAAGCCAAGAAGAAGTAGGCACCGAACATGGACAAAAAGCAAACCCGTTTACGCCGCGCCCGCCGTACCCGCGCCCGCATCAAGGAGCGGAGTGTCGTGCGTCTCTGTGTGCACCGCACGCCACGGCATATCTATGCCCAGGTCATAGCACCCGAGGGAAACAAGGTTCTGGTCAGCGCGTCCACTCTGGACGGCGATGTCCGCAAGGACCTCGAGAAGACCGGCAACGCAACCGCAGCCGCGGCCGTCGGCCGGATGATCGCCGAGCGTGCGCAGGCGGCGGGGATCAAGAACGTCGCATTCGACCGTTCCGGTTTCAAATATCATGGCCGCGTGAAGGCGCTGGCCGATGCCGCCCGTGAGGGTGGCCTGGAATTCTGACAAGGGTCCTGTTATGGCAAGAGTAGAAGCACCGGTGCAGGGTGACGGCCTGCTGGAGAAGCTGGTCACGGTAAACCGCGTTGCCAAGGTTGTGAAAGGCGGCCGCCAGTTCGGTTTCACCGCACTGACGGTCGTCGGCGACGGCGAGGGCCGCATCGGCTATGGCTACGGCAAGGCACGCGAGGTGCCGGTCGCGATCCAGAAGGCCATGGAGGCCGCGCGCAAGAACATGATCACCGTGGCCCTGAAGGACGGCACCCTGCAGTATCCGATCACCGCACGCCACGGTGCCGCCAAGGTCTACATGCAGCCGGCCTCCGAGGGTACCGGCATCATCGCCGGTGGCGCCATGCGCGCCGTCTTCGAGGTGGTCGGAGTGCACAACGTGCTGGCCAAGTGCATCGGTTCCAATAATCCGATCAACGTGCTGCGGGCCACCGTGCGTGGCCTCGAGCAGATGCGTTCGCCGGAAGAGGTGGCGAGCAAACGCGGCAAGTCGGTCGCGGAAATCCTGGAGTAAACCATGGCTGCTGCAAAGAAAATCAGGGTTACACAGGTCAAGAGTGCCAACGGGCGCCTGCAGAGCCACAAGGACACTCTGACCGGACTCGGTCTGCGTCGCATCCGCCATACCGTCGAGCTTGATGATACGCCCGAGATTCGCGGCATGATCAACAAGGTCAATTACATGATCAGGGTCGAGGATTAGCACATGCATCTGAACACGATCAAGCCTGCGGCCGGGAGCCGGAAGGACGCCAAGCGCGTGGGCCGGGGAATCGGCTCCGGTCTTGGCAAGACCTGCGGCCGCGGCCACAAGGGCCAGAAATCCCGTTCCGGCGGTTACCACAAGATTGGCTTCGAGGGCGGCCAGATGCCGCTGCAACGGCGCCTGCCCAAGGTAGGATTCGGCTCGCGCACGGCCCGCGGCTCTGCCGGCGTGCGCCTGCACGAACTCGCGAAGGTCGGTGCCGAGGTCATCGATGTGGCTGCGCTTAAGCAGGCCAACGTGGTGTCGCGCAATATCAGGCGCGTCAAGGTGTTCGCCTCCGGCAAGCTGGACAAGGCCGTCAACCTCAAGGGCCTTCAGGTCACCCGCGGCGCCCGTGCCGCCATTGAGGCCGCCGGTGGCAGGGTTGAGGACTAAATGACCATCGGATCACCACTATCGGGTGCTGCCGCTGGCTTCGGGCAGATAAAAGAGCTGCGCCAGCGGCTCTTTTTCGTCATTGGCGCCATCATCGTATTCCGGATCGGATCTTTCATTCCAATACCGGGCATCGATCCGATGGTGCTCGCCGCCCTGGTGGAACAACAGCGCGGGACCATCCTGGAAATGTTCAACATGTTCTCCGGTGGTTCGCTCAAGCGCTTGTCGCTATTCGCGCTCGGCGTCATGCCCTACATCTCCGCTTCCATTATCATGAACCTGCTGACGGTGACCATTCCGACACTGGAGCAGCTCAAGAAGGATGGCGGGGAAGCCGGGCGCCACAAGATCACCCAGTGGACCCGCTACGGGACCGTGGGCCTGGCGACCATGCAATCCATCGGCATCGCCACCGCGCTGCAGGGCCAGCAGATCGCCGGCAGCAGCCTGGTGATGAACCCGGGCCCCGGGTTCATTCTGACCGCGGTAGTCAGCCTGGTGACCGGCACCATCTTCCTGATGTGGCTGGGCGAGCAGGTCACGGAACGCGGCGTGGGCAACGGCATTTCCCTCATCATCTTCTCCGGTATCATCGCCGGACTGCCGAGGGCGATTGGCAGTACGCTGGAACTGGTGCGCAACGGCGAAATGAACATCATGACCGTCCTGCTGCTGTTCGCGGTGACGATCGTGGTGACCGGCTTCGTGGTGTTCGTCGAACGCGGACAGCGGCGCATCACCGTCAATTACGCCAAGCGCCAGCAGGGGCGCAAGGTCTATGCGGCCCAGAGCACCCACCTGCCGCTGAAGATCAACATGTCCGGCGTGATTCCGCCGATCTTCGCCTCCAGCATCATCCTGTTCCCGGCGACCATGGGCAGCTGGCTCGGCGAGACCGAGGGTATGGGCTGGTTGAAGGATATCGCTGCGACGCTGTCGCCGGGCCAGCCGCTGTACGTGATCTTCTATGCCATGGCGATCGTGTTCTTCTGCTTCTTCTACACGGCGCTGGTTTTCAACTCCAAGGAAACCGCGGACAATCTGAAAAAGTCCGGGGCGTTCATTCCCGGCATCCGTCCGGGCGAGCAGACCGCGAACTATATCGACGGCGTCATGACCCGGCTGACCACCGCGGGGGCCGTGTATATCACGCTGGTCTGCCTGATGCCGGAATTCCTGATTCTTTACTGGAACGTACCGTTCTATTTCGGCGGTACCTCCCTGTTGATCATTGTCGTGGTGACCATGGACTTCATGGCACAGGTCCAGACCCATCTGGTATCGCATCAGTACAGCGGCCTGATGAAAAAGGCCAACCTGAAAGGTCACGGCAGGACAGGCGTGCTGCGCTAGACGCGGCCATATTAAATAACAGGTGTAATGACATGAAAGTGCGTGCTTCCGTCAAGCGAATCTGCCGCAACTGCAAGATCATACGGCGCAACGGCGTGGTGCGGGTCATCTGCAAGGATGGTCGCCACAAGCAGCGCCAGGGCTGAGCCGTCGCTGCCAGTATGCAGGACCTTGAATATCAGGAATTTTCCCGATCCATGCTGGCCGCGTCGCGGCGCGTGACGGGGCTTTCCATGTTTGATTTTCAGGCGGGTAAAGGCTATCCTTACCCGCTTTTCGCGCGCACCATCAAGTATCGCGTTGGAGATGAGTTACCATGGCCCGTATAGCCGGCATTAACATAGCACCGCACAAGCATACGCAGATCGCCCTGACGGGGATTTACGGCATCGGGCGTACCACCGCGCGCAAGATCTGCGCAGACAGCGGCATTCAGCCTGAAACCAAAATCAAGGACTTGAGTGAGGCAGAGATCGAGTCGCTGCGTACCCAGGTCGCCAGATACACCATCGAGGGTGACCTGCGCCGTACCATATCCATGAACATCAAGCGACTCATGGACCTAGGTTCCTACCGCGGCATTCGCCATCGTCGAGGACTGCCGCTGCGCGGCCAGCGCACCCGCACCAACGCGCGCACCCGCAAGGGCCCGCGGCGCCCGATACGCAAGTAGGCATTCAGTTCAACCACAGTCTTAAAACCGGGATTCAGGCATGGCAAAGGCACCGACACGCAAGAAGGTGAAGAAAGACGTTTCCGACGGGATCGCCCATATTCACGCGTCCTTCAACAACACCATCATCATGATCACCGATCGCCAGGGCAACGCGCTGGCCTGGGCGACCGCGGGTGGTTCGGGTTTCCGCGGCTCGCGCAAGAGCACACCGTTCGCGGCACAGGTCGCCGCCGAGAAGGCGGGCGAGAAGGTCAAGGAATACGGCATGAAGAACCTCGAGGTCGAGGTCAAGGGCCCGGGACCGGGCCGGGAATCCGCCGTGCGCGCCCTGAACAATGCCGGATTCTCGATCACCAATATCACTGACGTGACGCCGATACCGCACAACGGTTGCCGACCGCCCAAGAAGCGCCGCGTCTAGGAAGGAAGCAGAGCATGGCCAAGTACACCGATTCCAAATGCCGCCAGTGCCGCCGCGAGGGCGGCAAGTTGTATCTCAAGGGCGAGAAGTGTTTTACCGCCAAGTGTCCGGTCGAGAACCGTCCGTTCCCGCCCGGCCAGCATGGCCAGCGCCGCGCCCGGCTGTCCGACTATGCAGTCCAGCTGCGCGAGAAGCAGAAAGTGCGGCGTATCTATGGCGTACTCGAGCGCCAGTTCCGCAATTACTACCGGAATGCGGCTTCCACCAAGGGCTCGACCGGTGAAAACCTGCTGCAGATGCTGGAAGGCCGGCTCGACAATGTCGTCTACCGCATGGGATTCGCCTGCTCGCGCAGCGAGTCGCGCCAGCTGGTGCGCCACAATGGGGTGAGCGTCAACGGTGCGCGCGTCAACATCCCTTCTTATCAGGTGCAGCCGAGCGATGTTATCAGCATCAACGAGAAGAGCCGCTCGCAGCTGCGCGTGCAGGCCGCTGTGGAGCTGGCGAAGCAGCGCGGCATTGCCGACTGGATCGAGGTGGACGGCAAGAAGATGGAAGGCGTCTACAAGGCGCGCCCGGAACGCAGCGAACTCCCGGCGGACATCAACGAGCATCTCATCGTCGAATTGTATTCTAAGTAATCTCTGAGGGATCCATTCATGCTTGGAAAAGTCAACGAATTCCTGAAGCCGCGTATCGTCGACGTTCAGGCGCTCAGCGACAGGCACGCCCGGGTGACGCTGGAACCGCTGGAACGCGGTTTCGGTCATACGCTCGGCAACGCCCTGCGCCGCATCCTGCTCTCATCCATGCCGGGTGCCGCCATCGTCAACGCGGAGATTTCCGGCGTCTTGCATGAATACTCCACCGTTGAGGGTGTGCAGGAAGATGTGATCGATATCCTGCTCAACCTGAAGAAGGTTGCACTGCGCATGCACAACCGCAACGAGGCCACGCTGACGCTCAGCAAGAAGGGCCCTGGCCCGGTCATGGCGTCGGATATAAACCTGGATCATGACGTCGAGGTGGTGAACCCGGATCACGTCATCGCCAACCTGACCAAGGCAGGCGAGCTGGCGATGACCCTGAAGGTCGCCAAGGGCAGGGGCTACCAGCCGGCCATGCGCCGCGAAGGCGACGAAAGCGACAGCCGTCCCATCGGCAGCCTGCGTCTGGACGCCTCGTTCAGCCCGGTGAACCGCGTGTCCTACAACGTGGATCGCGCCCGCGTCGAACAGCGCACCGACCTCGACAAGCTGATCATTGACATCGAAACCAACGGCACCGTGGACCCCGAAGAGGCCATCCGCCACGCGGCCACCATCCTGCAGGACCAGCTGTCGGCCTTCGTCGACCTGCAGGCCAGCACGGAAGAGGCCAAGACGACACCCGAGGCCGACATCGATCCGATCCTGCTGCGGCCGGTGGATGATCTGGAACTGACGGTGCGTTCGGCCAACTGCCTGAAGGCGGAGAGCATCTATTTCATCGGCGACCTGATCCAGCGCACCGAGGTGGAACTTCTGAAGACCCCGAACCTCGGCAAGAAATCGCTGACCGAGATCAAGGACGTACTGGCCACCAAAGGCCTTTCCCTGGGTATGCGCCTGGAGAACTGGCCGCCGGCCAGCCTGGGCGCCAAAGACAACGAGTCGTCGTCCATCATGGGCAACGTCTGACAGGTAACGAACCATGCGTCATCGTAATTCCGGACGGCACCTGAGCCGCAACAGCTCTCATCGCAAGGCGATGCTTCAGAACATGACCTGTTCGCTACTGCGCCATGAAATCATCAAGACCACCCTGCCGAAGGCGAAGGAACTGCGTCGCGTCGCGGAGCCCATGATCACCATGGCGAAGACGGATTCCGTACACAAGCGCCGCGTCGCCTTCAACCGTCTGCGCGACCGCGAGGTGGTGACCAAGCTGTTCAACGAACTCGGTCCGCGCTACCAGGAACGTCCCGGCGGCTATCTGCGTATCCTCAAGACCGGTTTCCGTGCCGGCGACAACGCACCCATGGCCTACGTCGAACTTGTCGACCGGCCGGCCGGCGAGGCGGCGGGCGCGAAGTAAGCGCGGCAGCATCCGAAACAGGAAAACCGGGCAGTTGCCCGGTTTTTTATGCCTGCTACAAAAGGTTCTTGTCTTACTGTTTGTTGGCTTCAGGCTTGTTCCATGGAAATTATCAAGCAGGATCGATCTACTTGTGTTTCGGGAGATACGTGATGTTAAACGCGATATTGATGCGCTCGCGGGCACCTGGGTTCGGCATGACTTCATGTAAGAGGTATGACGGGAACAGCAGTAAATTACCATCGACAGGGTGAATCTCGCGGGTCACGCCAAAAGGCATGTAGGGTTTGATGTGCTGGTGCAGGCACTGTTCAGTGTGGAACCGGATTGCTCCGGTGCCAGTACCCTGTACATAGTAGCATCCAGACCAGTCACTGCTCTCCAGGTTGTGGGCATGGATCGAGTTTCCCGCACCCTGCGAATTCACATTGGTCCAGTAATCAATGTGCGGGTGGAAGTTGTCCAGCGGGATATTCGGCTGGTATCTGCGCAAAATGAGTGCCAAATTCCCGCGAATGTGGGTGAGTAGCTGTTCTTCGCAGGTATACCGCTTGGAACCCCGCCAGCAGCCAGGATTGCTGAATTCCTTTTGTTGTTGCTCTTCCGCCTGATGTACACGTATCTCCTGCAATAGTTGTAAATTGAGGTCCTCATACCCGGGAATCCGGGTACCCCAGATGTCGATATGCAGTATCGAAAGAAAATTCAGTCTTCCAGGGTCCATGTCCATGGTGCGCGCTCAGCCTGCTCCGGTGGTTTGTCAGGATATGCAAAATGCCACCAATAATCTGTTGATATTATTATCACGTTCGTTCCTGTCTGTCATTCGGATCGTCATGCAGCTGGCTGTCCGTTCATCTGTGGCCTGATTCAGCGTACCGAAGTGGAACATCTGGAGGCCCCTGCCCTCGGCAACAAGTCACTGACCGAGATCATGGTATACGTGGAACTGGTCGATCGGCCGGCCGGCGAGGCGGCGGGCGCGAAGTAGTCGCGGCAATATCCGAAACAGGAAAACCGGGCAGTTGCCCGGTTTTTTATGCGCTCCCCTGACCACGATGGTTGGAACGTGTCTCAATATTGGGGACCGGACATTTCAGGATATCTGTACCGATGGTGCGGGTGGAGGTAGGACCGGCGCCACGCAGGGAATCAGCCGGTATTCCGGTCACGATCCCAATTCCCCGCGGGGGCGCGGGTCCTACAACGCGGAATATCCCACCTGTAGGACCGGCGCCTCGCCGGGAACAAAACCGGTATTTACTGGTTCCCATGCTCTGCATGGGAACCATAATTATCCACAAGTATGCGTCCAGGTGCGAAAGCTGATGCGTTCCCACACGGAGCGTGGGAACGAGAAAACCGGTATACCGATCCCGATCCGTTCCCCGCGAGGCGCGGGTCCTACCCGGGCAGGGCGCATCATCGGGGAAATGAATTTTCAGGCAGGTTAAAGCGTAAAACCCAGCTCCAGCGCCGGTGTGATGCCGCTATGCAGTTTGTCCCGGATGATCGCGCCGTCGCGGAATTTGAATCCCGCATCCAGGCCTCGGATGATAGCCTGGTCCCGGTCATAGATATCCTGCTTGAAGAGCACATCACCTTCGGGGGTGAAGCCCACGGTCCAGTAGAGCAGGATAATGCTGACCGGCTGCCGCAGCGGGATGCTGCGGGTTTGCAGTGAAACAACCGCCTCGAGAATCCGCTCCCTGTCCCAGTTCGGATCGCCTTCCAGCAGCAGACCGGCGAGGTCGTAGGTTTTCTCGATGCGGATACAGCCTGAGCTGAATGCCCGTGTGGTCTTCTCGAACAGGGCCTTGCTGGGCGTGTCGTGCAGGTACACGGCATGCTTGTTGGGAAACATGAATTTGATGCGCCCCAGGGCATTGTTCGGTCCAGGGCGTTGGCGCAGCAGATAAGGGAAGTTCCTGCCCGTGGATTTATTCCACTCAATCGTCGCGGCATCGACCGGGTTGCCATCGTAGTCGATGACCAGCATGTCGCGCTTTGACAGGTAGTCCGGGTCGCGCCGGATTGCCGGCAGGACGTCTTTTTCCAGGATGGTCGGCGGTACGGTCCAGGTCGGGTTGACCTCCAGGTAGGTCATGCGGGAGCGGAATACCGGCGTTTTGCGAAACGGCTGTCCGACCTGGGCGCGCGCTTGCCAGCGGATTTCCCCGTTGCGGGTATAGGCCACGCGGAAGCCGGCGATGTCCACCAGGATGTAGGTCTGCGGCAGGTCGTGGAGCACCCAGCGGGCACGTTCCAGGTTGGCGCGTATCTGGTCGATGCGCTGTTCGACCGGCACGTTCAGAGCGGCCAGCGTCGCCTTGCCGACGATGCCGTCGGCTTCCAGGCCGTGATGTTTCTGGAAGTTGCGCACCCCGGTCTCGAGCGCTGCGTCGAACGCCATGGAACCGGCGGGCTCTGCGGGTATGTCCGCGCTGCTGATCAGGCGCCTGCGCAGTGCCGCAACCCGCTCCCCGGACATCCCCGGTTTCAGGGTCTCACCGGGAGGCAATGGCTGCCAGCCGCCGTTTTCCTGCAGTTCCCGATAGTGCGCCAGCGCCACCTGCAGGCGGGCATAGGCAGGGGCCTGCGGTCGCAGTGACTGGATCAATAGGTCGACATTACCCGTGCGGATGGCCTCGGCCTGGCGCACCAGGGCGTCCATGTCCTCGATGTAACGCGTCATGTTCCAGTCCGGGTCGAGCGCTTCCGGGTCGACCTTGCCGAAACTGAGGTGGTAGCCGAGCCGGATCAGGCTGTCGGTGAGCAGCAGGTCGAGTCCGGCGGCCAGTGCATTGTCCGTCGCGATATCCTGCTCGCGCCGCAACAGGTTCTCCAGGGTCTGCAGGTTATAGTCCGCCGGATTCAGGCCGTCGCGTTTGCTGGAACGGATGGCCTCCAGCAGTTGCTGCACGGAGCGCGGATTGGTCCAGAGCGGTGCATGATCATGCGCCCGGTAGATGGCGGGCAGCAGGATCCTGGAGGCGATTTCGGCATCGGTAACGGTGACCGTTTCACCCGCCGCGATGCGCGCCACTTGTTCGTTCAGCTGTTGTTGTATGGAAGGCCCGGACGGCTGCCCCGAAACAGCGGCGGTCCATAGCAGAAGGCAGGCGCACAGCCAGCCATGAGGGACGGGATTCCCCGGGTTGATGTATCGCGCAGGCCTGTTGTTGTTATCGCGCACCTGGCCACTCCATGTATTGTTATCGTTTGCCAGTACTGGGAAACACTAACATGAAATCGAGCCGGATTACGCTTGTACCTTGGGGCAACCTCGATCCCGGATTCCGGCCTGACGGCTTGCATCCGGGCTACACGTGCCGGGTGTTCGAACAAGCGCGCCGGAGGGCGGCGCTACAGGTGCATCTATTGCGCTGTTGGAGCGGTCCCCTGACCGCGATTCGTTTTTACAGACGCTTGCCCGCCAGCGTCGGCATCTTGTCCGTGCGGGTCTCCAGCTTCAGGTAGCTGACCAGCCGCACCGTGCCTTCGGCATGCAGAGCGATGTGAATGTTGTGAACCGCATCGAGGATGTCTTCGAAATCCCCCTCGATGTTCGTGCCCGAGGCGTGGGTCTCGATGGTAAACGAATAAGCCTGGAGGATCGCGACGACGCGCAGGATCTTTTTGCGCACCGATACGCCGGCGCCGATGGGGATGATCTGTAATTCCGCTGTTGCCTGCATGCTGAACTCTCCTGAACGGTCGGCTGTCACACGCCTATGGCCGCTATCATAAGAATTCTTTACCGCCGGTGCCATGTCCGGAGTGACGGGGTGCCGGTATGAACGTTCGCGGCCTCGTCCTGCCGGCACTGTGGTTTGCGGCTGCGCTGCAAGCAGCACCGCTGCACCTTGACAGCGGCACGCGCCAGGTCACCCTGCTGGAACTCTACACCTCCCAGGGTTGCAGCAGCTGCCCGCCCGCCGAGCGCTGGCTGAACACGTATGTCGATGACGACGACCTGTGGACGGAGGTCGTACCGGTCGCCTTCCACGTGGGCTATTGGGACTACCTCGGCTGGCGCGATGCCTATGCGGACGCGGCGTACGGCGATCGCCAGCGCAATTATGCCCGCGCCGGCAGGGCGAGCACCGTCTACACCCCGGGGTTCTTCGCCAACGGCCGCGAGTGGCGTGGCTGGACCTTCGGCCTGGGTCCGCGCCGCGGCGACCGGGAGCCCGGGGATCTGGTCGCTGAAATCGGTGACCGGCACATTGATGCAAGCTTTCCCGCCAAAGACAAACCTCTGGAACTGCACGTCGCCTTGCTGGGCTTTGGGATCGAAACACCGGTGGCGCGCGGCGAAAACCGCGGCCGCACCCTGGCGCAGGAATTCGTGGTGCTGCGGCACACCGTCCATGTCTCGGAAAACGGGAAGTGGTCTGTCGAACTGCCTTCGGTCCCGCCCGGCCAGTCGCAACGCCTCGCCGTCGCACTCTGGATCAGCGAGCCGGATAAACCTGCCCCCTTGCAGGCGACCGGCGGGTGGCTGCCTATGTAGGACCGGCGCCTCGCCGGGAATACGCCGGTATTCCCTTCCCGTTCCGTTCCCCGCGGGGGCGCGGGTCCTACATGAACAGGAAAACCATCAGATAAAGAATTTTAAGATCGGTTCGAGACGGACATCCACCGGCAATCCGCTGGTCGCGACATGGCTTGTATCTCCCATAAAGCGTAGCATTACCCCCTTACTTCAGATGGAGATCGTGGCTGGTGCCGCTTGATCTGAACGGCCTGGAAATTGTCGGCGGCGTTATCCTGCTGGGCTTTGCGGCCGGGCGCGTGTTCGGTCTGCTGAGCGTCCCGGCGGTTGCTGGCTACGTGGTGCTCGGGGTGATCCTGAGCGAATCCTTCACCGGCGTCATTACCCATGAAGCCCTGGACGGGCTGCATGTCATCAGCGAACTGGCCCTTGGGGCGATCGCTTTCACCATCGGCAGTGAACTGGAATGGCGCACCCTGCGCAAGATCGGCCGTGCGGTGTTTCCCATCGTCATGCTGGAGGCGCTGGGGGCCATGGTGCTGGTCACCGCAGGGGTGTGGCTGCTGTTCGACGACCCGCCGCTGGCCCTGGTGCTGGGGGCCATTGCCGCCGCTACCGCCCCGGCAGCCACGGTGCTGGTAATCCGTGAGGCGCGCGCCGCGGGCACCCTGACCAGCACCCTGCTGGCGGTGGTCGGGATCGACGACGCCATTGCACTGATCGTGTACGCGGCCGCGGCTGCTGCCGCCAAGACCATGCTGACGGGTTCCGACACCCTGTCCATGGCCCATGTCCTGGGCGCCGCCGGCCATGAAATAGGCGGTTCGATTGTGCTTGGCACCGTGGCAGGTGGGCCACTCGGACTGCTGGTCGCCAGGCTCAAGTCCAGGGAGGCGGTGCTATCCCTGACCGTGGGAACATTGATCCTGATAGAAGGACTTTGCGACGAGTATCACCTCTCGTCCCTGCTGGCCGCCATGACCCTCGGTGCAATGGTGGCCAATATCGCGCCTTTCCCCAGCCGCAATCTGTCGGAGCGGATCGCCTCCATGGCAGCACCCATCCTGATCGGCTTCTTCGTACTGGCTGGTGCGCATCTGCGTGTGGACCTGCTGCCCTCGCTGGGCTGGCTGGGTGTTCTGTACCTGGTTGCACGCTTCGCGGGCAAGCTCGGCGGAGCCTGGCTGGGAGCGACAATCGGGGGGGCGCCGTCCCAGGTTCGCAGCAATATCGGCTACGGCCTGCTCTCCCAGGTGGGTATCGCCATCGGCCTCTCGCTGGTGGTGGCGGCCGAGTTCACGCCCCTGGGCGAGGAGGGCCAGACGCTGGCCCTGACCGTGGTCAACATATTGCTCGGTACCACCCTCGTAACCGAAGTGGTCGGACCGATGTTGGCACGACGGGCTCTGGTACGTGCCGGAGAGGCCGGCATGATGAATAAGGAGGAGGTGTCTGAATGAATAGAATCATGCTGGTGGTGAATCTGCATGAAATCGATTTCCTGGAAGAGACGCTCACGGCCCTGGCCCAGGCGCACGTACGCGACTGCGTGGTTCAGGAAGTGGAGGCCGTGGCCAGCTTCCACCAGGTCGACGATATGGAGCCCAGCACGCTTTCCTCCATCGCCGGACTGTTCAAGCGGCAGCATAACATCAATTACCTGATCATCGCGGTTACCGAGGATGAGCGCATGGGGCAGATCGCTACGGTCCTGAAAAAACTCTACAAGGAAGACCGTTACGCCTGTTCCTACTGGTTCGTTCCCATCCTGGATTACTGGTACCACAAGGCCAAGGATTGAATCCGCTCAGAGTGCAGTATGCGCTGATCGCCACTACCTTCTGGGGTGCGGCGACCGGTGTGGGAGCAGCCCTGCTGGTACTGGCGTTTCGCTGGCTGATCGAGGACGGCCAGCGCCTGTTCCTGCCGAATGGCCAACTGGGTGGCTACGAGTCGCTGCCGCATTGGGCGGTATTCATTCTGCCCCTGGCCGGCGGGTTATTGCTGGGCTGGGTATTCGAGCGTCTGGCACCAGAGTTCCGCGAAGTGGGGGTCTACCATGTGCTGCGCCGCCTGCGGCGTCCGGGACTTTCGATCCTGCCACACGGCAATACCCTGGCACAGTTCTTTGGCGGCGCCTTCGCCATCGTCTGCGGACATTCCGTGGACCGGGAAGGTCCGGGGGTACACCTGGGCGCGGCCGTGGGCAACCTGCTGGGCAGGCGCATCGGCACCGCACGCGCCAATACCTACACCCTCACCGCCTGCGGGGCCGCCGCATCGATCGCCGCCGCCTTCAATACGCCACTGGCCGGGGTGGTGTTTGTGATCGAGGTGTTTCGCGTGCGCTACCGCATCGAGCGGTTCATTCCCATCATCGCCGCCTCTGTGATGGGGGCCATCATCAGCCGTGCCCGTTACGGGGCCAATCCCGCCTTCCAGGTTGCCGATCTCAGCACGGGTTCGATGTATGAGCTCTTCCTGCTGGCGGGGCTGGGGATTATCACCGGGCTTCTGGCGGTGGTCTTCATGACGGGCACGACATGGCTGTTCCGATTGACGGAGAACTGGCGGCCGCTGACGGCCTTCGGCTGCGCCGGGGCGGTTACCGGATTGATCGGCCTGTTCTATCCCCAGGTGCTGGGCATCAGCTACGACACACTCAACGCCATCCTGGACAACCGGCTCGGCGCCGGCCTGCTGGCCGGATTGGTCGTGGCGAAACTCATCGCCACCGCGGTGGCCATCGGGCTGCGTGTCCCGGGCGGGCTGATCGGACCGTCGCTGGTGATCGGTGGCGCGGCCGGGGGTCTGCTGGGCGTTACCGCCCCGGACTGGGTGGGATTCACCACCGGCTCGGAAGGTTTTTACGCGTCCATGGGAATGGTCGCCATGATGGGAGCCGTGTTGCAGGCCCCGCTCGCGGCCCTGTTCGCCCTGCTGGAACTGACAGCCGACCCCGACATCATCCTGCCCGGCATGACCGTGGTGATCACCGCGGACCTGTTCGCGCGGCAGATCCTGGGCCGGCAGTCCGTATTCGAGCACCTACGCCAGGTCGCCGAGCACGAGAAATCGTAGCTTGGGCTGAGCCCGCGAAGTCCTACGAGGGAAGCATGCGGGATTTCGAAACGTTGGCCTTGACGCGCTTCAGCATTTGTAGGGTGCGCTGTGCGCACCAATCGACTAATGTACCCGTTCTGGTACGCGTAGCACACTCTGCATTACTGCGGGCTTCAATATTACTGGTTCCCTCGCTCTGCGTGGGAACCGATGTGTCTGCACCCAAGGACAAGCGATATGAATTCCCACGCAGAGCGTGGGAATGAGAAAAATTGCTGCGGGCTTCAATATTACTGGTTCCCTCGCTCTGCGTGGGAACCGATGTGTCTGCACTCAAGGACAAGCGATATGCGTTCCCACGCAGAGCGTGGGAATGAGAAAAAATGCGTTTACTGGTTCCCTCGCTCTGCGTGGGAACCGATGTGTCTGCACCCAAGGACAAGCAATATGCATTCCCACGCAGAGCGTGGGAATGAGAAAACTTATATCTCCTGCCATTTCGAGGACCGTAGGTATGGGCTGTGTCCGCGAAGCTCAACGTGGGGAATCAGCGGAGAATGCGAAATGTTGGCCTTCGCGCACAAATCCCAACATGAGGAAGCACCTCAGCCTGCTGCCCCGAATGCAGCCACGGAGTTATGATAGCCTCGCGCAAAGTGCATCGAGGAGAAGAACATGCAACGTGAGAACAGCGGCAGCGCCATGGTGCTGGGCGTATTCATCCTGCTGGGCCTGGCCGCGCTCGGCTACCAGCTGGGCAACGCCGCCATCCGCTTCAAGGAATTCGAGCGCAGCGTCACGGTCAAGGGGTTGTCCGAGCAGGAGTTCCCGGCGGATGTCGTAATCTGGCCGATCCAGTTCACCCTGGCGGACAACGACCTTGCTGCACTCTACGGTTCGCTCGCGGACAACGCGGGCCGCATTCGCAGCTTCCTGCAGGCGGCGGGCATCGCGGCGGACGAGATCTCCGAGTCCGCGCCGGTGATTACAGACAAGTCGGCGCAGAGTTACGGCGGCTCACAGCAACCGGAGTTCCGCTACAGCGCAGTACAGACCGTGACGGTCTATTCCAGCAATGTGGAGCAGGTACGTGGCGTGATGGGCCGACTGGTCGATCTCGGCAAGCAGGGCATCGCGCTCACCGGCGGGGACTACCAGAACCAGACCGAGTACCTGTTCACGCGCCTCAACGATGTCAAGCCGGCGATGATCGAGGAAGCGACCAAACAGGCGCGCGAAGTCGCCCTGAAGTTCGCGCAGGACTCGAACAGCCGCCTCGGCAAGATCAAGCGCGCATCACAGGGGCAGTTCTCGATCAGCCCCCGGGACAAGAACAATCCGCACATCAAGAAGGTCCGCGTGGTCTCCACCATCGAGTACTATCTGTCCGACTAGTACTAGGAAACCATGCGGACCGCTGCGATACGGATAAAGGGGTAGGGCATTCCATGCTGGTTTTGTTCACCGACTTTGGCCTGCAGGGGCCGTACATCGGCGAGGTCGAGGCGGTCCTGCACCAACAGGCGCCGGGCATTCCCGTCATCAACCTGTTCGCTGACCTGCCGCCGTTCGATATCCAGGCAGCGGCCTACCTGCTGCCGGCCTTCGTGAAGGGCTTCTCACCCGGCACGGTATTCGTGTGCGTGGTCGATCCCGGTGTCGGCAGCGAACGGCCCGGCGTGGTTGTGCGCGCCGCTGGCCGCTGGTACGTCGGCCCGAATGAGGGCCTGTTCGCGCCGCTGTCACGGCGCGCGCACAACATCGAGTGCTGGCAACTGCCCCCGCCGGGAGACGAGGTATCCCCCAGCTTCCACGGCCGCGACGTGTTCGCCCCCATCGCCGCCCGGATCGCACGCAACGGCCGTTTCGAGGGCGAGGAGATCATGGTCTCCGAACTGGACCGTCCCGACTGGCCCGACGAGTTGCACCGCGTGGTCTACATCGACCGTTTTGGCAACGCCATCACCGGTCTGCGCAAGGCAGCGATCGATCCGGATACCGTGTTCAACGTGAACGGCTACACACTGCGTAATGCGCGCACCTTCTCGGATGTCGGAAGGGGCCAGGCCTTCTGGTACGAAAACTCCAACGGCCTGGTCGAGTTCTCCGTGAACCTGGGCCGGGCGGATACGGTGCTGGACCTGCAGGTCGGCACGGCGTTTGGCGAATAACGCGCCGCAGCGGCATTCCTATTCCGCTTCTGGAGTCCGGCTTGCAGGGAAACGAATCAGCATCGCCCTTCGACGAGGTCGTTATCCCGCAGGTACATCCGCGCCAGGCGCAGCAGTTGCGTTACCTCATCTGGCTGGCGATCCTGTTGTTACTCATCGGGCTGGCCGCGCCCATCATTACCCTGAAAAAGTTCATCCTGGTGGAAAACACCTTCTCCGTGCTCTCCGGCGCCGTCGAACTGCTGCAGAATGGGCAGTACTTCCTGTTCCTGCTGATCGCCGGCTTCAGCGTCGTGCTGCCTATCCTCAAGCTCAGCGTGCTGTACCGCCTGGTCAGCCACAAGGAGGCAATGCAGCCTGGGGTAAGAAAACTGCTGCACTGGATGCACCTCTATGGCAAGTGGTCCATGCTTGATGTGTTCGTGGTGGCGGTACTGGTGGTCGCCGTGAAACTGGGCGCACTGGTGGATGTCGAGATGCGCTACGGGCTGTATGCGTTCGCGGGGTCAGTGCTGCTGACCATGTTCATTACTGCGCGCATCGTGAGTCTGTCGAGTGGGGAAAGACAGCGCTGAATGCGTCGGCTATGGTCAGGTGATAATGCAGCGTCGGGAGGGTGTGGTTTCTGCGTATTTATTTAATTCTCCATAATATGCACAATGCAAGCGTAACACATTGAAATTCAGGAGAACGGTGAGTGTTATGGAGAATCAATAATCTTTCGAAAAGAGCATTCGTTCGCCTAATGGTACTTCTATGGAGAAATAATATTCATCTGATAAAGCTTTCTATAGAAGGCCGACAACCGGGGTTCAAAAAATATGGTACAAAGTGAAGAACGAAAGCGCTGCGTTAAAAGACTCGCTTGGGAACGACAGTGCTTTCGTTCTTCGTTTCCAACATATTTCATCAACAATTCTCGTCCTTCGTCGGCAAGCAGATTTAATCTGGTACTTGCCATAGAACAACTCCTTGCAGTAGACGCGTGCTTTGCACGTGCTGCTGAGTTCGAACGTAAACATCGCAACAGGAGATAGGTATGGAAGAGGATATTTACTCCCCCAGCGCGGAAGAGTTCCGGCTTGCCCTCATCGCGTTTGTGTTGGTTGCTAGTTCAGTGGCCTTTCATCGTGGTCGAGAGTCTGGCCCGAGGAGAATGGCTTACATCGCCAAACACCTGGCAAATGAGTTCAAAGAAAGGCTCACGACAAAGGATGCAGAAGAGGCGATAGGGAGTGTTGCCAACGATTCGAGACGAACTCTAGGCGCACTGTTTGAGGAACTCATATATATAGCTTGCAAGTACAACAAGAGCGCAAGAGAAGCCGGTATTGAGTTGACGATCCCTGGCAATACCACTGTATTCGATGGAGAGATCGGCAACGTGTTTAGCGATGAGGCTATAGATGACATCGAGACAGTAAAAGGGAGTATCAGTTGGTTACTGGAAAAGCTGCCGAAATGGGCGCAAAGAATCATCGAGGTACTACTGGAAGCTTTGAAGCTGACTAAGGGCGGGTGATGATTATCAATGCGATCAACTCGGACACTTAATCGCTTCCTCCCTGGGCTATCGCTCCGGTCGTCGCCGTCAAGCACCGGTTATCGCGACGTCAGCCGGGCACCTGGGTCATGTCTTGCATTGCCACATGAGCCGGTGCAGGGCAATTAGCTGTTTCCGGTCCGGGCACTCTCACGCCACTTCAGGGGACGGATGGTCCACCTGTTGCGACAGGCAGCTGAAGCAACTGAGCTGCACCGCATTCAACGCAAGGGAGTTCTTTGTGGAATGCGGTAATAATTTTATGGTCAACTTTGGCGATATAGCTGAATCAGCTGGCTGCGGCAGCGGGTGTCAGACAAGTAGGCATAATGTCCCTGTGATGAAATATAGCCAATAACTATTAATACTATAGTATGTATAAATTCGATAAATGCATTGTTGATGGCTATAGTTTGTAATCACAGCAAGCAAACATGATTCATACATGAGTACGTCAGGAGATTACCCTATGTCCGATAATATGTGCCCGTTCAACCACACCGCGGGGGGTGGTACCTCGAATAAAGACTGGTGGCCGAACCAGCTGCGACTGGATATCCTGCGCCAGCATTCTTCCAGGTCCAATCCGATGGGTGAGGATTTCAACTACGCGGAAGAATTCAAGTCACTCGACCTGGAAACAGTGAAGAAAGATCTCCGTGAACTGATGACCCAGTCACAGGACTGGTGGCCCGCGGATTTCGGACATTACGGACCGCTATTCATTCGCATGGCCTGGCACAGTGCGGGTACCTACCGCACCAGCGATGGCCGCGGTGGCGCAGGCACCGGTAACCAACGCTTTGCGCCCGTCAACAGTTGGCCTGACAATGTCAACCTCGATAAGGCCCGCAGGCTGATTTGGCCTATTAAGCAAAAGTATGGCCGGAAAATCTCCTGGGCCGATCTGATTATCCTGGCTGGCAACGTTGCGCTGGAATCGATGGGCTTTAAAACCTTCGGTTTCGCCGGTGGCCGTGAGGATATCTGGGAGCCGGAAAAGGACATCTACTGGGGCGCCGAGAAGGACTGGCTCGCTGACCAGCGCTATTCCGGCGAGCACGAGGACCTTGAAAACCCGCTCGCAGCCGTTCAAATGGGGCTGATATACGTCAACCCGGAAGGTCCCAATGGCAACCCGGACCCGTTCGCTGCCGCCAAAGACATTCGCGACACCTTTGGGCGCATGGCGATGAACGACGAAGAGACCGTTGCGCTTATCGCCGGTGGTCACACCTTCGGGAAAACCCACGGTGCCGGCGAAGCAGCACTGGTCGGCCCGGAACCCGAAGCCGCCGGCATTGAAGAACAAGGCCTCGGCTGGATGAGCAGCTATGGCTCTGGAAAGGGCGGCGACACCATTTCCAGCGGCCTGGAAGTGACCTGGACCACCACGCCAACCAGGTGGAGCAACAACTTCTTCTGGAATCTGTTCGGCTACGATTGGGAACTGACGAAGAGCCCGGCCGGTGCGCATCAGTGGGTACCGAAACATCGCGCAGGTGCCGATTCAGTTCCAGATGCCCATGACCCCGCAAAGCGTCACGCGCCAGCCATGCTGACCACGGACCTGGCCCTGCGGTTTGATCCTGCTTACGAAAAAATCTCACGACGCTTCCACGAGAACCCGGATGAATTTGCAGAGGCATTCGCCCGCGCGTGGTTCAAACTGACGCACCGTGATATGGGTCCACGTTCGCGCTATCTTGGCCCGGACGTGCCTGCAGAAGAACTGATCTGGCAGGATCCGATCCCTGCAGTCGATCATGAACTGGTCAATGATAACGACATTGCCACCCTTAAGGGCAAGATCCTTGATTCTGGTCTGTCTGTTGGTGAACTGGTTTCAACTGCCTGGGCGTCCGCTTCTACCTTCCGAGGCTCCGACATGCGTGGTGGTGCAAACGGTGCCCGCATACGCCTGGCGCCGCAACAAGATTGGGAAGTCAACCAGCCGGATCAACTGGCGAAAGTGCTGAAGACCCTCGAAGGTATCCAAAGCGACTTTAACAAGACGGTTTCCATGGCTGACCTGATCGTGCTGGCGGGTTGCACTGGCGTTGAGCAAGCGGCGAAGAATGCCGGTCTGGATGTAAACGTTCCGTTCACTCCGGGGCGTATGGACGCCTCGCAGGAGCAGACCGATGTTGTGTCCTTCTCTGTCCTGGAGCCGATTGCCGATGGCTTTCGTAACTATCAGAAGGCCAGGTACAGCGTGTCTGCCGAAGAACTGCTGGTCGACAAGGCGCAACTGCTGACGCTGACCCCACCTGAGATGACGGTTCTGGTTGGTGGTATGCGTGTCCTGAACACCAACTTCGGACAGACCCGGCACGGTGTCTTCACCGACCGTCCGGAAGCACTCACCAACGATTTCTTCGTCAACCTGCTTGACATGGCTACCGACTGGAAGGCCGGCACTGCCGATGAAGACGTGTTTGAAGGTAGCGATCGTGTAAGTGGCGAAGCCAGGTGGACAGGCACTCGTGTCGATCTGATCTTCGGTTCAAACTCCGAACTGCGCGCCCTGGCCGAATTCTATGCGGCGGCTGACTCGCAGGAGCGGTTTGTCCATGATTTTGTGAAAGCATGGAACAAGGTGATGAACCTGGATCGGTTTGACCTCGCCTAGGCTGGCTCGGTGTCTCAGGAAACCGGGGTAAGATGTAACTTGGGCTGAGCTTGCGAAGCCTAACGAGCGGAGTCATCGGTGATCGCATCATGTTGGGCTTCACGTTATTCAGTCCAACGTACTCGTTTCTCGGGAATAACTGTCTTCCCAACCATTTGAGCTTAAGTAAGCGCCATTTCGCGCCGAGGTGTTCATGCGCTTATTCTCTATTCCTTGGTCACGGTTGCCTTCTCGATGATTGCCGGATAGAGATAGCCGGCGCCAAAGTTCTTGTCCACCGACAGAACACCTTCAACCATGACCACGTCACCCTTGGCCACCATCGTGTCGGTGGTGACGGTGAGATCCCCCGGAGTACCGTCCTGGATGTGCATCCAGTTGGTGCCCATGATTCCGGCAGTGAACTTCACGACCTTTCCGCGGACCTTTACACTCTGTCCGTTCAGCGCGGAACTCCGGGCCAGGATTTCCTCGACCGTGTAGCCTCCATCCGCTTTGGGTACGCCTTCTACGTGGGCGTCACTGACCACGGTCCTGCTGCTTCCATCCATGACATGGCTCTGGTCAGCGGCCTTTTTCAGGGCACCCTCCGGGTAAATACCGCCGACGAAGTAGATCTCGTCGAAGGTACGATCGAGGCTTTTGCTGGTGAAGTTGGCCATCATCTGGCCGGCGGGTATGCTGACCCGCTGACCGACCTTGACACTGGTTTCGGCGGCGGCGGCCCAGATTTTCCGGGAGCCTGTGTCGAGCAGTATGTAGGTGTAGCCGGCGGAATTCATGGTCTCGATGATTTCGCCGTTCAAGACGCCGGGGTTGGCCGGCGGGGTGCCTGCGCCGGCGCGATTGGCGGTCATGGGGGTGCTGTCAGTGGCCGCGGCCGCTGCCTGTGCACCGCATACGGTCAAGGTGATCAACAACGCGCCAAGTGCCAGGATGGTTTTCTTCACAGGATTCTCCTCGGTGTGTGGCATCCGGTCCGGTATGTGGCCCGTGCCGTTGATACGTCAGGTGAGAATATCACCGATTTCTTTTGCAGCAGTGAATTCCCTGACCCGACTGCATCCGCTCCCCCGTCTTCCGCTTGTAGTGATCCAACGTATACCTGAGGCATTGTCCGGTATTCGAGGTTACGTGTGAGAATAAAAGGGCCTGATTCAATTGCTGAATTCGGGAATTCTATAAAGTGTCAGAGTACATATCTAAACATATATTCAGCAACAATTGTGCTCTGTCTTCAATTAAACTCCAGGACATCCGGCGTGGCCCAAGCCGGCGCCGGATCAGCCCTCATCCTCGGGAGCAAAGTACCAATGTATCAGAAATCCAATGGAATCATGCAAACCTTACTGTCTGTTACGCTGTCTCTCGGCGTCGCTGGTCCGGTGCTGGCGGAACCGCCTGACTGGGCACCGGCGCACGGCTACCGTTCCAAAGACCGGGACTACGACGAACACCGTGTCTACCGGTCCGCTCTTCCCTGGCACAATCACGACTATGAGAACTCCTACGTTCACGACGGTCGCTGTGATCGCGATAAACTCGGCGCCGTGCTGGGCGGCCTGGTTGGTGGCATCGCCGGGTCACAGGTCGGCGAGGGCTCCGGTCGCACCGCGGCAACCATCGCCGGAACGGTCATCGGCATCCTGGTTGGACGTTCGATCGGCCAGAGCATGAACGGCAGCGACCAGCAATGCACCGGTCAGGCCCTCGAACATGCGCCGGACCGGGAATCGATCCACTGGCGCAATCCGGACAACGGCACGGATTACCAGGTCACACCGATTAATACTTTCCAGGATCCAAACGGTCACTACTGTCGTGAATACACCACCCGCGCCACGATCGGCGGTCGTTCGGAACAGGTGTATGGGCGGGCCTGCCGGCAGCCGGATGGCAGCTGGGTCAAGCGCTGACCGCGCTGTGAAGCTTGCCGCCCTTGCACTGTACGGGCGCCCCTGTCCATACACGCGACCTGGTCATGCCGGGTACCGTTGTCTGACTTGGGATATTTCTCACACGAAATGGATATCCATATCCAACACCGCCAGCATGGTCTGAAGAAATCGCGTGTATCCCCTTTTATACGATTGTTATTCGTTATAAAAACAATTAATTACCGGGAAAATATTTGCCAGAAAACATCGGGTTATGGCCTTTCGTGTGGCCTTCCGCAGACATGTCTCCTTCAAAATCAAGGGAAAATCCCGCTGTGGGTCATCTACACTTTCCATATTGTATAGAAACGCGATACCTGCATCACAGCATGGTGCATGCGGAGGCCGGGAGTTACAGGGGGCGCGGCAATCCGGGTGTGACAGGAGGCGTTCATATGGATAAGCAATCAGATCTGAAACTGACGGATATCGGCTTTGTCGTCTGTGATATCTGCATGAAGGAGATACCGGCGTCCGAGGTCGGGAGTTGCGAGGCCGCAGATTACGTCATCCATTACTGGGGCCTCGAGTGCTACGATAAATGGAGACGGCAGAAACCAGCGGGGACAAAGCCCGTGTCATCTTGACGTCCCGGTTACTCCGGTTTTCCCGTCGTAGACCTGCGATCTGAGGAATACCTGCGGCGTGCTGCCGCCAGGTAGATTCAGTCCTGTGCGCTCGTGTATGGAAGAGATTATCGGTGGTGGGGCGAAAGTGATGCCATTGGAATATTCCTATCTATCACCCATAGGTGTCAGATCCGGGTTTTCCCTTGGACCAGTAGTGGTAGGTTGCTGGGCTTGCGAAGCCCAACGAGCAGAGGCCCGGTGATCACACCATGTTGGTCTTCACGGTGTTCAACCTACTGGTTTCGCAGGAATAACGGCCTACCTAACCATTTGAGCTAATGTATGTACCATTTCGCGCCGAGCAAAGCTCGTCGCATCTTGCGGGGTGAAAGTCCCCGTCGGGTAAGGGTTAGCCACCCGCCCGTATCGAGTCTTGCGTCCGTGGCGGAGCCAAAGGAATGGCGAACAAGGCGGGCGAAGCGTAGA
>Ga0210124_1000042_pt1 | contig 79067 bp, 80 predicted proteins | sample Muzzi_PWC_D2_FD_185554 | JGI IMG/M metagenome (GOLD analysis project Ga0210124, IMG submission 185554) | Wetland microbial communities from San Francisco Bay, California, USA, that impact long-term carbon sequestration - Muzzi_PWC_D2 (SPAdes) | ecosystem: Environmental > Aquatic > Marine >...
CGGAGGCGTTCAGCGTGGTGCTGAGCAACGCCGATGCGGGAGGCACGGCGCTGGCGATCACGGATGACACGGGGATCGGCAGCATCGTCGATGACGATGCGCCGAGTCTGGCGATCGGCGACGGGGTGCCGAGTCCGGCGCTGGAGGGGACGGACGGGACGATCACGTTCACGGTGAGTCTGAGCAATGCCTCGGACGTGCCGGTGACGGTGGACTATGCGGCGCAGGACGGCACGGCGGTGGCGGGCTCGGACTATGCGCTGGCGCCGGGGTCGCTGACCTTTGCCCCGGGCGAGACGAGCCAGCAGATCACGGTGACGGTGCTCAACGATGCGCTCTACGAGGACCCGGAGGCATTCAGCGTGGTGCTGAGCAACGCCGATGCGGGAGGCACGGCGCTGGCGATCACGGATGACACTGGGATCGGCAGCATCGTCGATGACGATGTCGAGGTCTTCCCAACCGGTCTTGCCTATACAGTGGCTGGCAGCAAGTCGGTTGCAGGAGAGCAGCTTTACGGCATCGATCTGGAAACAGGACAAACGACGCGAATCGGTGAAGTCCAGGTCAACGGGACGAGCCTCAATCCGAATTCCGTCGACGGAATGGCATTGAATCCGGGAGATGGCTATCTGTACGCCGTGGCCAATTCGGGCAACGACAGTTACCTGCTGAAGATAAATCCGGCAACCAGTGATACGGAGGTTATCGATGGAACGAACAACTTCGACAAGGCGACCGCTGCAACATTTGGCATAGATGGCACCTTGTATCTTTCATTCGGAAATCAGCTCTTCATCTACGACCTGTCGAATCCGGGTACATCGAGTTCGCTGATAATGATCGCGGAAGGGGCCAAGAGCCTGGCGGTGGATGCAATCGCGATCAACAACACCGGTGACATCATGTATCTGGCCAATGGTGACGAACTTTGGCGTGTGGATGTGGCCCCGGGTGGTGTCACAGAGAATCCGGTGTACATCGGGCAGGTGACGGATGTAAACAGCTCCACGACATCCTATACGCTGGATGGGATGTCATTCGACGATAATGGGGCCCTTTGGGGACTGGATAATTCCGGAAATATTCTCAGGATCGATACGACAACCGGCTCTGCAGTGGATGTAACCACGATATCAAACAGTGAAGTCAGGGGAGGTGGTACGGATTCCCTGGCGATCAGCAATGTGGAACCCGGTGCCTATGTGGTATTTAGTGATGCCGCTACGACTGATGGCAATGGACTCACGATACAGGATCATGCTGACAGTTATACCCACTATATACCCGACAGTGAAACCTCCATCATCACGATACTGGATGAGACGGATCTCGATATCAGTACCGTAAGCACGGCGCAGATCGGCATAACCACGGGTTCCGCGAATGAAATCACCGTGGAAAACCTGTCACCCGCGGATGTCGACAATGTCTATATCAAGGCGGATACCGACAAGGTAATTACTGTCGATGGGTTTACCAGCGCCGATGTCACCACACGGGGTGAGAATAGCTCAACGGTCACCGTCAGCCATGCCGAACGTGGTGTCATCGACACCGGTGAGGGCGATGATCAGATAACCATCGTTACTGATCCGCTGAATGGTGATGGTGGCACCGATGAGACCTTTGTTATATCTGCCGATGGCGGCGATGATATCATTTCGCTGGCATCCGGAGCACTGGACAATTCCAACTTCGTAATCAATGGCGGGGAGGCCATGGACGGCAGTGATACCATTCTGGATTTCGATATCCTCAAGATCGATGACGATATCGATCTCGGCTCACCGAACCTGGATATCAGCAATATCGAGGCTGTCGATGTAACCGGATCGGGCAACAACCTGGTGCGGCTGTCGGCCCAGGATGTCCTTGACATCACGGACGGCAACAATATCCTCAGAATCGATGGCGAAGTGACCGATGCCGTACAGGCGGTGGATTCCGGATGGGTACAGGGCGGTGATCAGATGCTCGGTTCCGTCAACTACCATACATTTCTCAGCGACGGTGTATCGATCCTGGTCAACGAGGATATGCAGTTGTTGGGTGGCCTGACCATGCCCTGATGTACTTTTCACGATTCTGGATGGGTCGTGTCGATCTGCTGATGCCCTGGCCCAGCCAGGGCAATTTTCTGTCCGGGATAATTTGCTTGATCTGATAATAATTGCGGGCAGGCTGTGTAATAATGTGCGCCCGAAACCGGGATTCACCTGACAGGACGCATTGAATGTACCGCCCGTTTGAGCTGTATATAGGCTTGCGCTACACGCGCACCAAGCGGCGTACGCACTTCATCTCTTTCATTTCCCTGATATCCATGCTCGGTATTGCGCTGGGTGTGACCGCGCTGATTACCGTGTTGTCCGTCATGAACGGCTTCGAGCGTGAACTGCGCGACCGCATCCTCGGTATGGCCGCGCATGCCAGCATTACGACATTCTCCGGGCAGCTGTCGGACTGGCAGGAGCTTGCGAAGTCACTGCAGGGAAGGACGGATATTCTGGCCTTCGCGCCATACATCAGTGGCGAAAGCATGCTGAGCAACGGTAAACGGGTAAGCGGTGCAATCTTGCGTGGCATCAGGCCGGAACTGGAGGGAGGGGTTTCGGACGTTGTCACGCATATCAAGCAGGGGGATATCAACCGGCTCAGGCCGGGCGAGTTCGGAATCGTCCTGGGGAGGGAACTGGCCATTGCACTGGGAGTCGGAGTCGGCGACAGCGTAACGGTCGTCTCACCCAGAATCAATATCGGGCCGACCGGGCTGCTTCCAAGACTGCGGCGATTCACGGTTGTCGGAATATTCGAGGTCGGGATGTACGAGTTTGATCGCGGGGTTGCCCTGGTTCATATCGCGGATGCCGCCAGGTTGTTTCAGCTTGATGACAACGTCACGGGATTGCGCCTGAAACTGGCTGATCTCTTCCAGGCGCCGCAGATCAGTCATGAGCTGGCCGCGCAGTTGCAGGGGGATTACCGGGTCGTGGACTGGACCCGCCAGCATGCAAACTTTTTTCGTGCCGTGAAAACGGAAAAGCGCGTCATGTTCATCATACTGACGTTGATCGTCGCAGTTGCCGCCTTCAATATCGTGTCCACCCTGATTATGGTCGTGACTGACAAGCGTTCCGATATCGCGATCCTGCGGACACTTGGCGCCTCGCCCGGTTCCATCATGACGATCTTCATCATCCAGGGTATTTTCATCGGCCTGTTGGGTACGGCGCTGGGGGTGGCCGGCGGTGTCTGCCTGGCGTTGAATGTGGAAACGATCGTCCCTGCCATCGAACACTTGTTCAATGTCCAGTTTCTGGCGGCGGATGTCTATTACATCAGCGATGTACCTTCCGAACTCCACTGGCATGATGTCTGGATCATGGCCTCCGTTGCTATGGTGCTGAGTCTGCTGGCCACCTTGTATCCCGCCTGGCGAGCGGCGCGAACCCATCCGGCGGAGGCCTTGCGCTATGAGTGAGGTGATCGCCTGCCACGGCCTTGGCAAAACGTTTCGCGAAGGGGAATCCGTTCTGACGATCCTGAAGGATATCGATTTCACCGTTCGTGAGGGCGAACGTATTGCCATTACGGGCGCCTCGGGCAGCGGCAAGAGTACACTGCTGCATCTGCTGGGTGGGCTGGACAAGCCTACGACCGGAGAAGTCCGGATCACCGGAAAATGCCTGCAGTCCCTGTCGCCTTCGATGCTCGGCCAGCTCCGCAACCATGCCCTTGGATTCGTCTATCAGTTTCATCACCTGTTGCCCGAGTTCACGGCGCTGGAGAATGTCGCCATGCCGTTGCTGATTCGCGGCGCCAGTCCGGCGACGGCCCGCGGTATGGCGGAAGAATTGCTGGACCGGGTCGGGTTGTCGGCGCGCCTCACCCATAAACCGGGTGAGCTGTCGGGCGGAGAACGTCAACGGGCCTCGGTGGCGCGTGCACTGGTTACCCGGCCGGCCTGTGTACTGGCCGACGAGCCTACGGGGAATCTCGATCGCCGGAATGCGGAACAGGTCTATGAGCTGATGCTGCAGCTCAACCGTGAATTCGGCACCAGCTTCCTGGTTGCCACGCATGATCCCTCGATTGCGGAGCACATGGACCATATCGTGCATTTGCAGGATGGTCGATTGAGCGAATGGAACGGTCAGGGTAACGATTCGACTCAATAAACCCGAATGTCCCGGGTTACCGTGAAATAAAGATGTGGTTCAGGGATGAACATGTTATTGAATTCCATAGCATTTATTGCCGGTATTTGTCTCCTTCAGCTCTGTCCTGATCTGCCCGCAGGGTTCTACTGCCTGTTGCCGTTCCTGGCACTGCCACTGCTGCGCTGGCGGGTGCTGCATCTGCCGGTTTTGATGGTCATAGGGTTTCTCTGGGCTGCATGGCGGGCCGAGATGGCATTGACGCCACAGCTGGATGCCAGGCTCGAGGCGCAGACCATACTGGTTGAAGGCAACGTGGTGGATATACCCGTCCGAACGGCTTCCGGTATCCTGCGGCTGCGATTATTTGTTGAACGCATCAACGATGGTTCAGGCTGGCGGGATTTCAACGGCTTGACCCGACTCGGTTGGTACGAATCACGGATCCAGCCCGGGCCCGGGGAACGCTGGCAACTGGCGGTGCGCCTGAAGAGACCGCATGGTTTTGCCAATCCCGGCGGTTTCGACTACGAGCGCTGGCTTTTCCAGCAACGCATACGCGCGACCGGTTATGTGCGGGAAGACGAACGCAATCGCAGGCTGTCTGACCTTCATTCGGGTCTGATTACCCGGGCACGCGAGCAACTGCGCTCCGCAATGGAGACAATGCAGGCCGAATATCCGGCAATGGGACTGATTCGTGCCCTGGTCATGGGGGATCGCAGTGCAATCCGTCCACCGGACTGGAACATCCTGAACCACACCGGAACCAGCCATTTGATGGCGATTTCAGGCCTGCATATCAGCCTGGTTGCAGGAATGCTGTTCTGGCTGGGACGCGTGCTCTGGGTACGTGCCGGGCGACTGGCGGAAGTCATTCCGGCAAGGAAGGCCGCTGCAATATTTGCGCTTACCGGTGCCGTGCTGTATGCCCTGTTTTCGGGATTCGGAATTCCTGCACGCCGCGCGCTGATCATGGTAACCGTGTTTATGTTGGCGCTTGTCTTCAACCGGCGAACCACACCGGGAACGGCACTCGGCACGGCCGCCGTCGCAACCCTGCTGATTGATCCCTTGTCGGTATTGTCCGTTGGCTGGTGGTTGTCTTTCTGGGCGGTTGCCCTGATCGCCTATCTGCTCACAGGGCGTCACGGCCGGCGGGGAATCGGCGGCAGATGGATCTATATGCATGTATGCCTTGCCGTGGGCATGTTGCCGGTCCTGCTTGTGTTTTTCCAGTCGGCATCCCTGGTCGCACCGCTCGCCAATGTGGTTGCGGTTCCATGGGTCAGCCTGCTGGTCGTGCCGCTGTCCTTGCTGGGGACGATCGTATTTTTCGTGCATGCGGCCTCGGGGAAGGTCCTGCTCGCGGTTGCCGCCGGTTTGCTGGAAATATTGTGGCATGGACTTTCCTGGCTGGCCGACACCTCGTTCGCGGTCTGGCAGCAGCATCGACCATTCCTGTGGACACTGCCGCCTGGCATGCTCGGGCTGATGCTGCTGTTCATTCCTCGAGGTCTCCCAGGGCGTTGGCTGGGTCTGTTGCTGCTCTTGCCGGTATTCGTCGTTCAACCGGAGAGACCTGCGCAGGCTGAGGTGTATATGGCACTGCTGGATGTCGGTCAGGGACTCGCCGCTGTTGTCGAGACAAGGCACCATGTTCTTGTCTATGACACCGGGCCACGCTTCAGCGAGGCGTTCGATACCGGCGCCGCGGTGGTCATTCCCTACCTGCGCACCCGGGGAATCCGTCACATCGATACGCTGATTGTCAGCCACGGTGATAATGACCATATCGGCGGCACAGAATCACTACTGTCAGCCTACAGGCCCGAACAGGTGCTTTCGAGCGATCCCGAAAAGATCCCGCTGCCAGGTGCGGCGTACTGCCGGCGGGGGCAGCGCTGGGAGTGGGATGGAGTGCAATTCGAAATGCTGTATCCTGACACCATTGCCGGCCCTCTGGGTAACAACTCCTCCTGCGTGCTGAAGATTCACACCCGGAACGGGCAGGGGGTATTGTTTACCGGCGATATCGAGCGTGCTGCCGAGCAGCGCCTGTTGCGGGAACAGGCTGGTATGTTGCAGGCCGATGTGCTTGTGGTGCCGCATCACGGCAGCGGCACCTCCTCCTCTGCGGAATTCGTGAAGCAGGTCGCACCAGTAGTGGCCCTGATTCCGGCAGGCTATCTGAATCGCTATCGCTTCCCCAAACCGGATGTGGTCGAGCGCTACGCCCGCAACGGGACTATGTGGTACCAGACTGGTCGAACCGGGGCCATTACTGTGCACCTCGGACCTGGCCGAAAAGAACCGGAAATCGAATTTTATCGGCAACAGGTGCGGCACTACTGGATGCAACCGTTCTCCTGTTTGGCTCTCGGGTTAAATAAAGTATGATTCGTCCCTCTGTGAACCAACCCCGGATAGACAAAGGATGGTGATGCTGTGCTGGAACTGGTAAAGTCTGGCGGCTGGCTGATGCTGCCGATCATTGCGTGTTCGGTCGTGGCCCTGGCGATCGTCATCGAACGCCTCTGGGCCTTGCAGGTGCGGCGGGTGCTGCCCAAGAACCTGGTCGCTCAGGTATGGCGCTGGGAAAAGATCCATCAGTTAAACGATGAGCACCTCAAGGAACTTCAGTCCAGTTCACCGCTGGGCTCCGTACTGGCTGCAGGAATTGCCAATTGCAGTCAGAACCGCGAGGTCATGAAGGAAAGTATCGAGGATACCGGCCGGCATGTGGTACATGAGCTGGAGCGTTACCTCAATACGCTCGGTACCATCGCCGCCATTACTCCTCTGCTGGGCCTGCTTGGCACCGTGATCGGCATGATCAAGGTGTTTGCCACAATCACCACGCAGGGTGTGGGTAATCCCGGTGCCCTGGCCGGTGGTATATCCCAGGCCCTGATTACCACCGCCGCCGGATTATCCGTGGCAATCCCGACCCTGATGTTCTACCGCTATTTTCGGGGCAAGGTACGCATGCTCGTCCTGCGGATGGAGCAGGAGGCCTTGGGCATGGTCGAGATCATGCTCGGACAGATGCAACCACCATCCGGCAAGGGGCGCTAACTCATGAACCTGCAACCCAGCGAAACGGATGAGCCGGAAGTCAATCTGACACCACTCATCGATGTGGTGTTCCTGTTGCTGATCTTCTTCATGGTCTCGACCACCTTCGAACAGCAGTCGAGTATCCACATCGAACTGCCGGAGGCAAGCGCGGAAGCGACCCCTGCAGAGGAGGAAACTCTGGAGATCATCATCGATGCGCAGGGGCGATACTTTATCGGCGATCAGCAGGTCGTCAATACCGAACTCAGGACCCTGAGGGGTGCGATCCGCAAATTCCTCGGCGAGCGTAAGAGCATACCGGTCACCATCCGTGCCGATGCCAAGACCCCGCATCAAGCGGTCATTACCGCACTGGATGCGACCAGCCAGTTGGGACTGACCCACATTTCGCTTGCCACAACAAAAATCGAGGAAGAATAGCGGCCTGTTTCAGGTGCGATGAAACGCCTGGATTATTATTGGTATGCACGCAGCCCCTGGCTGTTACTGCTGGCGCCACTGGCGCTAGTGTACCGGCTTGCTGTCTACGTTCGGCGTCTTGCCTATCGCTGGGGTGTGCTACCCGCTCACAAGCTGGCAAGACCGGTGATCATAGTCGGCAATATCACCGCCGGCGGTACGGGCAAGACCCCGCTGGTTGCCTGGCTGGCCGTCTATCTGAAACAGAAGGGGTTCCATCCGGGTATCGTGGCACGCGGATATGGCGGCAAGGCTGGCAGCTGGCCGCAGCAGGTGCGCCCGGACAGCGATCCCAATATCGTGGGCGACGAGGCGGTCATGCTCGCAGGGCTGACGGCCTGTCCCATGGCGGTTGCTCCGGACCGGGTTGCAGCGGCACGTGCGCTGCTCGAGCATAGTGACTGTGATGTGATAATCAGCGATGATGGCCTGCAGCATTATGCCCTGAAGCGGGATCTGGAAATCGCCGTTATCGACGGTGTGCGGCGTTTTGGCACCGGTTTTTTCATCCCAGCCGGGCCCTTGCGTGAGCCGCTGCAGCGTCTGCGGGAGGTTGATCTTGTCGTGGTCAACGGGCTTGCCGGTCGTGGTGAATATCCCATGCGCCTGCAATCCGTCAATGCCCGGGGTCTGCAGCACCCCGAACAGCAGCAGGCACTGGCGGAGTTTCGCGGTCAGCCCGTCCATGCCGTGGCGGGGATCGGAAATCCCGAGCGTTTTTTTGATTCGCTGCGCCAGGCCGGCATGCAGGTGGAGGCCCATGCTTTTCCGGATCATTACCGCTTCCGGATGGAGGACATCCGTTTCGCGGATGAAAGACCGGTCTTCATGACGGAAAAGGATGCGGTCAAGTGCCGCCATTTCGCCGGCGGAAATGAATGGGTCGTTCCGGTCATTGCGGACATGCCGGAGGAATTCCGTCAGCACCTGGACGTGCTGCTGGAGACACGCATTGCAGCGCATTGCGATTCATGACACTGGCTTGATATTGTTATTTCGGGAGTACACCTTGGACAAGAAACTACTCGATATTCTGGCCTGCCCGATTTGCAAGGGACCGCTGGAGTACAGGAAGGAGAACGCTGAACTGATCTGCAAGGCGGACCGGTTGGCTTACCCGGTCAGGGATGACATCCCGGTCATGCTGGAAGAGGAAGCACGCAGGATTCCTGCGGAAGAAGAACTCTGATTCGGCCCGATGTATACTCCGCCGTTCAAGGTCGTGATTCCCGCGCGCTACGCATCGACGCGCCTGCCGGGAAAACCTTTACGGCTGATCGGCGACCGTCCCATGCTGCAGCATGTCTTTGAATTGGCGCAGGGTAGTGGCGCGGTAACCGTGGTCGTGGCAACGGATGATCAGCGCATCGAGGCGGCGGCACACGGCTTTGCCGCCAGAGTCTGCATGACTTCGAAAGCACATACCTCCGGTACTGAAAGACTCGGTGAAGTCGTCAAGCGGATGGGGTGGGTGGATGACGAAATCATTGTCAACGTGCAGGGTGACGAGCCCCTGCTACCCGAGGTTTTGATCAGTCAGGTGGCTCGGGACCTGGCAGGCCATCCCGATGCCGTTATGGCTACACTTGCACATGCGCTTTCCGGTGCAACGGAAGCGGATGACCCGAACATAGTCAAGGTTGTTCGCGACCGCAATGGATATGCCCTGTATTTTTCGCGTGCAGCCATTCCATTCCGGCGTGATAGCGATGCATTCGATGCCAGCGGCCTGTTAAAACACATCGGCCTGTATGCCTACCGCGCCGGCTTTCTCCGGGATTACGTCATGCTGGATCCGGCGCCGATCGAGCAGGCGGAAAAGCTCGAACAGTTGCGTGTGCTCTGGCACGGGATGAAAATTCACGTGGATCTGGCCATGCAGTTGCCGGGGCCCGGCGTCGACACCGAGGCAGATTTACGATCGGTTGAAGCGCTGTTGAGAACGGCAGGAATCAGGTAACGCTCAAATAATTTTCCTGAATTTATGAAGTATTGGTTTTCCCGGTGTTCCCCTGTGCACCCTGCACACATCACCATCACTCACCAGGACGCGGAGCGCAGCATGCCGGTGAATACGTCGCGAAATCCGTCGACCGGCGATAAACTATTCGGCTGTTTCCATGAGGACCTGTTTGCGAGCCAGTCATGACGATTAAAGTACTGTTTGTTTGCATGGGTAATATCTGCCGGTCACCTACGGCGCAGGGCGTGTTCGAGATGCTGGTGAAGGAGGCATCCCTGACGGAGTACATCCAGGTGGATTCAGCAGGTACGCATGCCTATCACATCGGTGAGCCGCCGGACCGGCGTGCCATGGAGGCGGCATGGCAACGGGGTGTAGACCTGAGCAGCCAGGCGGCGCGATGCTTCTCGCCTGAGGATTTTGAGGAATATGATTACATTCTGGCAATGGATCGCAGTAATTACGACTACCTGTCTTCCCTTTGTGCCCCCCCCTATATCACAAAACTGCAGCTGTTCCTCGAGTATGCGCCCGACCTCGGCGTACACGAAGTTCCCGATCCCTATTATGGCGGATCGATGGGGTTCGAACGGGTGCTGGATATGATTGAAGAAGGTGCGAAAGGGCTGCTGACGGAAATCCGTCAGCAGCATGGTCTCTAGTACTCCTTCAATCAGTTGGTCTGTCATCGCTCAGGGCAAGGCGCAGCTCGCAGGTAATGGCCGTCGCCCTTAGCAAGAGCTGCAACGCCGCCATGGGCGCTGACAGACCAACCCTTCGGGCGTTCCTGTGGTGTCCCGCTACCGCGTTGCAGTGCTTGACAAGGACTCAGGCCATTGCCTGCGCACTACGCCTTGTAGCGAAACACCACAGAAACGCTGAAACCGCAATTATCATGTTGAAGGAGTACTAGGAGGTTGGTTAACCCTGGTTCGAAGCCGCTTTTTCTGCCGGCAGTTTGCCAGCTTCAGTGCTACTGTCGGTATTTTTTACCCTGGAAGGGGGCGGTTCAGCAGCGGCGGGCGGAGGGGTGTTGACCGTTACCGGTTGCAGTGACTTGTCTGGTGCAGCAACGGGCGGTGTTGCACCCTCTGCCGGCGCCTGCATCCGGACATTTTCCTTCTGACGGGTGTCTGCCTGCCTGACATTCTCACGATTGCCATCAGTTGGTTTGTCCTGGCCACGATCTGATTTGGCCTTAGTGGAGTCTGCCTTCTCAACGGATTCTCCGCTGGTTGGCTTGTTGTCCGATGCCGCCGTCTTGTTCTCGCTGATGCGATCCTGATCCGAAGTACGCCGCCGTCCGCCGCGACGACCGCGTCTTGAACTGCGGCGAGACGGTGTCCTTTCTTCCCCCTGGGCCTGCTTGGCTTCCGGTTTGGATGTCTCGGCCTGTTGGACGGTGGACGGCTGGGTTGTGCTGTCCTGTTTCTGCGCCTCCGCCGACTGGGTTTTGCCGCTGGCCGGGACGGTCTGGCGGTCGGGTCGGCCTGCCGTTCTGCGGTCGCCGCTGCGCGGGCCGGTTTGTGCCTGACGGCGGCGGTCGCTGCTGCGCGGACCGGATTGGTTCTGCCGGCGCCGATTGCTGCTGCGACCGGATGGGTTGCCTCCTTCCGCGGGTTGCTCCTGTCTGCGGGGCTGTTTGCGGCGCTCGGCCGATTGCGGTTCAGCAGTTCCTTCCGGGGTACCGAAAATACTGCTGAACAGACGCTTGACCAGACCGGGTTTTTCCCTTTGATCACTCGTGGGTGCGACGGGCTCCGGCGCTGGAGCGGTCGGCTTTACCGAGGTCACCGCCGGCCTTTCGACTTGCTTCCGTGCTTCGCTCTCCAGCGTCGGGGCTTCAAGATCGGCGGCGGTTTTCATCAAGTGATAACTGGGAGCGGTACGTGTACTTCCGGCTTCATCCTGTTTGATGCGCTGGATATCATAGTCGGGCGTCTCCAGCGAAGGAGAGGGTATCAACATGACGGATATCCCGTGCCTGTTTTCAAGGGCACCCAGCAAATCGCGTTTTTCGTTCAGGAGGTAGGTGCCTACATCGACCGGGACATGCGCCACGACCCGCAGCGTGTTCTCCTTCATGACTTCTTCTTCGATGATGCGTAGTATCGACAACGACAATGATTCTACGCCCCGAATACTGCCCTGACCGGTACAGCGCGGGCAGACGATCTGGCTGGATTCACCCAGTGATGGCCGGAGTCGCTGGCGCGACATTTCCAGCAGGCCGAAGCGTGAGATCCGGCCGACCTGGACCCGGGCACGGTCCATATTCAGGGCATCCCGCAGCCGGTTTTCGACTTCCCGCACGTTACGGGAAGGCTGCATGTCGATGAAATCGATCACGATCAGGCCGCCGAGGTCGCGGATTCGCAATTGCCGGGCGATTTCGTCTGCGGCCTCGAGGTTGGTGTTCAAGGCCGTTTCCTCGATATCGCTACCGCGTGTTGCCCGCGCGGAGTTGATGTCGATGGAGATCAGTGCCTCGGTATGATCGATCACGATGGCGCCGCCGGAAGGCAGGGTGACTTCCCTCTGGAAAGCGGATTCGATCTGGGATTCGATCTGGAAACGGCTGAATAGCGGTACAGTTTCCTGGTACAGCTTCAGCATGCCCAGGTTCTGCGGCATCACCCGTTCCATGAATTCCCGCGCCGTCTCGTAGACCTCCGGGCTGTCGATCAGGATCTCGGCAACATCCGAACGCAGATAGTCACGTAATGCCCGGATGATGACGTTGCTTTCCTGATACACCAGGAAGGGCGCCGCGCGTTCCTCAGAAGCGGCCTTGATCACACTCCATAGATGCACCAGGTAATCGAGGTCCCACTGGAGCTCCTCGGTGCTGCGGCCGATGCCCGCCGTGCGCACGATCACACCCATCCCGTCGGGGATGTTCATGGCGCTCATTGCCTCGCGGATGAGGTTGCGCTCTTCTCCCTGGATGCGCCTGGAGACACCACCGGCTCGGGGGTTGTTCGGCATCAGGACGAGATAGCGACCTGCCAGACTGATGAAGGTGGTGAGGGCCGCCCCCTTGTTGCCGCGTTCCTCCTTCTCGACCTGGACAACGAGTTCCTGGCCATCACTGAGCGCATCCTTGATACTCTGCCGGCCACCGCCCTCGCGGGCGGATTCGCTGAAATAAGAGCGGGCGACTTCCTTGAGAGGCAGGAATCCGTGGCGATTACCGCCGTAGTCGACAAAGGCCGCCTCCAGGCTGGGTTCGATACGGGTTATCTTGCCTTTGTATACGTTGGACTTTTTCTGGCCGCGGGAAGGTACCTCAATATCAAGATCGTAGAGTTGCTGGCCATCGACCATGGCCACACGCAGCTCTTCGGGCTGCGTGCTGTTGATTAGCATTCTTTTCATGGGTGATTTCTCTCTTGCGCTCGACCAGTTCGTGTGGACGGCAGTATCCCCGGTTGTCCTGGCATCTGACAGTATGCTGCTCTTCCGGTCGGGACATTTTCATCAGCCAGAGGAAAATCAGCATTACCGGATGTTGCTGCTGTGCGTATTGCATGGGAGCGTTTGTTAACCTTGTGTGTATTTTAGGTATTGCAGCGAAAAGCTGAAAATCATCGAAGACTGCCGGTTGTTCTTGCCGGCCGGCAACTTCAGTAAAAATGTTCGCTTCGACCAGCCTCGATGGTGCAATCACGGACAGACTCAGCCGAAGCATGGACTATAGCAATCTTGCCGCATAGCCGCAAACAGACTGATGAATACTCTTGAAACGAATATCTGTACACTTTGCCACCCGATCTGATCGATTGCCGGCACAATGAGCCACGATAAAGCAATAGCAGCATCCCGCGTGCGCCTGTTGGAGGTCATGCCCGAAGAGGCGGGACAACGAGTTGACAATTTTCTGGCGCGGCATTTAAAAGGGGTTCCGAAAAGTTATATCTACCGAATCATCAGGCGTGGTGAGGTACGTGTGAACAGTGGGCGGATCCAGGCAAAATACAAACTGTGTGAAGGGGACAAGGTCCGGATTCCCCCCGTCAGGGTTTGCGAAGCCGGCACCAGGCCGGTCAGTCCCGCGATCGGTATCGATCTTGAACGGCGCATCTTGTTCGAAAACCAGGTTTGTCTGGTATTGAACAAACCGGCCGGTATGGCCGTCCATGGAGGCAGCGGTCTCAGCCATGGGGTGATCGAGGCACTGCGCGCGGCACGTCCGGAAGCGATCTACCTGGAATTGGCGCACCGGCTGGATCGGGAGACCTCGGGTTGCCTGGTGATGGCCAAACGTCGCAGTTTTCTGCGCGCCTTTCACGAGCAAATGCGCGGTGGCGAAGTTGGCAAGCGCTATCTGGCCTTGCTGGCGGGTCGCTGGCGGGGCGGAAAGCGCATCGTAGATATCCCGTTGCGCAAGAACCAACTGCGTGGAGGCGAGCGCATGGTCATGGTGGACCGCGAGGGCAAGCAGGCCGTATCAGTGTTCAGGCCGATACAGTGTTTTCCTGAGGCGACCCTGGTGGATGTCGAACTGAAGACCGGCAGGACTCACCAGATCCGGGTGCACGCGGCGCATATCGGTCATCCGCTTGCGGGAGATGATAAGTATGGTGATGCCGGCTTCAACCTCCAACTGCGCGAGCTCGGCCTGCGGCGTTTGTGGCTGCACGCCCAGCTTATCGAGTTCAGGCTGCCCCAGATCGAGAAGGATCTTACTCTGAGCGCGCCACTCGATACTGACCTGAAGGCTGTTCTCGACCGGCTGGAAAGGCCATAATCCCGCCTGCCGCCAGCAGGAGGTGAACCGTCGTACCACCATGGAATCAAGTATTCGCTTTATCGTATTCGACTGGGACGGCACGTTGATGGATTCGGAGGCCCAGATCGTGTCCTGTCTGCATGCGGCGACCACTGATCTGGGTCTGGAACCCTTGAGTGACGCCGCTGCCAGGAATGTCATCGGCCTGGGCCTGCGCGAAGCCATCGATATGCTGGTACCGGGTCGGGATGCCGCTTTCCAACATGCGTTTGTGGAGGCTTACCGCAAGCACTGGTTCTCGCACGAGGATTCGAGCTTGTTTACAGGGGTCCAGGAAATGCTTGAACTCATCAAAGGACACGGCCTGAAAACCGGTATTGCCACCGGCAAGGCGCGGCATGGATTGCACCGGGCGCTCGACCAGACGGGCTTGAGCGATTATTTTGACGCCACCCGTTGTGCCGACGAAACGCTTTCCAAACCCCATCCACGGATGCTGCTCGAGTTGATGGAGGAAGTCGGCGTCACGCCGCGACAGACCCTCATGGTGGGGGATACCGAGTATGATATGGAAATGGCTACCAATGCCGGTACCGCGAAAGTTGCGGTGCGTTCCGGCGTACACAGCGAGGAACGCCTGACCCGACATGCACCGCTGGTCTGCCTCGATCGGGTCGCGGACCTGCCGGAATGGCTGGCGGAAAACGGCATGCTTACCGTTTCAACGACACTGCAGGAGAGATGATGTCTGACAAGGAAACACCCGTATCGGGAAACCGGAACGATCCGGCGTACTCTGCACCCTCAGGAAAGGCCGCGGACGCTGACTGGAACCGTGACCTGATCAACCGGCTGGCCTTTGCTGCGCTCACCGAGCAACGGCGTGCGCGCCGCTGGAGTATCTTTTTCAAATGCCTGCTGGCACTGTATTTGCTGGCGCTGCTGTTCCTTTACCAGCCCGAGGAGTGGTTGTCCTCAATCAGCAAGACGGGTGACAAGCATACGGCGCTGGTGGATCTGACCGGAGTGATCGCAAGCAAGGCCGAGGGTGGTGCAGATAACGTGATCAAGGGCTTGCGCGATGCGTTCGAGGACAGCAAGACTGCCGGCGTGATCCTGCGTGCCAATTCTCCCGGCGGCAGCCCAGTGCAATCCGGCTACATCTACCAGGAAATCACGCGCCTAAGGGAATTGCATCCGGACATCCCGCTGTATGCCGTGGTGACGGATATGTGTGCATCGGGCTGCTACTATGCCGCCTCGGCCGCCGACAAGGTCTTTGTCGACAAGGCCAGTATCGTCGGTTCGATCGGCGTGCGCATGGACAGCTTTGGTTTCGTCGGCAGCATGGACAAGCTTGGCGTCGAGCGCCGGCTCTATACCGCGGGCGAGAACAAGGGATTCCTGGATCCCTTTACGCCGGCCAAGGAATCGGACGTTGCACATGTGAAGGTGCTGCTTGAGAACATTCACGAACAATTCAAGGATGCCGTCAGACAGGGACGCGGCAAGCGCCTGCAGGAACAGCCGGAACTCTTCAGCGGCCTGGTATGGACCGGCGAGGAGAGCGTATCCATGGGACTGGCGGATGCCATCGGCAGTCCTGGTTACGTCGCCCGGGAAGTCATCGGTGCGGAGGATGTTGTGGATTTCACCGAAAAGCCCGATCTGCTGGAACGTCTCAGCGATCGCATCGGGGTGGCGATGGCAAAGGCCCTCGGAGACATGGTTACCGTCAGCAAGCCGTACTGACGACCCGGCAACAACGTCTTCTTAAGGCAGTATGACTCCGGCCGTGGCCAGCATATCGGTCAGGCGGATCAGGGGCAAGCCGATCAGAGCGGTCGGGTCGTCACCGTGCATGCGTGCGAACAGGGTGATTCCGAGGGCCTCCGATTTGAAACTTCCGGCGCAATTGTAGGGCTGCTCCTTGCGCAGGTAGCGTTCTATCTGTGAGTCCGTAAGTCGCCGGAACTCGACGCTGAAGGGGATCACATCGAGCTGGACCGTGTTCTTTACGCTATCCAGCAGGCACAGGCCGGTTTGGAAAGTGACGATCTTTCCCGACAGCTGCTGTAACTGGGTGCTGGCGCGCTCGTGATCGCCGGGTTTGCCAAGGATGTCCACGCCGGTGGTCGCAACCTGGTCGGATCCGATGATCAGCCCCGCGTGCGTCCTGCCGACGGCACGGGCCTTGCTCTCGGATAGCCGTCGCACGAGCGCGGCCGGGGTCTCGCCGGATAATGGTGCTTCATCGACCTCCGGGGATACCGTGGTGAAGGGGACATTCAGCCTTTGCAGCAGTTCCCTGCGAAACGGTGACGTGGACGCGAGTATCAGGGAAGGTTTGTCTGTCATCGGCATGGCGTTGTCATTCCACTCAGCCGGTGGGCTCGATTTCGATCAGTGTTTCGTCCGGATTTACGGAGTCGCCCTTGGCGACGTGGATCGCCGCGATCGTTCCTGCGATCGGCGCCTGAATCTCGGTCTCCATCTTCATGGCCTCGGTGATCAGCAATGGCGTGCCGGCCTCGACCTTCTCGTCCATGGTGACCAGCACCTCGATGATCGTGCCGGGCATGGATGTGGTGACATGGCCGGGCAGGGTGGCGCGAGGTCGCTTGCTGCCCCTGGCGCTGGCCGGTTTCCTGGCGGAATCGTTGTCACCGGGTATTTCGTCCAGGGTCTCGACCAGGACTTCCTCTGGTACCCCATCTACCGTCATGTAGAAAGGCCGGTCGTCCTGGGTGCGGTGGCCGGTGCCGGTGATCCTGACGTGATAGGTCTCGCCGTGCAGGGTGACATTGAACTCGGTCGGACGGGCGCGACGTTCCTTGGTTTCGCCAGGCGCCGCTGTCGTCTCCAGTGCTTCCGGTACCAGGGTGCCGGCATCCCGCTGCGTCAGAAACTCCTTGCCGATTTCCGGGAACATCGCATAGGTGAGGACATCCTCCTCGTTGCCGGCGAGAGTTCCGATTGCTGTTCGCAACTTGTCCATTTCGTCATCGAGCAGGTCCGCCGGACGCACATCGATGGTGTCCTTGGTGCCGATAGCCATGTGCTGGACTTCCCGGTTGAACGGTGCCGGCGCCCTGCCATAACGCCCCTGCAGGTAGAGTTTGACCTCATTGGTGATGGTACCGTAGCGCTTCCCGGTGAGGACATTGAGCACCGCCTGGGTGCCGACGATCTGTGAAGTCGGGGTGACCAGTGGCGGATAGCCGAGGTCCTTGCGCACTTTGGGGATTTCCCTGAAAACGTCGTTCATACGGTCCAGCGCGCCCTGTTCGCGCAACTGGGTATGCAGATTGGAAATCATGCCACCGGGAACCTGGTAGACCTGCACGCGCGTGTCCAGTCCAGTGTACTCGCTCTCGAACTGCTGATAACGACGGCGCACATTGCGGAAATAGAACCCGATTTCCTGCAGTGCCTCCAGGTCCAGGCCGGTATCGTATCCGGTTTTGCGCAGGGCGGCGACCATACTCTCGGTCGGCGGGTGGCTGGCTCCACCGGCGAAGGTGGAAATCGCCGTGTCGATATGCCTGCAGCCGTTCTCGATCGCTTTGAGCTGGCACATCTCGGCGGTGCCCGCGGTTGCATGACTGTGCAGGTGCACCGGCAGGCTGACGGCATCGGTGACCGACCTGAACAGTTCCGCCGTGACCATGGGCGTCAGCAGTCCGGCCATGTCCTTGATGGCGATGCTTTCGCATCCCATGGATTCCAGCTGTTTCGCCATTTTGACGAACGAGCAGATGTCGTGCGCCGGACTGATGGTGTAGCAGATTGCGCCCTGGGCATGCTTGCCGGCCCGTCTGACTGCAGCGATCGCCGTTTCCAGGTTGCGAATATCGTTGAGGGCGTCGAAGATCCGGAATACGTCCATGCCGTTATCGGCCGCGCGTTCCACGAAGGCGCGCACCACATCATCCGAGTAGTGCCGGTAGCCAAGCAGGTTCTGGCCGCGCAAGAGCATCTGCAGGCGTGTGCCGGGCAGTGCCGCGCGCAGCTTCTTTAGCCGCTCCCAGGGGTCTTCCTTGAGAAACCGCAGGCAGGCATCGAAGGTAGCACCTCCCCAGACCTCGAGTGACCAGAACCCGATGCGGTCGAGTTTTTCACAGATCGGGAGCATGTCCTCGGTGCGCATGCGCGTTGCAATCAGGGATTGATGGGCATCGCGCAGGATGACGTCCGTGATGTTGACTTTCGACATGGCTGGCTCGCTTGATGGATGGTTTACATACCCTGGTGGGCAGACAGTGCGGCACTGATGACGGCGGTCAGCTCACGGGTCGGACGGCTGGTTTTATAGCCGGTGAGTTCGGGATGATCCTCGACGAAACCGGTATCGAACGATCCGGCGCGGAATTCCGGTACCTTGAGAATCTCCAGGTGAAAGGGGATCGTGGTCTTGACCCCGTAGACACCGGTATCCAGAAGGGCGCGGGTGGCACGGTTGAGAATCTCTTCCCAGGTCAGCGCCCACACGGTCAACTTAGCGCACATGGAATCGTAGTAAGGCGGAATCCGGTAGCCTGTATACATGGCGGCATCCGTGCGCACACCGGGACCGCCGGGTGAGAAGTAGCGGGTGATGCGGCCGTAGCTGGGCAGGAAATCGTTTTTCGGGTCTTCCGCGTTGATACGCAATTCCATGGCAAAGCCGCGGCGCTGGATATTTTCCTGGTTGTAGCTCAGTGGCTGGCCGTCTGCGATGCGAAACTGTTCGCGCACGATATCGATGCCGGTGATGGTTTCGGTGATGGTATGTTCCACTTGCAGGCGGGTATTCATTTCCATGAAGTAAAACTCCCCGTCCCGGTCCTGCAGGAATTCCACGGTCCCGGCGTTTTCATAGCCCACCGCCCGTGCGGCACGTACCGCGGTTTCACCCAGCCACTGCCGCTGGGTTTCGACCAGCTGCGGCGAAGGTGCAATCTCGATCAGCTTCTGGTGACGCCGCTGGATGGAGCAATCGCGCTCGTAGAGGTGTACCGCGTTGCCGTGACTGTCGGCGAGAATCTGCACCTCGATATGACGTGGCCGGTCTATGCATTTCTCCATGAAGATGTCGGCGCTGCCGAAGGCCTTGCTAGCCTCGGAAAGGACGCGGTCATAACTTTTTCGCAGATCGTCGGGCGTATTGCAGCGGCGAATGCCACGACCGCCACCGCCGGAGGTGGCCTTGAGCATGACCGGGTAACCAAGGCTCCCGGCCAGCTCCAGCGCAACCTCCAGGCTGTCGAGATTGCCGTCACTGCCAGGGATCACGGGCACGCCGACTGCCTGCATGGCCTTGCGGGCGGCCACCTTGTCACCCATGGTCCTGATGACGGCGGCTGATGGACCGATAAAACGAACCTGCCTGGCCCGGCAGATTTCAGCCAGCAGGGGATTTTCGGAGAGAAAACCGTAACCCGGATGCAGGGCATCACAGCCGCTGGCCACCGCGAGATTGACGATACGATGCGCGTTCAGATAGCCGGCTACAGACTCCGGGCCGATGTTGTAGGCTTCGTCCGCCTTCTTGACGTGCAGCGCGTGGCGGTCCGCATCGGTATAGACGGCCACGGAAGTGATACCGGCCTCTGCACAGGCGCGAATGATGCGAACGGCGATCTCGCCGCGGTTGGCTATCAGGATTTTTTTGATCAAGCTGCTGTCCGTGTCTCTCAGGAGTCGTTCGGCCGGCAGTATACAAGCGCCAGGATTACCAACCAATTACGTAATTTGTCCGCTGCTGCCAATGATCGGTTACTACCGCCATGTTGTCGATACATGATCGAAACCTGTCGATTTATAAGGAGAATTCTTTTGACAGTACCTGGATCAACAGATAGTATGCGCCGGTTATGACTGAGCAACTGCCCGATCGTCTTGATTTGCTCGCGGCAGCCGAGGCGGGGCGTGAATTGCACGGCCGGATTGCGCTGGCCGATCTGGTACGGGTGGTGCCGCTGCTGGCTTCCACGGCGGGTGCGCTCGAGGTCGAGATGCGCCTGGGCAGGGATTCCGATGGGACCTGGTTCCTGTCCGGCAGGATTTGCGGAAGTGTGGTGCTGCAATGCCAGCGCTGCCTTGAGGACCTGATACAGACACTTGTCATCGACATTCGTCTCGGGCTGGTGCGCAGCCAGACGGACGCCGCCCGCCTGCCACGCAGGTATGATCCGTTGATCGTGACGGCAGAACCGGCGAGTATCGCGGATATCGTCTCGGAAGAAGTCCTACTGGCATTGCCTTTTGCGCCCGTTCATGCGGATGCGGATGAGTGCAGCGCTTTGCTTGAGAATTACCGGTCGTCCGGCGGGGCGCAACGGGAGAACCCGTTTGTGGTGCTGGCGGGATTGAAACAGAAACATTAGCTAGAGGAGTCACAACATGGCTGTTCAACAAAACCGCAAGACGCCGTCCAGGCGTGGCATGCGCCGCTCGCATGACCGTCTCTCCGCCAGTGCGCTCTCCATAGAGCCCACCACCGGCGAAACGCACCTTCGCCACCACGTCAGCGCGGATGGTTTCTACCGGGGCCGCAAGGTAATCCACAAAGATCAGGACTAGGAGGCTGTCGGACTTGGGCGATCGTAGCGAGCAAGGTGGGAGGGTGAGGCCATTTTTTCGATCGTTTGAGGAGAATAGCCGTAGCGATTTGACGAAAAGGATCGGGACAATGGGGCGCTCTCCCACCGGCGCAGTAGGTCAGTCCCAAGTCCGACAGCCTCCCGGCCGTCATTTATTTCCGGAACACGGCTGGGGAACGCGCAACCGGGTGGAACCATCTCACCCGCCTGCCGGCAGGTGTCACTCCGGGTCATCATGCCAAGTGAAATAACAATTGCACTGGATGCAATGGGGGGCGATTTCGGCCCGGATGTGACTGTGCCCGCAGCAATCGAGGCGCTATCCACACACTCCGATATCACCATCGTGCTGGTCGGCGACGAGGCGGTGCTGGCCCCGGCTGCCGCGAAAACGGTAATGGCGGGCAGTCCGCGGCTGCGGGTGCAGCATGCCAGCCAGATGGTGGAGATGGGCGAAATGCCGTCCAGCGCGTTGCGCAACAAGAAGGATTCCTCCATGCGCGTCGCCCTGGATCTGGTCAAGGCGGGTGGAGCGGATGCCTGTGTCAGTGCCGGCAATACCGGCGCACTGATGGCTACCTCGCGGTTCGTCCTGAAGATGCTGCCGGGAATCGACCGGCCGGCAATCTGCACTTCGCTGCCGAGCGCCACTTCCCATACCTGGATGCTGGACCTCGGTGCGAACGTGGACTGCGGTGCCGAACACCTGTTCCAGTTCGCGCTGATGGGCTCAGTCCTCGCGACTGCGGTAGACGGCAACGCCAATCCATCGGTGGGTCTGCTCAATATCGGCGAAGAGGAAATCAAGGGTAACGAGGCAGTTAAGCATGCGGCGCAACTGCTCGCGGAAAGTCCCCTGAATTACACCGGCTATGCCGAGGGAGACTGCATATACATGGGCAATTTCGATGTCATCGTCTGCGACGGCTTTGTCGGCAATGTCTCGCTGAAGAGCAGCGAGGGCGTAGCCAGGATGATCGCGACCTTCATCAAGCAGGAGTTCACGCGCAATTTGCTGACGAAAATTGCCGCGCTGGTGGCGATGCCGATTTTGAAGGCCTGTCGGCGCCGCATCGATCCGCGCCGTTACAATGGCGCCAGCCTGCTGGGATTGCGCGGCATTGTCATCAAGAGCCACGGCAGCGCGGATGCGCTTGCCTTTGCCAACGCCATCAAGGTGGCCGTACTCGAGGTGCGTGAAGCGGTACCGCAGCGTATAACGGCACGCCTGGAATCCTTCCGTGAACAGAGGCGAGCGGGATGAAATATTCACGCATCACCGGGACCGGGAGCTACCTGCCGGAGAAGGTTCTCACCAACCGTGATCTGGAAAAGATCATGGACACCACGGATGAGTGGATCCGGGAACGGACCGGGATCCACGAGAGGCACATCGCCGCCGGAGATCAAACCACCTGCGATCTCGCCGAAATCGCGGCGACTCAGGCGATGGAGGCCGCAGGCAAGACGCCGCGCCAGCTTGATCTCATCGTGCTGGCAACCACGACGCCGGACCGGGTCTTTCCGAGTACCGCCTGCCTGCTGCAGCAACGTCTTGATATTCATGGTTCTCCCGCATTCGATGTGCAGGCCGTGTGTACCGGGTTCATCTATGCGCTGGCTATTGCCGACAAGTTCATCAGGACGGGTTCGGCCAAGTGTGTACTGGTGGTCGGCACCGAGACCCTGTCCCGCATCATGGACTGGAATGACCGCGGCACCAGTATATTGTTCGGTGACGGTGCCGGCGCGGTGATCCTCGAGGCAAGCAGCGAGCCGGGAATCCTGTCAACGCACCTGCACGCCGACGGCAGCTACGAACATCTGCTGACAGTGCCCGCCGGAATTTCCTCCGGCTATGAAAAGATACAGTCAGGGCAGGCCTATATCCAGATGCAGGGCAACGAGGTATTCAAGATGGCGGTGAATACCCTGGGCCGCATCGTAGATGAAACCTTGCTAGCCAACCAGCTGGAGAAATCCGACATCGACTGGCTGATACCGCACCAGGCGAATATCCGCATCATCCAGGCCACCGCCAGGAAGCTGCATATGTCCATGGACAAGGTCGTGGTCACCGTGCATGAACACGGCAATACCTCGGCTGCATCGGTGCCGCTGGCACTGGATACGGCGGTGCGCGACGGTCGTATCAAGCGGGGTGAGACACTCCTGCTGGAGGCCTTCGGCGGCGGTTTTACCTGGGGCTCGGCTTTGATCAAGTACTGACGGTACCGCCTGCGGCAGGCAGCTCGCAGGAAGAAAAATCTTGTTTACAGGTAGTGATGAATACAGCAAATGTTGTCAATTCCACGCTTGCCATGGTCTTTCCCGGCCAGGGGTCACAGACCGTCGGCATGCTGTCCGATCTCGCAGGTGTAAACCCGCAAGTGCTGGAAGCCTTCACACAGGCCAGTGAGGTGCTTGGCTATGACCTCTGGCGACTGGTGCAGGACGGGCCAGCCGGGGAGCTGAACCAGACCGCCAGTACCCAGCCGGCCATGCTGGCGGCGGGGGTGGCGGTGTGGAATGCCTGGAGTGCACGTGGAGGCGGTTGGCCGGCTCTCATGGCGGGACACAGCCTGGGAGAATACACCGCACTGGTTTGCACCGGTGCGCTGGAGTATACCGCTGCCGTCGCCCTGGTCGCGGAACGCGGTCGTTGCATGCAGTCCGCGGTGCCGGCAGGCGCCGGTGGCATGGCGGCCATCCTCGGGCTGGATGACGCCGCGGTCGAGGGTGTCTGTGAACAGGCAGAGGAAGGCGAAGTGGTCGCGGCCGTGAATTACAACTCTCCCGGTCAGGTTGTTATTGCGGGTGATGCCACCGCGGTGGAACGGGCGACGGGCCTTGCCAGGGAAGCCGGTGCGAAGCGGGCCGTGCTGCTGCCGGTCAGTGTTCCTTCACACTGTTCCCTGATGACATCTGCAGCGATTGAATTCGGACAGCGACTTGCAGAGGTGGAAATTGCAACACCGCGGGTACCGGTCATACAGAACGTCGATGCAATCGCGCATACCGATCCCGCATTGATTCGTGACAATCTCGGCAAACAGCTCTACAGCCCCGTGCAGTGGGTGCGGACCGTGCAGGCCATGGCCGCGCAGGGCGTCGACAGGATCATCGAGGCCGGCCCGGGCAAGGTGCTGGCCGGTCTGTGCAGGCGCATCGATAAAAACATTACCGCCGAGGCGGTTCATGACGCAGCCTCACTGGACACCGCCCTGACTCGGCAATAACGGGAATGAAGGTATGTCTCTGGAAGATCAAACTGCCCTGGTAACCGGTGCCAGTCGCGGCATCGGCAAGGCCATTCTCGAGGAACTCGGCAGGAGGGGCGCCACCGTAATCGGCACCGCGACTTCCGCTGCAGGCGCGGAGTCGATTGCTGAAAACCTGCAGGCAATGGGGATCCGCGGTACCGGCATGCTGCTGGATGTCACCGATGCCGATTCGGTTGGCGCTGCGGTCGAAGCAGTCCGGAAAGAATTCGGCTCGCCTACGATCCTGGTGAACAATGCCGGCATCACACGCGACAACCTGCTGATGCGCATGAAGGAGGAAGAGTGGGATGCCGTCATTCAGACCAATCTCACCTCGGTGTATCGCATGAGCAAGGCATGTCTGCGCGGCATGATGAAGGCCCGCTACGGCAGGATCATCACCATTACCTCCGTGATCGGTGCAATCGGCAACCCGGGACAGGCCAACTATGCCGCCACCAAGGCGGGAGCGGCTGGTTTTTCCAAATCGCTTGCCCGCGAGGTGGGCTCTAGGGGAATCACCGTGAATACCGTTGCACCCGGATTTATCGATACCGATATGACCCGTGCCCTGCCGGTGGAGCAGCGCGATGCCCTGCTGGGCCAGATCGCACTGGGGAGACTGGGTGATGTGCAGGACGTTGCCACTGCCGTAGCCTTTCTTGCTTCCGCCGACGCCGCCTACATCACGGGTGAAACTCTGCATGTCAACGGCGGACTGCACATGGGTTGATTACGTGACTGGGTGCTGCGGCTTGCCCGTGTGCTATCGTTGCATGGCTCTAAGCTGCTGTAATTAAATATGTTATGTCTATGAATTGCACTCTGTTTCGGCCGGAAAGGTATGATGAAGCTGTAACGACAGGGAAGTGTGGCGCCCGGGATGTAACTTGTATCTTGTGGCATGCATTCCTACAATACTCGCGCGGCTGCGGCTGCCTTTTTAAATAGAGAGGAAAAACCCAAAATGAGCAATGTTGATGAACGCGTCAAGAAGATCGTTATTGAGCAATTGGGGGTTAAGGAAGAAGAAGTAAGTAACGGTTCTTCATTCGTTGATGACCTTGGCGCAGATTCTCTGGATACGGTTGAACTCGTTATGGCGCTTGAAGAGGAATTCGAATGCGAGATTCCTGACGAAGAAGCCGAAAAAATCACCACTGTCCAGCAGGCCATTGACTACGTCAACGAACATCTGGACTGATCTTCTTTCTCAGGAATTACGGCCGCACTCCGGTTATTGACTGGGGCGGCCTTTTATTTTGTTCATTTCACACTTGAACAGAGTAAGTACGGGGTTTGCAAATTGTCCAGACGACGTGTCGTTGTAACCGGGCTCGGGATCATTTCACCGGTCGGCAACAGTGTTGCCACCGCCTGGGAGAATGTTCTGGCGGGCAAGAGTGGAATCGGACCGATTACCAATTTTGATGCTTCAGCATTTCCGGTACGCATCGCCGGCGAGATACGGGATTTCGATGTGACCGAGTATATTCCCGGTAAGGGTGCACGTCGCATGGGCACCTTCATGCACTACGGTATTGCCGCCGCAAGTCAGGCTATGGCGGACTCAGGACTCGAAATCACAGAGGCCAATGCAACCCGCGCGGGTCTCGCCATCGGCTCCGGTATCGGCGGCCTGCATGGCATCGAAAACGCCTACCAGTCCTTTATCGACGACGGGCCGCGCAAGATCTCACCGTTTTTCGTGCCCGGCAACATCATCAACATGATCAGCGGCAATCTTTCCATCATGTACGGCATGAAGGGTCCGAACATTGCCATCGTCACGGCCTGTACCACCTCGACGCATAACATCGGTTTTGCGGCACGCATCATTGCCTACGGCGACGCCGATATCATGCTCGCGGGTGGAGCTGAAATGACGACATGTCCCACGGGTGTAGGCGGCTTTGCCGCGGCCAGGGCGCTGTCTACCCGCAACGAGGATCCGCAGTCCGCCAGCCGGCCCTGGGACTGCGACCGCGATGGTTTCGTCCTCAGCGACGGCGCCGGTATGCTGGTGCTTGAGGAGTACGAGCATGCGCGAGCGCGGGGAGCGCATATCCATGCCGAGATCATCGGCTTCGGTATGAGCGGGGATGCCTATCATATGACACAGCCCTCGGAGGGGGGCGAGGGGGCGGCTGAGTGCATGAATATTGCGCTGGCAGATGCCGGCATTGGCTTTGCTGACGTCGACTACGTCAACGCGCATGGCACATCAACGCCGGCCGGTGATGTTGCGGAGACACTGGCCATCAAGCGGGCCTTCGGCGAATATGCGGGGAAAGTTGCGGTGAGTTCAACGAAATCCATGACCGGGCATCTGCTGGGTGCAGCCGGTGGTGTGGAGGCGATCTTCTCGGTGCTGGCACTGCGCGACCAGGTGGCACCTCCGACCATCAACCTGGATAACCCGGATCCGGATTGCGACCTGGATTACGTGCCGAATACCGCCAGGGAAGTGCGGATCGACATCGCGATTTCGAATTCCTTCGGTTTCGGGGGTACCAACGGTACCCTGGTATTCCGCCGCCTGCAGTAGGTGTGGTACAGCCCCTGCGTCACAATGCGGCCACCTGCGTGGTTGCGCGCCCCCGATCAGCGAACATGAAGCCCATCGTTCAACCGGTGTCGCAGGATTGCGATCCGGTTGAATTGTATCGTCTCGATCACGGGCGCTATCCCCGCCTGTTGCAAAGCACTGCGCAGGGCCGCTTCGATATCCTGTTCGCGTTTCCGGGGGAAAGCCTGGTACTGGACGCAGCCGGATACCTGCAGAGCCCCGGTGTAGCCCCGGATGCGAAGGGCGACTTCCTCGACTCTCTGGACCGCTGGTGGCAAGAGCGATGCTGCCCGGCCAATACCGATCCGGCCGGTTTGCCTTTCACCGGTGGCTGGTTCATTTATCTCGGCTACGAACTCGCCGGCTGGATCGAGCCCTGCCTGCAGCTGCCACCGGCTGCGGACGGGTTGCCGGTAGCGATCGCGACCCGATTCAGCGCCGCGGTCATCCGCGATCGCCTGCAGGCGACGACCTGGATCGTCGCGGAGCCAGAACAGCAGGAACAGGTCAGGCAAATTGCCGCCGACATCACCGCGCTGGCGCGCCAGCCGCCCTTACCCCATGCCGCCAATCGCCTGAATGCCATCCGCGAGTCCGAACCGCAGGATTACCTGCAGGCGGTGCGGCGTATTCTTGAATACATCCGCGAGGGGGATGTCTTTCAGGTCAACCTGTCCAGGCAATGGGACATCGACTTCGACGAGCCGGTCGATCCCGTTCAACTCTACAGACAGCTATGCATCCATAACCCGGCGCCTTTCAGCGGGCTGGCAGACCTGAATGATGCTGTGGTCATCAGTTCGTCGCCGGAAAGACTGGTCGCGGTGAAAGACAGCGTGGTGCAGACACGGCCGATCGCCGGGACGCGGCCCCGCAGTACCGCCATCCGCGTAGACAGGGCGTATTCCAGGGAGCTGCTGGCGCATCCCAAGGAACGCGCGGAGCACATCATGCTGATCGACCTGGAACGCAACGACCTGGGACGGATCTGCGTACCAGGCTCCATCGAGGTCAACGAGCTGATGGTGCTCGAATCCTATGCCCATGTACACCATATCGTTTCCAACATCCACGGGCGACTGCGCGATGATGTTTTACCGGGACAGGTGATCCGCGCGGTATTCCCGGGCGGCACCATAACCGGCTGCCCCAAGGTGCGCTGCATGGAGATCATCGCCGAGCTGGAAAATGCCGGGCGCGGCGCCTACACCGGCTCAATGGGTTATCTGAACCGGGATGGCAGCATGGACTTGAATATCCTGATCCGCAGCATGGTGAGTCAAGGCAAGTGCATCAGCGTTCGCGCCGGGGCCGGCATAGTGGCTGATTCCGATGCGGATGCGGAGCTGGTGGAAACCCGCGCCAAGGCGCGTGGAATGCTGCGCGCCCTTGGGCTGAACTGACGTTGACGCAGTCACCGACACTGGTCAATGGTGTGGGCACCGACTGTGTCGACGTGACCGATCGTGGCTTGCTGTACGGGGACGGCGTGTTCGAGACCATGGCTGTAACGGATGGCCGGGCCGTCAGCTGGCCGCGGCATATGGCGCGCTTGCTGACCGGTTGTGAACGACTGGGCATTCCGGCGGTGGACACCGGGCTGCTGGCGCGGGAAGCGGAGCAGCTGCTGGCAGGTATGCAACGGGGCGTGCTCAAGGTGATCGTGACGCGGGGATCGGGAGGACGCGGCTACACCGAGCCTGACGTTGTCGTACCGCGCCGCATCCTGCAACTGCATCCCCGGCCCGCATTCCCGCCGACCGCCGGCGAGGACGGGGTGGCCGTCAGGCTGTGTACGACGCGTCTGTGCCATAATCCCGTGCTGGCGGGGATAAAACACCTCAACCGCCTGGAACAGGTCATGGCGAGGCGGGAATGGCATGACCCGCGTATCCGGGAGGGTCTGCTGCTGGATACCGATGGCTGGTTGGTCGAAGGCACCATGAGCAATCTGTTCATGGTCCGGGAAGGCACGCTGCTGACACCCGGCCTGCGGCGCTGTGGTGTGGCCGGTATCATGCGCAGCATTGTTCTGGAACTGGCTCAACGGCAGTCGCTTGCGGTCGAGATACACACCATGGCGCCGGCGGAACTGCAGTCTGCGGATGAAGTGTTTCTCTGCAACAGCCTCATCGGTATCTGGCCGGTCATCGAGGTGGACGGCAAGCCCTGTCGAAAGGGCCATGTTACGACCGCCATGCAAAGGCTTTTACAGGCGCATGAGGACAAAGGCAGTGCCTGGATACCCGGGTAACACATGACGAACGATCCACACACAGGCAGGTCCTGGAAACGCATAACCCTGTGGATACTGGCGGTGTTGCTGTTACTGTCATTATTGGCCGCGATGCTTGCCCTGGGTGTGTACAAGCGTTTCCAGGACTCCGCACTGAACCTGCCGGAGGAAGAGACCACCTACGTTATCCCCGCGGGCACGTCACTGCGGCAGCTGGCGCGTGATCTGCAGGCCCGTGGCATTATCGATTATCCGCACCTGTTCATCCTCCTGGGCCGCGAGCTGGACATCGACCGGCGGCTGCAGGCGGGCGAATACCGGCTCGTTGCCGGAATGACGCCGCGGACCTTGCTGCAGCAGCTCGCTGACGGCAGGGTCATCCAGCATTCCATCACGCTGGTCGAGGGTCAGACGTTCCGGGAAACCCTGCAGCGCATCCAGTCTGACCCGCTGATGGAGTCAACCCTGCAAGGGCTGGATGACACGGAAATCATGCGCAGGATGGGCCATCCCGGGGAGTATCCTGAGGGGCGTTTTCTGCCGGATACCTATCATTTCACCCGGGGGGCGACCGACCTGTCCCTGCTCGAGCGGGCCTATGATGCAATGTCCGGATACCTGGAAACGGCGTGGCAGGGCAGGGAGCCGGACCTGCCCCTGAAGACACCGGAGGAAGCGCTGATTCTGGCTTCGATTGTGGAAAAGGAAACCGGGATCGCCGTTGAGCGCCCGGCCATTGCCGGGGTGTTCATCCGGCGCCTGCGCAGGGGCATGCGCCTGCAAACCGATCCCACGGTCATCTACGGACTCGGTGAGCGATTCGACGGCAATTTACGTCGCCGGGACCTGCAGACCGATACCCCCTTCAATACCTACACGCGCACAGGACTGCCGCCGACACCCATTGCCATGCCCGGAGCAGCCTCCATCGATGCCGTACTGCACCCCGGGGAAGGCAACAGCCTGTATTTCGTGTCCAGGGGGGACGGCAGCCATTATTTTTCTGCAACACTCAAGGAGCACAACCTGGCGGTGGACAAGTACCAGAAAAAGAAGACCGGCATCCGCTTGCCGACCGGGGATCGGTCGCAATGATGGGCCTGTTCATCACGGTTGAAGGCATTGAAGGCGTAGGCAAGACCACGAATATCGACTTCATACACCGGCAGCTGTCTGCGGCCGGAAAGGATGTGCTGCTGACGCGCGAACCGGGAGGTACTCCGCTGGGGGAGGCGATCCGCGAGTTGTTGCTCGATCCCCAATATGCCGGCATGGATGCCTGCTGTGAACTGCAACTGGTATTCGCGGCGCGTGCCGAGCACCTGGCCAGGGTGATCCGGCCGGCGCTGGCGCGCGGGCAGTGGGTGTTGTGTGATCGCTTTACCGATGCCACCTATGCCTATCAGGGCGGCGGGCGCGGCCTTGATTCAGTGATCATCGCCTCACTGGAAACCCTGGTGCAGGGGGACTTTCGTCCCGACCTGACCCTGCTGCTGGATGTCCCGGCATCCATTGGCCTGGCACGGGCCGGCAAGCGCGGCGCATTGGACCGCTTCGAGCTTGAGCAGGAGGCGTTTTTCGAGCGGGTAAGGACCCGTTATCTGGACCTGGCCAGGGAGCACGCGAACCGTTACCGGGTGATCGATGCCGCACAAACCCTGGAAGCGGTGCAGGATGAGATTGCAGCGGTGCTGGCGGGATTTCTGCGATAGTCATGGCTACGACCTCAGGCGAGATCCGGCAGATATACGGATTGCAACGCCGTAACCGGATCATGCTCGCGTGGCCGGGATGTGGTTGACGCAGATGAATTACCCGTGGCTGGATTCAATCACCGCTTCCCTGAGCACCTTGATTGCCAGGGACCGGGTACCGCATGCCTTGCTGTTTACCGGCCAACCTGGGGTGGGTAAGGTGGCACTGGCGGATCTGTTCGCACGTCAACTGCTCTGCGAGGCGCCGGAACAGGAGGCTTCTCCCTGCGGTCGTTGTGCCGGTTGCCTGCAGTATGCGGCCGGAACACATCCGGACTTTTTCCGGGTGGAACCGGAGGAAGACGCCACCGTGATCAAGGTGGACCAGGTCCGGGAGTTGACTGAACGACTGTCGCTCAGCAGCCATCGTGGCGGCTACAAGGTGGTGCTGTTGCTGCCCGCGGATGCCATGAACATCAACGCCGCCAACAGCCTGTTAAAGACCCTGGAAGAACCATCCGATAATACTGTACTGGTGCTGGTCAGTGTACAGCCTGCACAGATCCCGGCAACGATACGCAGCCGCTGCCAGAAGGTGAGAGTTGAAATCCCGGAACGGAAACTTGCCTCGCGCTGGCTGGCCGGACAGCTGGCCGATAACCAGGCCGGTGTCTATCTGCAGCTTGCTCACGGCGCACCGCTGGAGGCACTGCGGCAAGCACGGGAGGATCTGGTCGCACTGCGTCGGGAGCGCTTTCAGGACTTGCTTGGCATCCTCGATGGCACCCGGTCCGCGCTCAAGGTCGCCGCGGCATGGTGCAAGGACGAGGATCTCCAGGGGATTCGCTGGCTGCGCGACTGGTTGATGGATTTGTTGCGCATCCGGTTGACGGGACAGACCGCCACCGTGCGCAGTCCCGACCTGGCAGAGTCTTTGGCAAAACTTGCACCAGGGCTGGAATGCAGGATAATGTTCAGCCAGCTTGATCGGATCAATGGATTGCTGCGGTTATCCGCGAGCAGCCTGAATCGCCAGCTGCTTACAGAGGATGTCCTACTGGCATGGGCTGAACAGGAGCGCAGCGGCAGGTGACTGGATTATCCAGGGAGTAGACCATGAATCAGGTATCGGCACCGCGTCAGGGAATTCTTTCCCTTACCATCAAGGACAAGAGCGCCTTGTATGCCGCCTACATGCCATTTATCAAGGGCGGCGGCCTTTTCATACCGACCAAGAAGTCCTATCAGCTCGGGGAAGAGGTTTTCATGCTGCTGACCCTGATGGATGAAACGGAGAAAATACCCGTTGCCGGCAAGATTGTCTGGATCACACCCTCGGGTGCCCAGGGCAACCGCGCTGCCGGTATCGGGGTGCAGTTCAGTGATCAGGACGACAGTGTCGCACGTGACAAAATCGAGGGCTACCTGGCCGGAGCCCTGAAAAGCGACCGGCCCACGCATACCATGTAATTTCCAGCCTGCATATTGCGGCGCGCGGATAAGTCACTATCATAGGACCCCGGTATCTACCGGGGTTTTTTATGCTCATTGATTCTCACTGCCATCTCGATCGGTTGGACCTGGAACCCTTCGGCGGTACTATCGAGGGTGCACTGGATGCAGCGCTGGAACAGGATGTGGGCCACTTTCTTTGTGTCTCGATCAACCTCGAGTCCTACCCCGCGATGCTGGCAATCGCGGAGTCCCATGACCGGGTTTCGGCATCCGTCGGCCTGCATCCCAACGAAATGGGCGGGCAGGAGCCGGATATCGACTGGCTCGTGCGGCAGGCGCAAAATCCCAGGGTGGTCGCCATCGGTGAAACCGGGCTGGATTATTTCCGCAGTGAAGGCGATCTGGAGTGGCAACGTGAACGTTTCCGCCGCCATATTGCCGCCGCCAGGCAATCCGGCAAGCCGTTGATCATCCATTCTCGCGATGCCGGCGAGGATACCCTTCGCATGCTTGGTGAGGAGTCCGCCGGGGACGTCGGCGGCGTCATGCACTGCTTCACGGGTGACTGGACGTTGGCTGAACGGGCAATGGACCTCAACTTCCATATTTCCTTTTCCGGGATCGTGACTTTCAGGAACGCACGCGAACTGCAGGAGGTCGCCGTGAGGATGCCGGCGGAGCGCATGCTGCTGGAAACCGATTCTCCCTACCTGGCCCCGGAACCCCACCGCGGCAAGCCCAATCATCCGGCGCTGATGCGGCATGTGGCGGAGTTCGTCGCCAAGCTGCGCGGCGAGTCCTATTATTATGTGGCCGGGGTAACGACGCAGAATTTCATCGACCTGTTCAATCCGCCGGAATTCAGCTGAAATCCGGTGTTCAGGCAGGGAAATCAGCGGGCTCAGCCGCCCTCCGGCAGCGGCCGGGGACGGCGTTCCTCGTCCACGGCGACGTAGGTGAGGTCCGCCTCGGTCACCTGGATGCATTCGTGCGTAATCCCCTGGCGTTCGACGAAGGCCTTTACAGTCACAGTGATCGAGGTTCTGCCCGTGCGGGTGATGCGGGCGTAACAACTGACCAGGTCACCGACGAAGACGGGCTGTTTGAACTGGAATGAATCCACGGCCACGGTGACGATGCGGCCGTTGGCGCGGCGCCGGGCGATGATGCCGCCGGCGATGTCGACCTGCGACATCAGCCAGCCACCGAAGATGTCGCCAGCTGCATTGGTGTCGGCCGGCATGGCCATCACCCGGATGGCCAGTTCGCTTTCATCGGGTAACGGAAGCACAGGATCAGTGCCCTGCATACATGTTGTCGATGTCGCCGGCGAAACGCTCCGTGATCCGGTTGCGTTTCAGCTTCAGGGTCGGAGTGATCAGTCCGTTGCCGATCGTCCAGGCTTCCAGCGTACAGGTGATCGCGTGTATCTGTGCGTAGCCCGGGAACTCGGTAAGGTAGCCGGAGATCTTTTCGCGCAGTGAATCATGCAGTTCCGGGTTCTGCATAACGCCCTCGGCAGCGGGATCCAGCCCCATGTCATGCGCATAATGTTTCCATTGCTCCGGGTTCAGAACGAGGATTGCGGTCAGATAGGGTCGTGCATCGCCGATCACCATCACCTGTTCGAACAAGGGATCGAGCGCTATGGCCATTTCCATGTCGGCGGGCGGGACCTTCTCGCCGTTGGCCAGGACGATGATTTCCTTGAGGCGCCCGGTGATATAGATGTGGTTATTCTCGATGCGGGCCTTGTCACCGGTATGAAACCAGCCGTCGGCGTCGATGACGGCCGCGGTCGCCTCCGGGTTGTCCCAGTAGCCCAGCATGATATTCGGTCCCCGCGCCAGCAGCTCATCATTCTCGCCGATGCGCAGGTCCACGCCGCGCAGCGCCACTCCGACGCTGGCCGGGTCGTTGTCGTTTTCCGGGTTGCCGGCGAGGATGGGGCTGGTCTCGGTCAGGCCATAGCCCTGCACGAGGTTGAGACCAAGGCCGATAAACACCCGCGCAACCGGTGTAGGCAGGGCTGCGCCCCCGGACGCCGCAAGGCGCATATTGCCGCCGAGCTTCGCCATGATCTTCCCGGCCACCAGCCAGTCCAGCAGCGGCCAAAGTAATAATTTCGGGTGCCATCCGTCGCGTCCCTGCCGGTGCAGGAAACGTTTCCAGCCAGTGTCAACGGCAAGCTCGAAAAGCTTGCCTGCCAGTGGAGTCTTTTCCGTCAGCCCTGCCTGGATCTTGTTGTAGACGCGTTCAAAGATTCGCGGCACCGAGATTATCATGCTGGGACGGATGGTCAGCAGGTCCTCGGCCAGTTCCGGGATGGAGCGTGCGTAGGCGATGGAGGCGCCGACCATCATGGGGATGTAGTAACCGGCTGTACGTTCCAGGGTGTGCGAAAGCGGCAGGAAGGACAGCAGCAGGTCCTGGTGCAGCACCGGCACGACTTCCAGCGCAGCGTCACAATTGGACAGGATATTCCAGTGACTCAGCATGACGCCCTTGGGGCGGCCCGTTGTACCCGAGGTGTACACAATCGTGGCGAGGTCGCCGGACTCCCCGTCTTCCGCCCGCAATCCAGCCCCGGGCTTGCCGGCCCACTCCGCGATCGTGCGCACTCGGGTTTCGTCACCGGGTATCGTGACGGGTTCCAGTGTGAGGATGCGTACCAGACCACCAAGCTGATCGAGCACTCTGCGGATTCCCTGCCAGTGCGTCTCGCCCTGCAGGAAGAGGATTTTCGCCCCCGAGTTGTTGATGATAAAGGCGGTGTTTTCGGGACGGTCATCGGTATACAGGGGTACCACGACGAAGCCGCAGCCCAGTGCCGCCTGTTCGAAGGTCACCCATTCCCGGCAATTGCGCATCAGGATGGCGACGCGGTCGCCATGCGTCAGTCCTTCCTCAGCCATTGACGACTGCCAGCGGGCTACTTCCGCGGCTATCCCGGCCCACGTGAAGTCCTGCCACTGGCCGGTCTCCGCATCGAACTGGCGGTAGGCAAGTTTGTCGGGTGTGCGCCGGACGCGTTCCCTGAAAAGTCCGGCGAGTGTGCCTGCAATGCTGGCGGAAATTTTGTGTTCCTTCTCCCCCGTCATCCGGATGGTTCCCCATGGTCTTTGAACAAGGACTCCCAACCCGGGTCAGGTGTGAACCGTTCACCACGCAGTTTCTGCAGGCCGTGCAGCTGTTGCAAGAGTTTGTCCCGCCCCTGGGCCTCGATGTGGTGCACCGGCCCGCCGCGGAAGGGCGCGAAGCCGGTGCCGAAGATCATGCCGGCATCCAGCAGGTCGCCGCTACCCACGACCTGTTCGCGCAGGCAGCTGACGGCTTCGTTGAGCAGCCGCAGTATCATGCGGTCGGTGATTTCCTGATCGTTCCAGTTCCTACCGCGGATCTTCGGCTTCACGACCTTGCCTTTGTGGTAGGTATAATAGCCGCGTCCGGATTTCTTCCCGAGCCGGCCGTCCGCAACCAGCTTCTGCAACCGCTCGGGTATGGCGGCATTGAAATGGTCGGCGAGAATCTCGGCTACATGCAGGCAGATATCCAGCCCGACGGCGTCCGCCAGTTCGATCGGTCCCATCGGCATGCCGAAAGTGGTTGCGGCCTGGTCGATGAGCGCTGTGGGTACGCCTTCGGCTTCCAGTTCCACAGCCTCCATGAGGTAGGGCATGAGGATCCGGTTGACCAGGAAGCCCGGGGTGCTGGTGACGGGCAAGGGCAGTCGGTCGATGCGGCGGGTAAAGGTCATTGCGTGTGCCGCGACCTCGGTGGCGGTCGAGGCTCCCCTGACCACCTCGACCAGCTGCATTTTCGCAACCGGGTTGAAGAAGTGCAGTCCGACCAGGCGCTCGGGCCGGGCCAGGGCGGTGTCGAGATCCTCCAGGGGAATGCTGGAGGTGTTGGTCGCCAGGATGGCGCTAGGTTTCATTACCGGTTCGATGTCCCTGTACAGGGAACGCTTGACCTCCGCATCCTCGAAAATCGCCTCGATGACGATGTCGGCGTTTTTCACCCCGAATCCCCTGTGGTCAGGCATCAGGCGGTCCAGCGCCGCGATGACCTTGCCGGGTTCTTTCAGCTTGCGCTTGAACAGGGTATGCGCGCGCTTGATCGCGGGTACGATCTTCTCCGGTGACTGGTCCTGCAGGCTGACCCGAAAACCGCGCAGAGCGCACCAGGCGGCGATGTCGCCACCCATGGTACCGGCACCGATGACGTGGATATGTTCAGGCTGGTAGCCCCTGTCCTTGCCGAGTGCCTTGAGTTGCTCCTGGAGGAAAAACACCCGCACCAGATTGCGTGCAGTCAGGCCGGTGATGAGATGGGAGAGTGAGCGTGCCTCGGCATCCAGCATGGCCTGCCTGTCGTTGGCGTGTTTGCGCCAGATGTCGATCATGGCGTAGGGCGCGGGGTAATGCAGCGGCGCTGCCTGTTGCGCCACCTGCCTGCGGAAAATTCTCGCCAGCAGCGGCCTGGCGAGGAGGCTGTTGGAGAGGCGATCGACGAATCCTGCCCTGTGGGGCGGTGGTTCCTCCAGGATCAGCCTGCGTGCCATCGCGCGCAGATGCCGTTCCGGTACCACGGCGTCCACGAAACCCATGCGTTTGGCGCCGCGCCCGTCCACGCTGCGTCCGCTGAGGATCAGGTCCATTGCCTTGATGCCGCCGATCAGCGGCACCAGGCGGGCGCTGCCGCCCCAGCCCGGATGGATGCCGAGCCGGACCTCGGGCAGGCCCAGGCGGGTGCCCGGGTCATCGCGGCTCACCCGATAGCGGCAGCTCAGTGCCAGCTCGGTGCCGCCGCCGAGGCAGAAGCCGTGAATCAGAGCGACGCTCGGAAATGGCAGGGCGGCAAGCCGGTTGAAGACTTCCTGCCCGGTCTTCAACAGCTCATACGCCTGGCGTTCTGTCGTGACCTGCGTGAACGACTTGATGTCGGCACCGGCAATGAAGCCGTTGGGCTTGCCGGAGAGGATGACCAGTCCGCGCGGCGCCGCCGCGGCGATGGCCCGCAGTTGTTCGTCCAGTTGCACGAATACATCGGGACTCAGGATGTTGGTGCCTGCACCCGCCTTGTCGAAGCACAGCCAGACAATGTTGTCGTCGTCGGTTTCCCGGCTGAAATGCTGCCGCTCTGACATCGTCTCCATACGCTTACTCCCCGCTGCGCTCGATCAGCATGGCGCCGCCCTGGCCGCCGCCGATGCACAGGCTGACTATGCCGCGCCGGGAATTCGTCCGCTGCAGTACCTTCAGCATGTGCAACACGATACGTGCCCCGCTGGCTCCCACCGGATGTCCGAGGGCAACACCGCCACCGTCGGTATTCAGGCGATCATCGTCGATGACTGAAAACGGTGTGTCGCGTCCGAGTTCCGTTCGACAGAACTCTGCGTCCTGCCACGCCTTCAGGCAGGCGAGTACCTGGGCGGCAAAGGCCTCGTTGATTTCGTAGCTGTCGATGTCCACGGAGTCGAAGCCCTGCCTGTGCAGTATCGGCGCCATGGCATAGACAGGTCCGAGTCCCATTTGCCCGGGATCGAGGCCGGCCCACTGGCTGTCGACCAATCGGCCCATGACCGGCAGGCCGTGGCGCGAGATCGCCTCCTCGGAGGCGAGGATCACCCAGGCCCCGCCATCCGTGACCTGGGCGCTGTTGCCGGCCGTGACGTTGCCGATACCCTTGTCGAAAACCGGTTTCAGTTCCGCCAGGCGCGACAGGCTGGTGTCGCTGCGCACGCCATCGTCCCGGTCGTAGTAGTTGCCGTCCGTGTCATAGATGGTCTCTATTTCATCAAGATGTCCCGCTTCGAGGGCGGCCACGGCGCGTTTGTGGCTGCGTAGTGCAAAGCCGTCCATTGCTTCGCGGCTGATCCCGAACCGGTGTGCGATCACTTCCGCTGTCTGCCCCATGGACAGGCCCACGACGGGATCGGTCAGACCGCAGAGCAGGGCGATGACGGGCTTGAAGTAGGCGGGCCTGAGTGCCGCCAGCAGGCGCAGGCGCTGCTGTGGTGTTCGTGCGCGTGTCCAGCTGCCCAGCCAGTTGACGAATTTCCGGCCGAACAACAGCGGCGCATGGCTCATGGACTCCGTGCCTCCCGCCAGCACCAGTTCGGAGCGGCCGCTGGCGATATTCTGTGCGGCGCTGTCTATGGCCTGCAGTCCGGAGGCGCAATTGCGCTGGACAGTCCATGCAGGGACGCGCTCCCCGCAACCCAGTCTCAGTGCCGCGACCCGGCCGATGTTCGCTTCCCTGGGGCCGGGCATGACGCAACCGAGAATGACTTCATCGAATTCCCGGGGATGAAATGGCTGGCGGGTGAGGAGGGGTCTGCCAGCGGCTACGGCCAGGTCAACAGCAGCAAAGGGTCCGGGTTTGCCGCGAGCCTTCAGGAACGGGGTGCGGCTGCCATCGACTACATAGACCGCCCGGCCACCCCATCCTCCAGTGTGTCGTTCTGCCATGCGTTGCGCTCCTCGCCATCATTGAAGTAAGCCAGTGGAAAATCATCGACCTGTATGACTGCCTTGCGCGCCAGCATCGCGGCCTTGACGGCGGCCGCTTCCGGTTCCGTCACGATACCCGCGGCCAGCCCGGCTTCCAGACGTGCTTCCGGATCACCCGCTTGCAGGGTGCCGGCCTTGATGGCCGCGCGCAGTTTGCGCAATGCAGGGTCGGCCGCGATTGCCTTCACCAGCGCATCATCGAGTTGTGCGACGGGCTCCGTGCCTGCCGAAGGAATATACACACCTTCCGTAAGACGGTCACGCAGTGCACCGGGGCTCAGCAGGATGCCGGCCAGTTGCCGGCCGAGTGCGTCCGAGGGGCGCTTGTAGGGTTTTCCGGCGGGGAAGGTGAGGAGGCGGGTCAGGTGTGCAACGACCCGGTTGGGAAAGTTGTCCAGTACATCCTGGAGCCCGGTCTGGATGTTGTACAACAGATCCCTGCAGGCCCATTCCAGCAGCGGCAGTTCATCCTCGGGCGAGCCGTTGTCGTAGTGATGCTTGAGTACGGCGCTGCCCTGGTAGAGAAAACTGAGAATGTCACCGAGACGTCCTGAAATCGATTCCCTGCGTTTGAGACTGCCGCCCAGCGAGATCAGGCTCATCTCGGTGGTGACCGCAAAGGCAAGACACATGCGTCCGAATTGGCGGTAATAGTAGCCGCGCCTACCGTGCTGCGGGGCTCCAAGCATGCGGGCGCCGGTTATGCCGTGAAACAGGCTGCGGGCAAAATTGCTCATGACCAGGCTGGCATGACCGCACAGCGCTGCGTCGAACGCGTCCACATCAGCTGCCGTTGCGGCCTGCATTTCCTTATAGAGAAACGGATGGCAGCGAATGGCACCCTGGCCGAAGATGATCAGGTTGCGGGTCAGGATGTTTGCGCCTTCGACGGTGATGCCGATCGGCAGCGCCTGGTAGGCGCGGCCCAGAAAATTGTTCGGCCCCATGCTGATGCCGCGTCCCGCGAGAATGTCCATACCATCATTGACTACCGCGCGCATGCGTTCCGTGAGGTGGTACTTGATAATGGCCGAGGCCACGGCGGGGTCTTCACCGCTGTCCAGCGCGGCCGTCGTGAATCCACGGGTTGCGTTCATGATGTAGGCATTGCCGGCAATCCGCGCCAGGACTTCGCTGATGCCTTCAAAACGCCCGATGGGAACCTTGAATTGCTTGCGCACCCCGGCATAGGCACCCACGCTGCGGCTGACCAGTTTCCCGGATGCCGTGCTCAGTGCCGGCAAGGAGATCGCGCGACCGTCCGAGAGGCAATTCATCAGCATGCGCCAGCCCTGGCCGACATACTCACGCCCGCCGATGACCCAATCCAGCGGGATAAATACGTCGCTGCCACGGTTGGGTCCGTTCATGAAACACTGGTCCATGGGGAAGTGGCGGTTGCCGATTTCCACCCCGGGCGTATCGGTGGGAATCAACGCCAGGGTGATCCCGACATCCTCCTGCGTACCCAGCAAGTGTTCCGGGTCGTAGAGGTGGAAGGCGAGACCCAGCAGCGTCGCCACCGGGCCCAGTGTGATATAGCGTTTTTCCCAGTTCAGCCGGATCCCCAATACATCCTTATCCCCATTGTAGTCCTGGCGGCAAACCACGCCGCGATCCGGCATGGAGGCTGCATCACTGCCGGCTTCCGGCCCGGTCAGGGCAAAGCAGGGGATCTCGATACCCCGGGCCAGGCGCGGCAGGTAGTAATCCTTCTGCGCCTCGGTGCCATAGGACAGCAGCAGCTTTGCCGGGCCGAGCGAGTTGGGCACCATCACCGTGACGGCCGCCGAAATACTGCGGCTGGCCACTTTCATGACCACGGCGGAGTGAGCATTGGCGGAGAACTCCAGGCCGCCGTATTTTTTCGGGATGATCATGCCGAAAAAGCCCTGCTGCTTCAGGTAGTCCCAGGTCTCCGGGGTCAGGTCATGGAGTTCATGCGTGATCTCCCAGTCATTGACCAGGGCGCAGAGTTCATCGGCGGGGCCGTCGACGAAGTCCCGTTCCTCGGTTGTGAGCGCGGGAGGAGGGAAGGTCAGCATCCGGTGCCAGTCCGGCTGGCCGCTGAACAGTTCGGCTTCCCACCAGACCGTGCCGGCCTCCAGTGATTCACGTTCGGTATCGGACATCTCGGGAAGGACCTTCCGATACATGGCAAGCAGGGGAGTGATGAGGAGTCGGGTTCGCAGAGGTGCCAGCAACAGCAATGCGGCGAGCAGCAGGAACAGAGCCCATGCAAGCGTGAGTAGCCAGGTTGCCGGCGTGTGCATCAGGCTCCACCAGAAAAGACCCGCGCCGATTGCGGCTGCCCATAGTTGCCGCGGTGCCTGCCGCGCCATCAGGAAACCCGTAATGGCAAATGCAACGATCAGTTCGACTATCCAGTTCATGCGCCCGGTTCCTTGCCTCGTTGTGCCTGCAGCGACCTCATCGCTGCAGTGCAGGCCGGCATATTATTTTCGACACACCGCCAATCGCCGAGTTGCATTCCCGCGGTGAATACAGTGTTGCCCGATACCGTGCCGCCCCTCCTGGTTGTATCGACCCCGAATGCCGGACAATTAACCCGGATTTCTCACCGGGATCCCGGATGCCGGCGCTCGCGACCCAGCCATTCCAAGGAAACACTCGACCTGCTCGATACCACCTCAACCATCTCAACGAAATTATGTGATCGTAACACCGCCCGGTGAGACATCAGGGTGAATACTTGTAGCATTGTTTTCGGGCGTTTTGACATCTGCAGCTCAGTTTTCGAGCAGTGACAGGGCCGTTTCCAGTTGTCGTCGCGGTGTATAAAAGTGCGGTGAGAATCGAATGCCACCGCCGCGCAGGGCGCAGGCGATATTTGCCGCACTCAGCGATGCATGTAGAGAATCCGGATTCTCCCGCAGCGGTCGAAAAGTCACGATTCCTGCGTGCCGCCCGGGTTCGCGAGGGGTGATCAGCGTAAAGCGGTCTGCGTGCCGTTCGAAGTATTCGATCATGCAGCGGGTGTTATCCAGAACCTGTCGCTGAATGTTTTCCATACCCACCTCCAGCAGCACCCCCAGGCTGGCGTGTAGGGCATGTATCCCGACCATGTTGGGGCTGCCGCACTCAAAGCGGCGTGCGTTGTGTGCAATCTCCCAGGTCGTGGCGTCGTAATCCCCGGGGTTCTCGACCATGTGCCAACCGTATTGTTTCAGGTCCAGGCGGTCGCGGGTTTCAGCGCGGCAGTAGAACAGCGCGATGCCTTCGGGACCGGTCATCCATTTGTGGCCGTCGGCCATGACGAAGTCGGCCTGGCAGCGTTGTACGTCGAAGGTCAGTGCACCCAGGCTCTGTATGGCATCCACGCAAAACAGGATACCGCGTTCGCGACAGGCGCACCCGAGCACGTCCAGATCCAGACGCAGGCCGGTACCATATTGCACGGAACTGACCGAGAGTAGCCGGGTATCTTCGTCCAGGCAGGCGATCAGCGCGGCTTCCGGTGTTGCGGCGCTGGATAGGTCCGCCGCCTGCGTAACGACACCGTATTTCGCCAGCGATTGCCAGACAAAGCGATTCGTTGAAAATTCCTGATTGCTGATAACGATCTTGTCGCCGCGGCGCCAAGGCAGGCCATAGGCGACCACGGACAGGGCCTCGGAGGTGTTTTTCAACAGGGCGATTTCATCCGTGCTGTGCGCGTTGATCAGGGTTTGCAGTTGCTGTCTGAGACGTGATTCGGTTTCCACCCAATCGGGGTAATGCCTGGAACCCCAGGTGGCGTTTTCTTCGGCAAAGGCGCGGACAGCATCGGCAGTCCGCTTCGGCCATGGGGAGACGGCTGCATGGTTCAGGTACACGATGAAATCATCGAGCTGGAATTCGGATGCTTGCATGGCCATGTCCTTGTTGCTGCCGCCGCTTGCCGATAATTCAGGATCCTGAAAAGGATCACGCAGCGGAAAGTCTTATGGTAGTGTGCGCGCCTATGGCAAAACAACGTTCAGTCGTTTTCGGCGCTGTCCTCGCCGGAATCGTTCTCCTGTTGCTTGCAGCCGGCTCGGAAGCCGTCGCCGGTGGCGTGCGGATTTTTATCGATACCAAGGCACGCACCCTGGAAGTCATGCGCGGTGACAGGGTTATCGCGACTTTCAACGATGTTGCGATCGGCCGTTACGGTAAGACCTATTTCAAGCGCCGTGGGGACAACAAGACACCACTGGGCAATTTCAGAATCGGTTGGATAGGGAAGGAGAGCCGTTTCCATCGCTTTCTTGGGTTGACCTATCCGGACCAGGATGCCGCGGACCGGGCTCTGGTCGACGGCAGGATCAACGAGCCGCAGTGGCAGGATATCCGGCGAGCCCACCAGGCAGGCAAAGTCCCACCACAGCATACTCCGTTGGGCGGCAACATCGGTATCCATGGCCTGGGAAATGGTGATCTTGAGATCCACAGGAAGTACAACTGGACCAATGGCTGTGTGGCGCTGACCAATGAGCAGATCGACCTGCTGTCAAGCTGGGTGCGGATCGGGACACCGGTCGAAATTCGCTAACCGGATGCACGTGAAACTGCCTGCGGATCGCTGTTCATCTTGACTGTGTTATCAGGTAGGATTACGCGGCAGTCGCAGCATACCGACGCCGAGATATGCGTCAGGTTTCTGGCGGCTGTATCGAACGAGCAGGTAGTTGCTCATACACCCAGGAGACAGGAATGATTGGAAAGACTCATCAACTTCGTAAATTCGCCATGATTTCGCTGGCCGCCGCCTATGTCGGACTTGCGGGCTGTGCCACAACCAGTGAACTGGAAGCCCTGCAGGCGGATGTCGACGCCGCCAGCGTGGATGCCAGCGCCGCCAAGGCGGATGCCAGTGCCGCCAAGGCAGAGGCTGCCCAGGCCAAGGCCCTGGCCGAACAGGCCATGGCAACGGCCAATGAAGCCAAGGCAACCTCTGAAGAGACAGAGACCAAGATCGACAGAATGTTCAAGAAAGCCATGCACAAGTAATCCTGTCTCGGCCGGTATCAAAATCGGCAAGCAAATGACAAAGCCCCTGCGGGGGCTTTGTCGTTTACATGGTTGAGAAGGCCGTTATTCCCGCGAAACACGAGTAGGTTGGGCTGAACAACGTGAAGTTCAACATTGCGTGATCGCCTTGGCCTCAGATACCTAGAGCCCAAATCGCGGTAAATAGCCACGGAATCCACAGAATATATTTCCGTATTTTTCCATGTACTTCCGTGGCGATATAGACCCCAAAAGCGATAGGGAACACTGTTAGCGCGTGATGATGGTAGGGATGCCGCTCCTGGCCTCGACAACTTCACGCAATGCCTTGCCACTGAGGTTGATTCTCCGGTTTGCGTTGAGTTCAGCTCCGTCTTCGTTCCTGGAAAGAAAATCCGCGATCCTGTTCAGTACGATTTGCATGTAATCCGTGTATTTTTCCGCATCTTCATCCAGCGGCGGGTGCAACTCGATAAACAGGGAACCGGCCAGCCATCCCAGCTTGATCGGCTGATTGACGATGCGAACCGGTGTGCCAACGGGAATGTCATTGAAAACCTTTTCGATGTCTTCCGGGTACATTCGGATGCAACCATGTGTCACACGCATACCGACACCATAGGGCTTATTGGTGCTGTGAATCAGGTAGCCGGGTATGCCCAGGCGCATGGCATACTTTCCCAGGGGATTGTCGGGCCCGGCAGGGATGACATCCGGTAATGCCTCGCCGTCCTCCTCATGTTCTTCCTGGATCGATTTCGGCGGCCGCCATTCGGGATCGACCTGTTTGCTGACGATGCTGGTCAACCCCAACGGGGTTTCCCAATCCATTCTGCCGACGCTGATGGGGTGGGTGATTACCACGGGCGTCTCGCCGGGTCCGGGTTTGGGGTAGTAATACAACCTCATTTCAGGAAGGTTGAGAACCAGCCCGGTGCGTTCAGCGTCCGGCAGGATGTAGCGGTTGGGCAGGATGACGCGGGAACCATCTTTGGGCAGCCAGCGATCGACATTCGGATTGGCAAGCAGGATCTCGTTCTGACCCAGGTCATAACGACGCGCGATATCGAGCAGCGTCTCCTTGCTACTGGCACGCATCTCCAGCACCTCACCGACGACGTCGACATCTTCCGGCGGCAGTACAAAGATGTCTGCGCGCACGGGTGTCGTCAGGATCAGGCTGACGAACAGGCAACCCAGTGCAATCAGGTGTTTCATGTATATGTGCGAGCAGTTATATAACAAAGAACGGATTTATACACTAATCGGCAGGGAGCAGCAGGATTTACGTCTCGAAACGGAATATCTGTTGGTGCGTGTAATGTATATTATGTTAAATGCGCAAAGAAACTATAAACAAGTAACTAAGTCGGCCTATTCCACCAGGTTTTCAGGAAATATTCACCTAAATCGCCTGGTCACGCGTCACATTTAATGTCTTATTTGCAGATGTATTACCTTCAGGTACCGACTGGGCGGTAGCTTTTCGCTGGGGGCATGACATCACCACGGCCGAAGACCCATCGTTACAATTTTCGCAATTCACTGGTCAATGGGTACTGGAGGGATGTCTTACTACCAACTTTGATGGCCTGTGCGGTGACCCTGTTCCTCTTCCCGCAGCTGTTTGGTTATTTGGTTCCGGTCTACTAGGTCTTTTTGGAATATCCAGGCGCAAGAAAGTGTTCGCCTTGGGCAGGAATATGCAAGCACTATAGGCGCAGGTCAAATTCCTTGCATTTCAGGAAATGTTGCCTAGATTGAACAGCGCATATGTAAAATTAGTAAGAACATAAAGGGGCAAAGACGGATCGCGTAGAAGACTGTCGATCTTCCCGGGATCGAGGTGGGTGATTTCTGGCAGAAGATGCCATACGATTTCATGTTTGGCAATCACATCGATACCCATGTCCAGCTCCGCATGCAGAAGAAAATGGGTACGCCCGAATCACTGCAGGGCTCGTTCTATATTATCTTCACCGGTGAGGTGGATGCCGCTTCCGGCCTGCCGATCGCCCACCATCCGCGCGGCCTCAGCGACACTCACGACGAACGCTGCGGCGTCACCGTCGACTGCTATGTCGGCTGGTACATAGATGCTGTTCCGGGTGCCGCGAAATTTCTCTATCACAGCGGTGTGAATGGCGACGACCACCCGGTGTGGATGGTCAATCGCGCCGAGGAAGCCAGTGCCCCCGCAGTGGGCATGGTGATTCCGCAGCCGGGCTACAACTCGCATTTCCACTGGATCACGACCGGCAGCACCGATCCGCGGGCGGGTAACGTTTCCGATGCGTGTGACAAGGCCAATGCCGGCCAGTTGCAGAATAACGGGCCGACCGCCGTCAACGAGATATGCGAGGGCTGGTTCCTGCAGCTTCGGGCGGTGCGCGATTTCGCCTTCCAGCACGGCGGCGAGCTGATCCCGGTGCACCAGGGAGAAGACCTGCGCACGCACCTGAATCTGGTGACCAACTACAGCTCAGAAACCGGCCCGGACGGTAGCGGTGACATCCCCGCCGCCAGTGTGCCCATTACGCCGACACGGACAAGCGACGGCGGTCACTAGTACTCCTTCAACATGATAATTACGGATTCAGTTGGTCTGTCATCGCTCAGGGCAAGGCGCAGTTCGCAGGTAATGGCCGTCGCCCTTAGCAAGAGCTGCAACGCCGCCATGGGCGCTGACAGACCAACCCTTCGGGCGTTCCTGTGGTGTCCCGCTACCACATTGCAGTGCTTGACAAGGACTCAAGCCATTGCCTGCGCACTACGCCTTGTAGCGAAACACCACAGAAACGCTGAAACCGCAATTATCATGTTGAAGGAGTACTAGTCACAACAGCAACTTTCAGCACAATGGGGCCGGCATTGATGCCGGCCTCTGTCCAACGAATGGGGACAGACCACGATTACTGAATGTAAAGGGTTCCAGCAGAATATACAGGACATTGTATTGCGCTAGTTTGACCGTGAGTGCGGTTTGGGCAACACCTCATTCACTCAGTGATCAGCCACCTTGGGGGGCATTGATGGTGGCGGCATGAACGATCAGGTCCGGGTGGGGTTCCTGCAAGGGACATTGCCGCACATACGCACGCAGTGACTGGGCGTTCGTACGACCCGCAGGCAGGTTGGCCGGCGTATCCGGAAGCGCACTCGGATACGGCAATTACCCTCAACCGGACAACTTGAATACGAATAGTGGCCGGTACTGGTCTCCACAATCCGGTATGACGAGAATTACCGCAACAGCCCTTCAATTTTTGTGGCTGTAAAATCCATGCCGCGCACCGCCCAGCAGTTTCAGATAATCCTTTCCTGCGACGCTGACCAGGTGCTCATGATCACCCGATTCGAAATACACATTGACCAGACTCATGATCGCCTCGTCCAGAAATGTCTCGATCCCATAAGCCGGGCCGAGCGGCGGGACAGCGCCTGTCTCGCAATCACTGAACAGTTTTGCAAAATCATTCTCGGTGGCGAGGTGAATCTCCCGGTCGAGTTCCTTGCGCAGATGCTCGATCTCGACCCAATTAACGGCCGGAACTACGATCATGGCAAAGTCGGCTCCATCCCTGACCATGACGGCCTTGGCAATGTGATCTTCCCTCACGTGAGCGGCATCGGCCGTTTCGTGGCTGGATCCCGAATGCGGATGTGTAACCAGCTCATATTCGACTGAATTTTGTTCAAGAAAGTGCTGTACGGTTTGTGCAATCGCCATCTTCCACCCCCTTATGTTGAAACCTATCAAGCGCCTCTGTTCCTGTCACCAGTATAGAGCACACAACCTCAGATTGAAGATCGGAATACGCCCGTGAATGGGTCTCGCCGGACGCCGCATAGGTGAACGCCAGGCCAACAGATGCCACGATCATGCTGAACCTACATGGCAGCGATCGGACCTGCCTGTTGCGAACACCGTTGCCATGATGCGCATGGTGTCCAGTGGTCGCTACTAGCCGGAATTGGCGAGTTTCTCGCGAAGCATTCTGATGAGTGTTTCAGCGTTGTCCTGCATCTCGGGGGGATTACCTCGAAAAGGTACTCGAGTTTGTCCAGTACCGGTTCGATTTCGCGCCTGGTGTTGAGCTCGGGCAGGCGCAGGGAAACCTCTTGCATGTAAGTGTAGGGGTTGATACCGCTCATATGGGAAAACCTCATGAAATGAACATCTATGGATCACTGTTTCGTCTGCAACCGGTGCAAGCGACAACTCTGGTGATGCAGCTGAACCGATTTCTTATAGGGCTGTCGCAACCTCAAGAATAACAATGATAATCCAGGCGCGAAGGCTGCAATGACCCCAATTTGATCGCAGGATTTCTAACCAAATTCTAACCAACCCTTGGCAGATGTTTCACATCGTTTCGCTAGGCTCCTATAGATGGGAGCGAATGACCGGAAAATGACGGAAGAACAGGAGCAGGCTTTCCAGTTATGGACCTGGCTGACCCTGCTGGCAGTGGTCGGTGGCTACCTTGGCACCTGGTTGTTTCTACTCGTCCTCAAGGCATTGCAGAGTTAGCCCGCTGTTTTCACGGGCGGTACGGAAGGTTTACGCTCTTCCCCGGGGAAAGGTTCATTCGCCATCATCCAGGATATACGTCGGCATGCCATCGAGGCTGATCCGGTTCTTGTCCTGCCAGTATTTTCTCAGGCCGTCCTTGCCCTTCCGCGTTGCCCAGTCGAGCAGTTCCCTCCTTTCTCCCGCATAGTCGAACAGCGGCACACCCATACCACAGGAAGTCTGGACCAGGTCGATCGTGATGTCGAAGATCTGCCGTGCACCGGGCAGGGGATCGAACAGCGAATAGTATTCCCGCCAATCCGTATCACGGACATGGATGATCCTTGCGCTGCCGTACAGTCGCAGAATGAGCGGCTTACCCTCGAAGGCGCAGAACATCAGGGTCATGCGGTTGCTTTCCCGCAGGTGAGCCGCCGTCTCGTTGCCGCTGCCAGTCAGATTCAGCCAGACGACCCGATTTGGGTCGAGAATACGCAGGCTGTCCATGCCCTTGGGTGAGACGTTGACCCTGCCTGCGGCGGTTGCGGTACCCACGAAAAACAGTCTCTGTGACTTGATAAAGTGTTGCAGTTCGTTCGTCAAGCCACTGAATTGAAGTCCCATTATTGGCCTCTCAGATCCCTGGCGGTCACTGTTGCTTGTTGCTGCTGCTGTGACTGTATCAGTGCCAGTGTCGTCATCAGGGCATCACCCGCCTCTGCCACGCTCTCGCCGAAGGCGACAATACCGTCTTTATGTCCACCCATGGCGAAGATGCGCTGCTGCCGGATGTGGGTGTCACGGAACAGTCGCAACACCTCCGCGGCCATGGCGGGTGTGCCATAGGCTACGGCGTCATTCGTGACCGGTATGCCGAGTCTTCCCGCCGCCTGCCAGATATCGGGTGAATGCACGTGCAGAACCGCCCGGATAGCCGGGTCCTGGTCGTAGACAATCCCATGCGTTAGTGACTCCGAAGAAGGACGGATGGGACCTTTCGCCTCGACGCGATTCGCACCAGGATCATAATGCTCGACCTTCGTGTAGTGACGGTTGTCCAGTTCCGGCAATGCGCCGGTCTGGGTTCCGCTGATGACGAAGGTGCGTTCACCACGTGCTGCATCTGACGCCCCGCTGCGCTGGCTGACATTGCCGTAACCGTATCCTTCGTAGCGTCCCGGGTCCTGGCCGATCAGCCGCAGTTTCCAGATACGGCTGCGCCACTGGTTAAGTTCGATCAGTTCGTCCAGTGCGAGCGGCCCGGTCTCTTCGTAGTACAGCTCGAATTTGATGACGCCTTCCGCTTCCACGGCCTACCTGGCCGGTTCGGAATTGAACACGGAGCGCAGGTGTTCCATGCGCCGGCGGTTGACACCGAAGTCACTGTAGCCGGTGCGCGCGGCGGAACGGATGTCTATCAGACCGGCGTCCGCCTGCAGGGAGAACTCGATATCATCGACGAATCGAAATACCAGGCTGCGCGCCTCGGCATGCAGATAGTCATCCCCCTCAGCAACAATGGTGATGCGCTTTTCCGCGAGCAGCGCAGTCTTCAGCCGCTGCCACGCCATGACAGGCGAGCCGCTGAAACGGATGGGTGCGATGTAATGCTTGCTATCGGTTGCGGGCGCCTGGCTGGAGACGCAGTTTGGGCTTTTAGGACAGGCAGCCAGCGGTGTCGTGGTGGTCTCTGCGGATAGGCTGCGCATCATGCAAAGCATGATAACGCAAACCGTCAGGGTGAAAGCATTGCAGTGCATCCTGAACTCCTGTGCGGATTAGTTGTAACGACCGGCACGGACCAGCCGGGAATTCCAGTAGCCGCCCTCGATGGAGTCATAGGATACCCGCTTCCCCCTCGAAGGTGCATGAATAAACCAGCCGTCACCGGCATAGATGCCGACATGGGTCACGAGCCGGCTTCCCTGCCGGAAGAACGACAGGTCGCCGGGCTGGAGATGCGACAGCGGCACCGGGCATGCATGCCGCAGTTGCGAGTTGGTCGTGCGCGGCACCCGGATGCCGGCTTCGCGGAAGGAGAAGTAGACCAGACCGCTGCAATCGAAGCCGCGCGTGCTGGAGCCGCGATAGCGATACGGCGCACCGAGCATGGCGGTCGCAACCCGCAGCACCGGGCGACTGTTGCCAGCCGGTGGTGTGCCGGCTTCCTTGCGTGTTCGAAGCGCAGCCGTTTAGCACCGCCGCGGACAGGAACAAACGTGGCCATGAGCAAATACAAGCATTTCCGGGTAGTTACACTCATGATCTGGAATGCAGGCGAGGTAATGACCCACTCTCCGGGTAATGGACTTACGGCAGTCGCATTGAGCCGGCGGCGGGAGGGTTCCTGATGAAATCCCCTGTCCCGGACGGTTGCAATATGCCTGGCGCCGGGAGGAGACTGTCATCAGCAGTCCGGTTGCCTCCAGGAGATCACGGTGGTTGGAAAGAACTTATGCAGGTTCTGGTTGCTGCTGCCGGCAGCCATGCTGGCGCTCTCCGCCGCGGCCTCGGATGTCGAGCGGGAACGGCGCTGGGCCGAACAGGTCACGGATGCCATCCTCACCGGCGAGGTGATAATGCTGAATGCCGGCGGACGGAAATTCCTGGCAATCTACACCGAAGCAGACAGCGAGGCCATACAGGGCGGCATCATTCTGCTGCATGGTATCGGTGTCCACCCCGACTGGCCGGATGTCATCAATCCCCTGCGCGAACGGCTGCCGGAGCATGGCTGGTCGACGCTGTCCCTGCAGATGCCGATCCTGGCGGCCGGGGCGAAGGTGAGTGATTATTACCCGATCTTCAACGAGGTGGCGCCGCGCATCGATGCGGGTATTCGTTTCCTGCAGTCGCAGGGAATCGACAATATTGTCATTGTGGCCCATAGCCTGGGCAGTCAGATGGCGGCCTACTGGCTGGCGCATACCGATGACCCCCCGGTCATGGGGCTGGTCGCCATCGGGCTGGCCGGGACACGGCAGTCACCTGAGGGTGATGTTCCCGCCTGGATCGAGAAAATCACCCTGCCGGTACTGGACCTGTACGGTGAGAGTGACCTGCCCGCGATCAGAGAAACGGTCGCGGAACGCGCGGCGGCTGCAAAACGCACAGGCAATAGTGCATACACACAACTGGAAATCGCGGGCGCGGGCCACATGTTCCAGGGTCACAACGATGCACTGCTGGAGGCTGTGTTGAACTGGTTGGGCGAAAATGCCGCACCTTCCACGGAATAAACTCGATCACTGCAACCAATCTGGCTGTGATAGCGTCACCCTTCTGCGCGATATTGCGAACAACCTATCGCGGTCAGGAGACCGCCTGCAGCCGGATTAATTGCGATGATCGGGCAAAGGTTGCAACTACCGCAACCGCAGGAACCGCCGGTAGTCGTCCGGCGCCGGACCGGAATCCGTCTCCTCATTCGTGATATCCCCGTCGTTGTTGGGATTCAAGCCTGATGCGCCGGAATCTTGTGAGTATCCCGATATAGATCACCAGATTGACGACGATGACGCTGATGCCGAGGATGATTTGAACCTCGCGAGTCAGCCCGCCGGGATAGATCAGCGGCAACAGGTAGTGCTGCACAAAGCTGCCGCTGTATCCTGTTTCGCCCGCGATCATTCTGAAGTGCTGCTCCAGCGGGGTCAGCGGACACAGCCAACCTCGCAGCTCGAGCAGGGTCGCCCAGGCGACCGCGGGCAGGTGCAGGTATACCAGCCAGCGCCATTTCACCAGCAACAACCCGCCCAGCAAAACGAATGTGATAAAGACTAGGTGGATAATGAGCAGGAAATCGGCCGCAACGGAATACAGCATGGCTGTATTCTATTCCGGTACGTTATATTTCGGCTTCATGCGGCTCGGGACCCGGTTGCCAATGGCCGGCGCAGCATCGGCCTGTCCGATTCTTATATCCGCTGCAGCAACCACAATTTCCGCGGTCCGCGTGTTCAGGTGAACACGGCGGGAAACGAACCACACTACCGCTTCAACCCGGACGTTGCACTGCCATAGCTTTCTCTCAGGTTCCGAGGGGAACTCCCTCCCCAGGCCGTGAGTTTCTATTCATGGGCGATGGTCTTGTCTGTAAACAAGTAGTCTCTCAGCTCCTTGTCAAAGCTCGGGTCCTGGCGGCGGATCCATTCGAGCACCATGGAGGCGTGTTCCTTTTCCTCATCGCGGTTATGCGCCAGAATGGCCCTGAGTGCGGGGTCCTTGCAGGCATTGACGCGCTGGTTGTACCAGTCAACGGCTTCGAGTTCCTCCATCAGCGAAGTGATCGCGCGGTGCATATCGCGTGTCTCATCGGAAATTTCCGCAATCGGTTCATGGTAACCTTCGTTTGACATGGTCTCTCCTCTGCTCACGTGTTCCCGGGATCTGGTGCGTGCCGGTATGCGCAGCCTGTCAGTCCTTTTGGCGTGCGCCGTGCTGGCTTCCTGCGCTGTACCCCGGATTCAAGGCGGCTCCAATATAACCCGGACAGCCGCGCTGATGCCAGATGCCGCGATAATGGAGGACGGGTACGTACTGCCGCTTGCCGTCTGGAAGCCGGATGCGGAACCTCGCGCGATTGTACTGGCACTGCATGGCTTCAATGATTACCGCAATGCCTTCGCCTCGCCGGGTGAGTTTCTCGCCGATCACGGCATACTCGTGATCGCCTACGATCAGCGAGGTTTCGGGGATACCGCCCAGCGTGGTATCTGGCCCGGTACCGCGCGACTTGCCAGGGATGCAGCAACCTTCAGCCGGCTGCTGTGCGAGCAATATCCACATCAGCCGTTGTATCTCCTCGGTGTCAGTATGGGCGGTGCCGTGGCGTTACAAATACAGCGCGATGCCGCCCCTTGTCTCAAGGGTATCATCCTGGTGGCACCGGCAGTCTGGGGCTGGCAAACCATGCCCTGGTGGCAGAGTTCACTGCTGTATGCCATGGCACATATCACTCCGGGCCTTACACTGACGGGCGAGGATCTGCATATCACACCGTCCGATAATCGCGAAATGCTGCGTGCGCTTGCCCGTGACCCCCGGGTCATCAAGGAAACCCGGGTCGATGCGATCTACGGCCTGACCGACCTGATGGAGTCGGCCTACCGACATGGTTCTGACCCTGATGCAAGCACCTTGCTGCTGTATGGAGAAAAAGACGAAATCATTCCAGAGGGCCCGGCATGCGGATTGTTCGCCCGCTTGCCGGTTGGTAAAGGCAGCCATTCCCGGGTCGTTCTCTACCCGGACGGATATCATATGTTGTTGCGTGACCTGCAGGCCGAGGTTGTCTACCAGGATATACTGAGCTGGCTTGCTGATCCTGAGGCGGCCGTGCCATCCGGACTGGAAGTCGGGCCGAATTCCCGGCGCCTTCACGCCCTGTGCGGAGACCGGCTTGCGGTGACACCGGCGATCCATCCGAGGGAATCATTCGCTTCTCAACGGGAATAAAGTTGCCGCTTCGGAAAAACACCGGGGTGCAGGCTTCGCTACCGCGCGTGGCTGCCGGATTGCCATACGCTGCAATTTCGGATGTTCATCGATGAACGTGAATTCCATTATGAATAAGCTGAAATTTATTCATTATTGTAAACAGTGAGTTGCAATACTTACTTCATGTTGCGTAACTATAATGGCGCAGGCACGAAGCTCATTACCGACCGTCAATCCGGAAAGGAAGAAGCTGAAATTGGCCGCACAAACAAGGGAGCAGATCGATGCATGCCCAAGAAACAGATTACCGGTGGCGTGGGGATTTCCTTTGGAGGCCGGCAGAAACCACAGGAAACCATTTGAATATTACGGCATAATTGCCGACACCAAATAGTCGGCACATGGCAGTATTCGTCTTGATGTTTGCAGACTTGAAGCATAAATTTGGACAATCCACTCAACCCCTGAAAACCGTGGATAAAAATAAACAACATCTTCGGATCGACAGACGCTACCACCGGCTCGCAACCACTATTGCCTGCGAGGTCTGTGGCATTGCAAATGAAGAACGATTGCCTGCCCTCATCCTCAACCTCTCAATCGGGGGGCTGAAGTTCAGGTGCGGCCTGCAAGTCATCAACAGCATTCTTCCGGAAGACCAGCGCACTCCCGGTCAGATCCTGGATGTGGAAATGGAGATTTGTTTCGACTTGCCGCTGGGAAATGATACTCCTGTAAAGATCAAAACACGTGCGAGTGTTGTCCATTCGGAACGGCTCGCCCAGGACGAATTTCACGTGGGCGTACAGTTCATCGAATCCGATGATGGTGTTGCCAGGCAGATTAAGCGCTATATCAATATCGTACAAGGGGAGAAAGAGCATTGATGCCGGGGATGGTGCCGCATCACAACGATTTTGCGGGAGTATTTCGCCTCATGCGTCTGGCGTGATCAGTCACAGGTCTGGTTCATGGCATTGAGCAGTGATTTATACTTGCCGCCACCCGCTGATCTTGGCAACCGGGCGGTATCGCGGTAACGTGCCTGAGCCTGCCGGCAGCGTTTCCTGTGTTTTTCGTACTCTGTCACTGCAGCCTGTCTGGACTGTTTTAATTTCGTCTGCCTTAGCTCGATCTTCTCCAGCAGGCGACGTTCTGCGGCGCGGATACCGGATGTCTTGCCCGAGCTAGCGCTACCCGATGCCGGTCTGACCTTTTTCTCGGTATACGGTATGGCCAGTGGTGCCTGATCGCTGAAATGTGTCGTTCCGTCCCTGTCTATCCATTCGTACAGTTTGCCCGCGGCCGCATGCCCACAGCACAGCAGCATACACAACAACATGGTCAGCCTGGTGGTATGCAGTCGCATGATTTTGGATTACCCTTATTTGCATCCGGAGATGCTGTGACCGCCTGCAATGTAAACGTGGTCATGAAGCAGGGCCGCCATGCTCCATATGCTATGGGTAAGGCATATCCCGAATCATGAAATGCAAGTCTTCTTCATTCAGGATGCTGCGTCTGCAGGGATTTGCCGAAACTGTTGTAGGAGAATCCCCGGTCGGAGAAGGAATCGAATCGCCAACTGGTCTACAATTGCCTAAGTAACTGCAGCTTGAATAATAACCGGCAGTCCGGGTATATAATGCGAATCTTGATAACGAGCATTCATGAGGGGTGACCGTCGGCGGAAATGCCGGACGCATCAGCGGTCATCGGGGGCGAACGGTCCATCTGTGTCGATAACTGACTGTTAGATAAGAATGTAAGCGCATTTACTATGAACTCCCTTGGACAGCTCTGGCGCGCGGCTACCGCCAGGATCACACAGCCTTTCAGGAGTCGCGTACAACCCGAAGCGCGCACCGTGGAACACGATGCTGATCGTGGAAGCAACATCATCCAACTGGAGCGGGTTCGTGATGAATTGACCGCGGTGAGCAAGGCGGAGACCAACCGTCTGGCAGGCCTTGAACGGCAGCTCGCCGAACTCGAAGCAAAACACGACGCCACCGGTACGTGGATGCAGGAACTGGAAGTGACGCTGGCGAACACCCGGACTGAACTCGAACACACACACAATCAGATCAGGGTGTTAGAACAGCAGATCGACGAGGGCCAGCAGCTTTACCTGAAAAGCGTGCAGGAAACCCAGCTGCAGATCCGCAAGCAGGACATGCGGCTGAGCTGGCTGATGCTGGTATCCGGTCTGGCCGTTATACTGGCCGTCGTGGCCAGTGCAATTCTTGTCTGGGACGTACGCAAGAACGCCGATCTGCTCGCCGGTATGAGTTCAGATATTAGGCAGTTGGCTGCAAGTATTCAACAACAGGCGCATAATTCCCCGCCTGGTCTGCCGGCCACCGGTGCTGTAGACAAGCCGGATATGCCGACAACGGCACCTGTACAGCCTGCACGGAAAGCACAGTCAGGCGCTGTTCCCGCCCTCCCCCTGCCTGAAACACACGACTCATCAGCGTCCGGCCAGGCAGGGATGGACACCGATACCCAAACTGAAAATCAACCCGGACCCGGCGCCGGTGATGGCGACGCGGTCAAGGATGAGATCCGGCGATTCTTTGAGCGCAATGCCCGTGTGCCGGATATGGTCAGTCTGCCAAGTGGTGTCCAATATCGAGTCGTCAAGCAGGGCAGCGGCAAGACCCCGACCCTTAAAGACTGGGTAGTCGTGGATTACATCGGTATGACCCGCGATGGCAGTATCTTCGACAATACTTACGATACCGGGCAGCGCGCAATCTTCGGCATCGATGGATTACCGCCGGCGTGGCAGGAGCCACTACTGCAAATGCATGAAGGTTCCGAGTTCGAACTGTATGTTCCCCCTGGGAATGCGAATATCGGGGGCGTTCCCAGTCCGGACAAGCCGGAACAGGAACCGGGTATTTACCTGATCGAACTGGTCCACGTTGTGGAAGCAGGAAGCGATGGTTAAATCCTTGTACGGAACCAATTTCAAGATTCTGATTGGTACGAGCAGGACCGGCGCCTCGCCGGGAATAAGCCGGTTTTCCGGATTACCTCGAAAAGCACCTGATAAGTACCACCTCAACGATCTACAGTTTTCTCAGATTTTTTCAGCACCCAGGCAATGGCAATCCCTCCCATCAATGAATGGTCGGTTTCCAGCAGCGGGCTGTCGTGAAATGCCGTGCCGGAGAGATTATCGTAGCGGATAAACCCGCCGACCCAGAGGCGGCCGAAGTGGCGGCTCATGCTGCCAACCAGCACGGTGCCGCTGTAACCGCCCGAGGCCCGGTATGCGGGGCGGTTGGCCGTTGCATACACTGGGTCCACCTCGTAATAATAGGCATGATACTTCCTATTGCCGAACAGCGGCCCAATATTTAACCCTGCATTCCAGCCACCGAACACGTCCTTGCAGTCCAGATTGAGGTGTGGATTGAAAATCCAGCCCACCTGCCGGGCACTGCTCAGATCCGTGGCAATCACGGTACGCACGGGCAGCTTCAGTTTCAGGGTCTGCCCGGGTGATGGTCGGTCGAGCACTAGATCCAGGGAAGGGCCGATCTCAATCGTCGGATCGAGGTCCGGCATGCCGTTGCGCGCATCACTCTCATCGCTGTTCACCGGTATGGCACCGTTGACGCTGACATTGATCTCGACTCGATCCGTGTCGAACAGCCTTGCCCTCATGCCTTCACGATCGATCTTCAGGATGTCGCCACGGTAAACCACGTATGGGATGGGCAGCAGGTAGAACTGTTGGTCTGAGGATCCCCTGTATGCCGGAAAGGTACTCGGTAAAACACCGACACCCGCCTCCCATAACGGCAACTCACGCCCGGCAACCTCTCCGGTACCGACAAGCAGCAGGCTGGCAAGGCAGGCAACTAACCGAATGCGTGTCCGCCGGACACGTTGAATATCCCTTTCACCTCCAGCAGTAATTCCGAACGGCATAATTCCTCCTTAAATAGACGATGTTTTCCGAAAGCCCCGGCCTCCAATACAGAATGCCGGCGGTGATTGCCAGGAGTTCCGGTTGTCGGAGGTATAATCGCAGACCACGATTCAGGATACCCCTTGAATGCGGCTGGCCGGCGATGTGCATGACACCATTCAGCAACTCGCCGCTTTCTCTAGAGCAGATGCGGCAGTCCTGTTGGCAGGTCCCGGCCCTGCTCAATACCAGGCATCGAAATGGCGTCAACACCAAGCGTACCTGGTCCCGTACAACCCTGGCGCGGTTCATCAAACAGGATGCCCGTCGCGGCGGGGAATTACACCGCCATCAGAAGGTCATCCCGGCATGATACCGCAGGCAGTTCGTCGACGGGGACCAACCAGGCACTCAATGGGATAAAACTAGCCGGTTGCCGGCCGAGCATATCAATTTGCATGCAGCATGCCCGCCATTCCTCAATGTCTCGGAATCATTCAACAGGGTTTCCTGGATAAATACCCGCCTGTTCCCCTTTCGCCGCCCGATATAAACAGACAGGGACTGGTGCCAGCAAATCAGGGTAAACAGGTAATACAGCATCTTGAATTCGGCAAGCGAACGGAATACCGGCGATTTTTCGAACACGTCGCCCGAAAGCATGGAAATATCCGCCTGCTCCATACGGAACCGATTGGACGGTTGCATGAACATATGGTGCAACACCGTGATGGTAAACCGGTAGACGAACCATGACATTGTGCAAAACCCGCGTCTGACAGTATTCTCGTAACGTCTTATCAGCTCGGATTCGAGTCCGGGATTGCGCCGTACGCCATTGGCAGGCTCTGCCCCGAGACATGCGGCGTTCATGGCCTTGCTGAACCGAAACACCTGGCGGTTTCCCGTATAACGGTCAGGCACGAACACGGACGCATGCTTCACAATGCCTATCTTGCGAACCTCACCCAGCACACCCAGACGCTCCAGTATGGAAAGATTCATCGGCAACAGCGACTCGCCGATATGGAACCGCGGGTGATGGTCCTTTTCCAGCAGACACACCCACCAACCCTTTTCAGCCAACAGGGTCGCTATAGTTGAGCCCGCCGGCCCGCCGCCGCCGACCAGTACATCACAAGACCGAGACTTGCCTGCCCACTTGTCATACGTTCACGTCCTTCAGGAGGCCCCGTGACCCTGAATTTCAGCATTAACGATCTGATTTTCCTGCCATCGGTGACACGACTACCGCCGGACTGGACGATAGTTTTTTGGGATTGGATTCGTATAATATTGCCTCGCGTACCATTAGACCATACACAACAGCTTCATTGCGGGTTAATCAAGGAAGCAATATGTCTATACAAACCCCATTCGAACAGGAGGTCGCCCGTCTGATCGTGGATACCCTGAACCTGGAGGATACCGATCCCGGGAGCATCGAGCCGGACGCAGCGCTGTTCAATGATGGCCTTGGCCTCGATTCCATCGACGCCCTGGAACTTTCCCTGGGAATCTCGATGCAATACGGCTTCCAGATCAAATCGGACGACAGCAACAACTCCCGTTTTTTTTCCAGCCTGCGCTCACTGACCAATTACATTGAACAGAAACGGGCAAAGTAACGGAACCGGTTCCAGGCCATGGTCCACGCTGGCACCCGCACTGTTGCTCCTCTATCCATTCGCAGTACACACCGCCATCATCTCGGGACATAATGCTGTGGCGCTGGCGATCTTTGTTGCGGCAATCCTTCTGCTGAGCATACGGAGTCTGGTGGCCGGCCTGCTGGTGCTCCTGGTTGTCGCGGCAGCGCTTGCACTTCTGTCAGCGACCATGGGGAACATCTGGCGGTATCCGCTCTACCTGATGCCCGTCCTGATCAACACCACGCTTGGGGTACTCTTCGGCCGGACCCTCCTGCCGGGCAGAACCCCTCTGATTACCGGCATTTCAATTCGCCTGCACGGCAAACTGGAAGTCGGTGTGGCCGACTATACGCGCCACGTCACACAGATCTGGACGGCATTTTTCACACTGCTGCTGATCGAATCGCTGACACTGGCGTTAGTCGCACCGCTTGAGATCTGGTCGCTATTCACGAACATACTGAACTACCTGTTTGCCGGACTGCTGTTCGTGGGTGAGTATTTTTACAGGGTACGCCATCTAGACCATCTGGAACATCCCGATTTTGTCCGTTTCCTGCGCAGTCTCTCCAGGGTGAGCCCCGGTGTCTTCACCAGACAATAACAGGATACCGTCCGAAACCGGCACATCACCACTGCTACTGGAGCACGAGCCGGGCGACACGATTGCATGGCATGACGGCAAGGCGGTCAGCAAGGAGGCATTCCTGTGCGATGTCCATACCGTAGCCTCGAGCCTGCCGGCCGGGAAATACGCGATAAACCTGTGCGAGGACCGCTACTGGTTCCTGGTTGGATTTGCCGCTTTGCTCGTCAACAAGCAGACCAACCTGCTGCCACCCAACCGTGCCAGCCGTGTGATCACCGAAATTTCCCACGCATATGGGAATGCATGCTGCCTGTACAGTGGCGAGAAACCTGACATCAGTGTCCCACTGCATCGCATTGACGGTACGTCAGCCAGCGGGGACAGATCGCCATGCGCAGTACCGCGGATACCGGCCCGTCATCTTGCCGCCATTGTCTTCACATCGGGCAGTACCGGAAAATCACGCCCCAACCGCAAGTACTGGCAGGACCTGGTCGATGGTGCAAAGATGAAACAGGTTCGTTTCGGCTTCGGTGGTATGCATGCCAGGCAGACCCTTATTGCCACGGTGCCTCCCCAGCACATGTACGGCCTGGAGACATCGATCCTGAATCCACTACTCAACGGCGTCAGCGTCTATTCCGACCAGACCTTCTTTCCCGCCGACGTCCATACTGCGCTGCAGACGATAAACGGTGCGCGTGTCCTGGTAACGACTCCCCTGCATCTGAAGTCCTGCCTTGCAGCCGGCCTGGATTGGCCGGCAGTGGACTTCATCATTTCCGCCACGGCGCCTCTCGACAAGTCCCTCGCCCGGCAAGCCGAGACGGTGTTCATGTGCCCGGTACTGGAAATCTATGGCTGTACCGAGACCGGTTCACTGGCCTCGCGCAGGACCGCGGAGGACGAATGCTGGCTGCTCCATGAAAACATGACACTTAGGAAACACCGGGTCGGCCATGCGGCATCGGGCCCTAACCTGCCGGAAGATGTTCCGTTGCACGACGTGATCGAGCCGGTAAACATCAGGCAATTCAAACTGCACGGCAGGCATGCGGATATGGTCAATGTCGCCGGGAAGCGTGCCTCGATCGAGGATCTGAATCTCCGCTTGCGCGGAATCGAGGGTATCCAGGATGCCACATTCGTCATCCCTGAACATAATCACGATGCCGGCTCCCGGCTGGCGGCACTGGTGGTCGCACCTGAACTCGACGCCGTGGAAATCCGCAGGGAACTTGCGCAACTGGTGGATCCCGTCTTCATACCGAGACCTCTGTTGCTGGTAGACGCCCTCCCCCGCAACGACACCGGCAAGCTGCCGCGCACTGCTGTGCTCGAATTGCTCAGAAGGTTAAGGAGCGAGGTTTGAACTACATTGTTGAGCGCTGCATTCCAGCCACTCACCCCTCACTGCCCGGGCATTTTCCGGGGAATCCTGTGGTACCAGGTGTCGTGTTGCTGGAGGAGATATTGACTGCAATCAGTTCCTGGCGTCCGGAATCCCGCATCCAGGGCTTCCACACAGTGAAATTCCTGCGGCCGATCTCTCCCGGCCTGCTTTTCACCATAGCCCTCAGGATGCCCGCACCTGAAAGAATCAGTTTCGTCTGCAGTACAGACGGCGTCATGCTCAACACCGGAATGGTTATCCTGGAATTACCACGGGAATCTGCGTGAGTCCGGACTTGAGTCAGGAATGGAGCAAACAGGCGGAACGTGGCACACCTTTCATGCTGCACCTGATCCGCTGGATCGCGCTTCGCCTGGGTCGGTTTCCGGCAAGACTGATATTGTATCCGATTACCCTGTACTTCCTGCTGTTTGCCCCCGTGGCACGTAGCGCATCGTATGATTTCCTGCGACGCGCCACGGGACGCCGTGCGCACTGGTGGCAGGTCGCCAGACACATTCACCATTTCTCCGCCACCATTCTGGACCGTGTTTTCCTGCTCACCGATAAACACTCCGAACTCGACATCCGTACGCACAACCTCGAAGCATTGCGGCAGCAGTTGGAAGGTACAGCCGGCTGTTTACTGCTGGGCTCCCACATCGGCAGCTTCGAGGCACTGCGCGCACTGGGTGTCTGCCGCCACCGGATTCCCGTGAAGATCCTCATGCAGAAAGAACACAACGCAATGATCACGCGCATCCTGCATTCCCTCAACCCGGACATCGACAACACGGTCATTCAGGCAGGCAAGGTGGATGTGATGCTGCAGGTACAGGAGTTTCTCCAGCGAGGATATGTCATTGGCATGCTCGCTGACCGGGTAATCGGCAGGCGCAAGACTACGCGCTGTGAGGTCCTGGGATCCGAAGTCGACCTCCCAACCGGACCGCTCATTGCGGCAGCCGTACTCAAGGTGCCCGTCATGCTGTTCTTCTGCATATATCAGGGAGGAAACCGTTATGATATTTTCTTCGAGGACTTTGCCGACAGGATCACCGTGGAACGCAGCCAGCGCGATCACGACCTGCACATCTGGGTACAGAAGTACGCGGACAGGTTGACGTACCGGGCACGCCAGCATCCCTACAACTGGTTCAACTTCTATGATTACTGGAATCAACACAGCTGAGCTGCGAATACTGCTGCTCGTCGTGTTGTTCGCAATCTGCCAGCCGGCAAGACCGGACGTTTCGCTCACGGTGCTGCTGGAGCAATTCGCGCATATCACAGCGGCTGACGCTGCCTTCAGGGAAGAGAAGCACATGGCATTACTGGACACCCCCCTGGTCCTGGAGGGCACACTCAGTTACCGTGCACCCGACTATCTGAGAAAGGAGGTCCGCACGCCGGAGAGGTCTGCGTTCGAGATCGTAGGCGATTCCCTGCATATCGAGACCGGAGCGGAACGGCGTACGCTGTCCCTGGACAGCCATCCGCTGATCCGGGCCTTTGCTGAATCGTACCGGGCGACCCTTTCCGGAAACGCTGCCACCCTGGAACGATACTTCGAGACCGCGCTGTCCGGCACACAGGAAGACTGGACGCTGTGTCTGTTGCCGCGGGACGATCATGTCCGCAAGTATCTTGAGTCCATCGTCATGCGCGGGCACCGCGGTCACATCTACAGGATCAGAACGCTGGAGGCCTCCGGGGATACCTCGCTGATGACGATCACTCCGGCGCATGACTAGAAGGTCACTGCTGCCCTTGTCCGTCTGGCTGCTGCTGATGCTCGCGGGCGCTGGAGCCCTGCGCGGCACCCCGGTCACGCACGATCTCACGCAATTCCTGCCGAGCGGCGCCACGCAGCAACAGCATCTGGCGGCAAGTCTGCTCAGCAACGGCCCGGCCAGCCGCCTGATACTGATCGGCCTGGAAGATGCCCCTCCCCGGCAGCTGGAGGTAACCAGCCGGCGCATGGTCCGCGCACTGGAGGCCAGCGGCTTGTTCTCGCAGGTCAGCAACGGTACGCAGATCAACATGGACAGCCTGCAACTCGAATTCCGCTATCGCTATTTGCTTGATCCCGACTCCACCGCGTCCTCTTTTGATGTGCAACACCTGCACAATGCCTTGCAACAGCGACTCAACGAGTTATCCAGCGCACTCCCGATCATGGACCGGCGGCAACTGACGGCCGATCCGACGGCCGCACTCCATTCACTGCTGCGTGAGTGGCGGGACGTCAGGAAACCGCACTTGCTATATGGCGTATGGTTCTCCCCGGATGACCGTCGAGCCCTGATCGCCGCCATCACCCGCGCATCCGGCCTTGACACCGATGCGCAACGGCAAGCCATCGATGCAATTCACGCCGCATTCGCTGCATCCGCAAGCACGCCTGGCACCCGCCTGTTGCTGACTGGATCAGCGGTATTCGCCGACACTGCCCGCGACACCATCCGCGCAAACCTGCGCTCCTTATCCCTGACTGCCTCGCTACTTGTCGCAGCAATCCTGTTGTTCGTATACCGACCCCCTGCCCTGCTCGTGCTGAGCGGGATCCCGATCGTGTCCGGCCTCCTCGCGGGAAGCGTGGCGACCGCGCTCCTCTTCGGCAACATACATGGCATAACACTGGTATTCGGGATAACGCTGCTGGGCATCGCGATCGACTACCCGATCCACCTGTTCAGCCATCTACAGCGGAACAGAACCCCGTGGCAGAGCATGGCGCACATCTGGCCGACGCTCAGACTGGGTGTCATCACCACGTGCCTGGGATATCTTGCGTTTGCTCGCCGTGACTTCACCGGACTAGCTCAGCTGGGGGTTTTCACCACCTGCGGTCTGCTTGCCGCTGCCGCGGCCACCCGCTGGTTGCTGCCTTCACTGCTGGATTACGTGAAGCTACAGGAGATGCGCGCAATCTCCGTGACCGGCCGATATTTGTCTTTGCGGATATCGCGGTGTGCGGCCTTTACCATTCTTGCGGTGGCCGGTTCAGTTCTTGCCCTGCTGGCAGTACTTTCACCTCCTGAATGGGAAACGGACCTGTCCGCACTGAGCCCCGTCTCCGAGTCAGCACGACGACTCGACAGCAGCCTGCGCAGTGCCATCAGTGCCCCCGACCTCAGCCAGCTGATCGTGGTGAGCTGCCCAGACCCGGAAGCGATGCTGGAGGCCAGCGAGCGTGTCGTTGTGAAACTTCACGACGCAGTGTCCCTCGGCCTGCTGTCCGGCCTCGATGCACCCACCCGTTACCTGCCGAGCAGCGCCACGCAGAAGCTGCGGCAAGGCTACATCCCGGAGGCGCCGGCCGCGAGCCAGCGTCTGGCATCCGCGTTGCAGGGACTACCGTTCAAAAAGGATGCGTTCACTCCGTTCCTGGATGCCCTGTCAGAAAGTCGTACTCTGCCGCCGCTGACAATTAGCGATGTGGAAGGTACGCTTACCGGCCTGCGCATCCAGCCGCTGCTCTTTAATGACGAATCTGGCTGGCATGCCCTGATCCTGCTTTCCGGGGTCGCGCCCGGAGCAGGCTTTCGCGAGTGGTGGCAGCAGCAAGAGATGCCGGATGCACTGCTCATCGATCTCAAGGAGACATCCGCGTCCATGCTCGCAGGATTCCGCGACAGTACGCTGGATAGGCTGCTGCTCGGTAATTTCCTGATACTGCTGGTTCTGGCGACGGGCTTGCGGTCGATATCCTCGGCACTGCTGGTGACGGCACCCATCCTGCTTGCCGTTGCCCTGACCAGTGTATTGCTGGGTGCGATGGGTGAGCGACTGTCAATGTTTCATCTGATCGCCCTGTTGCTGACCGCCGGCATCGGTATAGACTACAGTCTGTTCTTCCGTCACGGCCAGGAACGGGACACGGAGCGGGTCAGTACTGTACATGCCCTGCTGGTGTGCGCGGTTTCCACCCTCACCGTATTCGGCATCCTGAGCTGCTCCCCGCTACCCGTGCTGCATTCAATCGGAATCACCACGGCCATCGGCACGCCGCTGTGTTTTCTGCTCGCCCTGGCAGCATCGAGATGCACACGCCGCACCCGACAGGAAGGAGATAATCCTGCCAGGCCCAGCTAGCCGCACAATGGACCTCATGCCCGAATTTCTCTTGCTTAACGCGTGTTGTCGCTAATGACCTCTGTATCGCTACGGAAGCACACGGAAAAACACTGAATAGTTGCAGGATGCATGGCAGCAGCCATCCAACTTCTTGAAAAATCCCGACCTGCCACTTGAAACATGGAAAACGGCAGCAGGAAAATCTTCTGCCCCTAACCATCCACTGACTTATAATGCTGCCTGCCTGCAAGTGAAGCCACAAACAAATTATTCAGAAATATCACAGTAATCAGCACCAAACATAATACCTGTTTGTTTCTCTGAGCCTGCATGACTATGGGCTTTTACGTACTAGTCATAGATAGTTCATATATATGGAAAAGCGTAATTTATCACTCAAGGCAACCACATTAACAAATTCTCTCGGACACGGTGTAATGGCCACTGTTTCCGCCTTGCGGGAACAGCGCGGCGGACTGCGTAAGTGTGACTTCGACACCGCCACACTGGATACCTGGATCGGCCGTGTGGAGGGCATTGAGGACATGAGATTACCGTATGAATCGCGGCATTTCGATTGCCGTAACAACAGACTCGCATTGCTGGCGCTCGAACAGGACGACTTCATCGCCGCAGTCAACGGCTGCCGGAGGAAATATGGGGCGGCGCATATCGGAATTTTTCTTGGTACCAGTACGTCCGGTATCCATACGACGGAGCTTGCCTACCGCTCCCGTGATCAGGACTCAGGCAGATTGCCCGCCTGGTTCGATCTTCAGAATACACATCTGATCTATTCGGTCGTCGATTTTGTCCGTGAACTTCTGGACATCGATGGCCCGTCCCAAGCCATCTCCACGGCCTGTTCATCAAGCGCGAAGGTGTTCGCCTCCGCCTTCAGGCATATGCAATGTGGCCTTTGCGACGCCGCGCTGGTCGGAGGCATCGACAGCCTTTGCCTGACGACGCTGTATGGTTTCAATTCCCTGCAGCTGGTTTCTTCGCGTCCGTGCAGTCCCTGGGACACGGAACGTGACGGCATCAGCATAGGAGAAGCCGCCGGCTTTGCCCTGCTGGAGTGGGAAGCCAGCGGTTCCGGGACGATTAACCTGCTCGGCTATGGCGAAAGCAGCGACGCTTACCAGATCGCGAATCCGCACCCGGAAGGCACAGGGGCCGCACTGTCCATGCAACTCGCCCTGGCAATGTCCGGTCTCAGTGCTGCTGAAATCGATTACATAAACCTACATGGTACGGCGACTCCCGCCAACGATGCATCCGAAAGTGTTGCCTTGCAGCGTGTGTTCGATGCGCCGCCGCCATTCAGTTCCACCAAGGGCTGGATCGGACACACCCTGGGTGCCGCGGGAATCAGTGAGGCCATCATCGCTTGTCAGGCGATCGAGCATGGTTTCGTACCTGGCACGCTGAACACCGGACGACCGGACGAATCCTTGTCCGCGGGCATCGTACTGGAGACACGCGACCAGAAGGTCGGCACCGTACTGACCAATTCATTCGGATTTGGTGGGAGTAATTGCAGCCTGATCTTCGGCAGGTCGCCCGAATGAACTGTGTTTATTTACAATCAGTAGGTGTCGTAGCACCGGGGCTCTCTGACTGGAACGCGTGCCGGGATGTTCTGTGCGGGCGTGGTGAGTACACTCCTGCACCAATAGCACGCTTCAGTCCGGCCACGCTGCCGGCCAACGAGCGCCGTCGCCTGACACCAACCATTCGCCTGGCTCTGCGGGCCGCATCGGAAGCCATGCAATCGGGCACGTCTGACCCGTCTACGGTCGCAACGGTGTTCGCGACCTGCAGCGGTGATCTGGACATCTCGGACCGCATCTGCAGTGCACTGAACTTGCGCGAACGGCCGGTATCACCAACTGATTTTCACAACTCTGTACACAATGCACCGGCAGGTTACTGGAGCATTGGCAGTCACTCCCACCGGCCGTCAACCAGTCTGTCCGCGGGAGCCGCGACTGTTGCGGCCGGTCTGCTCGAAGCCGTTACCCAGACGCTGTGTGACAATCATCCGGTCATGCTCGTCGTAAATGACCGGCCACCCCCGGCTATCCTCGCCAGCGACATGATCACCATACCCTTTTCCGCCGCCTTGCTTATCGACCGGCAGCATACAGCTGATAGCGTCGCTGAACTCAGGGTGACACCGGTGCGGCGCACACAGTTTCATGGTCTGCGGAACGCCGCGCTGGATACAATACGTCCTGGCGCACCGGCCGCCCAGATCCTGCTGTTGCTGGAACTCCTGGCCATGGGCACCGAGGCGGAATGCGTGCTGCCGTGTCCTGGAAATGGCGGACTATTGATAGAATATTCGCCATGCAGCTAGAAAAAGAGGAACTCTGCAGCCTGATACCGCACACCGGTAGAATGTGCCTGCTGGAGAAGGTGCTCGACTGGAGCGCAACCGGAATAGTCTGCTCTGCCACATCGCACACCGATCCGGCAAACCCCCTGCGCAATGGAGACCGGCTTGCTTGCGTGCACTTGCTGGAATACGGCGCTCAGGCGATGGCGGTGCACGGTGGGCTACTGGCGCGTACATCACGGACAACGGTACCGCCGGGCTATCTGGCGGCACTGCGCAACGTTGCCCTGCACAGGAATTACATTCAAGATGCCGGGTCTCCCCTGATTATCCAGGCACGGATGATTGCGTCGCTGACTGCGAGTTTCATGTACCATTTCACCGTAACTGCGGTGGATGTCCCGCTGGCAAGCGCGCGCGCGACCGTCAGTGTCCGCAAGGATGTTTCACCATGATCCGCGCACTGGTAACCGGTGGCAGCGGGGGGATCGGTGCCGCCATATGCCACAGCCTGGCGCAGGCGGGCCTGCATGTGATCGTGCACGCGAACAGCTCGTTGCAACAAGCCGAAGCGGTGAAAGGGAAAATTCTGGAATCGGGCGGTTCCGCCGAGACTGCCTGTTTCGATGTCACGGAATCGCAAACCGCACTGGCGGCACTGGAAACCCTGTTGTCAGATGGCGCGATCCAGGTGCTGGTGAACAACGCCGGCATTCATAGTGATGCTCCCATGGCTGGCATGACATCCAGGCAATGGCATGACGTTATTGCTGTCACGCTGCATGGCTTTTTCAATGTCACCCGGCCGCTGCTGCTGCCCATGATGCGCACCCGCTGGGGGCGGATAATTTCAATTTCTTCAATTTCGGGTATTATTGGCAACCGGGGTCAAACCAACTATGCCGCAGCAAAGGCAGGTCTGCATGGCGCAACCCGGAGCCTGGCACAGGAGGTTGCCTCCAGAGGGATCACAGTCAATGCAATCGCACCGGGCATCATCGCCACGGGAATGGCCACTGAACACTTTGACAGGGAAAAGATAACAAACATGGTACCCATGCAGCGAGCCGGCAAGCCTGAGGAAGTAGCCGCTCTGGTCCGCTTCCTGGCCTCGGATGAGGCCGGTTACATTTCCGGCCAGATCATCGGTATTAACGGGGCAATGGCATAGTGAATAGCATACACCCCTCTCCCGTGGCCATTGTCATCCCGGCATACAATGAAGCGGCCACCATTGCGGATATAGCGCACCGCGCCAGTTGGTTCACCAGCCTGGTCATTGTCGTAAACGACGGATCCGGGGACGAGACAGCCCGGGTTCTCGAGAAGGCGTCCATTGTCGTCCTTCACAACAGGAGGAATCTCGGCAAGGGAAAAAGCCTGATGAGCGGCATCCGTTTTGCACTTGAGCATGGCGCTGAACGCATAATCACACTTGACGGAGACGGCCAGCATAGACCTGAAGATATACAGTTGCTGCTGGACAAGTCCGCCGCGAGCCCCGGAACAATTATTATTGCCGCCCGGCTTCACAACAGGTATTGTGCTCCGCCATTACGGCGGTTCGCTAACAGGTTTGCCGATTTCTGGATCTCCTGGGCGGCAGGATACAGTATTCGCGACAGTCAGTCCGGATTCAGGCTGTATCCAGCGAAGGTCTTTGAGCAATGCCAGACGGTAAGCAATAACTTTGTATTCGAGAGCGAAATATTGATAGATGCTGCAAGGAAAGGGATATTCAGCCTGAGCATACCGGTTGACACCATCTACCGGAAGAACGCCAGGGTAAGCCACTACCGACCCGCGCTGGATACCTGGGCAATTGTAAAGATGATCGGCATAAAGCTGATCAAGAGAGGCCTGTATCCGATCGGCCTGCTTCGCTCTCTTGGGGTCTGGCCCTTCCCGCCTACAAAGCATTCGACGATGTAAGCCCTGAATGAGAATCAGTTTAACTATAAAAGTAACAATCAGCATATTTCTCGGTCCATGAAGGATCACAACCAGCACGGAGGAAACCATGAAACTCAAATCACTAGGTGTAATCATTCTGGCAGCAGCCACGTTGTTCTTTGCCGGTTGCCGTATGGCTCCTGTATATAATGTCTCTGATGCGCCGTTCACGACCATCCCTCAAAGTGCAAGTCAGCAGGATATTGCCCGCGCCATCGTTACTGCCGGACGTTCACTCGGCTGGATCATGGAGGTTAAGGAACCGGGCCATATACTTGGCACCCTGCATCTGCGCACACACACGGCGATCGTGGATATTGCATACAACAATACCGCTTACAGTATTACCTATAATGACAGCACGAATCTGAGTTACGACGGAACGAAAATTCACTCGAACTACAATGGGTGGGTACAGAATCTGTCGAATGCAATCGATGTTCAGGTATCCAACTTGTAGCAAATTAACCTGCTATCAGGAAGGGCTGTACATCAGCCCTTCCTGAACTTCAAGCCGATTGCAATCGAGTCACCCTGCAACCACCGCTGCTTCAATATCAGTGAATCCGGCCAAGGCTTTTCCGGTTTCGTGTAATACGCGACCACATGGCTCCAGTGTAATACCAGTGGATATAGTAACCTTCAAGAAGCAACCGCGGAATTTGCCTGATCATGAAACTAAAACTTCCTTCTGCGCCACATAATAATGGATGCATGCCAAGACCTTCCGCGATAATCATGCTTCTTGCAAGGTGATAACGGCTGGTAATTATGGTTATCTTTTCGAAGCCTTTTGATTTCATTATTGCGCGTGCATTGCGGAGATTCTCCAGCGTGTGGACGGATGCATCCTCAATATCAATATGCTCCATAGGGATCCCCTGGCGAATCAGACAGTCCCTTCCGAGGGATGCTTCGCTTACCTGCCCCCCCGTCAATCCTCCTACAACAAGGATATTATGGTATCGGTTGCGGATTCTTGCAGCATTATAGAGATTGACGGCACGATCAAGACGCTTGTTGTAGTCACGAGAAATATCATTTTTCTCCAGACGCAGCCCCATGACCAACAACACCGAGTCACGCGAAGCTGTTGTCTCTGCAGTGCGCGCAACCCTGATGACGTACAGCAATGACCATCCCAATGTCAGCCCTGCCGTCAGTAACAACACCACATTGGACAACAACAAGGTCAGCAGGCCATCATCACCGAACGTTCGCGTGCGTGACATAAAATGCTTCACTTTTACACTCATTTCCATTTTGTTAGCTACAAACCGGCCGAGAGCATACACATCCTATTTGCTGGATTTCAACTTAGAACAGTTGGACACAGGACAACGAGTTGAACGTGCAGTTGGATCATATTCATTTTCTGGTGATAGCACTGCCGAAGATATCGTTACTGAAGTAAGAGGTGGACCCCGGTAGCCGGACAGGGGTCAGGATGGTGTCGGGCTTCGCGATGTTAGCCACATCCTTGAGGGCTTTACGGCCAAGGCGATGAGCGATTTCAGCAAGCGTAATCCTTTCCGCATCCGTGAGCCGCAACCGGGCCTTGAGTTGGGATTTCATGATCCCGTTTTCAGCCGCGAGGTACTCATTACGCAAAAGGAGATCCTGGTCCACGATCCCAGTGCTGCAGGCCAAAGTACGCAACCAAGTCATGATAATTTCCACCGCCGACTCGAATTAAACAGTCAATAATAAACATCATTGTGGCATCGACAAATGCTGCTAATATGTAGATATCTCAATACGGATCAGTTTGTTGACCAATGGCGCATGGACTCACGGATTCGTGGCAATAAGGGGCTCGATACGGTTCGCGGCTACTGGAACGGCGGGTTAACACACCGGACAATCGAAGTCTATTTGTCCTAAATGTGGTCCGGGTCAGCGGGTTCCCACCTCAGTAGCAAGTGAAATACAGAGGAATCAATCGTCGGCGCGAGTGGTCGTGCGCGCTCACCGATCCAGATCGAGACACGATCGCCGTAGGGGGCGAGACGCTGGAGCAGACGCTCCAGTTGCCGCCGCTGATCGGTTCGCAATACCTCGATAAGCAATGTCACGGTGGCGGCGGACCGACGGAGCAGTTTGTTCAGGAGACGCACCGTACGCATCGAAAATGCCCGCCGTGTGTAGCCGCGTAGCAGGATCTGCAGATCCGCACCACCGTCATCCAAGCGGGTGACGATCTCGACCATGCCCCGGTGTATGTCGGTCGCGAACAGTTTACGTATCAAGGCGTCGGTCCGCTGCACGAGTCGTTCTTCTCGAGCCGGATCGGTCATGAAGTGGCGTATCATATAATCGCGCATGGCTAATCCCACGATCCAGTCCTCGACAACCTGCGGCCAGGCGTGCGGCGGGGCGGCCGCGAACGTGCCGACGAAGCGAAACAACCGTGCCGGTCCGCCGGTGAGCAGCCCACGCATGAACAATCTGCGCAAGTTGCCCAGACCCTCGCGGGACGCATATCTTTGGCCGCAGGCGGGACTGCGCAAGTAACGGATTTTGTTGCGGATGCGCTGGGCAATGCCATGGTCACTGAACAGGCGCCGATACAACGCCTGATAGCCGCGCACCATTGCCGCGTAGTCCATGCGCTTCGGAATGATATTGGTGCCCGGCTTGGTGTTGTCGCCGTGCGCGACCACGTCGATCAGCCGGCCTTCCCGTTGGAGTCGCTCGTATAGCGGTGTGCGCGGGAGCGCCGTGAGGAGGCCAACCATGGATACTTGGATGCCCGAACCGGTGATGAAACGGTATTGCGCGTCAAATGTATCCAGCGTATCGTTATCAAAACCGATGATGAACCCCGCGAGCACATCGATGCTGTGCTGGTAGAGGGTGCGCACCGCCCCCATCAGATCGCGCCCAGTGTTCTGGCTCTTGCAGGTTTCATTCAGGCTGTCTTCGTCCGGTGACTCGATGCCGATAAACACCCAGGTGAAGTTCGCGGACGTCAACAATTGCAGCAACGTCGAGTCATCAACCAGGTTGATCGAAGCCTCCGTGCCGAATCGGAAGACGTAGTCGTGCCGCCGTTGATAATCCGCGAGATAGCGCAGCAACTCTTTCGCGAGCTTCTTATTGCCGATCAGATTGTCGTCCACGAAGAAGATATCGTGAATCTTGTGAGCGCGCAGCACATCGAGTTCGCGGCCGATCTGTTCCATGCGCTTGGTGCGCGGCCAGCGTCCGAATATGACGATGATATCGCAGAATTCGCAGCGGTAGGGGCAACCGCGTGAGAACTGCATGCTCACCGAATTGTATCTGTTCAGTTTCAGCAGATCGAAGCGCGGCGTCGGCGAGTCCTCCAGGTTGACTACGCCAGTCTCCTGGTAGACGCTCTTTGGAACGCCTTGCTCAAAATCGCGACAGAACGCGGGCCAGATGTATTCGGCCTCGCCGGTCACCACGGTGTCGGTCAGGCCTGAGTAGTCCTCCGGACACAGCGACGCGAAGCTGCCACCCGCCACTACATAGTGACCTTGCCGACGGTAGTACTTGATCAATTCCTGCTGACGCCGGAACTGCACGGCCATGCCGCAGATGCCGACGAGATCTGCCTGTGGATCCAGCGGAACGGCTTCGATGTTCTCGTCGATGATCTCAACTTGCCACGTCGGCGGACATAGCGCCGCAAGCGTGGCCAATCCAAGCGGTGGATTGATTGCCCGCTTGTCGGGGAGAATGTTCTCCAGGGCCCAGCGGAAGCTCCAGAAGCTTTCCGGAAACCTCGGATTGATCAGCAGCAATCGCACCGGGCATGATTGGGTTCGACGTGACATGGTGCCTCGTGATCCGCTCCTCGGTTCGTTCAGGTGATCGCCAAATTATAGTTCAAATGGATAACTTGAAGGCCCGGGCGGCGCCGTCGGTACCGAGTTGCACCCGATGGTGAACCACTTTGCCACGGTTGTTGCACCGGGAGGTGATCCCCATGCTTAGGGAAATACCTTGGCGGTTCAAGGGACTAGTACCAAATACGCCGGGTCAGTGCCGGATGTAACTGCCGGGGCAACGTTCGCTGCAAATCAACAGCGCCACCTCTAAGTGTCAGGCTTGATATTGCAGTGTCGCTACCCCGGTGACACTCAGGATCTTCGCCTGCTCAAGATATTCCATCGTATGCGTCGTGACGTTGATCAGATCACGATGCAGCGCGGCCTTCTTGTCTTTATCCCGCATATAGGGTATAGCGAGTGCCCGCTTTTTTGCACGCCGTTGAAGATTGCGAAATCTAATCGCCGGGGCACCCTGCATTGACTGTGCCGCTTCCAGCAGACGCACCATGGCCCGCACACTGTCACATAAGAGCGTGCTTTCAGTCGGTGCAGATTGTCCGTCTCGGTCACGGTACTGTCAATACGCAGCTTCTCTCCCAACTCCACCTTCTCTTGTTGGGCATCCAGTAACACGGCCTGATTAATCCGCTCCCAGGTCGCCGGCTGACTGCGGCGAATGTTCTGTTGCACTCACTTCTTGGAAAACAGATGCCCTGGCAGGCGGGCTAATGCCTGGAAGGAGGCCGAGTCCGACAGATGAAACGCCATTTCCTGATAACTCAGATGCCGGTATTGTTTAAGCAGCTCACAACGCAGCATCAACCTACCGGCAAACCCTGGTGTCCCGTGTCATAGACATCTTTCAGATGCAAATCCATCGCCATCTACTCCAGCATCTTCCGATGCTGTTCGAGCCGCTCGGATATCGATTTCAGTTCCTTGCCGATATCGTGATTGGAAAACCAATCGAATATACTCACTTGGTCATTGGGCTTCTTACGCATTGTCACCTCCGGTGGTTTTTGTGTTTCCTTTGTTTTCTGTCGCTGAAAACTGATCGCAAAAATCACTGGAACTTCATCACTAAACACGCAGCTTTTATTATTATTTCATCGCGTTAGCGTTTATGGATGGACATTAAAGTAGCAACCAACCAATACTTAACTAACTCTTCATCTGTTTCGAAATGGCTAAAGCCAAGGTATTTATTGAACGTGCTCGCCGTAACCACAACCGCCAGCGCGAATAGTGCGGCGCAAGGCAACACAGACATTCAGATACAGGTGGCCATCGGTTCTCTCTCTTTGCTGTCGTTCCGTGCCTTGTACTTTGAGCCTATTAGTAAATATATTTGAAGGATCTTGCCGTAAGTGTGCTAGCCTTGTAAGGCCTTTCCCTTCTCTATTAGCTCCCACAGAAATATTAAGCGGTAGGTCCATCCGCCACTAGCATCCGGCCAGGAACAGTATCCACATATGAGATCCATTGAGGCAACGGTATTAGCCAGCCGTAGGGGCAGCACTTCCATGACACAAAAGTCCTTCAGACTCACCATGCTGTTGATGGTATTTCTTTCAGTGACGCTTTCCTTAGTATTGGTAACCCATTCGAGGCAAATAGGAGTATTGACCGATGAACAGGACGGGCCGCACACGGAAGTTCTTTGAGTTGCGGCAACCAACCAAGGTATAAAACGTCATGGGAATAATTACCAATGTCAAAGGTATTGGAAATTTGAATTCTGATGGCTCAAGCAGATACTGCATTAATCAGCGATATTTTCGTGAAGATATACCAACTCACACTGCACTGCGAACCGCATGATAGGAAGACTGTCGCCGAATATGTTTAGCGCCTTATTGGGATCTGAATCCCCATGATAAATTGGATGACAGTATCGGCCGCTTAAGTGACAGTCAAGTTACGACATACTCATGCGAATGTCTGAGCCTAAATCACAACAGCCAGACCTGGAGATCATCATGTTTGCACGAAATTATCTCGCAATGTCAGATAGCGACATTGCGGATTTAACCTATTTAATCCGGCATGAACTACGCGCCGGGATGCCTGCTAATATAATACATGGCAGCCTGCGCTCAGATGATACTGTCATCCATAGATACCCCCATGGGTATTGCATCATACGACGACATCAGTCTGCATCTGTATATCTGTGGGTCATGTATGTCGATCCTGATGCGCGTCGTATGGGTGTAGGCACTACAATCCTGCAGGATATTATTCACAGATATGCTGCCATCGAATGCACGATCAATCTTCTATGCCATGAGTCTCTACAATTCTTCTATGAAGAACGCGGCTTTCATGAAGTCCGTCGCGCAGACAACTTTGTTGAGATGGCGGGTGATTTCGAGGGCGAGGACACTTAATCATGACCACCTTCTTCATGCCACATATTCCATGTTCTTATAACCATGTCCTCTGATCTTCCGGGGTGCTATTTTCAATACTGAAAAGCGCAGCCACCTAGCCAACGGCCTTACCATCAACATAAATGATCCAACTAGATTTGAAGGGTAATGAGATAAAGTCACGAATGACCGGATATGGGGCATCCCAGTCACAACACGACATTCTGGGAATGTCAGGTGCTTGTTCGCGAACCATTTTCCTGGGCTAATACAATCAGCCAGTATACGGCGAAATCGCGCTGAGAAAGGAAATTCAGAAAATTTCCTTGTACTTCCGAAAGGTACTATCGGTCCGCGTTCTGATTGGTATATATAAACCCTCAGTTGCCGTTCTGGGCAATGTGCGCTTCATGTAATTACATAAACCTGTATCTTTCTCCCTGGAAAGGACTATAGTAAGTCTACTTTCTACTCCAAATTCGCTTACACAGAAATTCAGGGTTGTTTGCCTCTTACGGCAAGACCACCCGGTCTGGCTAAACAACCATTACAAGTGGATGGCCACTCGCTACTGCCTGAATACGGATTCAAGGCATATATCTTTATACCAGCAGCGCGCTTCGCCATGGGGCGCATGAGCAGTATCACGAAAGGAAGCAATCATGAGAAAAATTTATCACGCGAAGATTGGTCTATCTGTTTTCATTGTCACTGCTAGCGGGTCCGCATTGTCGACTTGCCCTAATACGATGCCGCTGGAACTGTTGACAGACTGCATCGTATATGAAAACGCCGGGACAGTCTTTCCTACCAGTGATTATGCAAATATGGATCGCTACCAGGAATGGCTGAAGGCGCAGCCGCCAGCAGCGATGTTTCCACCTGAAACAGCAGTGTTGCCGAAGATAAGATAACTACAATAACAACAACGACAGTTTTCGGGGAGGCATTTTCTCTATTGCTTGAGGTCTGAGAGTGATCACTCAGCATGCGCTCCAGGAGAAATCAAACGACTTCCCTTACTCCACAAATGGCATAACCGAGCAGTAATATACAGGCGGGCTCTCGAAAAAATCGGTACGCTATGCCTCTACTGAGTCGAGTTAGGAATTTATCTCATGTGGCTACGCACAGTATGCGACCTTACATTCAACATCAGTGTGCCCACCCCTTTTGTACTGATGTTGCGGCCCCGTAGTGGTGCCCAGCAATGGGTTGCACGCGAGGAATACAGGTTGGAGCCAAGTGTGTCCGTGCTCGAATTTACTGATGGTTATGGCAACCTCTGTCAACGCCTCGTCGCTCCCGCTGGCGCCTTCGAAGTGTATACCAGCGCCGAGGTGATGACTGCGGATTATATTGATCAAGCGCCGAGAGCACCATTTGTCGAAATCCAGAATCTACCCGACGCCGTGCTCAGCTACCTGCTGCCCAGTCGCTACTGCGAGTCGGACAGATTTCATCAGATGGCGAGCGAAATCACGGCAGGTCAGAGACCGGGCTATGACCAGGTCGAGGCAATCATCAGGTGGTTGCGCGACAGCATCACTTTTAGCCCCGGAAGCAGTGATATTCCTCTATCTGCAACGGAAGTCAACTCGAGACAACTCGGTGTCTGCAGGGACCTGGCTCATCTCGGCATCGCATTGTGTCGCAGCCTTAGTATTCCAGCCCGGATGGTGGTCGGCTACCTCCACCAATTGGAACCAATGGACCTGCATGCCTGGTTCGAGGCCTATGTGGGTGGTCGTTGGTATACCTTCGATGCAACGCAGGCTGTCCTAAAGGGCGGGTATGTGGCGGTCGGCTACGGCCGTGATGCCGCAGACGTGGCCGTCTCCAATCAGTTTGGGCCTGCGGTTTATCCGACAGCACAGACCGTACGTGTGGAGCGCATCCGGGGCTAGTCGATACAACAGCGCAATCAACGACAGCAGGCACGAAACGTGCGAAATAGGCTGGAAGTACAGGCAAGGCAAATCATGCAATTTTCAATCCGACACAACACTCACTATCGTTATTCGCGTCCAGTGCGGCTTAATCTGCATCAGTTACGTTTTCATCCCCGTGACGATGGAGCGCAGCGAGTGATCGACCATCAGCTGAGCATCACTCCGATACCGCAGGGGCGTAATGACCATCTAGATCTTGAGGGAAACCGTGTGACCCAGGTCTGGTTCGAGGGAGGAACTGATCAATTCGATATCGAGGTAACCATGCAGGTCGAGACCTTGCGGCGGAATGCTTTCGATTTTATCCTGGCACCTGAAGCGGCGGTGTTGCCGATCAATCATGAGCATGACGTTATCTGTGCGCAGGCCTATCTGGAGCGAATCATGCCCGACGATACTGTTACCGCTTTCGCCGTTGAACTCAGCCTCGCGGTCAACCGCGATACGTTGCGTTTTCTCAATGACTTGAACCGCCATTTGTTCACCGATTTCATCCATATGCATCGCGAGACGGGGGCACCACAAAGCCCTGCGTATACGCTGCAGAGCCACCGCGGTGCATGCCGGGATCTGGCGGTGTTATTCGTTGACTGCTGCCGATCTGAGGGAATTGCCGCACGCTTTGTCAGCGGTTACCAGAAAGGCGACCTGCAAAGTGAGGAGCGTCATTTGCATGCATGGCCAGAGGTGTATTTACCCGGTGCCGGCTGGCGCGGATACGATCCCACTCATGGCGAGGCAATAGCCGATACACATGTGACTATTGCCGCGGCGGCACACTCCCGCGATACGATGCCGGTGAGCGGAAGTTTTAATGGGGAGGGGGCGACAAGCATGCTTGATTACACATTGGAAATTCAAGTGCTGGAGTAATAACAACTATTGGCTACGAGGCGTTATGAACGTACCCGGAAATCCATTTTATGACCGGTATGCACAGTGCGCGAGAACGGCGTGACCGTCCGTTGTTAGCGGCACTCCGGTCTTCTCATGCAACCTGGGAATGGCAATTTCCGTAGGCAGGGATCGGACATTCTCGATATAAATCCTGATTGATTCAATTGGATGACCGGAATCGCATACAACTCGGACGTTCAGGAAATTCTCTTTAACTTCCGAGATGTACTGTAGGACTAAACCGCTCGCGCGGTAGGGGTGGCAGGGTTTCAGGATATCAGTGCCTTACGGTCTGTTTTCTATGTTGAGAGATGAGGCATTCCGCCTCGACTCACAACAGGAGCAGACCCATGACACACCATAGCAAGCCGATCAGTCCGTTACGCAAGCGCATGCTCGAGGACATGGCGTTGCGCAAACTTGCCCCCAAGACCCAGAGCAACTATCTG
>Ga0210124_1000043_pt1 | contig 77969 bp, 75 predicted proteins | sample Muzzi_PWC_D2_FD_185554 | JGI IMG/M metagenome (GOLD analysis project Ga0210124, IMG submission 185554) | Wetland microbial communities from San Francisco Bay, California, USA, that impact long-term carbon sequestration - Muzzi_PWC_D2 (SPAdes) | ecosystem: Environmental > Aquatic > Marine >...
CCCAGCCCTCCCCCGGAGGGGGAGGGAGCTTGGCTCCCACCGGTCAAAGGGGCTTGCGCCGCGCGTGCAATAAGAGGGGCGGCCCTGTTTGGCAAGCCCCCGTCCCCGCCGTGGGAGGGAGACCGGGGAGTGGGGGCCGGAGGGTCGGAGTCTATTCCGAGGTCCGCAACATAGGACCGGGCGGTGGTACCCTCATTCCATGCAGCGACTCATCCTACTCTGCGCGATCTGCCTGCTGTCCATGGCGTGCGCCACCACGCCACCGCCCCTGGCGGGAGGCCCGTTTGCCGACTTCGACCACCACGCGGCCCTCGGCGATGAGGCGCGGGGCGCGCGGGTGCGGTGGGGCGGGACGATCGTGGTCACCACGCCGGACGAGCAAGAGACCTGTCTCGAGATCATCGACCACCCCCTCGACCGGCTGGGCCGGCCCCGCCAGACAGACCAGACCGCCGGCCGGTTCATGGCGTGCGCGCCGGGCTTCTTCGATCCCGGCGTCTATCGTCTCGGCCGCGAGGTCACGGTGGTGGGGGTGCTCGGGGAGCCGCGCACCGGGAAGATCGGCGACCACACCTACCAGTACCCACAGGTCCTGGCGGAGACCGTCTACCTGTGGCCCGAGCGGATCGAGGACGCGTGGGGGCCCTACTACCCGGACCTCTTCTGGTATCCCTACCCCTACTGGTACTACCCCCCCTATTACCACCGGTGGTAGCCGTGAGGCGGGAGGCGGCCCGCGATCGTCGTGGCGGTTGAGCGGGGGAGGAAGGATCTTGCCCGTGCCACAGCGGCGCGCTAGCGTCACCCCTCGATGCAGACTGCGGAGGGGGATGGCGTGATCCTGACCAACACGGAGACGGTGCCGGGCAAGCGCGTGGTGGAGGCGTACGGCGTGGTGACCGGGAGCACGGTGCGTGCCAAGCACATCGGTCGCGACATCATGGCCGGCCTCAAGAACCTCGTCGGGGGTGAGCTGAAGGGGTATACCGAGCTCCTCGGCGACGCGCGTCAGGAGGCCGTGGCGCGGATGATCCAGGAGGCGGCCTCGATGGGCGCCAATGCGGTGGTCAACGTGCGCTTCGCCACCAGCTCGGTCGCCCAGGGCGCGGCGGAGCTGTTCGCCTACGGCACGGCGGTACGGGTGGAGTAGGCGATGGATACGGTGGTCTACCTCGCCCTCTCCGCGGCGGGTCTGATCCTGGCGTACGTGATCGGCGACGTGATCGAGCGGCGCCACTACGGGGAGATCCGCCGGCGCGAGATCGCCACGCGCCAGTGCATGGCCACCACCGCACGCACCCTGCCGGAGGGGTGGTCCGTGGCCGCCAGCGAGCTGGTCACCGGCAGCGTGGTGATCTCGATCGACCACTTCAAACGGTTTCTCGCCGGCCTGCGGGCGATCGTCGGTGGTCGGGTCAAGTCGTTCGAGTCGCTGCTCGACCGGGCGCGGCGCGAGGCGTTGTTGCGCATGAAGGAGGACGCGATCGCCCGCGGCTGCGATGCGGTGATCAACGTGCGCATCGAGACCTCGCGTCTCGCCGCGGCGACGCGCAAGGGCAAGGGGACCGCAGGGGTGGAGATCCTCGCCTTCGGGACGGCGATCCGCCGCGCGGGGTAGCCCTTGATCGCGTGAGCTCGTCTCCGGCGTTGTCAGCGCGAAGGGTAACGCTCAATGGCACGAGGGACGGCCATAATGGTCGGCTCACAACAAGTCGTTCAACGCGGGAACCCAGGCGACCAGGGGAACAACGCCTCAACGGTCTCCTTCCTGGTTTCCTGGGTTCCCGGGTTCCATGCTTTTATGCACATGCGGTGGGCACGGTCTCACACGTTGGCTAACGCAGGTTTGCCTCCGCGCGGGATCCTCAGCGCGGTCGCCACCGGGCGTTCGCCGCACAGACGCGGGAGACACCTCGGTGTCTTGGCGACCTCGCGCCTCTGCGTTCCTTCCTGTTCATCGCGGAGTCATTAGTCGTGGAGTTCCGCTCCCGTGTGCCGCGGGAGGGGGTGAATCGCACCCCCATCCACCCGTTGCGCGAGAGCCTCGTCCTCCTGGGCGGGGTGGTGGCGGTGGGGGCTCTGCTCCTCCTCCTTCTCGGGATCGCCCTGGACCTGCTCCTGCCCCACGTGCCGGTGGGCTGGGAGATGCGTCTCTTCCGCCCGTTCCGGGCGCCGGCCCAGGCCGAACAGGGGTACGATCCGCGCCAGCAGGCGCTCCAGCCACTGGTGGATCGGCTCGCGAGCCACTGGCCCGACAACCCGTACGACCTGCGGGTGGCCGTCGTGGAAGAGACGCGGCCCAACGCCTTTGCCGTGCCCGGGGGCGCGATCCTGGTCACCACCGGGCTGCTCAACCGGGCGGAGAGCGAGAATGAGGTGGCCTTCGTTCTCGCCCACGAGATCGGCCACTTCGCCGCCCGTGATCACCTGCGCCGCGTCGGCCGTGGCCTCCTCTTCACCTGGGCCGTGACCAACTTCGGCGGTGGGGTGGCGCCGGTGGACCTGGTGGAGCAGATCACCACCCGCGGCTTCGACCGGCAGCAAGAGGCAGCCGCCGACCGCTTCGGTCTCGCCCTGGTCCAGGCGGTCTACGGCCACGTGGCGGGCGCCCTCGACTTCTTTCAGCGCTTGCCCGATGCGACGGCGGGCTCGGCGGGCGACATGGCGGCGTATTTCTCCACCCATCCGGTGACCCGGGCGCGGCTCGACGAGCTGCGGGCCCTTGCCCACGAGCGCGGATGGCCCTTGACCGGGCCGCTGCAGCCCCTTTCTCCGGGACTACATCAGGAAGCGCCGCCACACCACGAACAGCGTGAAGGCGAGGCAGTAGAGGGCCGCCAGCGCGAGCGCGGCGGGCCGCAGGGGGCCGTCGTCGTGGGGGGTGAGCTCTTTGCGGGCGTGGAGGATCACGGGCCGACGCCTCCGTCTGCCGGAGGGATTGGGTTTCCTGCTACCGTCCCTTATCGGTCGCGGCCGTCCCATCCGCAATGGCCCGGGAAGGCGTGACGCGACCCTAGCCCGCATTTTTCACCATGAATCTACTCCGCCCACGCGACTGCCCGCATTCCCGGCTGCGCCGGGATCAACAAGGGGTGGGCGTGTCCTCGTCCGAGTCCTCAACCGGTCGCAAGCTGGCCTACAGGCTCGGCCTTGCGGGCCAGCCACGATCCCTGGCGAGAACTGCGAGCTAGTGCTTCGTCGCAGAAACTCACGAACGAAATTCACGCGTGTAAACCGACCAAAAATGGGCTCTCGCAAAGACGCAAAGGCGCCAAGACCTGCGAAAAAACCTTTGCGTCTTCGCGCCTTGGCGAGCAAACAAAGGTTAAACGCGCCTTCGAGTCTTCGCGGTTGGGGGCAGGTAAGGATGACGCGTAATCGCGCAACCAAATACTAGTGCCTGTCGCATGTCCCACCTCCCCATCCATCTCGCCCGGCGCATGGCGTCGATCCAGCCCTTCTTCGTGATGGACCTCCTGGGCCGCGCGCGGCGCATGGAGGCCGCAGGGCGCTCCATCATCCACATGGAGATCGGCGAGCCCGACCACCCGACCCCCGAGCCCATCATTCGCGCCGGCCTCGATGCCCTGCGCCGCGGCGACCTCCACTACACCCCCTCCCTGGGGTTGCCGGCCCTGCGCGAGTCGATCGCCGCGTTCTATCAGGAACGCTACGGGGTGGCCGTCCCGGCCGGCCGCATCGTCGTCACCCCCGGTGCCTCCGGCGCCCTGCTCCTCGCCCTGGGGGCGCTGATCGACCCCGGCGACCGGGTCCTGCTGGGGGAGCCCGGCTACCCGTGCAACCGCCACTTCGTGCGCTTCCTGGAGGGCGAGCCGGTGGGTGTCGCGGTCGGTCCGGAGGGTCGCTACCAGCTCACCGCCGAGCTGGTGGCCCGACATTGGCGCGCGGGCACCGTAGCCGCGCTGATCGCCTCCCCGGCCAACCCCACCGGGACCGTGGTGGCGGCAGACGCGCTGGCGGCGATGGTCGCCGCGGTGGAGGGGCGGGGCGGTCGTCTGATCTGTGATGAGATCTACCACGGCCTGGTCTACGAGGGTCAGACGACCACGGCCCTCGCCTGTTCCGATGAGCTGTTCGTGGTCAACTCCTTCTCCAAGTACTTCCACATGACCGGCTGGCGCCTCGGCTGGCTGGTGGTGCCGGAGGGGTACGTCGACGCGGTCGACCGCCTCGCCCAGAACCTGTTCCTCGCCGCGCCCACCCCCGCCCAGTATGCGGCCCTGGTCGCCTTCGCCCCGGAGACCCGCGCGATCCTGGATGCGCGCCGCGATGAGTTCCGCCAGCGACGGGACTTCCTCCTGCCGGCCCTGCGCGACCTCGGCTTCGTGATCCCGGTGACACCCGAGGGCGCCTTCTACCTCTACGCCGACTGTTCCGCGTTCACCGACGACAGCTTCGCCTTTGCCGAGCGCCTCCTGGAGGAGGCGGGGGTGGCGGTCACCCCCGGCCGCGACTTCGGCGCCAATGCCCCGGAGCGCCACCTGCGTTTCGCCTACACCACCTCCCTGGCCAACCTCGCGGAGGGGGTGCGACGGCTGGGACGATTTCTCGCGTAGCGGCCCTCGGCCTGGGCGCGGCGACAAAAAAGGGCACCCCCTTGGGGGTGCCCTTTTCTCGGGCATCACACCTACGTCAGATTACCGCACCGCGGCCATGGCCAAGGCCGGCGTGGCCTCCACCGGCCGCGGGCTGCCACCCGAGGGTGGCGACGAGCCGAGGGACGAGCCTGCGGACTTGCTGAACTCGGGATAGGCATCGCCGCCATGCTCGTGGAAGTCGAGGCCGTCGTACTCCTCCTCGGGGGAGACCCGCAGGCCGATGGTCGCCTTGACCACCCGGAAGAGGGTGTAGGTGGTGAGGAAGGTCCAGGCGAAGCAGGAGGCGATGCCGATGGCCTGCACGCCGACGATCTTGGGATCGAACATCGCCTCGGCATTGAACAGGCCTGCGGCGAGGGTTCCCCAGGCACCGCACACTCCGTGCACCGAGATGGCGCCGACCGGGTCGTCGATACCGATGCGATCGAAGAACAGGACGGCCATGACCACCAGGCCACCGGCAATGGCGCCGGTCACGATGGCAAAGGTCGGCGTGAGGTTGGCGCAACCGGCGGTGATCGCCACCAGGCCGGCGAGGGCGCCGTTGAGGGTCATGCCCACCTCCGGCTTGCCGAACTTGAGCCACGCCACGATCATCGCGATGATGGCGCCGGCGGCGGCCGCGAGGTTGGTGTTCACCGCGATCAGCGCCGGGGAGGTGTCGGCGGTGGTGGTGGAGCCGGGGTTGAACCCGAACCAGCCGAACCACAGGATGAACACGCCCAGGGCCGCCAGGGGAATATTGTGGCCGGGGATGGCCTTCGGTTTGCCATCGGCGGTGTACTTGCCGAGGCGCGGGCCGAGGACGATGGCACCGGCCAGGGCCGCCCAGCCGCCGACCGAGTGGACCACGGTGGAGCCGGCGAAGTCGATGAAGCCGAGCTTCTCCAGCCAACCGCTGCCGTGGTAGAGCGAACCCCACGCCCACGAGCCGAATACCGGATAGACGATGCTACAGATGAACAGGGAGTAGATCAGGTAGCCGGTGAACTTGGTGCGCTCTGCCATCGCCCCGGAGACGATGGTCGCCGCGGTGCCGGCGAACACCACCTGGAACATCCAGAAGCAGTACAGCCACGGATCCTGATCCTTCACGAAGTCGGAGAGGAAGAAGCCGTTGGTGCCGATGAAGCCCGTGGCGTTGGCGCCGAACATCAGGCCGAACCCGATCGCCCAGAAGGCGATCGAGCCGATGGAGAAGTCCATCATGTTCTTCATCATGATGTTGACCGCGGACTTGGCGCGGGTGAAGCCGGTCTCCACCATCGCGAAGCCCGCCTGCATGAAGAAGACGAGGAAGGCACAGACCAGGGTCCACACGTAGTTGGCGTGGACCTGCACCGTGTCCGCGGTGATGGGGTCGTCGGCCCAGGCCAGGGCCGGCAGGAGGGTGAGTGCGGCGACCGTTACCGCGGTGCGTCTTTTCATGGCGATTCCCCTGAAAGGTGTTCAACAAAAATCCCCAGTGTGGGTGGGGGTGACTCCCGGACGGCAACCGAGAGGCCCCCACCCACCGGAGGGGAAATCGGCATGGTGTTACCCAGGCCACCCTCCCCATTGCAGAGCCCGTGCCATCCCGGTGGCCGGGTCGCAATTACGGCGCAACCTACTGTCAACACGGGATCGCCCGCGCCTGCCGCCGCGAGCCGAGTGGCCCCCGCCGCAAGGGGGCTGCCTAGGAAAGAGTCACTGCCTGCCTCGCGGCTGGGCAGCGGGGGGTCGCTCGCCTGACCGCGAGCGAGGTGGCCGGCGCGCCGCACCTCCGCCGGCCGTCGCCGCGCCGTGCGACGGCACAGGGCGGGCTACCGCAAAGCCTCGGCGACGACCACCGCGAGGTGGCGGGCATCGCGGCCGGTGAGGTGGCGGATCTGGTGACGGCAGGAGGTGCCGCAGGCCACCAGTGGCGCGTGCTCCGCCTCGTGGCCGAGGCGTTCGGCGAGCCGGGCGCCGACTTGCAGCGACAGGTCGTAGTGCTCGGACTGGTAGCCGAAGGCGCCGGCCATGCCGCAGCAGCCGGCGTCGAGGTCGATGACCGGGCCGAGCCGCGCCAGCACCGCCCGGGTGGCCCCCTCGCCGCCGTCCGCACGGCTGTGGCAATGGGGGTGGAGGAGCACCGGCCCCGCGCCGGGTGTAAGTGGCAAGGCGTCGGGTGTCTCGGCCAGCAGAGGGGCAAGCAGCCCCTCCAGGGAGGTGACCCGGCTCGCCACCGTCGCCGCTTCAGGGGTATCCAGCAGCTCCAGGTAGTCGCGGCCCATCATTGAGGCGCACGACGGCTCCAACACCACGATGGCTGTGCCGGCCTCGGCGTGGCGGACGAGACGGTGGGTGTTGTCGAGGGCCAGCCATCGCGCCGCATCGACCATTCCCTGGCTGAAGGCCGGGCGGCCGCAGCATTGGTGGGCCGTTAGCACCACCTGGTAGCCCACCGCCTCCAGCACCGCGACCGCAGCGCGGCCGATGGCCGGCTCGTAGTGGGCGGTGAAGCAGTCGTCCCAAAGTAGAACCCGCCCACGCGGGCCGGGGGGCGAACCGCCACGGTGGCGGAACCAGTACCGGAAGGGGCGCCAGGCCACCGTTGGAAGGTCCCGCCGAGGATCGAGCCCCGCCCGCGAGAGCAGGTAACGGCCGAGGGCGGTGGCGGCGAGGCGGTTGACCACCGGCGCCACTGGTCCCATCCACCGGCCCAGCCGATCGGGCCGGGCCAGGAGCCGGGTGGCCAGGGCCGGGCCATGGTGCCGGTAACGCTCCTGCAGGGCTGCCGCCTTGAGAAGGGCCATGTCCACGCCGGAGGGGCACTCCGTCGCACACCCTTTGCAACCCAGGCAGGTGGCCAGGGCGTGGTGCAAGGCGACGCTCGCCAGTCCGTCGCTCAACCGGCCGCTGGCGGCGGCGCGGTAGAGGTTGGCGCGGCCACGGGTCGAGTCGACCTCGTCGCCGGTGGCGATGTAGGTGGGGCACATGGTGCCCGCGGTCTTGCGGCAGCCGCCGCAGCCGTTGCATTGCTCGATGGCCGCGAGCCAGTCGCCGTCGCGCGTGAAGCGCAGGGTGGACGCGGGCAGGCGGGGCTGGTAGTCGCCGCCGTAGCGCAGGTGCTCATCCATCCGCGGCGGTGGATCCCCGGTGATGATGCCGGGGTTGAGGAGGTGGCGCGGATCGAACAGGGTCTTCACCTCGCGGAACGCGGCCACGACCTCGTCGCCGTAGGCGCGGCCCAGCCATTCGCTGCGCGCGCGACCGTCGCCGTGCTCACCCGAGACCGCGCCGTGGAACGAGGTCGCCAGGTCGGCGATCTCGGCGGCGACCTGGCGCATGACGGCCACGTCGGAGGGCAGGTGGAGGTCGAGCACCGGCCGCAGGTGGAGGAGCCCGACCCCGGCGTGGCCGTAGAAGCTCGCCTCCAGGCCGCGGCCCGCGAGGATCTCCCGTACCCCGGCGTAGTAGTCGGCGAGGTGCTCGGGCGGCACCGCCGTGTCCTCCATGAAGGGGATGGGCTTGGCGGCGCCCTTCTTCGACATGAGCAGGCCGAGGCCGGCGCGCCGCAGGGCCCACAGCTCCGCCTGCTCGGATGCGGTGCGGCGCACCAGGATACGCCGGCCCGGGAAGGCCGCCTGCACGGCCGCCAGTCGGTCCGCGACCTCCTCCTCGCTGGCGCCGAAGAGCTCGACGCAGATCAGGCTGGCCGGCACCTCCCCGGCGAGGAAGGCGAGTAGCCGCTCGTAGGCAGGTTTCCCGGCGGCCTGATCGAGGAGGATGCGGTCGATGTGTTCCACTGCGGCCGGTCCCAGGGCCAGGGCCGCCACCGCCGCGGCCATTGCCGCGACGGGATCGTCGAAGCACACGACCGCCACCACCCGGTGGGCCGGGAGCGGGACGAGGCGCAGGGTGGCGCTGAGGGTGACCGCCAGGGTCCCCTCGCTGCCGATCAGGAGCGGGGTCACACCGGCGGCCGGCCGGTCGAGGAGGGAGAGGAGGTCGTAGCCGGCCACGCGCCGCTGGAGGGTGGGGAAGCGACGCCGGATCTCGGCCTCATGGCGGGTGGCGATGGCCGCCGTGGCCCCGTCGTAGGGGGTGGCGCCGGTCACCATCTCACGGCCGTCGGCGGCCACCGCCGTGAGCTCCGCCACGTTGTCCGAGGTCTTGCCGTAGAGCAGGGAGTGCGCCCCCGAGGCGTTGGTCCCGATCATGCCGCCGAGGGTGCAGCGGGATGCCGTGGCCGGGTCCGGACCGAACATCAGATCGTGGCCGGCGACGGCCTGATTGAGCCGATCGAGGACCACGCCGGGCTCCACCGCCACGGTCGCGGCCTGCGGGTCGATCGGGCCGATCGCGGTGAGGTGACGCGCGAGATCGATCACCACGCCCGCGCCGAGGCAACCCCCCGCGAGGCCGGTCCCGGCGCCGCGCGGGTGGATGGAAACGCCGTGGTCCCCGCAGATCTCGATCGCCCGGTGCACCGCCTGGCGGTCGCGTGGCAAGACCACGCCCAGGGGGGGGATCTCGTAGATCGAGGCGTCCGTCGCGTAGAGCCAGCGGTGAGCCTCGTCGAAGCTCACGTCGCCGTGGAGCGCGCCCTCCAGATCGTGGACGAGGCGCTGCGGCGGTGGCGGGAGGCGACGGTCACTCACCGCGTCAGGGTAGCCTGCCGGGGCGGGATGGGCGATGGTCGCGCCACTCGCCTTGGCCACCCCCGATACGGCGAGGGCGAGGTAAACTTTGGGCAGTCCCTACCAGCAGAAAGGAGGCATCATGAAAACCTTCATGGTGTTTACGGGTACCGGTCCCATCATGGTGGTGACTCGACTGCAGGAGATGGATGTCGAGGCCGCCCGTCACCACATGGAGAGCAAGGGGATCAAGAAGTACATCGCCTACGAGGTGCCGTATGCCCGTTCGGAGGAGCGCTACGGCACGCGGCTGCGCGCGGCGATCGATCGCCTTGCCCACCAGGAGGACATCCGGGTCTTCGATGTCGACGGCCACCACGCCTTCGTGAACTTCGACTTCACGGAGATGGGAGAGCCGGTGTACGTGGACAGCCGGCTCGCCGACGTCATCGGGTAGCCGGAGCGCCGGGCGGACAGAAGGTCAGATGGCCGCCCTCGGGCGGGGGGCAGCTACGTGCTGCGTCGCGCCTGCGCCACTGCTGTCCGCGTCAGCTTCGTGGCTCGTTCGATCTCATCCTCGGTGGTGGCGCGGCCGAGGGTGAAGCGCAGGGTCGCGTAGCTCGCCTCGGGGGGGAGCCCCATCGCCACCATCACATGCGACGGCTTGCGGATGGTGGAGGTGCACGCCGAGCCGGAGGAGCAGGCGACCCCCACCGCGGCGAGGGCGCCTTGGAGCACGGGGTCGGCGATGCCCGCAAACCGCACGGAGAGGTTGCCCGGCAGGCGGTCCACCGGGCAGCCGTTGACCGCGACCCCGTCGATCGCCGCCTGGAGTCCGGTGCGCAGCCGCTCCCGGAGGCCGGCGATGCGGGTTACCGCCGAGGCCGCCTCCGCCGCGGCGACCCGCGCCGCCTCGCCGAGACCGACGATCCCCGGGGTATTGAGGGTGCCGGCGCGGCGGCCGCCCTCCTGACCACCGCCGTCCATCAGGGGGTGGATACGCAGGCCGGCGCGAATGAACAGGGCCCCCGCCCCCTTGGGGCCGTAGAACTTGTGGCCGGAGAGGCTGAGGAGATCGACGGGCAGGGTGGTGAGGTCGATGGGCAGGTGGCCAACGGTCTGGACCGCATCCACGTGAAAGGGCACCTGGCGCGCGCGGCAGATCTCGCCGATGGCGGCGATCGGCTGCACCGTCCCCACCTCGTTGTTGGCGTGCATCACGGAGACGAGGAAGGTCGTGGGGCGGATGCGCCGGGCGACCTCCTGCGGGTCGACCCGACCCAGGCCGTCCACCGGCAGCAGCTCCACGGTGACGCCGAGCCGCTTGAGCCGCTCGGCGGCGTGGAGCACCGCGTGGTGCTCGACGGCGGAGACCAGGCAATGGTCCTTGCCCGATGGGCGCGCCGCCGCCATCCCCTTCAGCGCCCAGTTGTCGCTCTCGGTGCCGCCGGAGGTGAAGTAGACCTCGTCCGGCCGCGCGCCGAGGAGGGCGGCGAGCTGCTGGCGGGCCTGCTCGACCGCGACGCGCGCCTGTTCGCCTAGGCCGTGGCTGGATGACGCGTTGCCAAAGGTCGCGCGAAAAAATGGTAGCATCGCGTCCACCACCCGTGGATCGGCCGGGGTGGTGGCGGCGTGGTCGAGGTAGATCCAATCCATGGCCGGACAAGACGGTGCGGGGGGATGGCCAACGATGTCAATTCATGACCCTTCTGCTGAGTAGCGATGTTCATTTCGTCGGCGGTACAGTAAGTCATGGCAAGCGCTCCACCGACCGGATCGCCCTTGAGCACCACCCTCCTCGAGCTGGTGGTCCGGCTGCAATCCTACGGGTTCCGCCATCACGAGGTCGTGCGGCTTATCCCGCGGCTGGTCAACGAGAAGCACGTGGTGCTGCGCGGGATGTGCCGCAGTACCTGCTTCAAACGCAGCGGGCGCTAGTCCACGCCCGCCGGGGCGTGGTGCCGCGCCAGGGCCGCTCCCGGGCGAAGGCCTTCTGCCGCGCCGGCCTGAGGGCGGCGGCGGACCAAGCGCCGTCGTTGGCCGCTTTCAGCGCCACCACGGCCAGCGCTTCACCAGCCGCCGCCACGGACCCGATCGAGTAACCAGCCGCCCGACGGTGGTGGCCTCCGGACAGAGGCGGGCGGCCAGACCAAGGCATTGGGCAAACATCCCCAGGACCGGCAGGGCGCAGATGATCAGGGCGGTCTGGAGGTCGACGGCGAACGCGTCGGCTGCCCAGAGAGAGGTGCCCAGGAGGGTCGGTCCGCCCCAGACGACGAGGCGCGTGGGGCAGCCGGCGGAGTCGTACACGTACCGTTTGGCGAGCAGGAATTGCCCGACGACACCCACGGCGAGTCCCGCCACCACCGTCGCTACATAGACCTTGAGGGTGAGCACCCACAACGGCTGCTCCAGAAAGGCCTCGATGAACGACGCCCGCTCGAGGAAGAAGCCAAAGAAGCCTTGGCCCACCGGCGTCTCCCGGAACACCGCCCACCAGAAGCGCGACCCGTAGAGGACCCCGGCGTAGAGGGGAATCACGAGGAGGCTGGTCAACACGAACGTGGCGAGGTCGGCGAAGAGGAGACGGCGGTACCGCCCTGCCGACCGCCTCAGCCGCTGCGCCACGACCCACCACGGCGCCAGCCGCTGGCGCACGGCCAACGGCACGAGCCGCTCCCACAACGCGTCGATACTTACCCCCACCGTCTTCCCCTCCCAGGCGACTCTCGCCGGCGCCGGACGCGCACGCGAACCCGACGCAGCATCGTACCGTCGTCGCCGCTTGAATGACATACGCGGAACGAATCGCACCACAATCCGGACGGTATCCGTGGAGGTGCCGACTTAGGGGTCGGGTAGGTTACCGCCGCTGCCGACACGAGGGCGGAAGATTACGCGCCGGCCAGCGGGAGATCCGCGGCCGATCCTATCCCTGAAACAAAGGAGGAAGGTCCATGAAGGTACTCGCGAGACTGCTGATGTTACCCCTGCTCGTCGCCACCCTCACCCTCGTGGGTTGCGGCGGTGATGGCGGCGGTGATGACGACGTGACCCTGCGCGGTACCGCGGCCACCGGCGTCGCCCTGGACGGGAACGTCGAGGTCGTCGACGCCGACGGCAATGTGAGCTCCACGGCCATCGGCGCGGCAGGCGTGTTCTCCATCACCGTGGCCGATCACCCACCGTTCATGCTCTCCGCCACGTCCGGGGATGGCAACACGGTCCTCTACTCCTGGGCCGCCGGCGGCGGCACGGTGAACGTGAACCCACTGACCAGCGTCGCCATGGTCAATGCGGCGGGCATGGATCTCGGTGCGCTCTTCACGAGCTGGGCCGCAGACCACGGGGAGATCAACCAGGGGGAGATCGACGACGCGATCGCCGTGGTGAACGCCAATCTCCATACCTACTACGAGGACAACGACGTCGACTTCACCACCTTCGACTTCTTCGGCGAGGCGTTCGATGCGGACGGCACGGGCTTTGACGGCGTCCTGGACGACGTCCACGTGAACGTCACCGGCACCACGGTGGTCCTGACGGAGAGCGGCTCCGCCAATCCCATCGAATTCCACATCGACATAGACATCAGCGAGATCCACATCGGCGGCGTGGCGGGCGGCACCGGCACCATCCCGCCCGACTCGGTGTGGCAGCTCACCGTGACCGAGAACATCTCGGGTCAGAGCCAAACGTCGGAAGAGACCTTCACCGGTGCCGAGCTACCGACCAGCGAGTCGGCCTTCAACGACTTCGCCGAGGGCGATCTGAGTGGGGATTTCTCCTTCGGCGACATCTCGGTCAGCTTCGACCTCACCGACGTGAGCTTCACTCCCGACATCTCCGGCGCGGTGGGGGACACGATCTCCGGTCACATGGAGGGCACCATCTCGGTCACCGGGGGCGGCCAGGATATTTCTAACCAGCCGATCAACGTCGACTACCGCTGGGAGCGGATCTCCTGATTCCCTGTGGCTGGCTTGCCTGACAACAGGCGCCGCGGCTTCGGCCGCGGCGCCTTTTTTGTCGAAAACCCCGCGGCTACCGGGCGGCGCGGAAGGTGCGCCCCGAGGCGTCCCGATTCTCCTCGACCAGAACCCCCTCCCGTCGCCCCATGGGCGTAGAGGCAGGACGCCCCGTCGCGCACCCCGCTCTCGGCCACCGCGGCGCGCACCTGCTCCGTGCGGGTGGTGACATCGCGGAGGGTAGGCATGGCCCGGGTGGAGCCGCGCGCCGGGGGCAATCGGTCGCTGGACAAAACCGGGTGAGGTGCAGCACCGATGGTCGGTGCTGCACCTCACCGTCGAGCTCACCGCCCGGTTGCGCTAGCGCGGGTGGCGAGTCGGGGGACCAGTGCCCGTCGAGCGGAGTCGTCGCCGGAGCCACAGTGTCGCCACGGGTCCGAGGAGGAGGAGCGGCAGGGCCGGATCGAACCCGGAGTTGGGGGTCGCCGTGCAGCCCCCGCCACCTCCGCCGCCGTCACCGGCGGTACCGCCGCCACCCGTGCCGCTGCCGCCGCCACCGGTACCACCCGTGCCACCGCCTCCGCCACCACCACCGCCGGACTCCGCTGCGAAGCTGAAGGCCTGTGCCAGCGCGTCGCTCTCGCCGTCCGGGTTGGTGATCGTGACGTCCACGGCGCCCTCGGCGTGGGGCGGGGTGGTGGCCTGGATGCGGGTCGCGTCGACCACGTCCACCTGGTAGGCGGGCAGGCCGCCGATGGTGACGACGGCGCCGTCCTGGAAATCCCTGCCCGTCACGGCGATCACCGTCCCACCGGCGGCGGTGCCGCTGGCCGGGGTGATCCCCGCCGCCGACGGTGGCGCGGTCGACGGGGTGACGAAGGTCGCCGCGGCACCGGTGGTCTCGGTCGGGTCCGGCTGGTCCGCCGTGGCCTCGGCGGCCACCGACAGGTAGGCGTTGCCCGGGGCCAGATCGTCGACCGTCGTCGCGAGGTCGATGGTGGCGCTGGACCCGTAGGGAAGGGTACCCACGTCACAGGTCACGTCGGCGCCGCTGACCGTGCAGGTCCCTTGGCTCGCGGTCGCGCCGGTGACCGCCAGGCCGCGCCCGACCTCCGCCGTCAACACGACGCCGGTGGCATCGCGACCGGCCGGGAGGCCGGGGACGGCCTCGTCGAACGCCTTGTTGGTGAGCGTGAAGGTGAAGGCGGCGTCTCCGCCGGGGGCCACCTCCTCCGGATCGACCGTGGCCTCGATCGACAGGTCGATCGACTCGGTCACCGTGACATCGGTGGTCGCGCAGCGCTGCACCGAGGAGGCCGTCGGCTGCTTGGTGCCATCGTCGGCGACGTCGACGTTGTCGGTCGCACACGCCCGCACCATATAGACGCCGGTGGCGGTATAGGTGTGGTGGGTGGAGAAGATGCCGCTGCCGCCCGGGCCGATGGAGAAGATCGGTCCGGTGGTGTCGACGTCATCGGGAATGGTGCCGTCCGGCTGGATGACGTCGCCGGTCACCAGCACGCCGTTGCGCACCACGGCGCCATCGGTCTCGCTGGTGCCGTCCCCCCAGTCGATGTCGATGCGGTGGGTGTCACCGGCATCGGGATCGAAGACCTGCACGTCGTAGGGGAAGGTGAAGCCCACACCGGCGTCGATCTCCGGCTCCACCGTGACCTCGGGGGGATCGGGCACCGGGTCGACGGTCACCGTCACCGCCGCCGGATCGGACTCGAACTGCCCGTCGCTCACCGCATACTGGAAGGCGTCGCTCCCCGCGAAATTGGCATCGGGCGTGTACACGACGTCCAGGCCGCTGCCGGTGATTTTTCCGTGGCTCGGCGGCTCGACCAGCACGTAGCTGAGGGTGTCCAGGGCGCCGTCCGGGTCGCCGCCGGTGAGGGTGATGGGGCGCGAGCCGTCCTCGTTCACCATCTGCGGCGGCGGCGCCACGTTGATCTCCGGCGGCCGGTGGTTGCGCGCCACGTTGACGGTGACGAAGGCGATGTCGTCATCCCGGGTCAGGCCGTCGGAGACGCGGAAGGCAAACTGGTCGCTGCCCACGTAGTTGTTGGTCGACTGGTAGGCCACCTTGGCCGACCCGTCGTCGATCGGCGTGATGGGCGTGGTCTCGAAGACATGCAGCAGGTCGCGGTTGAGGATGTAGAAGTGATCGGAGTTGACCGTGATGTCCTCCGGGTTGCCGAAGTCGCCGAGGATGAAGCCGTAGCCTACCCCCTGGGAATCGGCCTCGCCGGCGAAGAAGCCGTCCGGGGTGAAGCGCTGCACCCGGGCGTTGTTGTAGTCGCTGACGTAGAGGATGTCGTTCGGGTCGATGGCGATGCCGCGGGCGTCGTCGATTTGCCCCGCCTTATCCCCGGCCTCGTTACCGCCGCACAGGGCGTCGGTGCAGGCGAAGCCGAAGGAGCGTTGGCTCTGGGTGTCGCAGGCGATCTGGTTGGTGAGGTTGCCGGTGCACTTCCCCATCCAGCCGATCAGGGTGCCGGGGGTGAAGTGGCCACCCGCGTCGAAGGTGCCGGCGGCGTACTTGTCGATCCGGTAACGCTTGGAGATATAGACGTTGTTGTCCGCGTCGATGGCGATGCTGCGCAGGTCGGACTGGGCGGTGGCGAGGTCGCCGAGGTACAGGTCATCGGAGGCCCAGCGCTGGCCCGGGTAGGTGGCGAAGGGCTGCACGTAGGCGCGCACCGAACCGTAGCCTTGGCCGGCGTAGAGCACGCCCTGGTGGTCGACGGCGGAGAACTTCGGGTCCGGCAAGATCGTGGTGGTGCCGGTGCCGGAGTCGAGATCGACCGCGCCGAGGCGGTTGAGCGCCTCATCGAAGAAGGTCAGCTCCCCCTGGCCCGGGCTGGAGACGTCGGTGACGTAGATCTGCTTGGTCAGGTGATCGATGTAGACGTCGGTGTAGGTCGAGTTGGCGGTGATTGCGTGCAGCAGGGTGCCATCCGGCGCGAAGACCGCGAGGCGGAACTGGCTCCCGAGATCACCAGAAGCGTTGCAGTTCTTCGACCCCTGGTCGTAGACCACCGTGGTCCCGTCGTCGTCGACGCTGATCCAGTTGGCATTCGCCGGATACTTGAGCTGCCAGTTGGAAGGGCCGGTCACCAGGTTGTTCGCCCGGTCCTTGCAGTACTGGGCCGGGTCGACCTGCTCCGGCTCGCCGGCAAAGCGCAGGGCCGACGCGTCGAGACGGTAGTCCTCGATGAAGTAAGGCAGGAGAGGCGCGACGAAGAAGCCGTGCAGGGGATCGCTCTCGATGGTGAAGGTGAGGGGGTCGAACCGGTCGACGCTGGCGTGGTAGTCGGCGTCCGCGCCGGTGAGGATGATGTCGATGGGCTCGAACGAGATCGCATCCACCGTCTGGTTATCCCCGCTGGGCGCGGAGTTGGTTCCCTCCACCTTCACGTTGATGAGCTGGGTCGCCTCGGTCTCGTTGGCGCCGTCGTCGGCGGTCCACAACACCTCCGTGAGGCCGAGGTCGAAGAGGGTGTCGGGATGGTCGTTCGCGACGTGGCTATCGAGGTTGACCAGGTCGAAGACCCGCGGCGCGCCGAGGGGGACGTCGGCGGTGGTACTGCCCTGGGGGACCTCCACCACCTTGCTCGGCGGCGTCAGCAGGATCGGCGGCTTGGTATCGCGGACCGCGAAGGTCTGGGTGACGGTCGCCGTGTTGGGATCACCGGCCGCGTTCCTCGGACCGGGGTCGGAGGCGGTCCAGGTCACGGTCACCGTGGAGCCGACGGTCCAGAAGTCGGGCACCCGGCTGTTGCGCACGGTCACCGGCCGGTCGCAATGGTCGCTGTAGGTCAGCAGGGCCCGGGCGAAGTTGAGGGCCTCGAGCCGCGCGATCCCACCGGGCTGAAAGGCCTCCAGGTTATAGGTGTGGCTGGCGGCATCGACCACCTGGACGATCGGTTTCACGAGGTCGGAGAAGGTGGACGGATCGGTGTTGGTGGAGATCACCGGCGGGACCTTGTCGTAGACCCACACCTCCTGGGCGTCCTGGTTGTAGACGTCGTCGATCACCCCGATCTGGCTGTGGCGCCAGTTGATGCCGATCGCCTCGTCGATGTAGACGTCCCCCACCGGCGAGAACACCACGTCATTGGTGAGCTCACCCACCTTGTTGAAGTTCTTCACCGCCTTCTTGCCGAACTTGGGCGAGGCCTTGACGATCTTCTTGAAGAGGGCGCTCCCCGGCGGGATCTGGGGGATGTAGAGGAAGGCGAAGTCGAGGGGCGAGACGAGCGTGTCACCGCGCCAGAGCAGGCCGTTGCGACCGACCGGCAGCTTGATGATGCCGGGAGCCATCTGGTCTTCGAGGGCGCCGCGCGGCGCGTTCGGGTCGACGAGGCGGATGTCGACGTCGGTGTTGAAGTGGTAGACCGACGGGGTGCCGAGGTCACCCCAATCGCCGAGCACGAAGGGGATACCGAGCAGGTTCATGTACTCGGCCTTGGTCTGGCGCTGGTGGAAAGTGTGCTCGCAGGCGTCCGGGGTGTCCGGGTCCACCTTGATGTCATCCGGTGCGGCCACCTGCGGCGGGCAGAGCTTGAGGGCCCAGTTGCCGGCGTAGGCACCGGCCTCGAACGGCAGGTCGAAGGGCGGCGGCGTGGCGTAGGTGCCGATCTCGTTGGCCGTGTAGGCGGCGCCGGCGATCCCCTGGCACACCTCGGGCTCCTTGTTCTGGTCGCCGGGCAATGCCGCGAAGGCGAGGGGCGCGGGCAGCAACAGGGAAAGCACGAGCGCGAAACCGAGATGAGATGGAGAATGATGGTTACGGGTCGCGCTCATGGCGGTCGCCCTCCTCTTTATCAATGAAAAGATAATTGTCTTAACCTTAATACATGCCGTTAGCAGCAAGGCGCGTACCAAGCCGCGCAACGATCACGCAACCCCGGCGCGGAGAGGGAAGATCGCGAAAAGACTGCCAGTTCGATGGGCGGCGGCCCCTTGCCGATGGTCTGGCCCGCGCCCAGCCCCGTGTGGCGGTGGGGGGGGCGGCCTCCGGGATTCAGACCCCGCTCCGAGATCCGGAGGCACCCGGGTCACGTTTCCGCCCTCGGAGGACCGAGGCCCGCCGGCATCACGGACCGGACCGGCGCGACGACGGCCCACGGCGTCGCCTAGTGACACGCCTGTGCCCGCATGGGCCGTGCACGGCCACGCCGCTGGATGGTTAGCCCGCCTCCGGCGCCCCGTCGGACAGGACGGTGCAGACCACCGTGCGCCGCTCCCGCGGGCCGTCGAAGTCGCACAGGAAGAGGTTCTGCCAGGTGGACAGGCCCAGCTCGCCGGCGATGATCGGGATCACCTCCGACGGGCCGACGATCCCCGCCTTGAGGTGGGCGTCGCCGTTGCCGTCCTGCCGGTCGTGGAGCCACACCCCTCGCGGGATCAGCTTGCGTAGGCAGTCCACGACGTCGCTGCGCACGGAGGCGTCCCAGTTCTCCTGGATCATGATCGCCGCCGTCGCCCCCTGGGCGTAGAGACAGCAGATCCCGTCGCGCACCCCGCTCTCCGCCACCGCGGCGCGCACCTGCTCCGTGATGTCCACCAGCTCCTCCCGGGCATGGGTGGCGACGTGGAGGTTCTTGCGCATGGCGCGCCATTCTACGCGGCCGCCCCGGGTTCGTCGCGGGTGAGACCGTGAACGGGCCACGCGCCGCGGCCCGGCGTGACGCGCGGCATCAGCCATCGTGACCTGGAGCCACTGCCGTGGGCGACCGGCCAGAGCACTCGGCATGCGGCATTGAGCGTTGCGGTGGAGAGGGACCCACCACCGTGGCGACCTGCGCGGTCGTCGCTCCGGAAAATGACACGACCGCTATCAGCCCGTGACGCTCCCCGTGGAATCTCCGCGTCGTCTCATCCAACCCCTTCAAGGAGGAAGCCATGAAGCGCATCGCCATCGCGCTGACCATCGCCACGACAACCACGGCAGGGGCCGCAGGCGCCACCGGTTACGACTTCGGCGCCACACGGGAGCAGCAGCTTAGGGCGCACTCCGAGCCGCTCTTCGGCGTGGTGAATCCCGTGGCGGCGTCTTCGACGGGCCCGGCAGCCGCTACTGGGTCAGCGTCCAGCACAACGTGACCGGACACGGGGTGGTGCGCGAGATCACGGGCTGGAAGTAGCGCAGCGGAGACCAACCAAACGCGGGCGAGGCTACGACGGAGCCACCGCCCGGAGGCGACAGCGAGAATCACCGCTATTCGAACACGGCGATCTTTGTCTACCGACGGCCTGGTGGCGACGCCCCGGACCGCAGCCACCAGCCGGCCGCAGGTGGGGTGGGGTGTTCCCAGCTATCCGACACCGTGTCGCAATCCCAGGACACATGCGCCTCCCAATGCCTGTATCGAAATCACCGCCGCGCCGCCGTGCCCCCGCGATCCGAGAGGCCAACTCCGGCCCGTTTCCAACCGGTTAGGCGCCTCTTGGTACCGCCACGATGGGGCTGACAGCGAGACCGCCCTGGTCGGCTGCAAATGGCATCCCTTTTGCTATGGATGTCACGTAACCGTCGAAAGGCAGGCCAATGCCCCCCCCTCGTCCCACCCGCGCGAGCGCTGGTCCCCCAGCCACGAGCCACAGCCGATGACGAATCCGTTCCTCGCCTCGTCCATGGCGCAGCGACTACACGACCTGTTGTGCGGTGTCGCGGGCTCCATCGGCCGGGGTCGAGTAGAGCACATCGACCGGCCGGATGGCGCCCATGTCCGAGTCGCCGTCTCGGCGACGGAATCGCGTCCTGAGCCGCAGGACGAGGTTTCCTGCTCGCCGGTCGAGCCGCGGGAGATCGATGCCGCGACGAACGGTCTGGACGCACCGGTCGAGGCGGTCGGTGGCGTACTGGCCTGCGAGGGCCCGCTGGAGGGCAACCGGCAGCGTAGTTCCTCGCCGGCGGCGCGGGCCGGCGATCTCTGCGGCGTTCGCATCTTATTCGTCGACGACGACGACGCTGTACGGAGGGTGGTGGGCGCGATGTTGGAGCGCCTGTCCGCAACCGCCGCGGTGGTGAGCTCGCCCTTGGAGGCGCTGCGTCTGGTGCGCGAGGACGCGGATCGATTCGATGTCCTGGTGACGGACCTCACCATGCCGGAGATGACCGGCCACCAGCTCTTTCTCCGCGTGCGGGAGCTGTCACCGGCGCTGCCCGTGGTGATCATCAGCGGCGACTCGCTGGATACCAAGATCGCGGCCTGTCTGGAGCAGGGCGCCCGCGGTTTCCTGCCCAAGCCGTTCACCGTCGCCCGTTTCGCGCAGGCGATTCAGGACGCTTGCGATCCGGGGCCGCGTTCGCCTCGTTCCGGTCGTGAGTAACCTGGTCGAAATGTTTGGCGCGATGACGGCGCGTCGTCTTCGCAACAAATTCCGCTGACTCGCCATGGGGGCTCGGGTCGATTCCCCGGTGTCCGGATGGGCTGGGCACCGGGGAAGGGTCGGCCTGGCGCTATCCCCTGCGGAACGGGATCGCAAGCCTCGCGCTGGCCTGAGCTGGACGGGCCGTCGACCGCCTGCGCCTTTCCCGTCGGCCGTCACCCCCGTAGACTCGTCAGCCCGCCATCCACCACCCCCGATATCCATGGCCGACGCCCCGCCCAAACCGCGCATCGCCTACGACGACCTCGGCCACTTCATCCGCGCCCTGGACGAGGTGGGTGAGCTGCACCGGGTGGCCTGCGAGGTCGATCCCTACCTGGAGATCGCCACCATCGCCGACGCCCAGTGCAAGGCGCCGGGCGGCGGCAAGGCCCTGCTCTTCGAAAAGGTGAAGGGCGCGGACCTGCCGGTGGCGATCAACCTGTTCGGCTCCGAGCGGCGCATGTGCATGGCCCTCGGGGTGGACTCCCTGGAGGAGCCCGGCGCGCGGCTGATCGACATCCTCGATCCCGACTGGCCCAAGGACTTCATGGGCGCGGTGCGCTCCCTGCCCAAGCTCAAGCAGCTCGGCAACTTCCTCCCGCGGCGGGTGAAGACGGCGCCGTGCAAGGAGGTGATCGAGCGCGACCCGGACCTCACCAAGCTGCCGATCATCACCGCCTGGCCCGACGACGGCGGGCCGTTCATCTCCCTGCCCCTGGTCTTCACCAAGTCGCCGGACGGGCGGTTCCGCAACGTCGGCATGTACCGCATGCAGCTCTACGATGCGCAGACGACGGGGATGCACTGGCACATTCACAAGCACGGCGCCAAGCACCTCCAGGACCGGGCACGCAAGGGCGAGGTCCTACCGGTGGCGGTGGTCCTCGGATGCGATCCGGCGACCATCTACTCGGCGACGGCGCCCCTGCCGGAGGGGATCGGCGAGATCTTCTTCGCCGGCTTCCTGCGCAACAAACCGGTGGAGCTGGTGCCGTGCGAGACGATCCCGGAGATGGAGGTGCCGGCCTCGGCGGAGATCGTCCTCGAAGGTTACGTCGATCCAGGCGAGGCACGCATCGAGGGGCCGTACGGCGACCACACCGGCTACTACTCGCTCGCCGAGGAGTACCCGGTCTTCCACTGCACCTGCATCACCCGCAAGCGCGACGCCGTCTACCCGACGATCATCGTCGGCCCGCCGCCCATGGAGGACGACTACCTCGGCAAGGCGACGGAGCGCATCTTCCTGCCCCTCCTGCGGCGCCAGAACCCGGAGATCGTCGACATCAACCTGCCCATCGAAGGCGTGTTCCACAACCTGGTCCTGGTGGCCATCGACAAGCGCTACCCGGGCCACGCGCGCAAGATCATGCACACCATCTGGGGCGCCGGGCAGATGCAGTTCTCCAAGTGCATCGTGGTGGTGGACAAGGACGTCGACGTCCAGGATCCGCGCCAGGTGGTGTTTCGCCTGTCCAACAACGTCGACTGGAAGCGCGACGTGACCATTGTCGAGGGTCCCCTGGACGCCCTCGACCACTCCTCGCCCCTACCCAAGTTCGGCGGCAAGATCGGCATCGACGCCACCCGCAAGCTCCCCGAGGAGGGCCACCCCCGCGAGTGGCCCGCCGACCTGCTAATGGACCCGGCGATGGTGGACAAGGTACGGAAGCGCTGGGCCGAGTACGGCCTGCCGCCGCTGCCCTAGTTTGTCTCACCACAGAGGCACGGAGGGCACAGAGGACATCCAGGGAGCAAACCGAGGAATCCCTGTGACGAACCGCAGAAAACGCGATTGACGCCGGAAACCGCACGGTCCGTAGGGCGGATGCCCGCAGGGCGATCCGCCACTGCAACGCGCCATCCCGTCCCATGGCGGAACCGCCTCCGGCGTTCCGCCCTACGGCTTGGCGCGATGCCCACGGAACGAGAGCCACAGCTTCATCCCCGCGGAGCCTCCGTGTTCTCTGTGTCTCTGTGGTGAAAACGGAGGACGACGATGCCTGACGCCCCACCGGCGGTGCTCCTCGACGCGGCGACCATCGCAGCCCGGGTCGACGCCCTGGCGGGGCAGATCTCCACCGACTACAGCGGGGTGGACGAGCTGCTGCTGGTGGGGGTTCTGAAGGGCGCCTTCGTCTTCCTCGCGGACCTCGGCCGGCGCCTGACCGTGCCGCACCGGGTCGACTTCGTGATGGCGTCGAGCTACGGCGCGGGCCAGCAGCGCGGCGAGCTGCGCCTGCTCCTCGACCTGCGGACCGAGATTGCGGGCCGGCACGTCCTGGTGGTGGAGGACATCGTCGACACGGGCCACACCCTCGCGCACCTCCTCGACCACCTGGCGGCGCGCGGCCCCGCCTCCCTGAAGAGCTGCGTCCTGCTGCGCAAGCCGGAGTGCGCCGAGGTGGCGGTGGCGGTCGACTACGTCGGCTTCGACATCCCGAACGTCTGGGTCGTGGGCTACGGCCTCGACCACGACGATCGCCTGCGCACCCTGCCGTACGTCGGCATCCTCGACTGACCGGCCCGCACGCCCCTGGCGCTTGCCGGCGATGGCCGCGAAGCGAGCGGCCTCCAGCGGCGGCGCCTGTCCTCCGACACGCTGGGTGCGCACGGCACAACGCGCCGTCTGGCCCACGACGGTCGGTGAGACGCGATGTTACCCTGAGTCACCGTCATGACGAGCCCCTCCCGTACCCTGCTCATCGCCACCCTGGCCCTCTCCACGCCGGTCTTGGTCACCGGCTGCGCCCACGTGGAGCGGCGGACGATGGAGGTCACCGCCTACGATCCGGGAGCCGAGAGCTGCGGCTGGGAACGCGGCACCTTCCTGTTCTGGCGCAAGTACGTGGCCGAGGGGCCGCGCAAGGGGCAACGCTACACAGGCCGCACCGCCAGCGGCACCAAGCCACGGGAGCCGCGGCCCGGCCTGATCTCGGTCGACTCCCTGACCCACCCGTGGATGATCCCCCTGCGCCTGGTGTTCTTCTGGAACATCCTGCCGCGCAAGGGGACGATCGCCGCCGATACTCGTTACTACCCGTTCGGCACCGAGATCTACGTCCCCGGCTACGGTTGGGGGGCGGTGGAGGATCGCGGCGGCGCGATCAAGGGGCCGCGGCGCCTCGACATCTACTTCAGCGACGAGGACGACGCCCTCGACTGGGGCCGGCAGCGCGTCACCGTGAAGGTGCGCCCACCGCGCGGCTAGCGGACTCCCCGAGCACGGCCGGGGACGGTGCTCGCAGCCACCGGCAGAAGCGCGCTTGCTCGCGAACCGCCGCGATGGTCCGGCGCGACACAACGGACCGGGTTCGCGGCCAGGGCCGTGCCTGACGAATCCACGCAGGCGCGCTGCGGTGGTGGCGGTGGCGTTGTAGGCTTCCGCCCATGGCGGCACGCTCCACCCCCGACGCGACCTCCCCCGATGCGGCACGCCGGGTAGCCCTGCGCCTCCTGGCGCCGGCGCCCCTCACCTGCGACCAGCTGCGGCGCAAGCTGCACACGCGCGGCTTCCCTGCGGACGTGGTGGTGTCCTTGGTGGCCGAGTTACAGGGCCGCCACCTCCTGGACGATGGCGAGTACGCCCGGCGCTGGATCGAGCAGCGGCGCGCGCGCGGCTATGGCCGGTTGCGGATCGTGGCCGAGCTGCGCGAGCGCGGGGTGGCGCCGGCCATAGCCGAGTCGGCGTTCGCGGCGGAGCCGCCGGAGGTGGAACTGGCCACCGCGACCGCGGCCGCCGCCCGCCAGCAGCCGCGCCTGGCCGGCCTGGATCGTGACCGCGCCCGGGCCAAGCTCGCCCGCCACCTCCACAACCGCGGCTTCGCCGCCGACACCATCCATCGCGTCCTGGCCACGGTGGAGCTCGGTGACGAGTGACTGGAGCCCGTCGCGGCGAAGGCGTCGCCCCGTGACGGATCGGGCATCGACCATCCCGCTAAGGAAGCCAGGAGGATTTGTCCCCATTCCCGGCAAGACCTCCCCGCTTCCTGCCTTCCTGGATTCCTTAGCGGAAGCTCGTGCAGCGCACCGCCTGATCCTCTCGCAAAGGCGTCAAGGCGCGAAGATTTCGGGAACAAGGCTCGGCGTCTTCGCGGCTTGGCGCGAGACCAATTCCTCCGCCCGCGGCGGTGACGCGGTACCCCGCAGCAAATCGGCGCTACGCAATCCCGCTAAGGAATGCAGGAAGCCAGGAATCTCTGCGCCAAGCGCCCCAGGGTATTCACCCCTTCCTGCCTTCCTGGCCTCCTTAGCGGAAACCCGTGCAGCGTGCCGATTGTCTCTCTCGCAAAGCCGCCAAGCCGCCAAGGGTTCGGCACCAAAGTCGTGGCGTCTCCGCGTCTCGGCGGGAGGGAAATCCATCCGCCCCCATGCCGGGACGAACCGCAGCATCCGATCGTGTCGACCACCGCTGCGCCGCCTCGGCCCTTCCCCGCAGCCCCCTTTCCCTCCAAACTACCGACTTGCTTCATTTTTCCGCCCGCTAACAGCCAACCGCTAATAGCTAATAGCCAGATGCTCTCCACCGCCGAGATCCGCCGCCGCTTCCTCGACTACTTCGCGCGGCGCGACCACACCGTCGTCCCGTCCGGCTCCCTGGTGCCCGGCGACGATCCGACCCTGCTGTTCACCAACGCGGGGATGGTGCCCTTCAAGTCGGTGTTCCTCGGCGATGAGCGTCGCGACTATGCACGGGCCACCAGCTCCCAGAAGTGCGTGCGCGCCGGCGGCAAGCACAACGACCTGGAGAACGTCGGCCGCACGGCCCGCCACCACACCTTCTTCGAGATGCTGGGCAACTTCTCGTTCGGCGATTACTTCAAGCAGGAGGCGATCCGCTACGCGTGGGAGCTGCTCACCGTCGACTTCGGCCTCGACCCGGCGCGGCTCTGGGTGACGGTCTTCGAGGAGGACGACGAGGCGGCGGCGATCTGGTTGGACGAGATGGGCGTGGACCCGGCGCGCTTCTCGCGCATCGGCGCCAAGGACAACTTCTGGCAGATGGGGGACGTGGGGCCGTGCGGCCCGTGCTCGGAGATCTTCTTCGACCACGGCGAGGGCATCCCCGGCGGCCCACCCGGCAGCCCGGACGCGGACGGTGACCGGTACGTGGAGATCTGGAACCTGGTGTTCATGCAGTACAACCGCGACACGGAGGGCAACCTCCACCCCCTGCCCCGCCCCTCGGTGGACACCGGCATGGGGCTGGAGCGAATGGCGGCGGTCCTGCAGGGGGTGCACGATAACTTCGACACCGACGGCTTCACCCCGCTGATCGCCGCCGTGCGCGAGCTGCACGGTCGCGGGGAGGGCGACGCGCGGGCCAAGGTGAGCGAGCGGGTGATCGCCGACCACCTGCGCGCCATCACCTTCCTGATCGCCGACGGCGTGCTGCCGGCCAACGACGGCCGTGGCTACGTCCTGCGCCGGATCCTGCGGCGCGCCGCGCGCCACGGGAAGATGCTCGGCCTGGATCGCCCCTTCCTGTGCGAGCTGGTGCCGGCCCTGGTGACCCAGATGAAGGACGCCTACCCGGAGCTGATCGCCCGCCAGGAGGCGATCGTGCGCCTGGTGCGCAGCGAGGAGGAGCGCTTCCTCACGACCCTCGACTACGGCCTGCGCCTCCTGGGGGAGGCGATCGCCGGCGTGCAGGAGGCGGGTGGGGACACGCTCCCCGGCGCCGACCTGTTCCGCCTCTACGACACCTACGGCTTCCCAATCGACCTGACCCGCGATATCTGCGCCGACGCCGGCCTCACGGTCGACGAGGCCGGCTTCACGGCGGCCATGGAGGAGCAACGCAGCCGTGCCCGGGCCTCGTGGAAGGGAGGCGCCGCGGCCGAGGCCGCCGAGGCGTACCGCAAGCTCGCCGACGAGGTGGGCGAGACGGCGTTCACCGGCTACGAGACGGTCGAGGGAAACGCGCGTCTGATCGCCATCCTCAACGACGGGCAGCGGGTGGAGAGCGCGGCCGCCGGCGAGGCGGTGGAGCTGCTCTTCGATCGCACGCCGTTCTATGCGGAGAGCGGCGGTCAGGTGGGCGATCGCGGCGAGGTCGTCGCCCCCGGCGTCGAGGTGCGCATCCACGACACGGTGGCCCCGGTGCCGGGGGTGCGCCTGCACAGGGGCGAGGTGGTCAGCGGCACGATCCGGGTGGGAGAGGAGTACGAGCTGTTCGTGGACGGCGACGCCCGCGGCGCCACGGCGCGCAACCACACCGGTACCCACCTCCTGCACGCGGCCCTGCGTGAGGTGTTAGGCGACCACGTGAAGCAGGCGGGCTCCCTGGTGGGGCCGGACCGGCTGCGCTTCGACATCCACCACTTCGCCCCGATCGAGCCCCACCAGCTCCGCATGGTGGAGGAGCTGGTGAACCAGGAGATCTGGCACCACGCCGACGTGGCGACCCGGGTCCAGGGGCTGGATGAGGCGATCGCCGGCGGGGCCATGGCCCTGTTCGGCGAGAAGTACGGCGACCGGGTGAGGGTGGTCTCCGTGGGCGGTTTCTCCACCGAGCTATGCGGCGGCACCCACGTGGGCAACGCCGCGGACATCGGCCTGCTGGTGATCGAGAAGGAGGCCGGCATCGCCGCCGGTGTGCGGCGCATCGAGGCCCACACCGGGCCGGCCGCGGTGGCCTACCTGCACCGCCAGGGGGAGCGCCTCGCCGAGGCGGCGGCGGTGGTGAAGGCGACCCCCGAGGAGCTGCCCGAGCGCCTCACCCGGGCCGTGGCCAAGGAGCGGGAGCTGAACCGCGAGATCGAGACCCTGCGCCGGCGCCTGGCCGACGTGGAGGCCACGGCCCAGGCGGAGTCGGCGGAGGAGGTCAACGGGGTGCGCCTGCTGGTGCAGGACCTGGGGGAGGGCGACGCCACGGCCCTGCGCGAGCTGGCCGACTCCCTGCGCGCCAAGGGCGCGCCGTTCGTCGCCCTGCTCGCCGCCCGCCACCAGGACAAGCCCCTGCTGCTATGTGCGGTGGAGCGGGAGCTGACCAAGCGCATCAAGGCGGGCGACGTGATCAAGGCCGTCTCCCCCCACATCCAGGGGGGCGGGGGCGGCAAGCCGGATCTCGCCCAGGCCGGGGGCAAGGACGTGGCGGGGATCCCCGCCGCCCTGGAGGCCGGAGAGAGGCTGTTGCGTGCACAGCTTGCTGAGCAAGGACCGTAGGGGCACGGCATGCCGTGCCCCTATATTGCTGGTCCTCGGGACGCGGTCTGGGATAATCCCCGCCCCCGCGCCGACCGCCGGACCCGATGAGCCGCGTTTTGCCCGTGGTATCTTGAGGTTGAATCCGGGCACTATTTGTCAGGAGGTAAGGAGATGATGATGTTCGACACGATGCGCAAGATGATGCTGGTGGGACTCGGGGTGCAGGAGAAGGCGCGGGAGATGCTCGACGACATGGTCTCCAAGGGGAAGATCAGCCGCGAGGAGGGGGACTCCATGCTCAACGGTTTCATGGGCCAGGCGGAGACCAGCGTCGACACCCTGGAGGAGAAGTTCAAGGAGCTGGTCGACTCGACCCTCAGCTCCATGGACCTGCCGTCCAAGAAGGACTTTCAGGAGCTCCGCGACCAGGTGGCCCTGCTGCAGAAGAGCCTCGACAAGATGCAGGGTGGGTGAGGGGTGACGCGGTACACCGGTCGTCCCGCGGCAGCCGCCGGAGGCCAAGATCGCTGGTCGCCAGCCGCCGGTGACGCGCGCGGCCGTCCGGTCGACTGACCATGCCTTTCCCCGCTGCCCAGCGCCACATCCACGATCTCGGCCGGATGCGCGCCATCATCCGGGTGTTCGGCAAGTACGGCTTCGGGGAGCTCGTCCAGCGTCTCAACCTGGAGGCGCTTACCTCCCTGTGGGGTCGCCTGCGTCACTTCGGGCGGGTGCGGCCGGGGCGCGAGATCGCCGGGCTCACCGGCCCCCAGCGGCTGCACCGGGCCCTCTCGGAGCTGGGGCCGACCTTCATCAAGTTCGGCCAGATCCTCTCTACCCGGCCCGACCTGGTGCCGGACGCCTACGCCCGGGAGCTGAGCCGGCTGCAAGACCGGCTCGAGCCCTTCCCGAGCGCCCAGGCGCGGGCGGTCATCGAGGAGGATCTGGGCCGGCCCGTGGAGGAACTGTTCAAGACCTTCGTCGATCAACCCCTGGCGGCGGCCTCCATCGCCCAGGTCCATGCCGCCGAGCTGCACGACGGTACCCAGGTGGTGGTGAAGGTCCAGCGGCCGGGGATCCAGGAGCTGGTCGAGACCGACGTACGTATCCTCAAACGGCTGGCGGGCCTCGCCGGGCGCTACGTGGCCGAGGCGCGCCAGATCGACCCGGTGGGCGTCATCCACCAGTTCGCCCGTACCATCCGCCGGGAGATGGACTTCAGCCTCGAAGCGGCGGGCTGCGAGCGCATGGCGCTGAACTTCACCCACGAGCCGTCGGTGGTCATCCCCGGCATCCACTGGGACTTCACCAGCCGCCGGGTGCTGGTGATGGACCGGGTGCAGGGGATCCGCATCACCGACTTCGAGCGCTACGACTTGATGGGCGCCGACCGCAAGGAGATCGCCGAGGTGTGCGCCAAGGCGTACCTCAAGATGCTCCTCGAGGACGGCTGCTTCCACGCCGACCCGCACCCCGGCAACCTCATGGTCCTGGAGGGCAACCGGGTCGCCTTCGTCGACTTCGGGATGATGGGCAACGTCGGCGACCGCGACGTGCAGGAGTTCTTCGATAGCTTCATCGCCCTGCTCAATCGCGACTTCGACAAGCTGGTCGACTACTACATCCGCCTCGGCATCGCCAAGGGGGCACCCGCCACCGCCGCCTTCCGGGAACGGTTTCGCCAGGAGCTGCAGGACCTGCTGGAGCCGTACTACGGCCGCAGCCTCAACCAGATCAACGCGGCCGACTACATCAATCGTGTGTTACGGCTCGCCATCGACCTCCACTTGGAGGTACCGAGCGAGCTCTACCTGGTGAACAAGGTGCTGCTCAATCTGGAGGGGTTGCTGCGCCAGATCGACCCGGCCTTCGATCTCCTCAAGGTGGGCAAACCGTACGCGGTGCGCCGCGTCGCCAAGCAGAAGAGCCCGAGCCGCTGGGCCGACTCCCTCAAAGACTGCAGCGCCGACTACCTGGAGGTGTTCAAGCAGGCACCCATCCAGATCCGCCAGATCCTGCAGAAGGCGGTCGACGACCAGGTGCACGTGGACATGCACATCACCAACCTGGAGAACTTCGGACACCAGATGGACCGCGCGAGCAACCGGGTGGCCTTCGCGGTGGTGACCGCGTCGGTGATCGTGGGCTCGTCCCTTCTCCTGCGTGCCGGCGCCCAGGCGGAAGGGGTCTCGCTCCTCGGGCTCCTGGGCTTTAGCCTCGCCGGCACCCTCGGCCTGTGGCTGCTGATCTCGATCCTCCGCGGGGGCCGGCTATGAGGACCATGGCGTTGGACGTCGGGGAGAAACGCATCGGCATCGCCTTCTCCGATCCGTTCGGCCACTTCGCCCAACCCCACGCCACCCTGGAGCGGGGGGCGGCCAAGGCCGACGTCGAGCGACTCGCCGCGGTGGCGCGGGAACACGAGGTGGCGGCCCTGGTGGTCGGACTGCCCCTGCACATGTCCGGCGACGAGAGCGACATGGCCGGCAAGATCCGCACCTTCGCCGATCGGCTGGGCGAGGCCCTCTCCCTCCCGGTCCACTACTGGGACGAACGGCTCACCACCCTGGAGGCGGAGCGGACCTTGATCGCCGGCGGCATGCGCCGCGCCAAGCGCAAACAGGTCGTCGACCAGGTGGCGGCGGTGCTCATCCTGCAAGGCTACCTGGACAGCGTGAACGGCCACGATTCGTTCTTCGACGAGTAGCCGGATGGCACGGCGGCGATCCATACGCCCGCAGGCAGGCGGTAGCGGCACCCACCTGCTGGGACTCGGCTGCACGCTGATGGTCGTCGCCGGCCTGATCATCGCCTATGCGGCGTGGGCCCTGCGCACCTGGGCGGTGCACCCACACCCGGCCCCGGCCGGCGATGTCGTGGTGACCATCCCCGCCGGGAGCAGCTTCCGCGCGGTGGCGACACGGCTGGCCGCCGCCGGGGTGGTGGACCACCCGCGCCGGCTGGAGTGGCTGGCACGCTGGCGGGGCGTGGCCGACCGGGTGCGGGCCGGCGAATACGATCTCGGCGGCAGCCGCTCACCCGCGGCGCTCCTCGATCTCCTGGTCGCGGGACGGGTGAAGCAATACCCCTTCACCGTGCCCGAGGGGCTCACCTGTGCGGAGATCGCCGCCCGCTTCGCCGCGGCCGGCTTCGGCACCCCGGCCGACTTCCGCGCCGCATGCGTCGACCCGACGCTGCTCGCCCGGGTGGGGCTGGAGCAGGGCGACCTGGAAGGGTACCTCTTCCCCGAGACCTACCAGTGGCACCGGGGCATGACGGCCCGGGCGTTGGTGGAGCGCATGCTGGCCGCCATGGAGGCGGTGTGGACACCGGAGCGATTGCAGGCGGCCCAGGATTTAGGCCTGACCCGGCACCAGGCCCTTACCCTCGCCTCGATCATCGAGAAGGAGACCGGCGACACCGCGGAGCGGGCCATGATCAGCGGTGTCTTCCACAACCGCCTACGACGCGGCATGCGACTGCAATCGGATCCCACCGTCATCTACGGCGTCACGCCGTTCGACGGCAACCTCACCCGCGCCCACCTGGAGACAGACACCCCGTACAACACCTACACCCGTGCCGGCCTGCCCCCGGGACCCATCGCCAACCCGGGGCTCGCGTCGATCGACGCCGCCCTCCACCCGGCCGACACGGAGGCCCTCTATTTCGTCTCCCGCAATGACGGCTCGCACCAGTTCTCGGCCTCGGTCGAGGAGCACAATCGCGCGGTGGACCAGTACCAGCGGCGGCGCTGATCGCTCGCCGCGCCACGGACACGCTAACCCGCATTTCTCACCATGACTCTGCTGCGAGCGCGCAACCGCCCGCATCTCCTGGCCGTGTCCTCGTCCGAGTCCTCGACAGGCCGCCAGCCTGCCTGCGGGCTCGGACTTGCGGGCCAACCAGGATCTACGGACGTTTGCACGCTCTCGCAACGATCCCTGGTGCGAAATGCGGGCTAAGAGAGTGGCGGTTTTTCCCCCCTTCCCAAGGCGGGACTCTAGACTATTCTTGGCATTCTACCCGTTCAGTTCGTGTTGACTCGTCATCTCATCCCGTGAGCACCGCTGCTAGCCACTCGATTCTCGCCTTCGAGGAGATCGCCGAGCGAGTCCTGGCCTACAACCCGCAGGCCGACCTGGACCTCCTGGAGCGGGCCTATCGCTTCGCGGAGGAGGCGCACACGGGGCAGAGGCGCCGGTCCGGTGAGCCGTACTTCTCGCACCCGGTGGCGGTGGTGGAGGTCCTCATCGACCTGCGCCTGGACATCCCGACGCTGTGCGCCGCCCTGCTCCACGACACGGTAGAGGACACCGCCACGCCGCTCGACGAGCTGGGCCGGCTGTTCGGCGACGAGGTGGCGCAGCTCGTGGACGGCATGACCAAGGTGGAGATGCTGGAGGGGACCTCCCGCTCCCACCGCACCGCCACCAACCTGTGCAAGACGGTCGAGGCGATGGTACGCGACATCCGGGTCGCCTTGATCAAGATCGCCGATCGCCTGCACAACCTCCGCACCCTCGATGCCATGCCGCAGCACAAACGGGTGCGGATCGCCGCCGAGACCCGGGACATCTACGTGCCGATCGCCATGGGGCTGGGGCTGGGGATGATCTACCCGGAGATGCAGGAACGGTGCTTCACCATCCTCCATCTTCCTGACTATGAGGAGATCGTCGCGATCTTCGACTACGCCCGGGAGCGCGTGATGCGCCGTGGCGAGGCCGTGCGCGCGGAGCTGCTGGAGTGGCTCGGCGATCGCTTTCCCGGCACCCAGATCATGATCGGGCCGTGCCGCGCCCACGAGGTGCAGCGGATCCATCGCCATCTCGGTGAACCCGTGGAGCGGGTCGCGCACATCCTGCGGGTGGTGGTGATCACCCCCCGGGAAGAGGATTGCTATCCCCTGCTCGGTGCGGTTCATGCCCTGCGCCCACCGATCCCCGGGCGGTTCAAGGACTACATCGCCAATCCCCGCACCAATCAGTACCGCGCCCTGCACACGCGGCTGCGCGGCGAGAGCGGCTGCACCATCCGGGTGCGCATCCTGTCCGCGGAGATGCACGACGTGGCGGAGCGCGGTATCACCCAGCGGTGGACCTACAAACGCGGCGCCAAAGAGACCCCCGCCGACTACGCCCGGCGTATGCAGTGGCTGCAAGACCTCCAGGAGTGTCAGCAGGCCATGCTCTGCTCGGAAGACTTCCTGGACATGGTGCGGGGCTCCCTGGCCGTGGACAAGGTCCATCCGGTGACGCCGCGGGGCGACGTCCTGGAGCTACCGCGTGGGGCGACGGTGCTCGACTTCGCATTCGCCATCCACTCCGACCTCGGCTGGCATTGCACCGGCGCGCGGGTCAACGGCCACCGGGTGGGGCGGGAGTACCGCCTGCGCGACGGTGACCAGGTCGACATCCAGACCGATCCACGGATCGAGGCGGCCGGTGCGTGGTTGAAGCACGCGCAGACCCCCCGTGCCCGTCATGCCCTGCGCAACGGCCTGAGCAGCCGCAAGCGCGAGCGCCTGCTGGAGATCGGCGGCACTCGCCTGGCCAGCGCCCTGCACCTCCCGCCGGGGAGCGACCTGCGCCAGCGCGAGGAGGCGATCGCCGCGGCCGGCCGTCTCGGATTCACCGATCTCGACGCCTTCCTCATCCAGATCGGCGCCGGCAAGATCAATCCACGCCGCGTACTGTCCGCGGTCGAGCCGGTGGAGCCGGGCGAGCCACGACCGCCGGGGGAGATGGTCCTGTCCCTCGACAATGCCCACCTCTACCACCTGGCCAATTGTTGCCGACCGATCGCCGGCGACGACAGCATCGGCTTCGCCAGCAGCCGCGACGGCGTGATCGTCCACCGCCGCACCTGCCACCACGCGGTGCGCCGCTCCCTGGACGACGAACAGTCGATCCCGGTGCGCTGGCAGCCAGGACTGGCAATCGGCAGCCGGGTGGGGCTGGTGGTGGAGCTGCACAACCGCCAGGGCGCCCTGGCCACCGTCTGCACGCGAATCAGCGAGAACCACGCCAACATCTTGAAGAATCGCAGCCTCGGGACCTCCGCGCGCTACGGCAGCATCCATTTCGAGATCGAAGTGCAGAGCTTCGACCACCTCGAGCGCCTGCTGAACGCCCTGCGTGCCGAGGAGCTGGTCATCTCCGCGGAGCGCGTGTGAGGGCGATCTTCCTGGCCCTGGCGGTGCTGTGCGCGGCGGTCGTCGCTCACGGCGAGGAACCGACCCCCTACGTGAAGGTGGTGAGGCCCGAAGCCAACCTCCGGACCGGACCCGGCACGCGCTACGACAAGGTCGGCAAGGTCGAGCAGGGCGACATGTTGCAGGTCCTCAGCAGTCAGGAGGGCTGGTACGAGGTGGTCTCGCCGGACGGCGAGCCGGCGTGGGTCTTCAAGCACCTGGTGAAGCTGGCGGCGATCCACCTGGAGAGCGGCCACCGGGTCATGCCGGTGGGCAACTATGCGAACCTGCGCGCCCGACCGAACAAGCGTGCGCCCCTGGCGGGGCGCCTGGAGCGGGGCGTGGAGCTACCGGTGGTGCGCAAGGAGGGCGACTGGTTCGAGGTCACCCTGCCCGACGAGACCACCGCGTGGGTCTACCACCAGGTAGTCCGTCTCCTGGAGCCCGACCCGGCGGCACCGCTGCTGGCGCAGTTGCGCGCCAACTATCCTGGCGTGATCCGCTGGGGTGCGGTGAACGACGTGGTCCTCGAGCACTACCACGAAGCCGAGCTCGACCTGGTGGTCGAGTCCTCGTGGCACTTCCTCCCCGAGGAGCAGCGCCTCGCCCTGCTCAGCGAGGCCGCCGAGGCATTCGAGGCGATGTTGCAGAAGAGCTCGCGCTATCAGCGACGCTACTACAACCGACCCCTGGTGATCGTCTCCGACCCCTCCAACACCCGCGTCGGCACCGCCACCGCGAAGCAGGCCCGGCTGCTCAACGAGTGACGTGGGGCTCCGGACCCCATCACTGCTGCCATAGGGTGCGCCAAGCGCAGCGCGGCGCACCGTCCCAGGGGAAGGTCCCCACACAGAAAACTCGGTGCGCCTCGCTTCGCTCGGCACACCCTATGAGGGGTACGATCCTCCAAGATTCCTGAACGAGGCCGACGATGGTCGAGGCCAAGAACGACGCGGCGACGGCGCTGGACGACTACCTCCACTACGTGGCGGTGGAGCGGGGGCTGGCGGCGAACACCGTGGCTGCCTACCGGCGCGATCTGGCGGCGTGGCTGGACCACCTCGGGGGCCGCGGCTGCCGGTGGCAGGCGGGCGGGGTCGACGAGCTGCGCAGCCACGTCGACGGCCTGCACGGCGCCGGCCTGGGCCCGCGCTCCATCCGCCGCCACCTGTCGGCGGTACGCGGCTGGTACCGCTACCTGGTGCGCGAGGGGGTGGTGGCGAGCGACCCCACCGAGCGGATCGAGGCCCCGCGGGTCGGTCGCACCCTGCCCAAGGTGTTGACCGTGGAGGAGATGGGCCGGCTCCTCGACCAACCGCTCGTGGCCCGTCCCCATGGCCTGCGGGATCGCGCCCTGCTGGAGGTGCTGTACGGCTCGGGCCTGCGGGTGAGCGAGCTGGTCGGCCTGCGCGAGGAGGCGGTGAGCTGGGAGGGCGGCTTCATCCACACCCGCGGCAAGGGGGGCAAGGGGCGATTGGTGCCGGCCTCGGCGCCGGCCCTCGACTGGCTGGAGCGCTACCGGGACGAGGCGCGGCCGCGGCTGCTCAAGGGGCGCACCACGCCGGTGCTGTTCGTCACCGCCCGGGGCCGCGGCCTTAGCCGCCAGTGGGTGGGGCGGCTGGTGGCGCGCTACGCCCGTGCGGCCGGTATCGCGCGGCCGATCTCGCCCCACACCCTGCGCCACTCCTTCGCCAGCCATTTGCTGGAGGGGGGCGCCGACCTGCGGCTGGTCCAGCAGATGCTCGGCCACGCCGACATCTCCACCACCCAGATCTATACCCACCTCACCCGCGGCCACCTGCGCCAGCTCGTCGAGCGCTGCCATCCGCGGGGACGGTGAGACGGCCGGACGGGGTGCCGCCGGCCGACCCTGGACCCACCGCGGAGCCCCATCGTGTAGCCGCTGCGGCGCCGACGGATACGGGTAAACCCCGACTACTCCAGAGGGAGGCGCGGCGTATACTGCCCCGGTTTGTGTCCGCGCCAGCCGCATCCCCATCGTCCGCAATGTGCTCCCTCCCCCTCCGGGGGAGGGTTGGGGTGGGGGCGTGCGTTATCTGCGAGCTGCTTGTTCCACACGCCCTCCCCCAGGCCCCCTCCCGGGGGGAGGGGGGTCTCGACGGACGCCCCTGCGGGGCGAATGGATTGATCAGATGAGCCGTTACAAGCCTGCCGGGCCGGCGAAGCCCGGATTCAGCCCCAAGGAGAAGCGCGCCGCCATGTCCCTGGCCGGGATCTTCGGCCTGCGCATGCTGGGGTTGTTCCTCATCCTGCCGGTGTTCACCGTCTACGGCCTCACCCTGACCGGGGCGAGCCCCAAGAGCGTCGGCCTCGCCCTCGGCGCCTACGGCATCACCCAGACCCTCCTGCAGGTGCCGTTCGGCATGGCCTCGGACCGGTTCGGTCGCAAGCGGGTGATCGCCATCGGCCTGGTGATCTTCGCTATCGGCTCGGCGGTGGCGGCGTCCGCCCCCACCATCGGCTGGATGATCTTCGGCCGCCTCCTGCAGGGGGCCGGCGCCGTGGCGAGCGTGATCATCGCCCTGGTCGCCGACCTCACCGCCGAGGAGAACCGCACCCGCGCCATGGGGATGATCGGCGGCACCATCGGCATGACCTTCGCCTTCTCGGTGATCGCCGGCCCGGCCCTGTCCGGCTGGCTCGGGGTGGACGGCATCTTCTGGCTGATCGCCGGCCTGTCCCTGTTCTCGATCGGCTTCCTCTACATGGTGGTGCCGGATCCCGAGGTGAGCGTCCACCACCGCGACGCCCAGCTCACCCTCGGCGACGTGGCCACGGTGGTCACCGAACCGGAGCTGCTGCGTCTCGACTTCGGCATCTTCGCCCTGCACATGGTCCTCACCGCCCTGTTCTTCGCCGTGCCCCTGCTCCTCAAGGAGCACCTCGACCCGCATCAGCACTGGAAGGTCTACGGCCCGGTGATCGTCGCCTCCCTGGTGCTGATGGTGCCGGCGATCATCATCGGCGAGGTGAAGCACCGCCTGCGGGAGATCTTCATCGCCGCCATCGCCCTGTCCGCGGCCGGCGTCGCGGTGATCGGGGCGAGCGGCGGGCGCCTCGCCCTGGTGGTGGTCGGCCTGCTGCTGTTCTTCGTCGGCTTCAACGTCCTGGAGGCGACCCTGCCGTCGCTGGTCTCCAAGACCGCTCATGCCGGCCTGCGCGGCACCAGCATCGGCGTCTACAACATGTCCGAGTTCGCCGGCGCCGGCCTGGGCGGCGGTGTGGGCGGGCTCCTGTATGGCCTCGGCGTTCACACGCTGTTCATCACCCTGGTCGCCGTCATGGGGGTGTGGCTCCTGGTGGCGCTGACCATGCCGCGGCTCAACTACCTGGCGAGCGTGATGGTGCCGGTGGTCGGGGTGCGGGACCGCAACCAGGCCGAGGCCGCGGAGCGCGCGTTGAAGGCGGTGCGCGGCGTGCGCGAGGTGGTGGTCTATCCCGGCGAGGCGACCGCCTTCCTGAAGTGCGACCACAAGGGCTACGACCTCGCCGAGATCCACGCCGCCGTCGCTGCCGCCGGCTTCGCCGCCGACGCGGCGTGATCGACACGTCGTTCCGTCTCACCACAGAGACACTGAGGACACAGAGCGTGACCCGAGCCGTTGCGGCCACCGCGCCCTGATGTGAGGGGGGCGACTCCCTGCAGGGGTTATCACCACGGGGGACACGGGGGGCTCTGGGGGCAAACCGCGTCCGGTAACCGGCCGGTCCCTTGGCGGCGCCGTCGCCGGGTCGCGAAGCCACCGTTTGCGGGTGTGAGTGGAAAGACTGCCGACCGCGCATTGCCCCCTAACGTTCCCCGTGTCCCCCGTGGTCAAATCGACCTTCCAGGAGACGCCCCTGTTCCCGTCGAGACCCCCTTCGACGGCGGTGCGGAAGAGGACTCCCGGTGCCCTCCGTGCCCTCTGTGCCTCTGTGGTGAAAACGAATGGCCGGTAAGCCCGCCCCTCCAAAGGTCTTCGCGACCAATAAGCAGGCCCGCCGCCTCTACGAGATCATGGAGACGGTGGAGGCGGGGATCGTCCTGCACGGCACGGAGGTGAAATCGATCCGCGCCGGCCGCGCCAACATGGGCGACTGCTACGCCCGGGTCGAGAACGGCGAGCTGTGGCTGCACGAGCTCTACGTCTCCCCCTGGTCCCACGGCAACATCCACAACCACGACCCGGTGCGGCCGCGCAAGCTCCTCCTGCACAAGCGCGAGATCGACCGGCTGATCGGCAAGGTCCAGCGCCAGGGGCTCACCCTGATCGCCACCCGCCTCTACGCCAAGGGGCCGCACATCAAGGTGGAGGTCGCCGTGGGCCGGGGCAAGAAGCTCCACGACCGGCGCGAGGACATGAAGGCGCGGGACGCCGCGCTCGAAATGGAGCGCGCCCTGCGGGAACGCAACCGGTAAGTGAGTAGGCGTTTCACGCCTCCGACCACCTAGCCAGTCTACCCGCGTTAATCGGGAGGATCGTCGCATCAGTGGTGATCCAGCGCGCGTCGTCTCCTGGCAGGTTGTCCACCACGGGGGACACGGGGAACGTTAGGGGCGATGCGCGGTCGGCAGTCTTTCCACTCACACCCGCAAACGGTGGCTTCCGTTCTCGATGACAGTGCCGCCCTACGAACGGCCAGTTACCGAGCGCCGTTTGCCCCCCGCGCCCCCCGTGTACCCCGTGGTCAAAAAAACCCTGCAAGGAGTTTTCCCCCTTCACTGGTTTGCGTTCGCGTGAGCGGTACGGACCGGCTCACGGCGCAGTCGTCGCGGTAAACTTGGAATGTCGCGCGAGGTGCCGCAGATGTGGATTCGTTGGATCAAGGCGTTGGTGGCGGTCGCGGTGTTGCTCGTCGCAGGGTTGGCGGGCTCCATCCAGTGGGTGGTGACAGTACATCCGCCGCGGCCCACGACCGCGCCCGCGGAGATCGTCCGGACCCACCTCACCTACCCGTACGGCGACACCCTCGCCGTGTTGCGGGTAGCTGGGGGACCCTACGCCCTCGGCTGGCAGCAGGGCCGGCTGGTGGGCGAGCGGGTGCGGGGCGGCTACCGGGCGATCCTCGACCACGTCGCGGAGGGCGTGGAGAGCGAGCTCGGCCTGCCGGGCTGGCTCGCCGGGCCGATCCTCGATGGAGTGTGGTGGCGCCTCTCGCCCGACGTGCCGCGGGCGTTCAAGGAGGAAATGGTCGGGCTGGCAGACGGCGCCGGGGTGAGCTACCGCACGGTGTGCCGCATCCACGCCATACCCACCCTCACGGAGTTCAACTGCGCGAGCTTCGCCGCCACATCGGTCGCGTCCCACGGCCCCCTCGTCCACCTGCGCAACCTGGACTGGGCCGTGGACAGCGGCATCCAGCGCTTCGCCCAGGTCACGGTGGTGGAGCCGGCCGCGGGCGAGCCGTTCGTCAACCTCGGCTGGTCCGGCTTCATCGGGGCGGTGTCGGGGATCAACCGCGCCGGGATCAGCATCGCCGAGATCACCGCGCGCAGTGCCGCCGCCGCGCTGGCCGGGGAGCCGATGGTGGTGCGCCTGCGCCGGGTGCTCCAGGAGGCGACCGATCTCGACCGGGCGGTCGCCATCCTCTCCCGGCCGCCGCGCACCCTCGGCTTCAACTTCGTCATCGCCGCCGCGAGGGAGGACCGCGCGGTTGCGGTGGAGAGCAACCGGGAGCGGGTCGCCGTCTTCCAGCCGGGCGACCCCCGGGAGAGTCTGGGGGCGATGGCCCCCTTCGCGCGCACCCTCACCGGGGTAGTGGTCCGCGCCAGCCTCGCCCTGGACGGGGCGATCCGCGCCGTCCAGACCAACCTCGGGAACGACCCGACGCGGCCCGGTCTGGAGCCGCCCCGCGGCTCGGGCTACACGGTCCGCTACGTGCGCCAGGCCGAGCTCCTCGCCGCCAGCGAGGCCGGGGTGACGGTGGAGCGGGCCAAGGAGATCGCCCTGGCGATCGCCCCCAAATCCAACCTCCAGAGCGTCATCTACACCTACCCCTTCTTCCACGTGGCCAATGCCGCGGTCGCCGCAGACCCGAGCGACGCCGCCCGCGACGCCGCCAAGGCAGCCCGCCAGCCCTACCGCGCCTTCGACCTCCGCGACTGGTTCGACCTGCCCCCACCCCTTCCCGGGGCCAACCTGGCGGCCGTTCCGCAGAGCGCACCCACGCCGCCCGCGACACAGACGCACGCCGCCTCAAGGCAGGGCTCGGGGTAAGGGCGCGACACGGCACCGGCCACGGCGGCCTTTCCTCGCATGGCCGATCATGGGAAAGTCACCCCAAGCGGGGCTCACCCCGGCCGCGCCAGGCCGACCATCGCCCCCAGGGAAGATTCAACGATGAACAACGAGCTGCTCGTCGATCCGGCTGCCTTGCGCGAGGAGGTCAAGAGTAAGTATCGCGAGGTGGCGCGCAATCCGAACGGAGAGCACCACTTCCACACCGGCAGGCCGCTGGCCCGGCGCCTCGGCTACGATTCCACACTGGTCGATGCGATGGGGGATGCAGCCGTCGAGTCGTTCGCGGGGGTGGCGAACCCGTTCGCCCTGCGCGCCCCGGAGCCCGGCGAGCGGGTCGTCGACGCGGGATCCGGTGCGGGCTTCGACTGCTTCGTGGCCGCCCACCACGTCGGTCCGCAGGGCAAGGTCGTCGGCGTCGACATGCTGCCGGAGATGCTGGACAAATCCCGCACGGCGGCCCGGCTCATGGGTCTCGCTCACGTCGAGTTTCGCGAGGGGCTGCTGGAGCAGATCCCGGTGGACGACGACTGGGCGGATGTGGTGATCAGCAACGGCGTCCTCAATCTCTGCGCCGACAAGCGGCAGACCTTCGACGAGCTGTGGCGGATCCTGCGCCCCGGCGGCACGCTCCAGTTCGGCGACATCGCCAACGGCAAGCCGGTTCCGGCGGGTGCGTTACGCGACATCGACCTGTGGACCGGCTGAATTGCCGGCGGCCTTCCGTGCGAAGGCTGGCGCGCGATGCTGGCGGAGATCGGCTTCGTGGACATCGAGATCGGCCCGCCGTACGACACCTTCGGCGGCGCCCGGGGCGAGAAGAAGGCCCGGCTGTTCGACGTCCACGGCCACACCTTCCTGGCCCAGAAACCGGAACGCCCCTGATCCACCGCCGCCCGGTTGCCTCTCCGAGAACCGCTTAACGCAGAGGCGCGGAGACGCAGAGACGCAGAGACGCAGAGGCGCAGAGAACTACCGACCCGCCCGGAGCCCTGTCCCTCTCCCCTCCGTGGGAGAGGGACAGGGTGAGGGGGACGGAGATACCGCCGTCGCGGCTCTTCTCGCCTGCGACGCCCCTACCCCTCGGCGCGTGGCATGGGCTCGAAGCCCTTGAGCCGCTCCACGTCCGCGAGCCAGCGCAGGATCGCGGGGTACGGCGTCAGGTCGAGGCCGCCCTCGTCGGCCACCCGCGTGTAGGTGTACATGGCGATGTCGGCGATCGTCACGTGGTCGGCCGCCAGCCAGGTGCGGCCCGCCAGCTCCCCCTCCATCCACTGGAACAGCCGCTCCGCCCAGTACCGGGCGTCCTCGTAGTCCCACTCCCGGCCGAACAGCCGGATCGCCCGCGCCGTCGACGGCCCCCGCCACAGCTCGCCCGACGCGCTCGACAGCCACCGCTGCACCCGCGCCGCCCCCGCCGGGTCCCCGGGCAGCCATTGCTCCCCGCCGTACTTCTTGGCCAGGTACACCAGCCCGGCCGTCGAGTCCGTCACCACCACCTCCCCGTCCACCAGCGTCGGCACCTGCCCCAGCGGATTGAGCTTCAGGTACTCCGGCGCCTTGTGCTCCCCCTTCGCCATGTCCACCGTCACCCGCTCGTACTCCAGCCCCAGCAACGACAGAAACAGCCGCAACCGGTGCGCGTGGCCGGAGAGCGGGTAATCGTAGAGCTTGAGCGCCATGCCGCGCACTCTAGCCAAACCCGGGCCCGGGTGCGATCTCCGCTAACTGCTTAACGCAGAGGCGCGGAGACGCAGAGGCACAGAGGGGGATGCAGCCTGCTCGGCGCCACATTGCCTCGCCGAATTCGCTAGTGGACCGACCTGTTCCAGGCAACCCACTCCCTTTTGACAGGGTGTCCCCCGCCAACTAGCGTTCAGCGCAGTTGAGTCAGTGGAGACACGGGACGGAGGCCGCGTGATTGCAGCAAATCCCAATGACGGTTTGCCTGAATTCGCGCCGCTTCTCACCGAATGGGGTGACGATCTTCGCGTACTGCGACAGAACACACTGCTGAACGAGAGCCATCTCATCAACTTCGCGAGGAAGCGGGGAATTCGAGTATCCGGAGTGGTCAAAGGAGACCCGGGCGAATTCTATCGACGAGGCTGGTTGCGGCGGGATGGTGAAGACGGGGAGGGGGCGCCTTTGTTCCATCCGTTCCGCACGTATCCGCTTCACCGTGTTCTCGAAGCCTGCGAACTCCGTATCACCCCATCATCAACGATCTGGCGAGATACCATGCCGGACTTCGTGGAAAACGTTCTTTCCTACTTGCCAAGTATCGAGAGCATTGGCGCGGACGCGATCGGATGGAACCGAATAGCCGACCTCGCCATTCTGTTAGAGCCGGTCTACTGGCCAAAAGTAAGTGGGCGGCAGTCGCGTCCTGGTCTCATCCGCGAATATGAATTTAGAGATTTACATAATCGTTATCAGAAGAAAGTGTCCGAACTCGTGTCTACCCTTGATCCAGAGCGTTGGCGCAGTGTCCACGAATCGCTACGCGTCGATGCCGCGCGACTGGATGACAACGGAGCACTTTACTTACTGCTGCGCCTCGCCCCGTGGAGTAAGCGCGACAGACTGAGGGGAACGATCTCGTGCGCTCTCTGGCTTCGGCATATCGCGGAGGTAGTGCGACGAGCCTTCGAGGAGGCTTTTGGTATCCAGTGGCTAGAGGAGGACCACGCATTTGGACTATGGGTTACTGGGGCTCGTACTCGTGCATACGGCTCCGACCGACCGCTCGATCGACCCCTCGAATCCAGACCGTATCTAGCCTCGGAGTTTGGGTTGTTCACTGGCAGCATCGTTCGCTGGTACGTCGAAGGGGAGACAGAGTATTACGCGATCTGCGAGGTCATTCCTGATGCCGCGAAGGTAGGCATTGAGCTTGTGAACCTAAAAGGCAACATCGAAGCGGACCGCAACAATGCCGCGATGAAGCTTTCCGATGCCCTGAAGCAGGACAAAACACTCAGGCGACTCAGTATGATTTCATTCGATCTGGATGTTCCCGCGAATGTCAGAGCGGTAAGACGGCAGGTTGAGCAGAATAACGTCGTCGGTCTTATCGTGGCTCAAGGACCCGACTTCGAGTTCGCTAACTTTACGATAGACGAGCTTGTCGAGATTGCCGCGCGTCTCGACGAGGCCGATGGTGCGTCCGGCGATGAAGTCCGAAAGGGAGATTGGTCAGCCGTCGTCTCCGGACGAACCTTTGAAGAGAGATATAAGGACCTCTCGGCGCGCCAACCACGCTCGCTCAAGGGAGAAGAATGGGGTGCTGCGATGGCGAGGTATGCTCTCGACCATCCGAATCGTTCCGATGACGGGACTGAACGCCCGTTCTTGAGTGCGATCCGCCAAGCACTACGTGGCAGGGCCGTCAGTTACGACTACCAGCAAGATAACTTCCACATCGACCCGCAGACTTTCGGCCTGATAGAACGCCCGAAGTGAAGTGGCCAGGCATGAAGAAGCAATCGGGACCTTCTCGGGGCACCGGTGTCTCGCATGCGGATTGCGGGTCTTCGTGTGCTTCGTGCCCTTCGTGGTGAATCAATGGCGCGGTGGTCTCTCCGCGTTCCCGCTCACCCTGTCCCTCTCCCACGGTGGGGAGAGGCGACTTGGTCCGGCCGAGCGCGGTTCCCTCTATGTCTCTGCGCCTCCGCGACTCTGCGTTGAGTAGTTAATCTCGCGAAGTCGCCAAGGCGCCAAGAACTCCAGGCGGGGACGTGGGGTCTGGCTTGCGCTAATGCGTTTTTCGCGCCGAGAGGTTTGCGGTCCTCGACCGAGGTCTGCGATATAGTGTCCCCATGACCATGCCTGCCATCGACATCGAAAAGCTCACGACCGAGCAGCGGCTGCATCTTCTCGAAGTGCTGTGGGAAAGCCTGCGCAAGGTCCCCGATGCTCTCCCGTTGACACAGGCCCACCGAGAGGAGCTGGATCGCCGCCTGGATGAGTTGGACCAGGGAGACGTGGAGACGATCCCCTGGGAAGAGGTGAAGCGTCAGCTTCACGGTCGTAAGCAGTGAAGCAGATGGGATTTCGGCCCGCCGCTGCGGCCGACATCGAGGCAGCCTACGGCTGGTATGAGGAGCAGCGGCCCGGCCTGGGAGAGGACTTTCTCGGGGCCGTGGAGAAGGCGATGCAATCCATCGCCGAATACCCAGATGCCTACCCCGTAGTCCATCGAGGTACACGGCGGATCCTGTTGGACCGCTTTCCCTACGGCCTCTACTACCGCATCGCCGGTGACCACCTCATTGTCGTCGCCTGCATGCATGCAGCGCGTCACCCCACGCGCTGGCAGTCACGGAGGTGACATGACCGACGGCCTCAGGGGTGAGGTGCGCCGGTTGGCGAATGGCCACGTATGCGCCCTCCTCACCCTGTCCCTCTCCCACGGCGGGGAGAGGGGACTTAGTCCGGCCTAGCGCGATTCGCTCTGCGTCTCTGCGCCTCCGCGACTCTGCGTTAAGTAGTTTTCTCGCGAAGCCGCCAAGGCGCCAAGAGATCCGCCCCCCCATCGGAGCCCCCCTTTGCGCCGTGGCGTCTTGGCGTCTTTGCGTTAATCTGCGGAAGAATCGACCACCCCGCGGCGCCGTCCGCGACCAGCGGTTTAGCTTAGGCGTTCGTAGCCATGAGAGAGGAGAGGATCCATGGGTGACCGTGAACTGGTGTTACTCGTTCGGTTCAAGTCGGCGCTGTCGCTGGAGGACGCGCAGGCCGTCATGGAGGAGCGGGCCCCCGAGTTCCGGGCGCTCCCTGGCTTGACGCAGAAGTACTATCTGGAGGACGTCAACACCGGTGAGCTGGCGGGTCTCTACCTATGGGACTCTGCGGATGCCCTGGACTCCTACCGGAGCTCCGAGCTACGAGCCACCATTGCCGAGGCCTACCAGGCCAAGGAGGAACCGCGGGTCGAGATCTACCGGGTCTTCAAGAGACTCCGGGAAGAGGAGCCGTGACCGTTGGGCAGCGAGTCTTCCCGAGCCGGGGCAGGTTGAATGACACAACACGATCGCCGCTTTCACGGCGAGGCTGACCGCCTCCGGTCGCCTGAGAGGATCGGGCTGCTCGAGGTCGAGCGCGTCGTCGCCCTGACCACGGAGGGGCTGACTCCTTCCCGGCTCGTCGACATCGGCGCAGGGACGGGCGTGTTCGCCGAGGCGTTCGCGGAGAGCGGCCTGGCCGTGGTCGGCATCGACGTGAATCCCGACCTCCTGCGGCTGGCCCGAGAGCACGCCCCGGGCGTGCACTTCGCAGAGGCGCCGGCCGAGGCGATCCCGTACGGGGACCGCAGCTTCGATATCGCCTTTCTCGGCCATGTGCTGCACGAGGCGGACGATCCGGTGCAGGCCCTCAAGGAGGCGCGCCGTGTCTCGACCATGCGCGTGGTGGTCCTGGAGTGGCCGTACCTGGAAGAGGAGCAGGGGCCGCCCTTGGACCACCGCCTGCCGCCGGAGAAGATCGAGGAGATGGCCAAGCAGGCCGGACTGGGCCATGTCGAACGACTGCGGCTCACGCACATGGACCTGTATCGCATGGCCCTGGAGCCCGGCGGCGCGTAGGCCGCATTTCTCACCAGCCGCTCGCCGGCGGCGCCCACCGCGGCAACGCTCTGGCGGCGACGTTCACCACGACCAAGGTTCATGCGATGCCTGAATTGATCTCGGCCCCGTCGATCATCGAAGCCGCGGGGACCCGACCAAAGCGAATCGAAGAATACGCCGGTCGCGCGAGGACCCATGACTCGTCGATCAGCGTCGCGCGGATGGTCTCGCCATCCGGGTGGCAGGAGCCGGGGCAGCGTCCGGAATTCGAGGAGATCACCGTGGTGCTCAAAGGCGCACTGCGGGTCGAGTTCGAGGGGGGCGAGCTGGAGGTGAGGGCCGGGCAGGCGGTCATCACCCGGCCGGGGGAGTGGGTGCGTTACAGCACGCCGCATCCCGACGGCGCCGAATACGTCGCAGTCTGCCTCCCTGCCTTCTCTCCGGAGACGGTGCACCGGGACATGTGAATCGGGGCCGTCCCTGTGGTTTGATCCGGAAAGGCACAACATCCCCTACGTCTCTGCGCCTCCGCGCCTCTGCGTTGAGCTGTTCCTTCCGCGGAGGCGCCAAGAGGAAGCCCACCCAACGACGAATCGAAAGGCGAATCAATCATGGCCGCAGGTACCATCCGACTTCATCGCGTGCTCCGTGCGAGCCCCGAGCGAATCTATCGGGCGTTCCTGGATGCGGACGCCTTGGCCAAGTGGCTGCCGCCGTATGGGTTTACCTGCCAGGTTCACCACATGGAGGCCAAGGTGGGCGGCACCTACAAGATGTCGTTCACGAACTTCTCGACCGGACACGGTCACTCCTTCGGTGGCGAGTACCGTGAGCTCGTGCCCTTCGAGAAAATTCGCTATACGGACCGGTTCGACGACCCGAGCTTGCCCGGCGAGATGCAGACGACGGTGACCTTGAAGCCCGTGTCGTGCGGGACGGAGCTCGAAGTCGTGCAAGAAGGGCTGCCCGAGGCGATTCCGGTGGAGATGTGCTATCTCGGCTGGCAAGAGTCGCTGGCACAGCTTGCGAACCTCGTCGAGCCCGATATTCCGGAGTAACCAGGGGCCGCCTGACTCAAGCGTTCGGTGGCCCCCGGACCCAACCGGGCGATGGAGAGGACTTTCCTTTGCTGCACATCTTCGTCGATGCGGATGCGTGCCCGGTCAAGGAGGAGGTGTACCGCGTCGCGCGGCGCTGTGGCCTGGAGGTCACCGTGGTGGCGAACTCCTGGATGCGAGTGCCGGATGAACCGGGGATCGCCCTCGAGGTTGTGGCGGGCGGCTTCGACGCGGCCGATGATTGGATCGTCGAACACGTGCGGTCGGACGACATCGTCGTCACGGCCGATATCCTGCTGGCGAGCCGCTGCCTGAAGGCCGGGGCACGGGTAATGGGTCCCACGGGAAGGCCGTTCACGGAAGACAACATCGGTGACGCCGTCGCGACGCGGGAGCTGTTGTCCGAGCTCCGTGACGCAGGACAGATCACGGGCGGGCCGCCACCGCTAGAAAAGCGTGACCGGTCCCGTTTTCTGCAACAGCTCGATCACGTGGTTCAAGCGATCCGCCGTGACCATCCGTCCAGCTCCACCTGACAAGACAAAGTCATCCATCATAAGAATCCGTGCGGCGGATCAGCCTCGTCAGGTGTCAGGTCCCGGGACGGCTCGCTCCCCTCTGCGGCTCTGTGTGGAGTGGTTCCTCTCGCAAAGACGCAAAGGCGCGAAGATGCCTGATCGACGGCGTACGCGGTTGACCCCTGGTTCCTCCTTTGCGTGCTTGGCGGCTTCGCGAGAGGACCCAATCAGCCCACGGCGGTGGTGGACAGCGACGGCGGGAGTGCCGCGCATGCGCGCGGAACCGTCCCCCCTCACCCTGTCCCTCTCCCCCGGCGGGGAGAGAGGACTCGCCCCGGGGCAGCTCGGTTCCCCCTGCGTCTCTACGTCTCCGCGTCTCTGTGTCGAGTCGTTCCTCTCGGCAGAGGCACGATGGTGGGCAGACCCCGCCTTACTGGCCTGGCGTCTTTGCGCCTTTGCGTTGAAGATTGGATCTGACCCTCGGCCTCGACACCGCAGGAGTGGGCGAGGGGGATGAGATATGCAGCGCTACAAGATCCTCCACCGCACCTACTACGACTTTTCCGGCCCCGTGCGGCTCGAACCGCACGCCCTGCGGCTACGTCCGAGGGAGGGTCATGAGCTGCGCATCGAGTCCTCCACCCTGGAGATCACGCCGCCGGCCACCCTGCGCTGGCACCGTGACGTGGAAGACAATTCAGTCGCGATCGCGACCTTCGCCACGCCCGCCAGTCAGCTCGTGATCGAGAGTGAAGTCATCCTCCAGCAATTCAACGAAGCGCCCCTCGATTTTCTGGTGGCCGATTACGCGACGGACTACCCGTTTGCCTATACCCCCGAGGACCGGGTGGTGCTGGCGCCCTACATGACGTTCGCCGAGGCACCGGTCAGCGATCGGCTGACGGAATGGGTGGCGAACCTATGGCAGCCAGGAGAACGGCTGCAGACCTACGCCTTGTTGCAACGCCTGTGCGTCCACATCCATCAAACCCTGGCGTATCAACTGCGCGAGGAACCCGGTGTTCAGACCGCCGCAGACACATTGTCCCGCGGGACCGGCTCCTGCCGGGACTTCGCGAATCTATTCATGGAAGCCGCGCGACACCTGGGCCTCGCCGCGCGGTTTGTAAGCGGTTACCTCCATGCGGCGCCCTCCACGGTCGATTTCGGCTCCACCCACGCGTGGGCGGAAGTCTACCTCCCCGGTGCGGGCTGGAAGGGATTCGATCCCACCATCGGCGAAATCGTCGGCACCAGCCACTTTGCCGTGGCGGTGGCCATGCTGCCCGAATCCGTACCCCCCATAGCCGGCTCGTTTGTCGGGCCTCCGGGCGCGAGCCTCAACGTGGGGGTCTGGGTGACCGAGCTGCCATAAAGCGCGATCGGGTGGCGACCGGGGATCCGCGTTCGTGAAATACGCCCGGCCGGACGCAGGGCTGACAGAGATCCGTCGGCAAGGCGGATCTTGTCGCAATGACGCCCGCGCTCGCCGTGTCTCTGCGCTTCCGCCGCCAGGGATTCCTCTCGCGAAGACGCAAAGGCGCCAAGGGAACCGATCGACGGTGTACGTGGTTGACCCCTGGTTTCTCCTTCGCGTGCTTGGCGGCTTGGCGAGAGAACCCAAACAGCCCACGGTGGTGGTGGACAGTAATGGCTGGAGTGCCGCATGGACACGACGACATCCCCCCTCACCCTGTCCCTCTCCCACGGGGGAGAGGGGACTCAGTCCGGGCGGCTCGGTTCCCCCTGCGTCTCTGCGCCTCCGCGACTCTGCGTTAGGTAGTTCCTCTCGCGAAGGCGCCAAGGGAACTGATCGACGGCGGACGCGGTTGAGGCCTGGTTTCTCCTTCGCGTGCTTGGCGGCTTGGCGAGAGGACCCAAACAGCCCACGGTGGTGGTGGACAGTAATGGCTGGAGTGCCGCATGGACACGACGACATCCCCCCCTCACCCTGTCCCTCTCCCACGGGGGGGAGAGGGGACTCAGTCCGGGCGGCTCGATTCCCCCCTGCGTCTCTGCGCCTCCGCGGCTCTGCGTTGAGTGGTTCCTCTCGCGAAGGCGCCAAGGCGCCAAGAGGACTGACCGATCTCGTCGAAGCCGCTCTTTGCGCTCTGGCGTCTTTGCGCCTTTGCGTTAAGCAGTGGCCGCCGTAGAGTTTGGTGGCGGCTTGCCCTGATCGTGGCGTGTGCCGCGGCCCGCGACCGCTGCTCTCCATCACTCCCTCCGCCCATGCCCCCCGGACCCATCGGCATCTTTGACTCCGGCGTCGGCGGCCTGACCGTGTTTCGCGAGATCGCGGCGCGGCTGCCCGACGAGCCACTGGTCTATCTCGGGGACACGGCGCGGGTGCCGTACGGGACCCGCTCGGCCGAGACCGTGCGGCGCTATGCGGTGGAGGGGGCGCGTTTCCTCCTGGAGCGCGAGGTGCGCCTGCTGGTGGTGGCGTGCAACACGGTGTCGGCGGTGGCCCTGGACGCCCTGCGCCAGGCGGTCGATGTCCCGGTGATCGGGGTGGTGGAGCCGGGCGCCGCGGCCGCGGCGAATGCTAGCCGCAGCGGGCGCATCGGCATCATCGGCACCGAGGCGACCATCGCCTCCCAGGCCTACGTCCAGGCGATCCGGGCGCGGCTGCCGGCGGCCCGTACCCTGTCGCGGCCCTGCCCGCTGCTGGTCCCCCTGGCGGAGGCGGGGTGGACCGACAACGACGTGGCGCGGGCGGCCCTGGACCACTACCTACAGGACTTCCGCGCCGAGCGCATCGACACCCTGGTGCTGGGCTGCACCCACTATCCCCTGTTCAAGCCCCTCCTGGCCGAGCTCCTCGGACCGGAGGTCACACTCATCGACTCGGCCGAGGAGACCGCCACCGCGGTCGTCGCCGCCGTAGGCGAGCCGCGACCGGCGGGTGGCGGCCACACCTTCTACCTCACCGACCTGCCCCACACCTTCGCCTCGCTGGCGGAGCGCTTCCTGGGGACGCCGGTGCGCAATGTCTTTCAGGTACATTATTGAAGCGGCCCGTCCCCGTTGCTCAGCACACCCAGAGGATCGACGCGTGAACCCCATCCGTTCCGACCACGAAGGGCGCTTCGGGGAACACGTGACACCGGAACACGAGTGGCCCACATTGGAAAACCACGAGGCAGGCGCGGATTCATTCTTTCGGAGGTGATCGTGGCCAGGATCGAGCGTGGGATGGCTTGGTTGATCGGTGGGTTCGTGATGTGCGCCGTCGCCTGCGCGAGCGCGCCGATGGAAGACATTCAGGAGCAGCCATTGGGCATGGAGCAGATCGAAGTCGGCGGGCAGTCGGCCGTGGAGGGCGACGGAATGCGCTTCCGGATCATCGCCGATCCTGCGGAATTCGCCCGTGTCTACGCGGAGATCCACGGTGGCGAGACGCCGCAACCTTCCCCGCCGGCGATCGACTTCGCGCGCTCGGTGGTCCTCGCCGCCTTCCTCGGCCAGCGTCCGACCGCCGGCTATGGCATCAAGCTCGGCCCGGTCGACCACGTCGTGGACGACCGCGGCCCGTGGCTGCAGGTCACGGTCACCACCCGCCGCCCGCCAGCCGGCGCGATCACCGCCCAGGTGATCACCTCGCCCTACTGCCTGGTGCGCGTCGCACGCGGCGAATACCGCCGGGTGCGCTTCGTCGCGGCAAACGACGAGGACAAGGTGCTGGGGGAGCTGCGGCTGGATTGACCGCTGTGCTGCACCCGACCGCGGTTCGTTGCGCTTGCCGCGAGCGCTTGGCGAGGGTGTAGGAGCGACCTTGGTCGCGAACCTTCATGTCACCGGGGGTTCCCGTCGTCCGCCGTCGGTTCGCGGGCAAGCCCGCTCCTACAGGGGGCGTGCGCGCCGTGGCGAGGCGGTGATCACCGGTCGTAGTCGGTCGTTCTTGGCGCTGCCGCGCACGCGGTCGGCCGGGTAGTTGCGGGCGTTGACCGCGATCTTGTCCGTGGCCGCGGCCAGGAGGTCGACGTCGAGCCTGTCCGCCAGGCGGACGAGGTAGATCAGGACGTCGGCCAGCTCCTCCCGGGCCCGGGCGAGGGCCTGCGGATCGAGGGCGCAGGACTCGGCTTCCGTGCGCCACTGGAAGATCTCCAGCAGCTCCCCGGCCTCGCCCGCCAGGGCCATGGCCAGGTTCTTGGGGGAGTAAAACCGGTCCCAGTCGCGCTCGGCGGCGAAGGCCCGGAGCTGATCGCGGAGGGCGTCGAGCTGCGACTGCTTCGCTCGATCACGAGGCTCGCGCTGCATCATCACTCGGGAGCGCTGACCATCTTGTCAGCCTGGATCGTCAGGCGGCGAGGTTCTGGATGTCCGTCGGAAGCTTGCTGAGGGTCAGCTCCTTGAGCTCGACCTTCGTGCTGGCATTGTCGATGTCGATCCCCACGAGATTGCCATCCGCATCGTAATCCAGGGCAACGCCTTCGGAGATCTCCCGGGTGGAGGCACTGGGCTGGCTCGACAGATCGATGTAGAGGGAATCGGTGTCAGGGTAGTAGTTCAGCTTCACGGCTTGAACCTCCGGTCGGGGAATGCGTTGTGAATCGTTACCTTGTCGTCAAGGGTCACGACTCTCAGGAACCGCCCTTCAAGCTCGGGGATTTCACCCCAGAATCGAAACCGGTTTTTCTCTTGCGGCTCGCTCCGTATGGGATTCTCCAGGACGCGAATGCACCACTCTTTCTTCAGGTAAGAACGTTTTCTCAGAACCTCTTTCTCGAAATATTCTGTGAATCCGTACCGACCCATGGCCAGAAGTATAGGCTCGCTTCCGCAGCCCGGACAGCAACGGATTGGCCTTCCTCAATGGGCGCCCGTAGAGGATAGGACTACCCCCGGCCCGTATGGCCGAAGCCGCCGGCGCCGCGGGTGCTCTCCGGCAGCTTGGACACAACCGTGAGCTCGGCACGGGTCACGGGGGCGATGATGAGCTGGGCGATGCGGTCGCCCCGCTCGATGGTGCACGGTTCTTGGCCCAGATTGATGAGCAGGACCTGCACCTCGCCGCGGTAGTCGGCGTCGATGGTGCCCGGGGTATTGAGGCAGGTGAGGCCGTGGCGCAGGGCGAGCCCGGAGCGCGGGCGGACCTGACCCTCGTAACCGGGGGGGATGGCCAGGGCGAGGCCGGTGGGGACGAGGGCGCGGCCCCCGGGGGAGAGGGTGACGGCGCGCTCGACCGCCGCGCGTAGGTCGAGGCCGGCGGCGTGCTCGGTCTGGTAGGCCGGCAGGGCGAGCCCCTCCCCGTGGGGGAGAATCTGAACCGGGAGGTCCACAGAGGCGACGCTGTCTTGTTTGTTGTCCACGAAGGCCCTTCGGGCTACACGAAGCCACACGAAGAAAAGAAGGGCTTTTCTTCGTGTGGCGCGCAGCGCCCTTCGTGTCCCTTCGTGGAGAAAAACCGGACTACTTCGCCCCGGCCTTCTCCTTCTCCGCCTCTTCCACTTCCTTCATGGACAGGGAGATCTTGCCGTTGTTGTCGACGCGGATGCACTTGACCCGGATCTTCTGACCCTCTTTGAGGTGCGAGCGGACGTTCTCGACCCGCTCGTTGGAGATCTGGGAGATGTGCACCAGGCCATCGGTACCGGGCATCACCTCGACGAAGGCGCCGAAGTCCATGATCTTGCGCACGGTACCCTCGTAGACCTTACCGACCTGCGCCTCCTCGACGATTCCCTCGATCATACGCCGGGCCGCCGCGGCCCCTTCCGCGTTGGTGCTCGCGACGCGCACGGTGCCGTCGTCCTCCACGTCCACCTTGCAGCCGGTGGTGTCCTGGATCGAGCGGATCATCTTGCCTCCGGGGCCGATGATCTCGCGGATCTTGTCCGGGTGGATCTTGATGGTGGTGATGCGCGGGGCGTAGGTGGAGAGATCCGACCGCGTGGTGCTGATCGCCTCGGCCATCTTGCCGAGGATGTGGAGCCGCCCGGCCTTGGCCTGGTCGAGGGCCTGCTCCAGCACCTCGCGAGTGACGCCGCTGATCTTGATGTCCATCTGCAGGGCGGTGATCCCCTGCTTGGTACCGCACACCTTGAAGTCCATGTCACCGAGGTGGTCCTCCACCCCGAGGATGTCGGACAGGATGGCGACCTTGTCGCCCTCCTTGATCAGCCCCATGGCGATGCCGGAGACCGGCCGCTTGATCGGCACCCCGGCGTCCATCAGGGCGAGGGTCGTTCCGCATACCGTGGCCATGGACGACGAGCCGTTGGACTCGAGGATCTCGGAGACGATGCGGATGACGTAGGCGAACTCGTCCTTGCTCGGCAGCACCGGCGTGATGGCCCGCTCGGCCAGGGCGCCGTGGCCGATCTCCCGCCGGCCCGGCGAGCGCAGCATCTTCGCCTCCCCGACACAGAACGGCGGGAAGTTGTAGTGCAGCAGGAAGGGCTTGTCCTGATCGCCGTAGATGGTGTCGACGCGCTGGGCGTCGCGGCCGACGCCGAGGGTGCAGGTAACCAGCCCCTGGGTTTCGCCGCGGGTGAACAGGCCGGAGCCGTGGGCCCGGGGCAGGAGCCCCACCTCACAGGTGATCGGGCGGATCTCGTCGGTCTTGCGGCCGTCGGAGCGTACCCCTTCGTCGACCACCTGGTGGCGCATCACCTCGGTCTCGAGGTCGTGCAATAGACCGTTGATGGCACCCTTGTGGGTGCCTTCCGGGTCGAGCTCGGCGAGGGTATCGGCGGCGACCTGATCGATCGCGGCGTAGCGCTCGAACTTGCCCTTGACCACGTTGGCCGTGGCCAGGCGAGGCTTGGCAAAGGCGCGCACCTTGTCGGCGATCGCCTCGAACTCCGGGTTGGGCTCAGGGTCGGCCAGCTCACGGGTCGGTCTGGCGTGGCCTTCGGCCCACTGGAGCTGGAGGTCGCAGAGCCGCTTGATCTCCTCGTGGGCGAGCGCCAGGGCGTCGATCATCACCGCCTCGGAGACCTCGTTGGCGCCGGCCTCCACCATGTTGATCGCGTCGCGGGTGCCTGAGACCACCAGGTTGAGCTCGGAGTCCTCGAGCTGCACCATCGACGGATTGACCACGAACTTGCCGTTGATGCGGCCGATCCGCACCCCGGCGATCGGGCCGAGGAACGGGAGGTCGGAGAGGACCAGGGCCGCGGAGGCCCCCACCATGGCGATCGTATCCGGCGTGCAGTCCGGATCCAGCGAGTAGACCGTGGCGATGATCTGGGTCTCGGACTGGTAGCGCTTGTCGAACAGCGGCCGCAGGGTGCGGTCGATGAGGCGGCAGATCAGGGTCTCGTGGTCGCCAACCCGACCCTCGCGGCGCAGGTAGCCGCCGGGGATCTTGCCGGAGGCGAAGAACTTCTCCTGATAGTTGACGGTCAGGGGGAAGAAGTCGCGACCGGCGGCCCCCTTCTCCCCGACGGCGGTCACCAGGATGTGGGTGTCACCATACTTGATCAGGCAGGCGCCGTTCGCCTGCTTCGCCATCCAGCCGGTCTCCAGAACCAGGGGGCGGCCCCCCAGCTCGGATTCAATCGTGTGTCGTTGCAAAGCAAAATCCCTTCGTCGCGCTTCGTCGGCGCGTTGCCATGGCCGTCCAGTCGGGCCCCATGCCCGGGACGACCCGAGTGGGAGCGGCTAGCGGCGGATGCCGAGACGGCCGATCAGCTCACGATAGCGCTCGATGTTCTTCTTTTTCAGGTAATCGAGCAGCCGGCGGCGTCGGCCTACGAGCTTGAGCAGTCCACGGCGCGAGTGGTGATCCTTGCCGTGGACGGTGAAGTGCTCGTTCAGGTAGCGAAGGCGCTCGGTGATGAGCGCGATCTGCACCTCGGGGGACCCCGTGTCGCCCTCGTGGACGGCGTAGGAGTCGATGATGCCCTGCTTCTGATCGGTGGTGAATGCCATTGCCGTGCCTTCGTCAAACCCCGCGTGTCGTCTACACCCGAGGCGCGGTGTGCCCTCACACCGCCCAGTTTCTCGATCCCTTGATTTGGGTGGCGCGTTGTAGCACGCCGCCGGGTTGCCGAGCAAAAAAAATTTGTCCACAGCGGCCCCGATCATGGGGGCCTACGAAACGCAGACGCCGGTCACACCAGCACCGCGATCGGGCGGAAACCCCACACCGGGGAGCCCAGGGGGAGGCTGATCGCGAGGAGGGTGCCGCCGGGGGTGTAGAGGAGGACCGGCTCCGGGAGGTCGTCGCGGCTCGGGGGCTCGACGTCGGCGAGGGTGATCGTCTGGCCGTTGCGCAGCTTCTGGTGGCCGGCGCTGTTGACCACCACCGTCTGCTCCGGGCTAAACGCGTCGGAGACCGGGCGCAGGATGGCATCCCGCTCCTCGTTCCAGCGCCGTTCGAGGTCCGCCAGAGGGACCGCTTCCGCCAGGTCGAAGGGGCCGGCCTCGGCACGGACCAGGCGCGCGAGGACGCCACCGCAGCCGAGGATCTCCCCCACGTCGTGGCAGATCGTGCGCACGAAAGTGCCCGACGAGCAGGTCAGCTCGAAGTCGACCTCCCAGAACGGGTCGCCGGGCCGGAAGGCGGTCGCCTCCAGCCGCTCGACATGGACCTGCTTGGGCTCCCGCTCCACCTCCTTGCCCTTGCGTGCCAGCTTGTAGAGGGGAACGCCGTCGATCTTCTTGGCCGAGTACATCGGCGGCACCTGCTCGATGTCACCGCGAAAGCGGGCGAAAGTCGCCTCGATCGCCGCCTCCGTGAGCCCGGCCGTGGCGCCGGTGAAGATCACCGCGCCGTCCAGGTCCTGGGTGTCCCGGGCCTCCCCGAGGCGCAGGGTAGCGTGGTAGGTCTTACCCCAGCCGGTGGCGAAGCGGCTGATCTTGGTGGCGCGGCCGATGAGCAGGGGCAGGACCCCGCGGGCCGCGGGATCGAGGGTGCCCACGTGGCCCACCTGGCGGATGCCGGTGATGCGGCGCACCTGCTGGACCACGCCGTGGGAGGTTATCCCCGGCGGCTTGTCGACCACCAGGATGCCCATGACGCGGCTTCCGGCGCCGTTGCGCGCGTCTCGCCGGCTCGTCGCTCTCACCCCCATCATTGGCCCACCTCTCCGTGCCGCGGCAGCGCGTCACCCACCCGCTGTCTAGCGGGCGCCGCGGCGGCTGCGTGAATGCCGTCGCTACTCATCGCCATACGTTTCCTCCTCCTCGTCCGCCGGCGGGATATGCAGGGAGTCGAGGAGCTCTTCCATATGGGCCCCGGTCTCCAAGGAGGCGTCAAAACGGAAGTGGAGCTCCGGGATCCGCTTGGCGCGCATCATCTTGCCCAGGCTGGTGCGCAGAAAGGGGCCGGCGGAGGCAAGCCCCGCCAGGGCGGAGTCCTTGGCCGCCGCATCCCCCACCAGGCTGATGAAGATCTGGGCGTGGCGCAGATCGGGGGAGATCTCGGCGCCGGTGACCGTGACGCCGACGATGCGCGGATCCTTGCTACGCCGCTGGAGGAGCTCCGAGAGGAGCCTGACAAGCAAGGCGTTGAGCCGCTCCCGGCGGGAGAAGTCGGTGGAGTAGTGCATAGCGGGCGGGGTCGAGCCAGGTACCGTGTTCAGAGAGTCGCGCCCCTACAAGTAAGAGTAGTCATCCGGGATTCCCGGTGATGGCGGCCGTAGCCGCCTGTAGGAGCGAGCTTGCTCGCGAATCGGTGGGCCACACAGCACCGGTGTCGGTTCGCGGGCAAGCCCGCTCCTACGGATGCCCCTGGGGTCTCTCCCCCTAACCCCTAGCCCCTGCTCGCGCAGCGAGCCCTCACAGCTTCGCGGCGATCTCTTCCATGACGAAGACTTCCAGGATGTCGCCGGGCTTGATGTCGTGGTACCCGGCGAGGCCGACACCGCACTCGAAACCCGCGGCCACCTCCTTCACGTCGTCCTTGAAGCGGCGCAACGAGCCGATCTTGCCGGTGTGAACGACTATGTCGTCGCGCAGCAGCCGCGCCTCGGCATTGCGCTGCACGACCCCTTCCAGGACATAGCTGCCACCGATGTTGCCGAGCTTGCTGATGTTGTAGACCTCGCGGATCTCCACCCGGCCGATGACCTTCTCCTTATAGGTCGCCTCCAGGAGGCCTTCCATGGCCTCGTGGATCTCCTCCGCCAGCTTGTAGATGATGTTGTGCAGGCGGATGTCGACGTGCTCCGCCTCGGCCGCCTTGCGCGCCGCCGGGGTGGGCCGGACGTTGAAGCCGATGATGATCGCCTCGGAGGCGCGGGCCAGGTCGACGTCGGTCTCGTTGATCGCGCCGACCGCGCTGTGGATTACCTGCAACCGTACCGCCTCGGTGGAGATGCGCTGCAGCGTGTCGGAGACCGCCTCCACCGATCCCTGCACGTCGGCCTTGATGACCACGGGCAGGATCTTGGTCTCGCCGCCCTCCTGCATGGCCGCGGCGAGCATCGATTCGAGGGTCGTCTTGCGATCGCCGCGGGTGAGGTCGAGCTTGCGCCGCTTGTCGGCGCGGGCGTCCGCCACCTGGCGGGCCTCGCGCTCGCTATCCAGGACGATGAGATCGTCACCCGGCTCGGGCGCGCCGGCCAGCCCCTGGAGCTCCACCGGCACCGCGGGTCCGGCCTCGTTCACCTGTTTGCCGCGATCGGTGGTCAGGGCGCGCACCCGGCCGTACTGGGAGCCCACCACGCAAATGTCACCGCGCCGCAGGGTGCCGGACTGGACGAGGACCGTCGCCACCGTCCCGCGCCCCTTGTCGACCCGCGCCTCGATCACCACGCCGCGGGTCTGGGCCTTGGGCGAGGCCACGAGCTCCATCAGCTCCGCCTGCAGGAAGATCGTCTCCAGTAGCTGGTCGATCCCCTGACCCGTCTTGGCCGATACCGCCACCATGGGGACGTCGCCGCCGTAGTCCTCGGTGATCAGGCTGTGCTCGGTGAGCTGCTGCTTCACCCGATCCGGGTTGGCCTCGGGCAGGTCGATCTTGTTGATCGCCACGATCACCGGCACCCCGGCCGCCTTGGCGTGGTTGATCGCCTCCACGGTCTGGGGCATGACGCCGTCGTTGGCCGCCACCACCAGCACCACCAGGTCGGTCACCTTGGCGCCGCGCGCACGGATGGCGGTGAACGCCTCGTGGCCCGGCGTATCGAGGAAGGTGATGGCCCCCTGGTCCAGGTGCACCTGGTAGGCCCCGATGTGCTGGGTGATGCCACCGGCCTCGCCGGCGGTGACGTGGGACTTGCGCAGGTAATCGAGGACCGTGGTCTTGCCGTGGTCGACGTGGCCCATGACCGTGACCACCGGCGGCCGCATCTCGAGATCCTCCTCCGGGATCTCCTCCTCGGCGATCTTCTCGTTGAGCCCCTCTTCCGCCGCGGTGGTCGTGGCCGTACCGATGCTCAGGTTGCAACCGTACTCGGCCGCCAGGAGGGCCGCGGTGTCCTGGTCGATGGTCTGGTTGACCGATGCCATGACCCCCATGCCCATTAGCTTCAACACGACCTCGTTGGCCGGCACCTCCAGCGCCCGGGCCATGTCGCCGACCGTGGCCGCCTCGTCCCAGGCGACGACGAGTTGGTCCTCGCCACTGAGATCAATTACCTCGTTGGCCCCGTCCGCCTCGGACTGGGCCACCAGGTCGCGCCGCTTGCGCCGCGCCTTGTAGCGCGAGCGGCTGCCACGGCCGAGGACCTCGGCCATCGACGGCTTGGCCCCCTTCTTCCCCTTCGGCCCCTTCTTGTTGACCACCGTGGTGACCACCTTCTTGCCGCGGGCGGTGGTCGGGCGGCTAGTCGCCGGCAGGGGTCCCGATGTCTCGTCGGCGATGGAGACCACGTGGACGCCAGGACGGCGACCCTCGTGCTTGGAGACCTCGACCTTGGAGCGCCGCTCATGCTCGCCGTACTCCACGCCGCCGCCGGCGCGGGTGGTGATGGTGCGGTGGGCCGCGAGGTCGACGTGGCCGACCACCTCGCCGAGCTCGGAGCGCTTGGCCCCCGCCGGTCCGATGTCGGCGTCGATCTTGCGGCCCGTCAGGGCGGGAGCGATGGGGGGGCGCGGCGGGCGGGTGGCGACCGGCGCTTCCTCCGGCATCGCTGCAGGCGGCTCCGGGGCCTCGGCCGCCGGTTCGCTCGGGGCCTCGGCGACGGGCTGCTCGGCCGGGGTCTCGGCGGCCACGGTTGCAGCCTCTTGCTCGACGGGCGGCGCGGGAGGCTCGGGTGGCGCTGGCTCGGGTGGCGCCTCGGCCACCGCGGCCGGTGCCATCTCCTCGGGCATCGCTTCCGCCACGGGCTCCGTGGCCGCGCTCGTCCCGTCGCCCCCCTCCGCCTCGGCGGCGGCCGCCTTCTTGGTCGAGGCCTTCGCCTTGCGTACCTTGCGCACGCGGATCTTGCCAGGCTCCTTGGGGGCCACCTGGGCGAATTTCTGGCGCATCTCCTCCGCGCCCTCTTCCGGGACGGCGGTGAGCTCGGTCCGCACCTCGACCCCGAACTTCTTCAGCTCGGTCATGAGCTTCTTGGGGTCGACGCCGAGCTCCTTGGAGAGTCCGTGTACGCTAATCGCCATGGGCAAAATCCTCGTCCCTTCGTTCCTACCGTCGCGGGGTCATCCCTGCGGGAGCGGCGGTGCCGCCGCGTCGATGAGTTGCATGAGCCAGGCCACCCGATGCGCCGCCCTCGGCCTGTCCAGCCACACGACGCTGCACCCGGCCATGCCCAGGGCCTTGGCCAGGTGATCCTTGTTGAGTCCTCGGCAAATCTTCACGTTGTGCTCGTCCGCCCACGCCTGCCAGTAGCTGGCGGTGGTCGCTCCCGCGTCGAGTGCGAGCCACAGCATACCCGAGGGGGAGGGGTGGTTTACCAGTCGCGCCTTGAGGCGCTCGGCCCCGGCGATCGCCACCCCCCCCTTGGCATAGAGACCCAGCAAGTCCAGCAGGTCCCGTTGCGCCTGGGCGGCGAGGTGGCTCAACCACGAGGCGGGCTCGGGTGCCGCCACGTCGGTGCGAAAGGCGCGCCTCAGCAGGGACTGGCGGATGGCCGCCGTCAGACAAGCCCGGGTTGGGCAGCAATGGCCGCCGCGCCCCGGTAAGCGATGCCCGAGGTCCGCAACCACCTCGCCGGCAGGCGACAGGACCAGGCGCACCAGCGCGTCGCGCGCCGCTCGCTTGCGGCACGCCAGACACTGGCGCTCCGGCCCGTGGCGTTGGCTCGGGGGGGCGCTGACGGCAGTAGCCTCCATATGGTTGGCTTGGGGTACCCAGGATTACTTCCCTTCCGGCTCCGGCGTAGTGGGCTCGCTGCCCTCGGTGCTCCCCACCAGCGGAACGTCGCCTGACTCCTCCAGCGCGGCGAACGGATTGACCAACTCGGGCCGGGCGAGGATCTCCTCCGGCACCGGCTTGACCTCCTCGTAACGGGCGTCGAGGCGCTGCACGACCTTGGCGTAGACGGCGAGGGCCTCGGCCTGCTCGATCCCCGGCAGGGAGGCGAACGCCTTGGGATTGGCCTCCAGCATCTGGCGCAGGGTGCCCAGCTTGATGGCCGCAAGGTCGGCGGCGAGCTGCGGGTCGACCCCATCCAGGGTGGCGACCGAGAGGTCGCCGAGCTCCCGCAGGACCTGCTCGCGGGCCTCGTCTTGCGCCTCCAGGAGGGTGAACGCGTCCTCGGTCAGGATGTCGATGCTGTACCCGGTGAGCTTGGAGGCGAGGCGCACGTTCTGGCCACGGCGACCGATCGCCAGGGCCTGCTGCCCTTCTTCCACGATCGCCGTCGCTTGCTTGTTGGCCTCGTCCACCACGATGCGCGTGAGCTCCGCCGGGTTCATGGCACGTTGCAGCAGGGTGGCGCTCTCGTCCGAGAACTCGACGATGTCGATGCGCTCGCCACGCAGCTCCTGGACCACGGCGCGGACGCGCGATCCCTTCATGCCGACGCAGGCCCCCACGGGGTCGATGTTCGGGTCCCGCGACACCACCAGGATCTTGGCCCGCTCGCCGGGATCGCGCACCGCGCGCACGATCTCGATGATCCCGTCGTACACCTCCGGCACCTCGTACTCGAACAGCCCCTTGAGGAACTCCGGGTGGATGCGCGACAGGATGACCTGCGGTCCCTTCAGGTCGTCGGTGACCTCCATGATCATCGCGCGCACCCGCTCCCCGCGGCGAAACCGCTCGTTGGGGATCTGCTCCTTGCGCGGCAGCAGGGCCTCGGTGCGGCCCAGCTCGACGATCATGTCGCCACCCTTCTCGTAGCGGATGACATTGCCGTTCACCACATCGCCGACCCGTTGCTGGTATTCGGCGAAGATCACGTCGCGCTCGGCCTCGCGCAGCTTCTGGACCAGCACCTGCTTGGCGGTCTGGGCGGCGATGCGGCCCAGGTCGTCGACGTCGATCGCCACGGCGATCTCGTCGCCCACCTCCAGGTCGGGATCGAGCGCCTGAGCGTCGTCCAGCAAGATCTGGCTGTCCGCCAGCTCCTCGTCGATCTCCGCCACTACCGTGCGGTACATGTACGCCTCGATCTCGCCGGCGTCGTTGATCTCCACCTCCACGTTGTCGTTCTCGCCGTACTTGCGCTTGGCCGCGTGGGAGATCGCCTCCGTGACCGCCTCCATGAGGATGGTCTTGTCGATGTTCTTCTCTTTGCTGATCTGATTGATCATCTGGACGATGTTCTGCAGCATGGCATCCGCTCCGTTGCTATCCGGCCATATTCCGGTTGCTATCCGGCGACATTCCGCATGAGGTGATCGTAGTCGGGGACCACCCGCGCCTTGGTGATCTGGTCCCGGGTGAGCTCGATGACACCGCCCTCGGTCTCGATCTCGAGGCGCTCCCCATCCTCGGTGGTCAAGACCCCCATGAGGTGCTTGCGCCCGCCGACCGCCTGGTAGAGGTTGACCTCGATGCGCTGGCCGCTGCACTCCTGGAAGTGCCAGGCGCGGCTCAGGCGCCGGTCGAGCCCCGGCGAGGAGACCTCCAGCTCGTAGGCCGTGTGGATCGGGTCCTCGACGTCGAGGAGCACCGACACCTCCCGGCTCACCTGCTGGCACTGGTCGATGGTGACCGGCTCGCCCCCGGCCCCGTCGACGCTCAGGCGCAACAGCGCCCGCTTGCCGGTGGGGCGGAACTCGACGTCCCAGAGCCGGAGTCCGAGCTCAGAGAGCACTGGAACAGCAAGGGTTTCGAGTTGGGTGATGATCTGGCTAGCCATGGTCGATATCCCCCAAAACACAAAAAGTGGACCCGAAGGTCCACTTTCCTCATGCAGCGGCACGAAAAAAGGGGGGTCGGATATTAGACACCTCGCGGGGGTGGATCCGCAAGGTAGATCGAGTTGGGGGTGGGGGATGAGGGGTGGGGGGAAGGATGGCCGCGTCGCGGCCATGAATTGTCTCAGGGGACCGCTACGCGAATAGACTCAGCCGGCCCGCAGGGCCGACCACCCCCTCATCCCCCACCCCCCAATCCCCATCCCCCTCTCACCCCGCCACCAGCGTCGCGTGCAGCGGCTGCGTCGCGAAGGTCTCCTCCGCCAGGCGCCGGACGTCGTCGATGGTCACCTCCTGGATCTCGCGGTTCTTTTTCTCGTAAGGGTTTTCCGTCTCGCCCTTGAGGACCGGCACGGCGATGATGCGGTTGTAGCCGTTGGAGGTCTCCGCGGTCATGCGCAGGCCCGAGAGGAGCGCCGCCTTGACCATGGTCAGCCGCTCCTCGTCGATGCGCTCCTCGCACAGCCGGCGGATGATGGTCTCGGTCTCGTCGTGGATGGTGGCGAGGTTCTCCGGGGCGCAGCCGGTCGCCACCTCCAGGACGGAGAAGCCATCGAACCGGGAGGTGCCGGAGTAGATGCCGTAGCACAGCCCCAGCTCCTCGCGGATTCGCTCGAAGAGCAGGGCCGAGCTGTCCCCGCCCAGGACGAAGCTCATCAGGTCCTGGCGCGTGGCGTCCGGGTGGGGGTAGGGCAGGGCCGGGTAGAGCAGGGAGTAGCGCGCCTCCTGGATGTCCGTCTTGGTGAGGTGGAGGTCGCCCCCCTGGTACGGAGTCGGGTCGATCGCCATGGTGCCGGCCGCCGGCCGGCTGGCGAAGTGCCTCTCGATCGCCCCCGCCACCGCCCCCTCGTCGACGTTGCCCACCACCGAGATCAGGACGTTGTCGCCGCCGTAGTAGCGCTCCTTGAAGGTCATCAGGGTGTCGCGGCTCAGGGTGCTGCGCACGGTCTCCTCGGTGCCGATCACCGGATGGGCGATGCCATTGGCGCAGAAGTGGCCGTACGCCCGGTCGGCCAGATAGGAGCTCGGGTCGTCGTCGTAGCGGCGCATCTCCGAGACGATCACCTCGCGCTCCTTCTCCAGCTCGTCGGCCGGGAAGGTGGCGTTCTGGTAGACGTCGCAGACGATCTCGAACGCCTCGTCGAGCCGCTCCCGGAGGGCGGTGATGTGGTAGACGGTCTGGTCGAACCAGGTCCACGCGTTGAGCTTGCCGCCGATCAGGTTCGCGTCACGATTGATCTTCTTGGCGTCGCGCTTGGGCGTCCCCTTGAAGAACATGTGCTCCAGGAAGTGCGCCGCACCGTAGGTGTCCGGTCCCTCCACCGACGATCCGATGTTGGTCAGGATCTGGATATTGACCACGTCGCTGTGGTTGCGGTGAAACAGCAGACGGGTGTTGTTCACTTCCAGTAGCTTCATCGATGCTCCCAAGCGCCGCGCAGCGCCCTACATTTTTTCCTCTAAGGAATGCAGGAAGAGAAGGAAGGCAGGAAGGGTGGTCATCCGAGCCGGTCGGCACATCTCAGCTTTCCTGCGTTCCTGTGGTTTTCCTGCCTTCCTTAGATGGAGTGAACGTTGAGATGGGTGGGGCGACTGTGGCCCTCAATAGCGGCTTGATGATAGGGGTAGGGCACCGGTGTGAAAAAGCAGACGGTCCAGCGACTTTTCGAGCACCTGCGCGACGAGCGGCCCGAGCCCCGCGGTGAGCTGGGTTGGGGGAGCCCCTTCGAGCTGCTGGTCGCGGTGGTCCTCTCGGCCCAGGCCACCGACATCTCGGTGAACCAGGCGACCCGCCGCCTCTTCCCGGTGGCCAACACCCCCGAGGCGCTCCTGGCCCTCGGGGTGGAGGGGCTGATCCCCTACATCCGCCACATCGGGCTCTTTAATAGTAAGGCGCGCCACCTGATCGCCACCGCGCGCCTGCTCCTCGACGAGCACGGCGGCGAGGTGCCGGCTGACCGCGAGCAACTCATGCGCCTACCCGGCGTCGGCCGCAAGACGGCCAACGTCATCCTCAACAACGCGTGGGCCCACGAGACCATCGCCGTCGACACCCACGTCTTCCGGGTCGCCAACCGCACCGGACTCGCCCCCGGCAAGACGGTGCGCGCGGTGGAGGAGCGGCTGCTCAAGGCGGTGCCGGCGGAGTTCCGCCGCGACGCCCACCACTGGCTCATCCTCCACGGCCGTTACACCTGCACCGCACGCCGGCCAAAGTGCCCGCAATGCGTGATCGCCGGCGAGTGTCGCTACCGGGAGAAGACCCTACCGCCGACGTAGCCCGCATGGCTCACAAACTACCTGTCCACTTAGCGCCGCTCTTTTCGCCTGGCTGCGCTGGAAGCCCTACAGGATGTGTCACCGAGGCCATCGCAACCCCGTGGAGGACGGTGGCTCCTGGCAGGTTGGTTCACCACGGGGGACACGGGGGGGCGTGGGGGGCAAATCACGCGCGGCAGTCGCCCGGTCCATGGTGGGCGCGGGTGGGGCCACGAAACCACCTTTCGCGGGGGTGGGTGGAGACCCCACCGTCCCTCCTGCCCCGAACCGTCCCCGTGTCCCCCGTGGTGAAATCCTCTGCCAGAAGAGGACTCCCTACGGACTGGCCACCCACGCGACGGCTGCAGGGACCAGGGATCACGGGATGGACCGATTGGCCTTTCCCTACCGCGCGCGGAGCTCTTCCACCCCCGCCCAGATCGTCGGCAGGTGATCGAGGAGGCGGTGGTCCCCGCCGTCGATCACCGTGAGGCGGCAGTCCGGGCACGGCGCCTCGCGCAGGAACCGCTGTGATGCGCCCACCGGCACCGCCTCATCCTCCGTGCCGTGGAAGATGCGCACCGGGCAGGGCGCTCCGTGGTCCCAGACCGCCTGCTGACGGGCGACGCCGTCGGCGATGAGGTCGTAGCGCAGGCGGTACGGCTCGCCGGTGTACTCGTCGGTCGCCTCGACCACCCCGCGCTCGCGCCAGGCCGCCAGCCCATCGCTACCGATGTAGTCGCGCCGCCGGTCGAAGAAGTCGAAGGCCGGGGCGATGAGCACGCACCCGCGGACCTGCTCGGACCGGGTCTGGGCGGTGAGGACCGAGACCAGTCCCCCGAGGGAGGAGCCGATCAGGTACACCGGGGCACCGTCGAGCTGGTCCAGGACCAGGCCCAGATCCTCCACCTCCCGGCCGATGGTGGTCTCCTCGAAGAGGCCGCCCGACTCGCCCATCCCCCGGAAGTCGAAGCGCGCGTAGGTGATGCCCGCCGCCAGCGCCTGCGCCTCGAACCACGTCGCCTTGGTCCCGGCGCACACCGAGCGGAAGCCAGGGACGAAGACCAGGGCCCGGCCGTCGCGGCCCGGTGACAGGTGGGCGACGATGGCCTCCCCGGACGGGGCGGTGAGGGACAGGCGTGAGGACATGGGGAGCTATCAGCTATCAGCTATCAGCTATCAGCTATCAGCTATCAGCTATCAGCTATCAGCTATCAGCCTACAGAAGGATGGGCAGCGAAGCGGTCCGCGCAAGCGGAGAGCTGACCGCTGGAAGCTGAGAGCTATCTTTCCCGCAGCCGCGGATTTAGAGACTCGCGCAGCCCCTCGCCGGCGAGGTTGAAGGCGAGGACCACCACCAGGATGGTGCAACCGGGGATGAAGGTGAGCCACGGGGCGTCGAAGATGAACGAGCGGCCGTCCGCGAGGATGTTCCCCCAGGTGGCGTACGGCGGTGGCACGCCGAAGCCGAGAAACGAGAGGGTCGACTCGGCGAGGATCGCCTCGGCCACGCCGATGGTGGCGGAGACGAACACCGGGGCCATGGCGTTGGGCACCATGTGCCGGAAGATCAGCCGCGCCTCCGGCAGCCCCAGAGAGCGGCCCGCGTGGACGAACTCCTGCTCCCGCAGGGAGAGGAACTCGGCGCGCACGAAGCGGGTCGTACCCATCCACGAGGTGAGGCCGATGATCGCCATGATGGTGTAGATCGACGGCGGCAGGAGGGCGACCGCCGTGAGCAGCAGGAAGAAGGTGGGGAAGCACAGCATCACCTCCACCAGCCGCATCACCAGGGAGTCGACGGTCACCCCCAGGAGCCGCAGCCGGCCGTAGTAGCCGGCCAGGGCCCCCAGGGTGACGCCCACGGCGATCGAGATGCCGACGGCGATGAACCCGACGGAGAGCGACACGGAGGCGCCCTGCAACATGCGGGCGAAGAGGTCGCGGCCCAGCTCGTCCGTGCCCAGGAGGTAGTAGCCGAGGGGCGGGCGGTCCGTCACGGCCACCACCGGGCTGACCGCGCTCATGGGCGCGCGCAGCTTGTCCGGCAGGCGCACCGTGGAGGGGTCGAGCACCGGCCACCACTCGGTGAGGGCCTTGCCCGCCAGGGCCGCCGCCACCAGCACCACGAGCACCACGAGCCCGGCCATGGCCAGGCGATCGCGGCGAAAGGTGCGCCAGGCGGCGCGATAGGGGCCGGTGGGGGGCATGCTACGGGTTGGGGATTGGGGGATGGGGGTTGGGGGGATGGATGGCCGCTCCGCGGCCACATGATTGATTTAGGTAGCTGGCGTCCATCGGCATTTCATCCAGCGCGAAGCGCTATCCTTCCCCTCATCCCCCACCTCTACGATATCCGTATCCGCGGATCCGCCACGCCGTAGAGCAGATCACTCACCAGCGTGCCGGCGAGGGTCAGGCAGGCGGCGATGAAGTTCAGGGTGAGGATCACCGGGAAATCGCGGGCCAGGATCGCCTCGTAGCCCATCCGCCCCATGCCGGGCCAGGCGAAGATGGTCTCGAAGATCACCGAGCCGCCGATCAGGGCCGGGAGCATCATCCCGAACATGGTGATGAACGGCAGCAGGGCGTTGCGCAGGGCGTGGCCGTAGGTGACCGCCTCCTCCGCCACCCCCTTGGCCCGGGCGGTGCGCACGTAATCCTGGCCCAGGACCTCCACCATCTGGCTGCGCACGTAGCGCGACAGGACCGCGATCCCGGCGAAGGCCCCCATCGCCGACGGCACCACCAGGTGCCAGATCCGGTCGTTGACCCGGTACCACGTCGGCGCCCCCTCGAACCCGAAGGTGCGCATCCCCACCACCGACACCTCGAGGTGGCTCACGGTCCACATGATGGCGATGTAGGAGAGGAAGAAGCCGGGGATCGAGATCATGGCGAAGGCGAGGAAGGTGGTCACCCGGTCGAAGGTCCCGCCGCGCGCCACGGCCGCGCGGATCCCGGTGGGAAAGGCGAGCAGCCAGGTGAGGATCGTGCCCACCACGAACAGCGGCAAGGAGTTGAGGAACCGCTGCCAGATCTTGCCGAGCACCGGCTGCTGGTCCTTGAACGACACCAGCCGGCCGGAGAAGAGGTCGCGTAGCCACAGGCCGTACTGAACGTGGAGCGGCTCATCGAGGTGGAAGGCGGCGCGGATCTTCGCCACGTCCTCCGCCTTGAGGCGCGGGTTGGACGGATCCACCAGGGAGGGCTCGCCCGGCGCCAGGTGGACCATGGCGAACGAGATCACCGAGATCGCGAACAGCAGCACCAGCCGCTGGCCAACCTGCCGCAGGACGAAGCGGAACATGGTCTAGCAGACCAAGGGAAGGGCCGGAGGTCAAACCCCCGCCGACGATGACCCGGCGCGCCTCCGCCCGGGGGCAGGAGCCACCCCCTTGGGCCGGCTGCCAGCGTGACCCAGCGATATCCCGAGTCCCCCCATCGGTTGCCACCGCAGGCGCCTCATGCCCCGGGGGAAGGGGGCCAGGCGTCACGCCGCCGTCCGGAGGCAATCCACATCCGGTCGCCAAGAGCGCCGCGCCCCCTTACTATATTTTCCATGGGCCGGTGCTATCGTTTCAATTTGCGACAACGCGAGGGGGGTTGTGTCGCAAGATGCGCAGGGTCGCGCACGGGAGCCTCGCGATGAGACATTGTACAACCGGGGCACGACCCGCTAAGCGATTGACTCGATTGGGAGGGGAACGCCGCCCCGCGGAGTGATGGGGTATCTTCAGCGGATGGCACCGGAATTGCTGGCTTTTTCGTGGCGAGAGATCGTCGATCTGTACCAAAACCCGAAACATGCTATACGAGATGACGTGAGCCGAAATCCGGATGTTGAGTAGCTCGCCCATAGGTCCCGAAAAGGGCAGTGCCATGAGAGATCAAGACCTTTCGAGCCGAGAGCCCGCCACCCCCGCAGAGTCGGCGCAGCGTGAACCCACGTTGGTGGACGACAGGGATCGGCCCGCTTCGAGCGGACGTCGGCAATTTCTGAAGAAGGCGGCCCTGGCGAGCGCCCCGGTGATCCTGACCGTGGCCAGCCGACCCGCCTGGGGACACGTCTGTGCCCCCTCCGGGATGTGCTCCGGCAACGCCTCCGATGCCACGGCGGGGACCGAAGGAGAGTGTATTACCGGCAATGGCCCCGCCGAGTACGACAGCGGCGCGGCCGCGTGGCCCGGCAGCGTCTCGGACCAGTTGTACTTCGACGACGTGTTTGGCGCGGGCCAGCACAAGAAGCTCAAGCAAATCATCAGCCAGCCGCAGAACTACAGCGACTTCGAACGCGCCGCCGTGGCCGCGCTCCTCAACGCCGCGTCGGGTCTGATGCCCTACCTCGGCGGGGATCCGGTCAACACGATCATCTGCATGGTGTATGACGTGCTGACCAACGGCACCTACATGGCCGCGCCGAATTGCGCCTGGGATGAGCAACAGATGCTCGACTACTTCATCCTCACCTTCTACGGCCCCTGGGGATAAGCGGCGCGACACGACGGCGCCATGGCGAGCGGTTCCCGTTGGCAACTCACCGCCCCCGGAGAGCTCCGGTGGGTTGAGTGGGGCGATGAGTGGCTCCTCTACCACGGGGCGTCCGGAGACACCCATCTCCTGGAGCCCCTGGCCGTGGAGGTCCTCCAGGCGTTGCAGCGCGCGCCGGCGACCGCCGAGGGTCTCGTCGACGGCCTCGCGCTTGACGGCGACGAGGAGACACGCCGCCATCTGTCCGACTACATTGCCTCGCTATGTGCGACGCTGTCCCGGCTCGGCGTGATCGAGCCCGGTTGAGCCATGAGGGTCTCTGAGCTATCCGTGCGCGACCTCGCCGCCCGCCTGCGCGGACCGGGGATCTTTCTGCGCACCGGGCCCTTCGTCTGCCATGTGCGGAGTCCCATCCCCAGCGTCGCCGACGGTATCCACCGGCTGTACGCCGATCACTCGCTCAGCACCGATACGGCATTCGCCGACTTCCACGTAGCGCTCAGCAGGCCTACCGGCCTCCGGCGCTGGCTCCGGCCCCAGGTCCTCTTCCACTTCGACGACCGGATCCCGTTCAAACCCCTGCCCCTCGACCAGGCATTCCCGATGCTGGAGTGGGGCCTGAACTGGTGCGTGGCCAACCACGCCCATCAATACCTGGTGGTGCACGCGGCGGCGGTCGCCAAGGACGACCGGGCGATGATCATGCCTGCCCCGCCAGGCTCCGGCAAAAGCACCCTGTGTGCCGGCCTGGTCGCCCGCGGCTGGCGCCTGCTCTCGGACGAGCTCACCCTGATCTCGGTCGACGACGGCTTGATCACCCCCCTGCCCCGGCCGGTGAGCCTCAAGAACCAATCGATCCAGGTGATGCGGCAATTCGCACCGCACCTCGCCATGACCGACGAGTGCCGCGATACGGTCAAGGGGACGGTCGCGCACATGGGAGTCCCCGACGACAGCATTGCCCGCGGGGACACGCCGGCCCGCCCGGCGTGGATCGTCTTCCCGCGCTACCGACCCGGAGCCGATACCCTTCTCGTGCCCCGCAAGAAGGGCGAGACCTTGCTGCAGGTGGCGGAGAACGGGTTCAACTACAGCATCCTCGGGGGGCGTGGCTTCGACTGTCTCACCGACACGGTAGAACGCTGCGGATGCTACGACTTCACCTATAGCCGACTCGCGGAGGCGATCGACCTGTTCAACACTCTGGAGCCCGCGCCGGCCCCGACACCCGTGGTGGCATGACCGCGCCCCTCGACCAGCTCACCCCGGCCCTCCGCCACCCCGAGCGCCTCGCCGCGCTCGGGCTCGCAGAGTGGGACCTGCTGGTGCGCCAGGCGCGGCGCGCCGACCTCCTCCCGCGCCTGTGCATCCTCCTCGCGGAGCAGGGTCGGCTGGACGCCGTGCCCGAGCGGCCCCGCCGCCACCTGCTCTCGGCCCGGGTGGTGGCGGACAAGCACGCCCAGCAGGTGCGATGGGAGATCAGTCGCATCCGGCGCGCCATCGCCCCCACCGGCCTGCCCCTCTTGCTGCTCAAAGGCGCCGCCTACCTGGCGGCTGGCCTGCCTCCGGCGCGGGGGCGCCTGTTCACCGACATCGACCTCCTGGTCCCGAAGGAGGGGTTGCCGGTGGTGGAGCGGATGCTCCTGCTCCACGGCTGGGTCACCACCCACCTGGACGCCTACGACCAGCGCTACTATCGCCAGTGGATGCACGAGCTGCCGCCCCTGCGCCACCTGCACCGGCACTCGGTCCTCGATGTGCACCACACGATCCTGCCGGAGACCGCCCGCCTCCACCCCGACCCCGACAAGCTGCGTGCGGCCGCGCGGCCTGTGCCCGGAATGGACGGCGTGCAGGTCCTGGCACCGATCGACATGGTGCTGCACAGCGCCACCCACCTGTTTCACGACGGGGAGCTCAACCACGGGCTGCGCGACCTGGTGGACCTCGACGACCTGCTGCGCCACTTCGGGACGGACGATCGCTTCTGGCGCCACCTCGGGCGGCGCGCCGAGGAGCAGGACCTGAGGCGGCCCCTCTACTACGCCCTGCGTTACACCCACGGCATCCTCGGCACCCCGGTGCCCGACGCGGTGATGGCGGAGGCCGACGCCGGACGCCCACGACCCGTCGCCGCCACGGTGATGGACGCCCTCCTGAGCCGCGCCCTGGCGCCGGAGCACCCGACCTGCGCCGACCGTTTCACCGGCATGGCGCGCTGGCTGCTCTACGTCCGCTCCCATTACCTGCGCATGCCCGTGCACCTGCTCGTCCCCCACCTGGTGCGCAAGAGCCTGAAGAGGCGCGAGGCCCTGGCCGCCCGTCCCACCCGCCTGGTGGTCAACGAGAAATAGGCGCGGAGTCCGACGACTCCGCCGCGACTGATTCGAGGGCGTGGCCATCGGGGCCAAAGAGCGCCAAGTGCCGTGTGTCTACGCCAAGGCCGAGCGCGTCCCCGGAGGGAACCGTGAGGGTGCCGGTCAGGCGGGCCGTGAGGAGCCGGCGCGGGGTGGCGGCGCCCTCGGGCCCTGAGTCGACCACCACGGCCGGGGCAGTGAAGTGGATCAGGGTCTCATGTCCGAGGAGCTCGACGGCGGCGACATGGACCTCGATGCGGCTCGCCGCGGCCATGGACTCGGCCGCCACGAACGCCTCGGGCCGCAGCCCGGCGATGAGGGGCTGGTCCAGGTGTCGTTCGAGGTCGGGGTACGCCGCAACGGCGTGCGGGTCGACCGGCAGCCGCTGATCACCGAAGTCTAGGGTCAGGCCAGCGCCTTCCGCGCGCCGCAGGACGGTGTGGAAGAGGTTCATCCCGGGGCTGCCGAGGAAACCGGCGACGAAGGTGTTGGCCGGCCGCTGGTAGAGCTCCTGCGGCGTGCCGACCTGCTGCAAACGACCGTCGTGGAGGACCGCGACCCGCTGGCCGAGGGTCATCGCCTCGACCTGGTCGTGGGTGACGTAGACCGTGGTGACCCCGGTCCGCCGGACCACGGCGGCGATCTCGGTGCGGATCTCGGCGCGCAGCCGCGCGTCGAGGTTGGACAGGGGCTCGTCCATGAGAAACAGGGCCGGGTCACGCACCAGGGCTCGCCCCATGGCCACCCGCTGGCGCTGGCCACCGGAGAGCTGCGCGGGTCTGCGGCCCAGCAGGTCGGTCAGCCCGAGGGTTGCCGCCACGCCCGCCACCTTGGCGGTAATCTCCCGCTTCGTCAGACGGCGCATGCGCAGGGGAAAGCCGAGGTTGGCGCGCACCGTCATGTGCGGGTAGAGGGCGTAGTTCTGGAAGACCATGGCGACGTTGCGCTCCTGGGGTGAGCGGTCGTTCACCACCGTGCCGTCGACGCGGATCTCCCCGCCGCTCACCTCCTCCAGCCCGGCCAACAGCCGCAGCACCGTCGACTTGCCGCTCCCGGACGGGCCGACCAGGACCAGCAGCTCGCCCCCCTCGACGGTGAGGGAAAAGTCGCGCACCCCCCAGCTCCCGTCGGGGAATTGCTTGGCGAGCTGCACCAACTCCACTCGCGCCATGGTCAGCCCTTGAAGTGCATACGCTCCGGCGGCCGGGCAACCAGGCGCGCCGGCCCCATATGTCATCTCATGACAACGGGCGTCATGCGCCGGGACGCCCCACCTGGATGTTCAGCCATGGCCCGAAAAACGTTCGTTCAGCGAGGTCTGAGCGTACCCGGAAACGCGTGGTCGTCGGCGGCGGTGGACGGCTCCCCCGCGACATATCCGGGCACATGCTCAAGAGCATCCTGGATCGATCCGGGTCGCAAGGATTCGCCCGTCGCTACCTCGCGAAGATCTTCCCTCGGCGTACCGCTGCGCACCCTTCATCGGGACGGCAATGGTTCGATGCCAGGCGAGGACCACCTCACGGAGCGGCCTGCGCCTTGATCTCCAGAAGCTCCACCTCGAAGGTCAAGGTGGCGTTGGGACCGATCGACGCCCCGGCGCCCCGCTCTCCATACGCCAGATTGGCGGGGACGAAGAGCTTCCACTTGGCCCCTTCCTTCATCATTTGCAGCGCCTCCTGCCATCCCTGAATGACGCCGTTGACCGGAAAGGTTGCGGGTTGACCTCGCTTGTAGGAGCTGTCGAATTCAGAGCCGTCCAGCAACGTCCCGCGATAGTTCACGACCACCGTATCCGTGGCGCTGGGGGTGGCGCCCTTGCCCTCTTCGAGAATCTGATATTGCAGCCCCGATGCGGTGACCTTTACGCCGGGCTGTGTGCGGTTGTTTGCCAGGAAGGCCTCCCCCGCTTTCTTGTTGGTCTCCGCCTTCGCCGCAACCTCCGCCTTCCGTCGCTCCTGATAGGCGGCCAGCGTCTTCTCGACCTCTTCGCGGGTCATCCGTGGCTCATTGCCAGCCATGGCGTCCTCGATACCCGTCAGGAATGCCTTCTTGTCCAGGGGGATGCCTTGCGCCGACATCTGATGGCCCATCTTCATGCCGGCGATGTAGCTCATGCGCTCATCGAGCGATTGCAGCTCACTGGCCACGGCGTGGCCGGATACCGCCGCCAATACGAAGATCGCCACCAAAGCTTCACGATAAGCCATAGCTCCGCCTAAAGGATCAGCACAACGGGATGGGTCGAAAAGTTTCCGGGAATGCGCCGTGCGCCGACGGTGGCCGCGCGTACTCGCCCCGCGTCCCGACAGACTAAGCGGTTGTTGCCACAAGATCCATCACCCGAGGCGCTACGGCGCACGGCGTCCGAAGCGGTCCCGCCGTACCGGCACGGTGATCGTGGACAGCTATCCCTTCACCCCGGTGGTCGCCACGCCGCGCACGAAGGCGCGCTGGAAGAGGAGGAACAGGAGGACGACCGGGGCCGCCATCACCACGCCGAAGGCGAGGATGTCGCCCCACTGGCGCGGGGGCAGGGTGTAGAACGCGGCGATGGCCACCGGCAGGGGCCGGACCCGCGGCCCGGCCGTGACCAGCAGGGGCCAGAGGTAGCTCCCCCACTGGGTGAGGAAGGTGAGGATGGCCACCGTGGCGAAGCACGGCCGGGCGTTGGGCGCCACCACCTCCACGAAGGTGCGCAGGGTCCCGGCGCCGTCGATCCGCGCCGCCTCCTCCAGCTCCCGCGGCAGGCCCAGGAAGAAGGAGTAGAAGAGATAGATGGCGAAGGCATTGGCGACGAACGGGACGATCTGCACCGTGTACGTGTCGCGCAGCCCGAGCAGGCTCGTCCCGTAGAACAGGGGCACCGCGATGGCCTCGAAGGGCAGCACCAGGAGCGCCGTCACCGCCGCGAAGATCCAGCGGCGACCACGCCACTCAAGGCGCGCCAAGGCGTAGCCGGCGAGGGAGTTGACGACGAGCCCCAGCACCACCACCGAGATGGTGATGAACAGCGAGTTGACAAGAAAGCGACCGAGGTCGACCCGGGCGAAGACGTCAGCGTAGTTCGCCAGCGACGCCCCTTCGGCCCAGAAGGCGCGCCACGACCCCGCCTCCACCAGCACCCGGACATCGGGCTTCAGGCTGCCCACGACCATCATCGCCACCGGCGCCACGTAGAGGAGGCCGAGGGCGCAGGCCAGCGCCCACGTCGCGACCGACGACGACGGCCGTCGCAGCCTCGGTGCGCCGGTCATCCGATCCCCCCGCCCTGCCGGGCCAATCGCCGCTGCACGGCCGTGATCGCCACCACCATGCAAAAGAACAGCACCGTCATCGCCGCGCCGCGGGCCACCTCCTGGCGGTCGAAGGCGGCGGCTACCGCCTCGAAGATCACCGTGGTGGTGGCGCCGTTGGGACCGCCGCGGGTCATGATCCGCACCTGGTCGAAGAGGCGGAAGGCGAGGATCGCGGTCACCACCGCCACGAAGATCAGGGGGTTGCGCAAGCCGGGCAGGGTCACGTGCCAGAACCGGCCCCACGCGCCGGCGCCGTCCACCGCCGCCGCCTCGTACAGCTCGCCGGGGATCGCCTGTAGTCCGGCGAGCAGTACCACCATCTGGAAGCCCACCCCCTGCCAGACCGAGAGGAGCATGAGGGCCGGCATCGCCCACGCCGGGTCATGGAGGAAGTCTCGCGGCGCCCACGCCCCGGCGGTGGCAGCGCCCAGGAGCGCATTCATCGTGCCCTCGGGGCCGGGGGCGTAGATGAGCACCCACACCACCGCCACCAGGGCCATGGGGAAGACCACCGGCAGAAAGAACAGGGTGCGAAACAGCCCCCGGCCGGCGAGGCGCCGATTGAGAAGCAGGGCCAGGCCGAGGGCGGCGACCGTCTGGACCGGCACCACCACCGCGGCGAAGTAGAGGTTGTTGGCCAGGGCACGGCGGAACAGGGGGTCGGCCAGGACCCGCCGGTACTGCTCCCAGCCCACGAAGCGGGTCGCCAGGGGAGATCCCAGGCGCTCGTCCGTGAACGACAGCACCAGTGCCGCCAGGAAGGGCAGGGCGACGAACACGGCCAGGCCGAGCAACGCCGGCGCGGCCATCGCGGGACCGGCGGGCGTGCGCGGCCCGGCGTGACGGCCACCCCTCAAGGCGGCTCCTCCGCCGACGGATAGCCAAAATTGTCCGCCAGGTCCCGATCGATGGTCGCGGCGGCGCGGTTCAGGGCTTGCTGCACGGCTCCGCCGTTGCGGAGGTCGTCGAAGGCGCGCTGGAAGGCGGCGGTGATCACCGGGTAGGCGGGGGTCCGAGGGCGGGGCACCGAGACGCCGCCGGTGAGCTGTTCGACGAACAGGCGCAATGGCCCGCCCTTGCCGTAGAGGGGCGAGACGGCGACCGCCTCCCGGGTGGCGGGGACCGCACCGTTGGCCGCCGCCATGGCCTCTACCTCCTCGGGCCGCAGCAAGAAGGCGAGGAAGCGCGCCGCCGCGTCGGGGTGAGGCGAGCGGGCGGCGATCACCCATTGCCACGACCCCTGGCCGGTCCGGCTGCCGTCGCCGAAGTCGGGCAGGGGCAGGAGGACCAGGTTATCGCCGAGGGCCGCATGGTAACGCGGGTACTCCCAGTGGCCGGCCCAGGAGAGGGCGACCCGGCCGCTGGTGAACGCCGCGTCGTCCAGGTTCGGGTCCACCCGCCCGGCTTGGATCCACCCCTGCACCCGCTTCAATGCGGCCACCGCAGCAGGCGAGTCGATGACGTTCCCGGCCTTCCCCGAGGCGCGCTCGATGAGGTCCGCCCCGGCCGATTGCAGGACCGGTGAGAACGCGTAGGTGAACCACTCCCCCGTGTAGTTGAGCTTCAGGTCGAGGACCGCGCCGTCGGGGTCGCTGGCCGCCAGCCGATCGAGAATCTGGTCAAAGGCGTCGACGCTCCATGCGTGTTCGGGACCGTCTGGGATGGACGCCTCGGCCGCCGCCAACCGGCGACGGTCGCCCCACAGCCCGAGCCCCGAGTCGAAGGTGCCCACCCCGTAGAGGAAGCCCTGGTAGGTTCCTTGCTTACGGATCGACGGCAGGAGGTCAACCACGATGGCCTCCGACAGCAGGCCATCGAGGGGACGCACCACCTCTTGCCAGACGTAGCGGTAGAGGAAGGGGCCGTCCACCTCAAAGAGGTCCGGCAGGTCGCCCGCGGCGGCCGCCGCCTGGACCTGGGCGTTGTAGCCGCCCTCCGGTAGGAGGGTGAGGTGGACCACCACCGCGCTCTGGCTCGCGTTGAAGCGCGCCACCTGTCCCTCGATCGTCCGTTGCTCCCCCGGCTGACCGGTGTGGAACCACACCTCCACGGGGACCGCGCTGCCGGTCTCCTCCTGCCGGCCACGGCACCCGACGGCCAGCACCGCCAACGCCACCACCCACCAACGTCGCATGGCTGCCTCCTATCTACCCCCGGTGTGGCTCGCCAATGCGAGCCGGTGGTAGGGTTACCACTCCTCCCCCGTGGCGCAACCCGGTGCGGCTCCGCGCGGAGGTTGCCGACCCCTCGCCGCGAGATCTCATGTCCACCCCCCTGGTCACCATCGTCATGGGCTCCGACTCCGACCTGCCGGTGATGCAGGTCGCGGCGGAGACCCTCGCCACCCTCGACGTGCCGTGCGAGCTGCGCGTCTCCTCCGCCCACCGCTCACCGGAGAAGACCCGCCGCCTGGTGGCGGAGGCGGTGGAGCGCGGCGTGCAGGTGTTCATCGTCGGTGCCGGCGCCGCCGCCCACCTCGCCGGGGTGATTGCCGCCGAGACCACCCGCCCGGTGATCGGCGTGCCCCTGGACGGCTCACCCTTGAAGGGCGTCGACGCCCTCTACTCGACGGTGATGATGCCCGGCGGCATCCCGGTGGCGAGCATGGCGATCGGCAAGGCCGGGGCGAAGAACGCCGCCCTGTTCGCCGCGGAGATCCTCGCCCTCCACGATCCGGCCCTCGCCACGCACCTCGCGGACGACCGCCGCCGTCAGGCGGACGGCGTGGAGGAGAAGGATCGAAAGGTACGCGGGGGATGATGTCGGGCCGTAGGCTCACCGCTTGCGTCACTCCCCCTCCCTCCGGGAGGGGGCTGGGGGGAGGGCAGAACAACGAAGTCTGCGCGCAGCGTAGATCCGATCGGCCCCCCTCCCGGCGGGAGGGGCAGGGGGGAGGGCGTACGGAGCCAGCAGCGCGCTTGGCACCCCACCAACCTAAGCGCTCCATCCACCCGCCCCCACCCCGTCCCTCCCCCGGCGGGGGAGGGAGATGGCTCGCGATCGCATTGATCGCCATCCTGTTGGTCCCGGCGCTGGCCGCATCCGCCGGCCCCCTCCC
>Ga0210124_1000044_pt1 | contig 76358 bp, 79 predicted proteins | sample Muzzi_PWC_D2_FD_185554 | JGI IMG/M metagenome (GOLD analysis project Ga0210124, IMG submission 185554) | Wetland microbial communities from San Francisco Bay, California, USA, that impact long-term carbon sequestration - Muzzi_PWC_D2 (SPAdes) | ecosystem: Environmental > Aquatic > Marine >...
GTCCCTATCGCACCTGCCGGCGTTGGTGCTCGCTGGTGTACGTCGAGTACACGTCGCTCGCACCGCCTTGTCAGGTGCGAAATGGACCTCCGTCGCGACGATTTGCGTAGTGTGAACAGGCCCTAGCATAGCTTCGGAACGAGACGGCTTGCAATCCTCGCGCCTGATATTGGGGCCGTATACCTGTTTCGTAGGTTTTATCCGTCACTTCCGGGCGGGTCAGAAGCGGCCGCGCATGACGGCGACCAGCCACAGCAGGCTACTGCCGGTCAGACTCGCGAGCGCGAGCTTCATCAACGTGCGCCAGCCGTTATCGAGCGACTGCAGGATTTCGAAATCCTTCAGGTAAATCGTCTCGCAAGCCCCGTTACCGGTGTCGGTGCGGGTCGTGCTGGTGCTCCGGAAAACCCCCTCGTCATTTGAATAATTGACCAGCCAGCCCCGGATATGGACCTGGTCGCCAATCCGAACCCGTTTGATCTTGTTGAGGATACGGCTGTCGTCCGTCAGCAGATGGTTGTTGGATATCTGGTCCTGCCTGAAGCGTTTCCAGGCGCGGGTATCCTTCGTATGGAAGTTGCAGGTAAATTCCCCGTTCCAGAATTCGAAACGGTTCAGGTCGGAAGCGTTGGCGTTTTCGCTCCACACCACGCATACATCGGCGACGTTGATATGGTCATTCCACAGGCGATGCAGGCTGAAGTTGCCGTTGTGGTGCGCGTAGGAAACCACCAGGCCATGAAGATCGTACTGGTAACGCGGCGCGATACGGTAGTCGGTGCCGTTATTCGAGACCGTGAAGGGCGGTGTATGCACGGGGCGTTGTAGCGGTGGGCTGAGCAGGGACGGTGCGACAGACAGGTCATCGGGAAATGCATTGCGCTGCAGGCAGGACACCGGCAGCAGTAGCAGGCTGAAATAGAAAATCAGTTTATTGAGTGACTTGAGCGGGTTTGACTGTTGCATGGCAGTGATGGCCCGGATCGCAACCTGTTATCGACACGTCGGGATACAAGTTGATGCCTGGAGGTGAGTACGCAAATCTCCCTGAGATTGCGATGCGGGTCCTGTAACGGCGATTCAATCGGCCGGGGAGGATTGAATGGATCTCAAATCCTCGCGCTCCCCGCAAGCCGTTCCGGCACCGGGCGGTCGGCCTGCGGACTCCAGAGTCGTAACATCAGAAGCGTCGGGCCGCGCAGCCTTTGAAGTCACCACGAGGGGATCTGTAAACCCTCCGCCTTTAGGCGGCTGATCAATCTACGTGCAGATGCGGTTCAGCAGGCTGTGGGCCGGCGCCATAAGATAGGGTTCCATCTCCCATCGGGAGAAGGTCGGGGCCTGTTCCCGCGCAGGCGGGGATTGGGGGGATAAACAACGGTGTTCTGCTGTTTCACTCCCCGCTCCCCAACCCTCCCCCCGAGGGGGAGGCGGTTGATCGGCTTAGTCCCGGCTCGTGTCGTGCTGATCGAACCAAATCTCCCCCGAGGGGGAGGCGGTTGATCGGCCGGATGGCCGATCGATCCGGCTTTCAGCCGTGACCCGAGGCCACCGGCTTTAACCGGTGGAGTATATACAGGCCATCCCCGATCCAGGCGTAAGCGGGCGTCAGTGCATGTTTTCTTCTTACCTCCTCCGCTTCCGGCATCCCCGGCCGCTCCTGTATCACGGGGTTGAAGGGGTGGGACCTCCATCGGCGTCCGATACTGCGCCGGCCCCCCTTTTTTGGCGGCTCGCCGGCGCAGGCGCCTGCTACCCGCCGGATCTGGAGAGACTGCGCAGTATTCGGGCGTCATTAGGTAAAATGCGCCCTGACAGCGATTCCAGGAGCAGGGCATGTCGGCCACCGCGAAGAAAGTCATCCATGCCGCACTCGCGGGAAACGTGATCATCGCGCTGATCAAGTTTGTCGCCGCGGCACTGACCGGCAGCTCCGCCATGCTGTCCGAGGGCATCCACTCGCTGGTCGATACCGGCAACCAGGTGTTGCTGCTGGTGGGCATCAGACGCTCAAGGCGTCCGCCCGGGCCAAATTTTCCCTACGGTCACGGCAAGGAGGTGTACTTCTGGAGCTTCGTGGTCGCGATACTGATCTTCGCGGTCGGCGCCGGTATGTCGGTCTACGAGGGCATCAAGCACCTGCTGCAGCCGGTCACGCTGGAGAACCCGACGCTCAACTATGTCGTGCTGGGCCTGGCCGTGCTGTTCGAGGGCATCGCCTGGCGCATCGCGCTGAAGGAGCTCGGCAAGGTGAAGGGTACGATGGGTTACCTGGAAGCCGTTCACCGCGGCAAGGATCCGACCCTGTTCCTGGTACTGTTCGAGGATTCTGCGGCCCTGCTGGGCCTGGTTGTGGCATTCGCCGGTATTGCGCTGAGCCAGCTGACCGGCCTGGCACAGATCGATGCCGCGGCCTCGATCGTCATCGGCCTGATACTCGGCGGTACAGCCGTCTGGCTGGCGGTCGAGACCCAGAGCCTGCTGATCGGCGAGTCGGCCAATCGTGATGTCGTGGCGGGTATACGCCGCATCGCCGGTGCGTGCGAATGCGTACAACGCGTCAACGAGGTTCTGACCATGCACATGGGGCCGGAATTTATCCTGGTCAATATCAGCATGGATTTCCGTGATGCCATGTCGGTGGGGCAACTCGAGCGCGAGATTGCCGCGCTGGACCGTGACATCAAGGCCGCGTTCCCGGAAGTGCGACGGGTCTTCATCGAGGCCGAGTCGGCCGGCCGGATGTCTACCGATAAATGAGGATGTCGCGAAAAGCGACGGGTTCAGTGTCGTTACACGCCTGGATCTGTTCATGGTGATACATGAATTCAAGTGCCTGCCGCCTGTCAGCGGGTATCAACGTGACGGCAGTGGGTCAGGCTCGACTCATCCGTTAAGATGGAGGGCGGGGCGACTGGCCGACAGTGCAAGACATGATCATGGAAACACGCGAGACCGAAGACAGGCTGGAAACAACGTGGCAATGGTGCATGAACTGCTGCGCAGGTACCGTCTGGCCGAGCAACTGAGCCGCAAGGGCGAATCGCCAAGGCACGAACTGGTCGAAATAATCGACATCCGCCAGAACCTGGCCAGGCTGGATCTCAAACTGGGCCGAATGCACACGGCTGATCTCGCACATCTCATCGAGGTGCTGCCGCCCGCCGACCGTCTTCTGGTGTGGGGCAGGATACTCGGCCGATGCGGCGGTGATATCCTGCTTGAAGTGTCCGACGTGGTACGCCGGAACCTGATCGATAACATATCGGAAAGGCAGCTGCGGCTCGCACTTGAACAGATGGATGGTGCAGGCCTCGCATTCATCGCCGATGACATTCCGGAACAGATGCTCAACGAGCGACTCGCCTCGCTTTCGCATGCAGACGGGGACTGGATACGGGAGTCCCTGAACTACGACGAGGGCACCGTCGGCAGCCTTATGAGCAGCGACATGGTCATCATGAGGGCCACCGATACGCTGGCCGAGGCGGAGCGGCACCTGCGCGGCCTGAAGACGATACCCATACACAATGACAACCTGTTCGCCGTCGACCAGCGCGGCCTGTTCAGGGGCGCGTTGCCGCTGCGGCGCATTCTGCTGAATGATCCCGAACACACGGTGGACAGTTTACTGCAGCACACGCCGGTACACTTTACACCCGATGACAGCCCTCCAATGCGGCCAAGGTATTCGAGCGCTACGATCTGGTGTCGGCACCCGTGATCAACGCCCGCGGGAAGCTGATCGGCAGGCTCACGGTGGACGTCGTCATGGATTTCCTGCGCAGGACCACGGCGGAGAGCGTGTTCAGCATGGCGGGAATCAGGAAGGACGAGGACCTGTTTTCGCCGCTGGCAGACAGTGTGAGAAACCGCGGCGCGTGGCTGGTCGTCAACCTGCTGACGGCATTCATCGCATCAAGGGTGATCGGCATTTTCGAGGATACGATCGTTCAGCTCGTGGCACTGGCTGCGCTGATGCCGATCATAGCGAGTGTCGGCAGTTATACGGGCAACCAGACTTCGGCACTGATCATTCGCGCGGTTTCCAGGGCCAGATAACAGACGAGAAAACGGCGCACCTGTTGCGCAAGGAAGTCGCCGTCAGCGCCGTCAGCGGCAGCCTGCAGGGTGTGGCGGTCGGTTTCTTCACGCTGTTATGCTACCGGAACCTGTCGCTTGCACTGATAGTCACCGCCGTCTTTGGCATGGCCGTGACTGTGCTGATCAGCAAGTCCGGACGCGACCCGGCCCTGGGCTCCAGCGACATCCTGACGGCCACGACGGACAGCATCGGGTTCTTTATCTTCCTGGGGTCGGCCGCCCTGTGTCTGGTGTAACCGATGTAAACAAAACCGGGATTCTAGACGGTTGCCGTGCCTGTAAAAAACGTCCCGGAATGGAAAGGAACCGTGTCGGCGTAGGCCAGGTCGGTTTTGTTGAAAACAACCGGCTCGAAGACGCGGATGATGGAGATGTGCAAGTGAGCTACTGGATTCACCAGGGGGTAATTGAGACTTTCATAAATGGTTGACATGATCCTGTCGTCATCCCGGCCAGGCGAGCGCGAGCCGGAATCCAGGAATATCAGTGCCGATCCGGATTCCCGCTTGCGCGTTCTGCCTCATGATGCCGGGTCCACACCCGGGACAATACCACCTGCGGGCCGGAATCGTCTCTTTCCAGCCGTAGTCCGCGGGGGCGGCGGGAATGCAGTGGTTCCCGCCCCAGTGTTTCCGACCGCTGTTACCGTCTGTTTTTCGGAACGCTGACTTCGGCGCTCGCGGGTGGTGAGATATTACCCGCGGCATCCGAGGCGGTGTAGCTAATGGTGTAGATACGGCCGCTGCCGCTGCCGGCGCGTTCCGCCCGAAGCTGGAAGTCGGTATCGGTTGCCCCGGTGGCGGCGCCGGCGATATCCCCCGTCGTGTTGCCATCACCCTTGCCGTTATCCGGCTCGTTGCTGGTGATCGAGGTGAGCGTGAACGCCGGATCCGGATCACAGGCATCGGTTACGTTGACCGTGGCCGACACATTGACCAGCTTGTGGTTGGGCGGCCACAGCGTTGCGGGGTCCACGGAAACGTCGATCCCGGGTGCAACGGTATCGGTCACCGAGACGTCCACACCGTCAGAGTCCGTCAGATCGCCGTCTGATACGGTGAGCGTGACTGCTGTACTGCCCGGCGGAAAGACCGCACTCGGTGTCGGGCTGGTCGCGTCATCGAACACGATGCCCGGCGCGGTCCAAAGGTAGCTCAGCGGGTCCATGTCCGGATCACTCGAACCGGTTCCATCCAGAAACGCCAGCGTGCCTGCGGGCGATGCGCATTCCAGCGTTTGATCCATGCCCGCGTCTGCAACCGGCGGATGGTTGCAGTCGTCGACAACGCCGTTGCAATCGTTGTCGATCCCGTCACCGCAGATCTCGGTCGCAGCCGGATTGATGGCCGTATCGAAATCGTTGCAGTCCTGTGAGGTGTCGTACCCGTCGCCGTCGCGGTCGGTATCGCTCACCACCAGTTCCGATATCATGCCTACCGCGGCGTGATGGAAGATATGGCAGTGGAACACCCAGCGGCCGGCCGCACCGCCGCTGGCAAAGAACTGGTCAGGCGCCGGGGCGCCCGCTTCCTGGCGGGTATCGGTGATCCTGGGCCTGTCGTCCAGGCGCATGCGCAGTACGATGCTTTGGCCGTTGAACAAGTCGATCACATCGATGAATTCATTGTAGTCGTAGTTGTACAGGACGCTGTTATCGGAATTCCGAATGACGCGAACCGGCTGGAATGAAAACCCGTGATGATGAAACGGGTGATGCTGGTTGGTATCGTTTCTTATGGTGAATTCCAGGGTATCGCCCGTTTTGGCGTAGCGGGTGGCGTCCTGGTACGGCACCTGGGTGTAGTCGGGTCCGCTATCCTCGAAATGACCGACGATGCCGTCGATAGCGGTCATCCCGGAACCCACGGCATTCAGGGTGATGGTCTGATTCATCGAGCCGTGACCGTCGCCGGGATTGCCAGTCGCCACCGGCGCCGTGTAAAAATCCGATATGGCGAGCGTCTTCAGATCCTCGATGGCACCCGCCCCCAGTACATCGTTGCCCTCGGCAATGTTGAAGGCAGGGTCCGCCAGGCTGTTGTCGATCTTTATATAGAGCAGGTCGCCGGCGGGGTCGTTGTTACTGCCCGGATTTCCGCCGCGTGCGTAGCCAAGACCTGAAATGGTGATGATGTCGCCGTCGCTCCCGGTCGGGACGATAACGACATCGGTACGCTGAGAGGCGCTCAACAGGATCTCGCCCTTGTCGTAGAGCGTGTCCCAGCTTCCGAGAACGCCGCCCTCCAGCCTGACCTTTTCGAGCAGGCCGCCTTCGCCGCCGACGCGGTAGAGATTGTTGTCCGCGCCGTTATTTGCAACGTGCAGGCGGAAGTAGCGATTGGTGGCGACGTCGAGCAGTCGCAGGCGGATGCCGGCGCCGGATTTCGCCGTTATCATGGGCGTGCCCGCGCCGGGTTTCTGGCCGTTAACCAGCACCGTGGCCCCGTCAATGAACCTCTGGCACGCTACGGCGCCGCCGAGGCCGCAATTCTCGCGCTGCATGGCCCAGGGTGCCGCGACGCCGGCATCCACGTAGCCGACATTGCCGCTGGCGTCAAACTCGGTGTCGCTCAGGACGACGGTATAGGTATTCGCCTCGGGGGGGATTATCCCGGCGCCCTGCAGTGCCGCTTCGTTGGGGTCCCTCACGATCAGGGCGCCGTACACGCCGGCGAAGACCTGCGCCCCCGGCTTCATGTGCGGGTGAAACCAGAACACGCCGGGGCGATGCGTTTTGAAGCGGTAGGTATAGGTCTGGCCGGGCGTCAGGTGATTCTGGGCGACGCCGGTGCCGTCGCTGTCGTTGTCCAGCTCAATGCCGTGCCAGTGGATACTGGTGTCACACGCGATCGCTGCGCAGCCGGTGGCCAGCTTGTTCGTCAGCGTGACGATGACCTCGTCGCCGACGTCGACGATGATCTGCGGTACCGGGATGCCGTCGGGCATGCCGGCATAGGCGCCGGGGCTGTTGTCGTCCTTGTACATGATGGCGTGGACGGTGGTGCCGTCGATGTCCACGTCCTGCTCGTCGACCGAGAGCTGCGCCTTGAATACGCCGGGCGTCGGGTCGGTGTCGACGACGCTGAGCAAAGGCCGGCTGAAACTGCTTGCACCTGCCGGGTGAAGACCCGCTTGCACCAGAAGAATGCAGCCTAAAACCAGGTGCTTGTTTGAAAATTCCATCATATATTCCTCAGGATCCAGTTATCCGCCGGTGCGGCACAAAGCGTGAACGTCAAGTGTGAAGAAGTTGAATTGTAGGGAAACCAGTAATATTCGTTTACCGTCATTCCGGCGCACGCCGGAATCCAGTAACGTCCTGAATATTAACATCCGGATTCCGGGTCTGCGCGGCGCTTTGCCCGGGATGACGAATAAACCAGAGCTTCCCTGGATACAGGTTGCGGCGACAACCGAGAACTGCTTCTCAGACGTCGCCGCTCCTTAATTATGTAGGCTGCCTGCGCCCACTCCTCCCGGGTCGGCATCCCGCAGGTAGCAGCGAGTATCTCGACAGCACCTTGCGAAACTTTACAGCGTCATAGTTCATAGGAATGAGGAGCCAGATCACAGTTTTTGAAATTTCTCGATGAACCGGGATATGCCCCCTAAATATTGTCCGACACTGTTATTATGCTTCAGTTTGCCATAACACATCAGGACATTTCCATGATCATGAATCGCGTTGATCCGCCCGGTTACCGTCACGCAGTTTGCCCCGTTAACTCCGCCGGCCTGCTGGCCATGTCAGTCTTATGCGTCGCCATCCTTGGCTGCCAGCCATCCGGTCGGAATACGCCCAAGGACGGGCAGGGTACCGGTACAGACTCTAACGTGGAAGTTGCATTGCCAAGCCTCGAAAAAAGGGAGGTACAGCCGGTGACGGTGGACTATCCCGAGTCCGGGGTGGACTTGGGCTGGGGTTGGGATTCCGAAGAAGGTGTGCCGCGGCCTTCGGTCTGCGTCGAGTTCTCCATTGCCGAAGACAAAGGGCAGACGAAATACATGACTATCACCGAGGTCACCGACAGTCATGAGCTGATGCAAAGCATGAATATATCCGCCGCTGCGTCCATCAAGACCATCGTCTACCAGGCCAGTGGCAAGGCAAAATTTGCGAAAAATACCAAAATCAACAGCTTCAGTTCTAATTTTGTGCTGAACGCCTCGGTCGATAACGGGGTGCGCTACACAGCTCCGGTTACGCCTGGCGCAAAACCCGTGGTCAGGAATGCCGAGGACCAGCAGATTACGCCCGACGCGGGCAGTATCCGCCTGACCGATGCGGCATTGCGGCTGGCCAAGCAGCGCGATCTGGGTGCATTCCTTGATGCCTGCGGCGATTCCTTTGTTGCGGCGTTGTACGGTGGCGCCAACCTGACCGCCGTGCTGACCGTGGCATCCAGCTCCAGGAAAGAACAGCAGAAAACCGCTGCGGAGTTTACCGGCTCCGGGTGGGGTGCAAAGGTCAAGGTCGAGGCGAGTACCAGTGAGAGCGGTCAGGAAAAAAACGACCAGCTTTCCATGCGCTTTTTCCAGACCGGTGGCCGCAAGGATGCCATCCCCGCGACGAAGGCGGATTTCCTTAAAAAACTTGATACCCTCTCAACCGAGGCCAGCGACTATCCGACGACATATCGCGTGTCACTGCTACCTTATACCGCGCTGTCCAACTGGCCGAACCGGGATATCGAGATCAGCACCGACGAGCAGGAGCAGCTGGCCGAATACTGGGGCGCCTATACCGGTATATATGATGATATTCAGTACATTCTCGACCAACCGGATGCATTCCAGCAGTTGACGACCGGGGGTACTTTCGGCGCGGTCGATGTGGACGGCTTGCGAAAAATACAGGACGAGGTGCACGCGGTCATCCGACGGTTGCGGGATGCTGCCCTGCTTTGTTCTGAACCGGATCCCGCACCCGAAGAACAATGCGTCTTCAACGAGCGTGCGTACCTCAATCCGCTTGCCTACCGCATCCGGATGCCGATACCCAAGACACCGGTGGACGGCAAAACCTGTTCCTGTGAATGGCCCGTCTCGGAGGACGCCGGGCGGAATGCGATCGACGCGATAATCGATTACTACGTGCGCGATCCGGTCAAATCGATTTGCAGGAACAACCCGATTGCCGCGGGTTGCCTGATCAATGAAGAGATAGGCCGGTGGGAACAGCGCGTCGGGAAAGAATTGCTGGCACTACCTGACGCCGCGACCGCGATGCAATTGCGGGAAAAGCAGTCATCCGGCATCACCGCCTGTACCAGCGCCGAAGACACGCAAGCCTGCACCCGGAATTACGATTGGTTTGAGGTGCTGGAAAGTCCGGCCTATGCCTGGGTAGACGTAAAACACGCCGGTGCAGATGCAGATCAGCTTGGACTGCTGCAGGCGCTTATCCAAGGAGAAACTAAATTATCAACGGAATTATCAACGGGGTCAGAATTATCAACGGGGTCAGACTCGATTGATCACCAGTGATCGTTGGTACCAAAGGACAATATACGGTGCTAATCGTTGCCACTATCCTTTCAGCTAGTGGCATGCATAATAATTCTCCTCCTAAAGTGCCGCTAGCACACCCCGCCTAAGGATGTGGCGGGGTGTGATCTTCAATGCAGTCCCAGCTCCGACTTGGCCGTTACGGGGGTCCAGTCCGCGCGCTGCACGTGAAAATTCCTTGTATACCGCAGGAATGGATAAGGGCCTTTTCACACGACGCAAATCGTCGCGACGGAGGTCCATTTCGCACCTGACAAGGCGGTGCGAGCGACGTGTACTCGACGTACATTAGCGAGCACCAACGCCGGCAGGTGCGATAGGGGCTCCGTCCCTTCGGGTTGCGCCCCAAAACGGGTCAGTCTGCGATGCTCGTCGCTCATTTAGCACAACTCAACTTCACTCCTCGCGCCCTGTCTGGCCCGTTTTGCTGCCACAACGCGGCGATCTGTGTAGTGTGAACAGGCCCTAATAGGAATGTACATGAGATAGGTCCTAGTACAAATGTACTAGTCTCGAGTTCGATCCCTCCGATTCTGACGTACTGTTTATATATGCGCCGGGAACGGCCGTATGCCCCGGGTAGACGGGCATGCATTTTCTGCCGGAGAGTTTGACTAAGGACATGTCGCACGTCATAGTTCAAGTGATTTTAACCTGTCTCATAGTCAATCCGCGGTCGCGTCAGTTCTGGTTCCTAGTACGATGCTGTTCGCTCGGGATAATGAGACCGGATCAGAAGCATGCCGTGCGCATTCGGGCGTTCGGTGGTAGTTTTCCGTGAGCCAGGGATATGCCATGAATGTCGAAACCATCATGAGCAAAAAGATTGTCAGCGTGGCTATGGACGATTCGCTGAGGAAGGTCAAATCGATGTTTGACAACCAGCGGTTCCATCATTTGCTCGTTGTCGAATCAGACAGGTTGTTCGGGGTGGTATCGGACAGGGACTTCCTGAAGGCTTTAAGTCCGAACATCGGGACTGCTACTGAAACGAACCGGGACGCGGCAACGCTCAATAAAAAGGTTCATCAGATAATGACAAGAAATCCGGTTACGCTGGGGCCGGGCGCGGATATCCGGGATGCGATCGACGTCTTCAATAACTACAATATTTCCTGCATACCGGTTGTCGATGACGAGCATAAACCGGTTGGGATAATCAGTTGGCGGGATATCCTTAGGACCCTCGGGTAAGATCGGCCATGTAAGGAAACTCTGCTCTGGAGGATGGCCACCAATACCCGTCTCAGCAGCCTCCCTTCCGGATCCCGTGGCCGAATGATACGCCTCCCCCTTTGTGATTCGTTCACCGGTCAGCCCGGCACGCGGATGAAACATGCGTCTGCGGCGCACTTGCCGGGACCGATTGCGATTCTCCTGATCTGTCATGCACTTGCCGCTCACTTTCCGATGACCGGTGTGCACATGGGCAAGCGTCCCGGCAAAAGCCGGCGGTTAGACTATACTTCGGCCATCGGATTTATCCGTGCGAGGTGTACGCCATGACTTACCCAGACTGGGAAATACGCGGTCCGGAGATATCCACCTGCAACTGCAACTGGGGTTGCCCGTGTCAGTTCAACTCTATCCCGACCCACGGGAACTGTCGTGCGGGTGTGGCCATGCGCATCGACGCGGGTTTCTACGGTAATACCCGACTGGACGGATTGCTCTGGTCCGGGATGTTCGCCTGGCCCGGGGCGATTCACGAGGGCAATGGCGAAGTCCTGGTCATTCTGGACGAACGTGCCGACGCGGACCAGCAGGCGGCCCTCTTGGGGATCCTGTCGGGAGAGAGTTCCGAACCAGGTGCCACGATATTCAGCGTGTTTGCCAGTACCCTGACCAAGGCGCATGATCCGGTCCTCGCGCCGATCACATTCGAGCTCGATGAAGTCAACTGTAACGGACACTTCTCGGTGCCCGGCTACATCGATGCCAATGCCTCGCCGATTGCCAACCCCATTACCGGAGAACATCACCGTGCGCGCGTTTTCCTGCCGGAAGGGTTTGAATATCGCGAGGCCGAGTTCGTCAGCAGCCGGACGCAGGCCGGTGGCCTGATCCCACTGGACTGGACCGATGGCCACGGACACATCGCCATGATTCATATGAAGCCATCCGGCCCGGTGGGTTGACGGGCGTCAGCAATGGCCGTTGAAGCGAGATCATCATCCGGTGAGCGGGGTGACTTTGTTGAACGGCTTGCCCGTCACGACCGGCTGGTCGTCGGGGGCGGGCTGTTGCTGGTAACGTCCCTGGCGTGGTGTTACCTGTTCGCTGGCGCGGGCATGGGTGCGACGGATATGAGCATGCCCATGCCTTGGTCGGTGGGTTACGCCACGCTGGTTTTCGTCATGTGGTGGGTCATGATGGTGGCCATGATGCTGCCTGGTGCCGCGCCGATGATCCTGCTGTTTGCACTGGTCAACCGCAAGATCCGCGCGATGGGCGCTCCCGGCGTGCCCACGGCACTGTTTGCATCGGGCTATCTCCTCGCGTGGGGATGCTTCAGCCTGTTTGCCACGTTCGTTCACCTGCTGCTCGATCAGGCAGGACTGTTGTCGGCCCGGATGAGCAGCCAGAGCGTGCCAGTGGGCGGCCTGTTGCTGGTGCTGGCCGGTGTATACCAGTTGACACCGTACAAGTACGCCTGTCTTCGACATTGCCGGGGGCCGATGGATTTCATTATCCGTTACTGGCGACCAGGCCGCACCGGGGCACTTGCAATGGGCCTGCACCACGGTGCCCTGTGCATCGGTTGTTGCTGGGTGGTGATGGGACTGCTGTTCTATGGTGGTGTCATGAACCTGTTCTGGATTATGGGTATCGCCGTTCTGGTGCTGTTGGAGAAACTGTTACCGGCAGCTGAATACCTCAGCTTCGCAAGTGGCATGGCCTTTATCGGATGGGGGTTGTGGCTGCTGATATGAACAGGACCTCCGGATTCATGGTTGCGATTCATACCGGGTACGGGAACCACCGGTCAACCAACGCATCTGCCCCGGCACTGAATATCGAGCGAAGCAATCCAGCGCAGTCTGATCGTGCAGCTGGATGCTGCCCGTGCACGGCGTTTTCCGCCAGGCGCTTCGTGACTCGTACCGGATCGGCATACCGCTGCGCGCCACCGGGTTCATTTCGGAAGCTGCCGCGATGACGACTTGACCAGGGTTTCCCGATGATGGATTCCTTGTCACCGTGACCAATTCTGTTAGGCTGCAAGTCAATACACTGGCTGGAAAACGGGAGGCACGTGATGCGCAAGCGAATCATCGCCCCAGTTCAAAAGGAAGCCGCTCCGCCTGACCAGGCATGGCTGAATATGGAAGGGCTGGCGGACGTGGAGATTACATCGGAGGACGCGACCCACCCCATTGAGTCCGCACTGATGCCTGGTGGCGCCGGGGGGTGGCGCGCCGCAGGACCCGGCCGGCAGACGATCCGTGTGTGCTTCACCAGCCCGCAGCGGCTGCAGCGAATCTGGCTGAACTTCGTGGAGACCGGGGTCGAGCGCACGCAGGAGTATATCCTGCGCTGGTCGGCGGATGGCGGGCAGTCATACCGGGAAATCGTGCGGCAGCAGTGGAATTTCAGTCCCTTGGGTGCGACACGCGAGACGGAAGACTATCACGTAGAGCTGCCGGCGGTCACCGTGCTCGAGTTGAGCATCATTCCGGATATCGGCGGGGGAGCGGCGGTAGCCTCCCTGGCTGAGTTGCGGCTTGCCTGACGCCGCCATTCGCTCATGCGTGTGGCGGGACACATCCAGCCATGAATCCGGGAGGTGCCCCGCCGATGCGCCGCACCTCAGAATCCGGCTTTATCCATGATGAGCAACGCGGCCGGGATCATGGCCGCAATAAAGATCAGCATCCCACACAGGGAAGAATAGATTGTCCGCATCATCGACGTGCCCCCCGTTTCCAGATAATGACGCTGTCTTGCTGCACGGGCCCGGGTCAACCCTGACCGGGACGCTTTCCGGCAGTTCGGCATCAAAAACTCTGGCAAGATATGTGCCGGAATTAAGAATCTAGTAACACTTTAATTATTAAATATTATTTTTATCGCCGCCGACAGGGTAAGATGGAATAACGCGCACTCTTGGTGCAGACTCACCTGGAGTGCACCAAATGTGCGATATCGGCTCGTGATCGCGGGTACGGGCGGTACCGCGATACCGCCGCCGCCATTCGGGATACGGTGAGAAATCCGGTTTAGAGTCAGCGATAGGAGACCTGCAAACTCCCCGCCTTCAGACGGCGGATCGAGCTGCACGCCAATGCGCTTAGCAGGATATGGGCGGGCGACATGAAAGCAGGGTTCCTTCTCCTACGGGAGCAGGTCAGGATGAGGGGATAAATGATGGTGTTTTTCTGTTTGACGCCCCGCTCCCCAACCCTCCCGCAGAGGGGGAGGGGTTAATCGGCCGGATGGCCGATTGATCCGGCTTTCAGCCGTAACCCGAAGCCACCGGCTTTAGCCGGTGGAGTATTCACAGAATCATTCCGCTGTGCTTGCGATTGCCGCGTCCATCGTTCAGAACCGTACAAAAAAGCACCGTGTTTCCAAGCAGCGTTCCGGACTGTTCAGCATCCGCTAGCGTGGTGACGCCATCTTCGATCACCAGCAAGGCGGCATCGACATGAGGGGAGAAGGCAGGTATCCCGGGAGTTGTCAGCAGCGGCGGCAGATCGATGATGGTGATACGGTTACGCGCCTTTGCTATCAGTTCTCCGGTCAGCTGTTTCAGCCTGGGCAGGCTCACTGTCGGAATGGGACCATCCAGTGGATCACCTCCCGGCAATATAACCAGATCGTCGAAGCGGCATGAGCGGATCAACAGGTCTTCGAGGGGTGTGTCAGCCGTCAGGTAATCGACGAATCCCCTGCGCCGTGGAGGCCCAAGCAGGTCCAGAACCGCAGGACGGCGCAGGTCGCCATCCACGAGCAGAACCGAATAGTCCGTCAACACCTGGCCAGGTTGATGGCAGTGAGCGTCTTGCCTGCCCCCTCGCGCGGGCTAGTGACAGCAAGACTGTTCCAGGTGTTTACCTTGTAACGATGCAGTATCTGCGTGCGCAGCAGATGATAGGATTCCGAGAACCGGTCAGGTTCACGTCCGGTAAGAATCCTGTTTCAACCAGTATGGCTTCGTCCAGCGTGACGGACCTTGCCTGTGCAGGGTCAGTCCTGCACGGGCCGGCATGCGATATGCCGGCTGCGAACGGCATCGTATTCTGCCTGGACTGACGTGAAGGCATGTCTTTTGTCTCGGCCTGTCTCATGAGCTGTGCAGGCGTATCTCCCGTTCAAGAAGATGCCGGCCATGCGTGGATTGTGGCGCGGACGGCGCGCCGCCGACACGCTCCGGCCTCCCGCGGCGTGACAGGATTCGCAGACAATGCCACAGGCATCTCCGGGATGATACCGGAGTGCCGGATTCCAGCCTGCGAAGGGGTTGTCACGCCGCTATGTAACACGCAGTGAAACATGAACCCGTCTCATAATCCCCCGCGGCCGCGTCCGTATTCAGCGCAAGTACAATTCGCAGCTGACACGTACGCCCGCGGTGGATCGAGGTATCACTTCATCCTCGTAATGATGGATAGATCGTCAGGGTTTCCCTAGGTCATCTTCGTGCGGGTGTCACGACGTCCCACGGTAACGAGACCGATCAACCCGGAGAAGAACAGGGTGACAGCGGTCGGCACGGGTATGGACTTGATCTGAAGCGCATAGGTTCCCATGCTTCCCGTCACAGGTATTGCTGCCAAATGGGCCAGCAGGGTGCCGGGCGTCGAAACATGGAATGTGAACGAACCGGTATCAAAACCGAATCCGAGCGCGGTCGCACCCTGTGTAATCCCGAGTGACAGGATGTCGAAAGCGTCCGGGGAGGCAAAATCCACCAGCTCCGCCTTGTATGTCCCCGGGCTGGCGACATCGAACGGTGTGGTGAACACCTTGTCGCTGGAAATCACGTCGAAATCCTGATAAACAACGGTCGATGCCCGGGCAGTGGAAATACCCAGCAATAGCACCGCGACAGCAAGCGTGAAATGCAAATAGTGTCTGGTCTTCATTGACTTGACTCCCGGCAAGCCCGGGGTGGTCGCCGGGTTGCACATACCGATCAATTGTTCATATCCCGGGCTGACGGATCGACGCAACGTTCCGGCAGCTGGCAGGCTTCCAGACAGGCTCCTTTCACGGAGACTGTCATTGCGCATGATCAAATCGCTTTGATCAGCGTGTGAGGTACTCTAGCGGAGGATATGTTCAGTCGCGTGAATTGCTGTCACCTTCCAGGTGAGATGTCTGTTACAGTTCTGCTATTTCCGCAGGTGTTCCGGCGTTGCCGAACAGGCCCGGATGGAATGTTTGAAAGGTCCTCAAGAAGTTTGAGACGTGCATCATAAATTACATAACGTTCGATATGCCTGTGGAGAGACTTTGTCCGTTCCTGCGGAACGCGCGTGGTGGAACCGGATGTTTGTAGCCTGATGCCGGTCTCCCGTATGTCTGTTAACCTGGATTCGACGGCTGCGTTATATCCTTACAAGGCCGGCATCCGGTACTGGGGTTATACTCAGGGTGGTCGGTGTCTCGGCGGGGTGTCCTGCGAGGTAATCCGGTGACGGCGAGCCCCCGTCGTTGCGAATGCGCCGTGCCCGTCGGGCCGTATCGGAGAGATTCCGCGTTATCGTATCACAAAGAGGTTATATATCATGAACAAAAGCACCAGTTGGACAAACCGTTTGTGCTGCATCGGTCTGGTGGCGAGCATGCTCGTGGTGGCCGGTGCCGGGCCGGTTTTTGCCGGTCCGCCGGTCCAGTACAAGGACCGCGGCGGTGATCGCCGGGATTACCGTGACGACCGCCATGATAAACGTGGCGACCGCCGGGATGCGCGCGACGACCGCGGGGATAGACGTGGCGACCGCCGGGATGCGCGCGACGACCGCGGGGATAGACGTGGCGATCGCCGGGATGCGCGCGACGACCGCGGTGATAGACGTGGCGATCGCCGGGATGCGCGTGACGGCCGCGGGGATAGACGTGACGACCGCCGGGTTCGGGTTGTGCCCAGGGATTACCGCCATGAACGCAGGGAGCCAGTGTTCGATCCCAGGGTCCTGGAGCGACGCTCCTCGCCCGCGTATCGCTATAGTCCCCGTGAGCACCGCCGAGGACCGGAGTATAACTACCGTGGCAAGCTGCACACGGCGCCGCGCGAGCGGGTGCGCCGGTATCGTGATGTTGTGATCGTGCGCCCATTCGGCCACTGGTACCCGGGTTATGCGCACTATCGTCGCGACGATGACGCCTACAAGTGGCTGGCCTTTACCGCGATAACGCTCGGCTTACTGGATTATCTGAACGAGGCGCAGCAGCGCGAGCACGAGGCGGCGCAGATTGCCGCGACCACGGCGCCGGTTGGCGAACGGATTATTTGGGATGAAGGCGATGCCAATGGTTACGTCGTCGCCACGCGGGAGGGCACCACTGCATCCGGACGCTATTGCCGCGAGTTCCAGCAGGAAGTGTCGATCGGCGGCAGGGCCGAGCAGGCTTACGGTACCGCATGCCGCAACCCTGATGGCTCCTGGGAAGTGGTATCCGTCGATAACGAGTGAGGGTAATTGCCTGCGGAAAGGTTGCCCGGTGGCGCGTCGGATGTCCTGACGGCCGTGAATTTGAACCCGGTCACCGGTCCCGGCCCGGATGCCCGGATCGCTGGACAGCATGACCCCGGCCACGGCCGGGTTCATGCTGTGAAAGGAAGACGTCATTGCGTTCGACGTTCACCGGCAGGGAACTGTTCACGGGAGCGCACTGGTCGGAATTCGCCGTGGCCGTGTTGACGATGCCGGTGTCCGTGGCCTGTGCGCTGCAAGTTGCCGTGCAACCGGGTGTGGTACCGGGTGCAAGAGCTGCGAGGGGAAACGGGGCGCCGCAATCGATTGCGCCCAGGCCCGGCAGCGGGTCGTTGACAGTCAGATCGGTGAGTGTGACGTTGCCGGCGTTGCTCATACTCAGCAGGTAGATCAGCGTATCACCGACGACCACCGTACCAGAAGCGTCCCTATCTGCATTACCATCCAGCGTCTTCAGCAGGGCCAGCACAGGGACATTCTGCAGCGTCAGTTTCCGCGTGACGCCGGTGGGGGCGGGCGGCGGCGATTATGTCGGTTTCGCCCATGAGCAGCAGCTTGTCGTCCAGGCCCGGGTCATCGTCCTCGCACACCAGCGCCAGGGTGTAGGTACCTGGGTTGATCAGACCGGTGTCGTAGATATAGTCTTTATAGACAGCATCATACTGTACGGGCATCTCCAGAAGCGGGCGGTCGGCCGGTGGGCAGATGCCGATGTCCGGGTCGAGGCAGATGTCATCGGGTACGACGCTGGTTGCGTCCCCGGCATAAATGTATACCCAGCAGGCGTCCGGGGTGGCCGGGTTGAACGGCTCGGAGCGCTGGTCGGTAACCGGGCCATGAATAAACGTGCTGGCCAGCTGGGTATCGAGGATGCGCAGTGTCGGTCTCAGGATGTAGTCGAAGTCCGCTCGCGGCTGGTTCGGCCTCGTCAGGGTCAGCGACCGGCGCAGGTCAAAGTTGATGATGAAGTCGATCCAGCCGGTGGTATCAATGGTGAAAAGGCGGTTCAGTTTGAAGCCGCTCTGGGTACGGCCCGGGCATTTGACGAGGTAGTTGCCGCCGGTGGTTTCGGCGACGTAGGTATGCGCGGGATCGATCACGAGACCTACCCCGCTGTAGTCGCCGGCATCCAGCGCGATATTACCCAGCTGTCTCGTCTTGCCGCCGGCCAACTGCACGATGACCTGGGTAAAGCGCACCCAGAATTCAGCAATGTCTGACGGCTTGACCGTCGCATCGGTGTTGCTCAACGACAGGCCGCCACTCGAAGCGCTTCCGCCACCGCCTCAAGCCGTCAGCATGACGACCGGCACAGCGCCGGCAGCGCGGGTTGCCGATGCCGCACGCCTCGGCTCCTGGCGCGCCAGAGTTATGACGCAGAAGATACTCACACGAAGCACCCCGGCGTAATGGGGGAAAATTATTCTTTAAATACATACGGTAATAATTTTCTGCCTGGGACTTTAGTGCAATTGTTTTCCTGCCGGCCTGATCTATGATGGAATAACCCCGTAAACCGGGGACAGCGTATCGCCTCACGGTTTCTGCATGTCATTCAGATAGAGGAGGGCGGAATGATGCGCAAATACATAATAAACATCCTGTGTACCCTGGCATGTTCCGGCGCCGTTCATGCCGATGGCAAGGAGAAAACCCTGCTCGCCGTCCTGACACCGGAGCTCCCCCGCTGGCAGCAGACCAATGCGGCGATGCCGTCAGGCGACTACCTGCGTTCTGTCGACAACAACCAGGGAATGGTTCAACACGAGCTGCAGACCTACTCTGTCAGGTTGCTCACCAGCACCGGTACCTACAGGCCTGCTATCGGCCTGCTCGGGGCAGCGGTCGCCGTGGCCGCAACAGACACGCGGTATAACCTGAACGACAGCAGAACCATGGGTCTCGTCTTCAGGGATACCGCCGGAAGTGACCGCTCGGTATTGCTCGAGTACAGAAAGTTCTGGTAGCGAGGGACGGCCCGGTCACCCCATGCGACGCGCGACCTGCCGCCTTGTCTGTTCCACGCCAGTCCGAAACCCGTATCGAGGCAAGCCGGCTCGCACGGGATTATGAGATAGGTTCTATTTACTTACGACACGGGTAGAATACGGCCATCACCCAGTGGAGGGGATTGCCCGGCAATGCATGCAGCCCGCGTGTTGAAATACCCGGCTATTGGATTGCTGCTGTTTGCCTGCGCCGCACGCTGTGACTGGCGGCAGGCCGAGCAGGCGTACCGTCAGGGTGATTACGTAACCGCACTGCAGGCGTGGCGCGAGCTGGCCGCGGCCGGTGACAGCGCGGCGCAATACAATACGGCCATCCTGTTGCTGCACGGGCGCGGCCAGCCTCCCGATCCGCCGGCAGCTATCGACTGGCTGCAGCGCGCCGCCGCGCAGGGCGATACCGACGCCCGGTTCTGTCTCGGCTATCTCAACGCGGAAGGCGAGGCGGTGCCGCGGAATGCAGACCGCGCAGCGGAATGGTATCGCCAGGCCGCCACGGCGGGACATGCCGGGGCGAAGTTCAACCTGGCACTGCTCTACCTGCAGGGGCGGGTTGCGGCTGACAATGATACCGAGGTGGTCCGATTGCTGAAGGCGGCGTCCGATCAGGGGTTGGCCGCTGCGCAGTATCTCCTGGCCGAGCACTACGAACAGGACCCCGCCGGCGCAAAGGACATCGGTCGTATCAACCGGTTGTATCGCAAGGCTGCCGCTCAGCAGTACGCCCCCGCGCAGCGCAAAATGGGCCTGATGTCACTGAATGGCACGGGTATGTCCGTGGATGCGGGAATGGCGGTCAGCTGGCTGACCCGGGCCGCTCAACAGGATGATGCCGATGCGCAATATTATCTGGGTATGCTGTACCGCACCGGTCGGGGGGTCGGGCAGGATCCCGTGCAGGCGGCGCACTGGCTGGAGAAAGCCGCCGGGCAGGGTCATGCACGCGCCCAGTACAATCTCGGCCTCATGTACAAGGAAGGTACCGGCGTGGACCAGGACTACCGGGAGGCGGCGCGCTGGTACCGGGCCGCCGCGGAACGCGGCGAGCCCCGGGCGCAGAACAATCTCGGTAATCTCTATGTCACCGGACGAGGCGTACCGCAGGATTACGTGCTTGCACACAAGTGGTTTAACCTGGCCGGTGCCAACGGCAACGAGAACGGCATCCGCAACCGGGACATACTCGCCGGGCAGCTGAGCGACGCGCAACTGACCGAGGCGCAGCGACTCGCGCGTGCATGGCACGATAGTCAGGCTGCCTGGCAGGCCACACCGGCAAACGACGCGCAGTATTCGGCCGATGGCGATGATACCGGCATATGGGACAAAGACATTACGCGTACGGATGCATTGAGCACCCGGTTCAGTCGCTGGTTCGGGCAGGACGATGCTGCTGCACAGGATGGAGGGGGACACTGATGCGGGTGTGCAGCGGCAGACAATGGCAACGTATCGGCAATACAGTCCGCCGGCTGGCCCGAGCAATGGGCAGTGGGGCGCTGGTGTGTGCCGTAATCGGCTGTAGCACGACCGGGTCCGCGCCGCCGATGGCGGGCAAATCGATAAGTAACAGTGCCACGCTGGAACAACGCCTGGAGGCGCTGGAGGCGGATCTCCAGCAACTGACGCGGCGTGTGGATCTCCTTCAGGCGACGGCCGGGGACAGTGCTGACGGCGGGCGTGCGGGAGAGTCCCGCGCGCGTCGTTTGCCGGCCAGTTACCGGCCGGTGCAGCCGGATATCGTGCTGGCATCGGGTCCGGTGCGCAAGACGCCAGTGCTGTCTGCCGATACGCCACCGGCGCCTGCCGGGGTGCCCGAACAGCCACCGGCACCCGTGCAGCGACCGTCCCGGCGGGGCGGCTGGGTCATCAACCTGGCATCCTATACCAGCCGGACGTTTGCCGGCAGGAAACAGGCAGAGTTTATCGCGGCAGGCGTGGCCGTCGAGCAGGTGCAGGCTGAGGTCAACGGCGGCACGGTGTACCGCCTGTGTGTACCGGGTTTTAAGTCATTCCGTGCAGCCAACGCGCAAGCCCAGGTCATCCGCCAGCGGCTGGGTCTGGACGACTTCTGGGTCGCGCGCCGCTGATGGCATCGCATTATCGAAACCGGCTGCACCGTTGGTGTCGCTGGTAGCACAGTTTCCAAATTACCCCGGTACTGCAGGGACGGCTAGGCGTCAGTTGGCAATCCGGTCGTCTTCGGGTCCGTGCAAGTTGTCCGTGATCCGGTTCAGCCTGTCGATGGTGTCCTGGCTGTTGTCGAGGCTCAAAATCAGAGCTGTCAGCATGCGGCTTTCACTGCTGTCGCCAGCCTGTTCCAGTTGCGTGATGAGTATCGGCAACACCGACGTGCCACCCATTTCCGCCAGTGCGAACTCGGCCTTGACGCGTACATCCTGCGAGGGATGCTCGAGCAGGTTTTTCGCGACGGACACCGTGCTGTCCGGCAGCTGGTAGCCGTAGCGTCGCTTGTAGACACCGTAGGCCCGAAACGCCGCGGCGTGTGACTCGGGAAACCTGTCCATGTCTCCGCGCAGGATATTTTCCAGTGTGCTGACCATGCCGTCGTCCGGTGGATACATGAGTACCCATGCATCGATGGCCTGTCCGCGAGCCGTATCGTTTTCGCCGTGTTCGATGACGTTTTTCAGCGCGGCCTTGATGGATTCAGAATCCGAAACCGGCGGGATATCGCTGGTGAGTTGCATGAGCGCCAGAACGTTCATGATCGCGGTGGCAAGGTTTGCCACGTTTCCACTTTCATCCTGCATCAGCCTGGACAGCGTGGCATACAGCACGTCGAAGTCCTGTAGATAATTGGCGTTCTGGGCGTTGGGTTTGCCGTAGGTATTCAGTGCCAGCAAAAGGTTGTCGAGATAAAGTGCCTTGTCCCGGTCCACCTGCTGCACGGCCTGCTCGTGGATGTCGCGCGGTAGGGTAACGACCTTCGCGGTGCTCGGGTGTCCGGCGCGTTCGGAACGGATTTCGAGCGGCCGGTGGAGACGTGGGACGAGCAGGGTCCCTGCCGCCATCCCGACCCCGAGTGCACAGCTAAACAATACTGCTTTTCTGGTTATGTGCATCGCTGCGTGCCCGGCCGTTCCCCCGCTGGCAGCATAGCCTAGCGCCTGCCACCTGCATAGAACCTATCGCATAATTCCTCGCGAGCAGCAAAGCTGCCCGAAAGGCGCGCCTGGCCGCTCCCGGCATGGCCCAGGCCAGTCTCTCGACCCCGTATCAAGGCTCTCACCTTCTCCTGCCTCCCGCGGCGCTTGTACGTCTCTGCACATCGCAAGGCGCACTGCGCTGCACAGTACTTGAGGTACGGGCAAGCAGTGCCAACACAGCATGCGCGCCTTTCGGGCGCAACCCCTTGGGGGCCGGGCGATTTTGGCCTCTGGCCTTGTTGTGGCTCGCGCATGTGGCTTTAGCTGTACCACACTCGCCGTGCCTTGCCAGGAAGCCCTATCGCCGCGGTCGCGACCGCGGGGAATGATGAGATAGGTTCTAGTCATGCCCTGGGAGAAAATACATTCCGGCATGCATCATGCTCCGTCGTGGTGCGTTGCTGTGTCGTGTCGGGTCGGCCCCAGACACCGCTTCTACAGCACGATCAAGGGCTGCGTGTCGGTATTCATCCAGAATCATCATTGATTTGCTACCATCCTGAATCATGGTCCAGCTTCCCACCGTTTCAGAGTCCGATACCCGCGACGCCTTCACCGCGACACCGTTCGATGACTATGAACTGATCGATTTCGGCGGCGGACGCAAGCTGGAGCGCTGGGGCGGGTATCTGGTGGATAGTCCCGAACGGCAGGCGACGGGTGCGCCCGAGGGCGGCCAATGGAATGCGGACTGGACCTATGTGGCCGATCTCGGCGCGCAGGGTCACTGGCAACCGGTGCACGTCGACCTGCCGCGCGAGTGGACGGTACGGGTCGGCGATCAGGACGTGCTGTGCCGTCTCGATGCGCACAGTCATCTCGGTCTGCACGGTCGTGAAATTCCCTGCGCGCAATGGATCCGGCAGCGCATCGAGGGTTGCTATGACATCGATGACATCAATGTGCTCAATCTGTTCGGAGGCAACGGCTATGTATCCGCACAGGCGCTGCAGGCGGGCGCCGCCGTGGTGCATGTCGATGCTAGCGCCCATATGCTGGCATTGGCGCGGGTGCATGCCGGCACGCACAACATCGAATACGTACAGGACGACGTGATGGACTACGTCGAGCACTTGCTGCGGCGTCAGCGACGCTTCGAGATGGTGATCCTGCCGGTACCGGCCATCGGTCATGGGCCGCGCGGGCAGATGTGGGACCGCGAGGTCGACATGGCGAAGTTGGTGAAATACCTGCCCCGTCTGCTTGCGAAGAATTCGTTGGGCGTGTGGCTGTCGACCGAAGGTGGTGCGATTACCTGGAAGGCGGAGGGCCTCGGCCAGTTGTTGCGCGAGGCCTTGCCCGGTTGCACCATCGAACCGCTGCACCTGGGCGTGGCGACCGCGGGCGGGCGTGTGCTGTCGGCCGGCGTGGCGGCACGCTGGTATGACGCCACAGAGTTTTTACAGACCAGCGGCCTGCCGTTGACCGCGACGCAGCTCGAGGAACGGCTCGACATACACATGATCTCGCCGGGTGCAGCCGAAGAGCCGGCGCGCGCCCTGGCCGGCTTCACGCGCGAACAGCAGGACTTCGTACTGCACTGGGTGAGCGTGGTGGCGCGCACCAGCTCGGGCATGGCGCTGAACTTCGTCTCGCACGTCGCGCCCGCTCTGCGCCTGATGGACCTGCCCGGGGTCGAGGCCTGGCTGCTGGCGTGTATGGACATCTATGACACCAGGGGTCTGCATCCGGCGGTTGCCGCGTTCCGCGACGTGGAGTGCTTTGCACGCGAGTACAAGGCGCGCGTGACCGGCGTGTCGTTCGACGACGTGGTGAACGTGCTGGAGATGTTCGTGCACGGACTGAATGGACGGCGCATGAAGATCGAGTGCGGCGAGCAGGTCTGTACCGACACCGAGACGATCTTCCTCCCGGCGAGCATCGCTCACTTCGAGGCGCGCGAGGACAATTTCCAGCTGTACAAGGTCATGGTTGTGTACCAGTGGGCGCAGACCTGGTTCGGCACCTGGCGCATTGAGCCGCAGGAGATGTTCGGCCGGTATGCCGATGCCGCGCGAGCCATACAGTGCTTCCATGCACTGGAGACACTACGTCTCGATGCCTGCATTCGCGGCGCGCTGCCGGGTGTGTACCGCCACCTCGTGCGTTTCCGTGCCGGCAGCGTTCCCGAACTTGCCGAGGCATGGCAACAGGCCGCCGCAGACCTGGCGCACCCCGGTGCGCGCATCGAGGATACGCTGGCCTGGTTGCCGCGTCTGATCGACGGGCCGCTGCCGGGACAGACGATCTACCAGGGTGTCATGTGCCCGGAAGCCGTGGCAAAGGTACGCCGCGCACGCCTCGATGCCGACCGAAAGGCATTCCGCGTGCACATGCTGCGACTGGCGCAGGAAATACGGGCGGCCGAAGAGTCGGCCGATGAGGAAGCATCCGCGCAGGAGGCGGTAGAGCGCGAAGGCGGGCGGCGTCTGCCATTCGAGCTGCGCAAGGTGGAGTCGGGCGAAACCCCGGACGGTTTCGTCTATGAACTGGAGCTTGACGGCAAGCCGGTTGCGCCGCCCGATAATGTAAAGGGGACGATGGCCTCGATCTTCCAGGATCTGGGCGAAATCCCTGACGATTACCTGTACGCGGCCGGTGATGGCGCCTATCTGGCCGAGGCCATCGGCGCGCCGAGCGCAGAGGACGTATGGAAGGGGACCTATCACGAGGAAGGCGCCTTCCTCTACAACGAGTGGGACTACGAGCGCCAGAACTACCGCAAGAACTGGGCGGTGCTGCGCGAACTGGAAGTCAGTCCGTCCGATGACGGTTTCGTGCGTGACACACTGATCAAGTACCGCGGGCTGACCGCGCACCTGCGCCGGACCTTCGAGGCGCTGCGCGGCGAGGACAAGCTGCTCAAGAAACAGCCCTACGGAGACAATGTCGACATCGATGCGTTGGTCGAGGCCTATGCAGACACCACCATGGGTATGGAGATGACCGAGCGCCTGTTCACCAAGATGCACAAGCTGGAACGTGATATCGCGGTGATGTTCATGGTGGACATGAGCGGTTCAACCAAGGGCTGGATCAACGATGCCGAGCGTGAGGCGCTGGTATTGCTGTGCGAGGCGCTGGAGACCCTGGGTGACCGCTACGCCATCTACGGATTCTCCGGTATGACACGTAAGCGCTGCGAGGTGTACCGCGTGAAACGCTTCGACGAGGCCTATACCGACACGGTTCGCGCGCGCATCAGCGGTATACGACCGAAGGACTACACGCGCATGGGCGTGACCATCCGCCACCTGTGCCGCCTGTTGAACGAGGTCGAGGCACGGACCAAGCTGCTGGTCACCCTGTCCGACGGCAAGCCGGACGACTACGACACCTATCGCGGTGCCTATGGCATCGAGGATACGCGCCAGGCGCTGATCGAGGCCAAGCGCACGGGTATTCATTCCTTCTGCATCACCATCGACAGCGAGGCACGCGATTACCTGCCGCACATGTACGGCCCTGTGAACTACGCCGTCATCGACGAGGTGCGCAAACTCCCGCTCAGGGTCTCCGATATCTACCGGCGCCTGACCACCTGACGCCGGACCTGCGACCGAAGTTTCCACAACGCGATGTCATTGCGATGTCCGATGACTGCTGAAACGGCGCCATGTGTTCATGCGGACCTATCCACTGCATCCATCCGATCGCCATGGCTGGGTCCGCCGGTGCGATCACTTAACGGCAGCATGTTCCGGCGGGTCCGTGACCGTACGAGGTGGGTGTCGCGCTTGCCATTGCCGCGCAGAGGCGCCGGTCATGTCGATTTTCTTTACTCGAGTCAGGATTGCAGAGATCAGGCCAGCGTGTTGTTTTCATATGATTAATCGGGGAATCCGGCAGTACAGCGTGGCAGGTCGGGTGTAGCTCTGGTTTACAGTTTCAGATGAATACCGTGGTCTATAGTTCTACAACATATTGTATTGTATAAATATGTTTGCGATGGTATGTGAATTGCATCCTTGTAGGACAAAATAATAATTATCTGTAGGCGAAAGGCGGTGTTTGTAGGAGCGCCGGATTGCCACGAAACAGATGCGGCGAACGGATCTTGCCGAAATGCCAACTATAATACGCGGCGATTACGGAGATGCTCATAATGACAAAGAAAGGTTCCCTGTTCGGAAGCCTCGGCGTGCTGCTGCTGTCGCTTTTCGCGCTTCCGGCCCAGGCGGTTACGCTGGATTTCTTCTGTATCACCAACAACAATGCGGGGGATTGCGCCATCGGCGCGTCGCAGCTCTCGGTCGATGTCAGCAGCTATGGCGCGAACCAGGTGCTGTTTTCCTTCTACAATACCGGCAGTGACCAGTCCACGATTTCCGAAATCTATTTCGATGATGGTACGCTGCTGGGCGTGGCCGGTCTCATCGATGCGGATGACGGTACCGGCGGCGACCCCAATGTAGATTTCACCCAGGGTGCGAACCCGCCCGATTTGCCCGGCGGCAGCTCCATTACGCCGCAATTCCAGGTTACGGCGGGATTTCTCGCCGATGCGGATAATCCGGCGCCGAAATGGGGTGTGAGTCCCGGTCAGACGCTCGGAATCGTTTTCGACCTGCAGAGCGGCGGCACATACAGTGACGTGCTTACCGAGCTGGGTGATGGCACTCTGCGCGTCGGCCTGCATGTCATCAATTACACGAGTGGCGGCAGCGAAAGCTTCGTCAATAACCCTTTACCGGCGCCTGCTGCCGTTTGGCTATTTGGCTCCGGCCTCCTCGGACTGGTCGCTGTGGCCCGTCGGAAAAGCAAAGCCTAGACAGCGGTTTATTCCAAATTGGGGAAAGGGCCACCCGTAGGTGGCCTTTTTTTTAATTACGCTTGCCGGTCCGGCGTCGCGGTTGACTTTACGACCGGCCGACAGGATGAGACAGGGTTTTGCCTGAAATCCGCGCCAGGGAGAATTTCGGACAGCCCCTTCACCGCGCTCGGGGACAGGCCGCGTGATGATTCGCGCCGGTCCGGTTTACAGCAATCCAGCAAACAGGGTCGCCAGCCCGAGGAAACTAAAAAAACCGACAATGTCAGTCACCGTCGTCAGAATGATGGACGCCGACTGGGCGGGGTCCTGCCCCAGGCGTGTCAGTACCAGCGGGATGGCCGCGCCGGCCAGGCCCGCCAGCATCATCGACATCACCATGGCCGCACCGATGACGGCGGCAAGACCGAATGACCGGCTCCACAGCAGCACACCCAGGCCCGTCACCAGGGCAATCGCTGCGCCGTTCAGGACGCCGGCCAGCAGCTCTTTCAGAAGCACGCGTTGCCAGTGACGCAGCCGGATCTCGCGCAGCGCGAGCCCCCGCATGATCACGGCCAGCGCCTGGGCCCCCGTGTTACCGGACTGTCCGGCGACGACCGGCAGCAGGACTGCCAGTGCCGTGAAGCGGGCGATGGTATCCTCAAAGATACCTACCACCGACGCCGCCAGAAAGGCTGTCAGCAGATTGATATTGAGCCAGGGAAGCCGTTTGCGCATCGCGAACAGTGGGGTGGAAAGGGCGCGCTCATCACGGCTTACGCCGACCATAGCCTGCAGGTCGGCGGCCGCTTCCTCCTGTGCCGCTTTGATGACGGTGGATTGGCGGATGATGCCGAGCAGGCGGTTATCGAGATCGACGACCGGCAGTAATCTCAGTCGGTAGCGCGAGAACAGATCGACGATGTCCTCCCGTGACGTCAGTGCATTTACGCAAACCGGTGTGGTGATGCGCACCAGCGATCCGAGGCGCGCGCCGGGATCGGCGTGGACGATGTCGACGAGATCGACCAAACCGATCAACCCACCCGCGTCATCCGTGACGACGAGCACCGCGGTGTCGGCCGGTGGATACCGGCGCAGCCGTTTCAGTGTTTGTCTGACGGTCAGGCGGGCAGGAATGCTGGCTGCGCGGGGCTGCATCAGACGTCCGGCGCTGGTTTGCGGGTAGGACATGAGTTCGCGCAGTTCCCTGGCGAGTCCCGCATCCAGTTTGTCCAGCAGCTGTTCCCGGCTATCCGCGGCAAGATTTCCGAGCAGCAGTGCGGCGCTGACCGGATCCATGGCGCCCAGGACGCTCCTGGCAACGGCCGGTGTCAGCTGCTGCACCGTCGTCGTGGCAAGCGCAGTCGAAATGCGTCCCAGAATCCTGGCACCCCGTTCGGGTGACTGCCTCTGCAGCAGCAACACGATTTCCTCTGCGGTGGCGGATTCCAGAACTTCCGTCGCCTCCTGGGGAAAGTTGTCGATGTAGGCATCCGTCAGGGCATGCGAGATCGTGCGCGTATCAGTCATGTGAGTCACGCCGTATCAGTGATGTAGTGGTATCTATCATGACGGCCAGCAGGTCGAGTGCCGTGGTGCAAAAAAGGTCACCCACGGCCATATAGCTGTCCAGGGCATCACCGATGTCCCTTGATTGCAGGGCCTGTTCCTGAAGGCGGCGCAGGTTTTTCTGACGGATTACGCCGAGCAGGACATCGTTCTCGTCGGTCACGGGCAGTGCGTGGTAGTCCTGCCAGTAGGGACTGTCCATGATGGCCGCAATCGACTGCAGCGACGAAAGGCTGACGACATGCCGGTGCATCACCTGGCGGATGATGCTGGAAGGCAATGTATTGATCAGCTCATGCAGGGTCAGTACGCCCGTAAGCTGCCCCCCGGTATTGGTCGCGTATAGATAGAATTTCATGCCGTTTTGTATCCGTTTGACGCGCTTGATGGCGTTTCTGACCGAGAGTTCCTCGGGCAGGCTCGCCAGCGGGGCTTCCATGACCGCACCGGCGGTACCCTCGGGATACGGCAACAGATGTCGCATTGACGCGGCCAGGTCCGGCTGCAGTGTCTGCAGGAGAGACTCGCGCCTGTCATGTTCAAGCTGGCGTAATACGATGATTTGACGATCGGTAAGGAGCAGGGAAAAGATCCGGCCGGCAACCACGGGTTCGAGAGCGCCCAGGCAGTGTGCGGCGAATGCGGGCGTAAAATGACCTATGACCTGTCCTGCCGTCATCGGACTCGTGGCGGCCAGGTAGCGTGCGACACTGTCGGCTGAATAATCCTCAAGCACCTTCGCTGCCGTGGAGGGCTGACTCCTGAGGGCTGCCGCGCTAAGGCGCGAAAAAGGGTTCATGTCTCGCTCGCCCGGGAGATGCTGACCGACTCCTGTTCACTGAATCGTTTGGCAGGGATGAGCGTGTGCCCATCGTTTGTCTCAAGAACGAGAAAGGTACGCGTGATACGAATGATTCTTCCCGTGATATCACCGACCCGAATGACATCGCCTGCAGCGTATGTCCTGGAAATCGACTGGGCGGCCAGCATGTTGGCGATCGTCGTCTGGGCACCCAGGGAAAAGGCGAGCGCAACCGCGCCGAACATCACACCGAACAGTGTGGCGATCAGGACGACCAGCACGGTATTGTCTATCCCGATCTGTCCGGCGGCGATGGCGAATACGATCAGCAGGACCAGTGCCTGTCCCAGACGGCCGAGGCTCTCACCCTGCTGGACACCGATTCTTGTACCGGTGCGGGTGAGAACGGCGCGCGTTACTTCGCCAAACCACAGACCGATGAACACGATCAACAGGCCCACCAGCAGGCGCGGCAGGTAGGCGGTCACGCCGGCGAGCAGTCCCGAGATGACTTCGAGTTCGAGTACTTCGGCCGCCGCCAGTATAAAAAACAGCATGACAACCCAGAACACGATTCGGCTGGCCATGCGCGGTGCGGCGCTGTAGGAATGCGGCTGCTTGACGCGCGTGTCCATCGGCCGCGTGTGTGCAAGCCGAACCAGAGTCTTTTCGGTTATCTTTTCAGTCGTGTACCGCAGCAGTCGTGCAACGCCCCAGCCGGCCAGCACCAGTACCAGGGCACCCAGTATGGTGGGTAGATAATCGAGGATCTGAATGGCTACCCGCCTGACGGATTCGGTCAGCGTGGCGGTCCAGGCCTGCAGTTCCACGATCGTATTCTGGTTTTCCATGGCGGACCATCTTAGGGCGCAAGACATAAATTCCGCAACAGCCCGTGCCGTGCAAAGCGTACAGGCACGTCAGGCATATACGAACGCTTACCCGTGCGGGACGCCATGTGTATGCGATGCAGTGAGCAATCAGGGGACAGGCCATGTTCTCCGGTTACGTTTTCAGTCCCGATGAATCAATCGAGAGCCGGGAAACGTGGTCTGTCCCCTATTGCGAACCGGGAGCAGCGCCGGATGTTTGGCAGGAGAAGACCCGTCCGGATTCACCCGATGTCAGGCGCGCGGTTGCTGCCCTGAAATGGTGCAGCGCAGGGGATGTGACGGGCGTCCGGATGAAGCGGGATATTCATCATATTTTAATTAATTACTTATATGCTATAAAGCCTCCGGACATGGAGGTGTGCTATGTACTTCGACAGGCTGACGATTACCGCACTGGTAATTTTCATTTTCGAATTCAGTCTCGTGTTGCGTTTTTGCGTGTTCGGCCTGTGTGGCGGGCCACAGCGTAAAGCCGAAAACGATTTGCCCGATGGTCGTGCCGATCTGGCCGGATATTGACGGCGGGCGGCACTGCCGGCGGAGCAACCCGGTTGGCGATACGCGGCCGATTCTGGCGGACGGCGGGCGGTAGCCCGTATTTTTTCCTGTCACGTCTAAACAAGGGGTGGGGCGTCTTGCAGGCCGAACTTTCGGACAGCAGCACGGCTCGGGCGGGAGATCGAGTTAGGTTCCTCGCGATTGAAACTGTGCATCGGCATGCCGGCAGGACTGCGCCGTTGACAATGTATAATAAAATACTAATATTACTACCGTAGTATTTGTAGTCGGTTCTGAGGAGACAAGACATGCACATCGATACTTATACGGTAACGGCGCTGGTCGTGTTCGTCATCATGTTGGCAGTGTTTGTGCGTTTCTGCCAGGTGAAGGTGTGTGGAATGGCCGCCAGGGTCGGGCAGGTGTTGCAGGATGGGCAGGCGTCGACATCGGGAACGAACCGTCATGAAAATCGCGCTGCGCACGCTGAGCCTGGCGGGGAGTGAGTCCTTGCCTCCCGGCTGCACCGAAACCCTGCTCGCCGGCGGCGGTCAGCTGGTGGATCTGCGCTCGCCGGATGCCTTCCGGCAGGCACGTCTGCCCGGTGGTGCGCTCAACCTTCCGGTTGAAGCGTTCTGCTACGATTTCAAACTCCTTGACAAGCGTGAGCCGGTGATTGTCTGTGGTGCGCATCCGGCAGCCTGTGTGCGGGTAGCCCGCCTGCTGGCCGGGCAGGGCTTTCCCCACGTCTACCATCTCGCCTCTAGCGAGGGGTAGATGCCCCTTCCGCGCTGAAGGGCACGCGCCGGATTCCGGGATCTCGGACGGGTGACAGCAAACCGCGGATGAAGGCTGTCTGGCGGCTGGCGGGCGATGCGCTTGGTTCGGTGTGTCCGACGCACCGACGGACTTCCTGCTGCCGGGCCCGCAGGGTCGGGCCCGTAAACTGGCGGCGAAATCGACCTGCGGCATCGGTCAGCCTCTGCCGCCTGAACACATCCGGGCTTGCTATTCGGACGCTTCTGTCTTTTCGGTCTCTTCGCTCTCGGGCGTGCGTTGCGGCGCGTCATCGTCCATCAGGATGCGGTACGCAGGCCCTTCCAGGTCATCGAACTGACCCGAGCGGATTGCCCAGATGAATATCCAGATGATCACCCCGATCAGGATGATCGACAGGGGAACGAGAAGGTACAGGATTTCCATGGCCTATCTTCCGCGGGTGAGACGAAGGGCGTTCAACACCACCAGCAGCGAACTCGTTGACATGCCGATTGCGGCTAACCAGGGTGCGATGTAGCCCAACGCGGCGGCCGGCAGTGCGACGAGGTTGTAGCCGATCGCCCAGCCGATATTCTGCCGGATGATCCGCAACGTAAGCCGGGCGAGCCGGACGCCGCTCGAGAGCGACTCCAGCCGGTTGGACAGCAGGATCATGTCGGCGTTGGCCCGGCTGATCTGCGCGGCCGCCTGCATGGCGATGGAGACATCGGCGGTTCCCAGTACCGGTGCGTCGTTGATGCCGTCGCCGACCATGGCCACGACGGCACCCTGCTGCTGCAGGCGCTGCACCTCGTGTAACTTGTCCTCCGGTTTCATGTCGGCAAATACTGTATCGATGCCCAGCGCGCCGGCGACCTTGCGGGCGGCAGCCGGATTGTCACCGCTCATCAGGACCACCTGCTTGCCGGCCTGCTGTAATGAGCGGATTGCCGCCGCCGCGTCCGGCCGGATCTCGTCACGCAAAGACAGCCTGGCATGCACCCGCTGTGCATTCCCCAGCAGGATGAGGGTGGCACCGTCGGCATCCGGTTCGGCGGGGCCGTTCGCCGCTCCGGTGCGGGCCTGCACGAAAGCGGCATTGCCGATGAACCAGGTCCTGTCCAGTACCCGCCCGCTGATTCCGGCACCGGGATGATTGACGATATCGCTTGCCGTGAGCGGATTGCGGGGAACCCGGGCACAGATGGCCTTTGCCGCGGCGTGCTCTGAGTGCGCCTCCAGCGCGGCGGCGATCTCCAGCAGTTTCTGCTCGCCGTATCCGGATGCACATTCAATCCCGACGATGGCCGGCGTGCCTATGGTCAGCGTGCCGGTCTTGTCGAAGACGACATGGGTTGCACGTGCCAGGGTTTCGAGACGCGCACTGCCGGTGGTCAGCAGGCCCCGTGCCAGCAGTGTGCCGGTGGCGGCGCTGATGGCGGTAGGTGTGGCCAGCGACAACGCGCAGGGGCAGGTGACCACCAGCACCGATACCAGGATGGGCAGCCAGCTTTCAGGGGCATGGTACCACCAGTACAGTCCGACCGCCCCCGCCAGCAGCAGCACGGCCGCCACGAACCAGGCCGCCGCCCGGTCGGCCTGGCGGGAGATGGCCGGCTTTTCCTGCTGGGCGCGTTCCAGCAGACGCGAAATCTCGGCCAGTACGGTATCCAGTCCGGTCTTTTCCACGCGCATGACCAGCGGGCTGTCCATGTTGATGCTGCCGCCGATCAGCCGGTCGCCCGGCGCCTTGGCGGACGGTGTACTCTCGCCGCTCAACAGGGCCTCGCTGACGCCGGAACTACCCGCTGCGACCGTGCCATCGGCCGGCACCGAGGCGCCCGGCTTGATCAGTACACGGTCACCCGGCTGCAGTTCGCTCGCCGGGATGATTTCCTGCGCTTCCGTGCCGCCGGTGTCGACCAGGCGGGTCGCCATGGCGGGCAGGGCGTGGGCGAGGTTCTCGGCGATCTCCGCGCCGCGCTTGCGTGCCATGAGTTCAAAATAGCGGCTCACCAGCAGGAAAAAGATGAACATCACCACCGAGTCGTAGTACACCTCGCCAGAGCCGGTGAGTGTGGCGTACACGCTGCCGCCGAAGGCGACCAGTATGCCGAGGGCTACCGGTACGTCCATGCCGACGCTGCGGTTGCGCAGGTCGCGCCACGCGCCGTTCAGGAACGGTGCGCCCGAATACAGAAGCGCCGGCGTCGTCAGCAGCATGCCGATCCAGTGGAAGAAGCGCCTGAATTCGTCCTCCATGCCGGACCAGTCGCCGATGTAGAGCGTGACAGACAGCATCATCACCTGCATGCCCAGCACGCCGGCGACCCCGATGCGCGTCAGTTGCGTGCGGCGTTCGCGTTCGCGCGCCAGCTGCTGCCTGGCGGGATCGTAGGGATGCGCGGTATAGCCGATGTTGTGAATCGCCTGCAGTATTTCACTCAGTTTGATCCGCGAGTCATCCCAGCGTATGCGCGCACGGTGCGTGGCATAGTTGACCTGCGCCTCCAGTACTCCCGGCAGCCGGCTGACGTGGCGCTCGTTCAGCCAGACGCAGGCTGCACACACGATGCCTTCCAGGATTAGCGCGGCCTCGTGTTCGTGTGCACCGGTATCGCGCACGAAGGTCTTCTGGATCTCCGGATGATCGTACACCCGGGTCTGCTGGATGAATTCCGGGACCAGTGTTTCGCCAGTGCCGGAGACATGCGTCCGGTGGCGGTAGTAGTCGGAGTGACCGGCATCGACGATGGCCTGTGCGACCGCCTGGCAGCCGTGGCAGCACATCGGTTCGTTGCGGTCGTTGATCTCGACCGTGAGGTCGAGGCCCGCCGGCACCGGCAGGCCGCAATGAAAACAGCTGGCAGCTTGCGTGTCGTTAAGGGTCGGCGGTAGTTCGGCCGTGGCCGGTTTCAACGGAGGCACTGTGGATACCGTGGTAATCGTCTGTTTTATAAAGTGCTGTGGCTGCACCTATGACCTTAGGGTAACGCCAAACGGGCTACTACGGAACCGTATTATAATTTTCTAATGAATTGATACAGATCAACTCACTCTCGAATTCGCCTGTAAATAATACCCTCCACATTACAGTTTTATTACCCTGCGCGAGGCTCCAGGGATGCCGTTCCGGTCCATCGGACATTCCAGGAGGATGATCATGAACAAGCATTTCGTATCAGCACTGCTGGCGATACTGGTCACCTCTTCCGCCCAGGCCTGCCTGGCCGGCGGCGTGTTCGTGCGGGCCGGTGCAGCGGGCGTTTATACGACCGGTGAGGGTACGCTCAACGTCGCCAACACCATCGGTGTTGTCGGCGTCAACGACACAGCCCTTCTCGACACCCGGGCGTCGCACGTCATCACTGGTGAGAAGCTCAGCCTGGACACTTCCTGCGACGTGGCCGGCGCACTCGGTGTGGACTACGAGCGGCAGAACGGCCGGTCGGTCGGCGCCCGGGGCTTCCATATCGATACCGGTGCGAATGTCCCCGACAGTAATAGGGTCTGGAGGGTAAATACAATATATCGGTCGATCGCTGGACGGTTTTGTCCGGCGTCGTCAGGATGTTCTGATACCGGGATAGCTTGAATCAGCGGGCTGACTGAAGGATACTGACGCCCCGATCGCGTCCGGCGAAACGCCGCATCATGCGATCGGTAATCGGGGAGGGGCATACCGTGTTATATGTCGTCGGGGGATGGTACGTCAATCAAGAATGCAAATACAAACCGTTCGCACATATAACTGAGGTTCCGGCACGTTCTGCGCGGTTCATGTCATTGTCGCCACGGCCATGCCGGGACTCGTCTGCACGACGCTGTTCAACCATCAGAAGATCGAGAGGCGGTCCTGTCTGCGGCACACGGGACTGAGGGATTCTGCAACAGTATTAACAATCTGAATCAGGGAGGTCGGCATGACCGATCAGCAAACGTATAACTATACGGTGGTCCGGCAGTTCGCCATCATGACCATTATCTGGGGTATTGTTGGCATGCTGGTGGGCGTGTTCATCGCTGCGGAACTGGCGTGGCCGGTACTCAATTTCGACATACCCTGGCTGACTTTCAGTCGATTGCGACCGCTGCACACCAACGCCGTGATCTTTGCCTTTGGCGGCTGCGCGCTCTTTGCGACCTCTTACTACGTGGTACAGCGCACCTGTCATACGCGCCTGATCAGTGACAAGCTGGCGGCGTTCACCTTCTGGGGCTGGCAGCTGATTATCCTCCTGGCCGCCGTTACCCTCCCGCTCGGCATCACGACCAGCAAGGAATATGCCGAACTGGAATGGCCGATCGACATCCTGATCGCGGTGGTGTGGGTGGCCTATGCCATCGTGTTTTTCGGCACCATCATGAAGCGCCGTGTGCAGCACATCTATGTCGCGAACTGGTTCTACGGCGCCATGATCATCACCATCGCCATCCTGCACATATTCAACAGTGCCGAGATACCGGTCACCCTGTTCAAGTCCTACTCTGTGTATGCCGGCGTTCAGGACGCCATGGTGCAGTGGTGGTACGGGCATAACGCAGTGGGGTTCTTCCTGACGGCAGGCTTCCTCGGCATGATGTACTACTTCGTGCCCAAGCAGGCGGGACGACCGGTGTACTCCTACCGCCTGTCGGTGGTGCATTTCTGGGCGCTGATCTTCACCTACATCTGGGCCGGCCCGCACCATCTGCATTACACGGCACTGCCGGACTGGGCGCAGTCGCTGGGCATGGTCATGTCGCTGATCCTCCTGGCGCCAAGCTGGGGCGGTATGATCAATGGCATCATGACCCTGTCCGGGGCCTGGGAGAAGCTGCGTACGGACCCGGTACTGCGCCTGTTGATCGTCTCAATCTCGTTCTACGGCATGTCCACCTTCGAGGGACCGATGATGTCCATCAAGACGGTGAACGCGCTCTCACACTACACGGACTGGACCATCGGGCACGTGCACTCCGGTGCGCTGGGCTGGGTGGCGCTGGTATCCATGGGCAGCCTCTACTACCTGATCCCGCGGCTGTTCAACCGGGAACTGTACAGCCTGAAGCTGGTGGAGGTGCATTTCTGGACCTCGACCATCGGCATCGTGCTGTACATCGCATCGATGTGGGTGGCTGGCATCATGCAGGGCCTGATGTGGCGTGCAACCAATGCTGACGGCACCCTGACCTACAGCTTTGTTGAGTCGGTGCAGGCCATGCACCCGTACTACATCGTGCGTTTCCTGGGTGGTTCGTTCTTCCTGTTCGGCACCCTGGTGATGGCCTGGAATATATGGAAGAGCATAGCAGGCGCGAAGCCGGCGGTGGGTACCATTCCGGCACCTGCCGAGGCTCACTGAGGAGACGACCATGGCGACAGGACATGACAAGGTAGAGAAAAATATCGGCTTGATGATCATTCTGATCGTGCTGGTGGTCTCCGTCGGCGGACTGGTGCAGATCGTGCCGCTGTTCTTCCAGCACTCCACCACCGAGGCGGTTGCCGGGCTCGAGCCCTATACACCGCTGCGACTGGCAGGGCGTGATGTCTACATCCGGGAAGGTTGCTACGTGTGCCACTCGCAGATGGTGCGGCCGTTCCGTGCAGAGACCGAGCGCTACGGTCACTACTCGGTTGCCGGTGAATTCGTGTATGACCATCCGTTCCAGTGGGGCTCAAAGCGTACTGGTCCCGACCTGCACCGCGTAGGCGGGCGCTACAGCGATGACTGGCACCGCGTGCACCTGAACAATCCGCGTGACGTGGTCCCGGAGTCGATCATGCCGGGGTACCCGTGGCTGGAAAAGAATGCAGCCGATGCATCGGCCATCAAGAAAAAGATGGAAGTGCTGCGGTTGCTGGGCGCGCCGTACACGGATGCTGAGATCGAGAACGCGCCGAAGGCGCTCGAGGGCAAGACCGAGCTGGACGCCCTCATTGCCTATCTGCAGGGACTGGGCACGGCGGTCAAGACCCGGAGATAAGTTCCATGAATGCTACGCTGATGCACGAAATCTGGACGGTGGTCGTGACGGTGCTCTTCATCGGGATCGTCGTCTGGGCCTGGAGCGGCAAGCGCAAGCAGCGGTTTGACGATGCAGCCAATATCCCGTTTGACCACGATGACGAGATGTTGCCGGCAGATAAATATTCCAAGGAGAATCCCCATGGCTGATTTCACAAGCAGCTTCTGGAACTGGTATGTTATCGTTCCAACGGTCCTAGCTTTTATCGCATGCTTCATGCTGATCCGCTGGTTGTCCACGATGCGAGCCGACGAAATAGGCAAGCCAACGGGGCATGTTTGGGACGAGGATCTGCAGGAACTCAACAATCCGCTGCCACGCTGGTGGCTGATGATGTTCTATATCACGCTGTTTTTCGGTATCGGCTACCTGGCGCTGTATCCCGGACTCGGTGCGTTCAAGGGCATGCTGGGCTGGACATCAACCGGACAGTACCAGCGTGAGGTTGATCTGGCGGATGCGCAGTATGGCCCGCTGTTCAAGAAGTATGCCGATATGGACCTGGCCACCGTGGCCGCCGATCCCGAGGCACGCCGCATGGGCGAGCGCATGTTCGTCAGCTACTGCGCGGTGTGCCATGGCTCCGATGCACGCGGTGCGCGCGGTTTCCCCAACCTGCGCGACGATGACTGGCTCTACGGCGGGAGCCCGGATACCATCGAGGCCTCGATCCTCGACGGGCGCAACGGCGCCATGCCGGCCTGGGAGGCGGCTCTGGGCGGACAGGAGGGTGTATCCGACGTGGCAGACTATGTCCTCAGCCTGAGTGGTCACGATGCGGATCCGGCCGCAGTCAGCCGTGGCCAGGAAAAATTCCAGACACTGTGCGTCGCCTGCCATGGCATGGACGGCAAGGGTAACCAGTTGCTTGGCGCACCGAATCTGACGGACAAGACCTGGCTCTACGGTGGTTCCAAGGCCGTGGTGATGGAGACGATCGCCAAGGGCCGTAACGGCAAGATGCCCGCGCACCGCGACTTCCTGGGCAAGGAGAAGGTGCACCTGCTGGCAGCCTATGTCTACAGCCTCTCCGCCAGGCAGGAAGCGCCGTAGCAAGGCGATTCCCCGGCAGGCGACGGCAGACGGCCATGGCACAGCAGATACCCAGATCTCAGAAGTGTATCGCCGTGTTGTGGCCGTCGTTCCTGGTATCCATAGTGGCCACGGGACTGTTTTTTTCCGCATTCGACCCGGCGGATCTCTATCCTTTCGGCAAGGATACCGAGATCAGCCGGCTGGGCATCTATTCCATCGGCTTCCTGTTTTTCTGGCTGATCTCGACCATCTCCGGTATCGGTACGCTGTATTTCGCAATCACCAACTGCATGCGGCAAGACCCGGGAAACCGGGGACGGTAAGCTGCATTCATGTCGGTCGTCGATCAGAAAACGCCTGAAACGGCGGGTAATACCGACGAACAGGTAGAAAAGTCACTCTACGCCAAGGCGGCAAAGATCTACCCCCGCGAGGTGCATGGCTTGTTCGCGCGGTTGCGGGTGCTGGGGGTGCTCAGCCTGCTGGGTATCTACTACATTACGCCCTGGCTGCGCTGGGATGGCCAGCAGGCGCTGCTGCTTGACCTGCCGGCACGCAAGTTCCACATTTTTTTCATCACGTTGTGGCCGCAGGATTTTATTTACCTCGCTGCATTGCTGATAATCGCCGGCCTGACGCTGTTCTTCGTGACCGCCATCGCGGGACGTATCTGGTGCGGTTACGCCTGTCCGCAGACGGTATGGACCGAGGCGTTCCTGTGGATCGAGCGCAAGGTGGAGGGGGACCGCGGCAGGCAGCAGAAGCTCGACGCGCAACCGATGAGCTTGCGCAAGTTCCGGATCAAGGCTACCAAACAATTCCTGTGGCTTGCCTTCGCCGGCTGGACCGGTTTTACCTTTGTCGGCTACTTCACGCCGATCATGGAACTCGGCCAGCGTCTGGTGATGCTCGATCTCGGACCGTGGGAAACCTTCTGGGTCATCTTCTACAGTTTTGCCACCTACGGCAATGCCGGTTTCATGCGTGAGCAGGTCTGCAAGTACATGTGTCCCTACGCGCGCTTTCAGAGTGCCATGTTCGACAAGGACACCCTGATCGTTTCCTACGTACCCGAGCGCGGAGAACCGCGCGGTTCGCGCAAACGCAGCGCGGACCCGAAGGCACTGGGGCTGGGTGATTGCATCGATTGTACCCTGTGCGTACAGGTGTGTCCGACAGGAATCGATATTCGCAACGGGCTGCAATACGAGTGCATCGCCTGCTCCGCCTGCATCGACGCCTGTGACGACGTGATGGAAAAAATGGGCTATGAGAAGGGGCTGATCAAGTACACCACGGAAAATACAATGCACGGCAGGATGTCGCATATCATCCGTCCGCGCATCGTCATCTACGGCGCGATCATGCTTGGTATAATGGCCCTGTTTGCCTGGTCTTTCAGCCAGCGCGTGTCTCTGGGCCTTGATGTCATCCGTGACCGCAACCAGCTTTACCGTGAAACCGATGATGACCTGATCGAGAACGTCTACACCCTGAAGATCCTCAATATGGATAACAAGGCGCATCGTTATTCGTTGAGGGTCAGCGGCATAGAGGATCTGGAGCTGCGTATGGACCTGCCGGAAATTCGTGTCGAATCGGGAGGCGTGCTTGAATTGCCGGTACGCCTGCAGGTGGAAGAAGACGAGCTAGATGCACGCAGTACCGAGGTCAAGTTCATGCTGGTTGCCAAGGACGATCCGGCATTGTCAGCGACGGAGACAGCGCGCTTCCTGGGTCCGCACTAGTGGCCTGTCCGGATAATCATGCTGTGCGGCGTCGCGCGTATGCCGGCGGTCTCGGAATAGTCGAACGAAGGTAAAGACGCCATGAAAAAACACACATCCTGTCTTGCTGCGTGCAGCCGGGCCAGACCGCCGTTCAGCCCGCTTCGGTAGTCGCGCCAGGGTTGCAGACGATGGCGGGACAGCAGAACAGGCGCTGGTATGCCGAACCCTGGGTTTGGCTGCTGATCGCACTGCCGATGTCGGCGGTCATCGGCGGCATGATTACGCTGTATCTCGCTATAAGTACGAGTGACGGTCTGGTGGTGGATGATTACTACGAGCGCGGCAAGGCAATCAACCTCGACCTGGCGCGCGACGATGCCGCAGCCCGTTATCAGCTGACCGCCGACCTGGAGCTGTTTCAGGGCAACACCGTGCACCTGCAACTGAGTGCGATCAACGGACGCTGGCCTGATGCCGTCAGCTTGATGCTGATGCATCCGACACGTGCCGGCCACGATCAGCTGGTACAGTTGCAGCACGACGGTACCGGCAATTATCACGGCAGGGTAGAGACGCTGAGCAACGGTCACTGGTATGTACAGCTTGAGGCCGATGACTGGCGTCTGTCCGGCACCCTGCAGGTTCCGCAGACCGCGCCGCTTGTCCTCGCGCCGGTGAGATAGCGGTTCCCGGCGTGTCCCCTGACCCCGGTATTCGGCCGGGTGCAGCACGGATGTCACGCCGTCGGCAAGGTGCCGGCGGCTGTATGACACGTCAGTTCTGCCCGACACAGCTGCGCCGGTTGCCGGGATGGTTCGTGTAGCGACCCCTGCCGGGGTGGTACTCGCCTTACCCTGCGGATACGAATTTTGCCAGACCATTACGCATTACCATGAACCTCGAACCCCTGGGCGCCGCCAGCCTCGTCGGACTGCTGGGTGGAACGCACTGTATAGGCATGTGCGGTGGCATCGTGGGTGCGCTGACATCGGGGCTGTCCGATGAAATGCGTCATACCCGTGGCCGGTTGCTCGCCGCCCAGCTGGCCTATAACGCGGGCCGTATCGGCAGTTATGGCGTGGCCGGGACGCTGGCCGGTCTGCTGGGAAAGCAGGCCACCACCATGGGGCTGACCGGCGGCTTCCCGGTCGGCGGCATCATTGCCGCCCTCATCATGATCCTGCTGGGGCTCTATCTGGGTGGTTGGTGGCAGGCGTTACGGTGGCTGGAACGCCTGGGCGCGCATGCGTGGCGCCATATCGAACCGCTCGGGCGGCGTTTTATCCCGGTACGTCATGCCGGGCAGGCACTGCTGCTGGGTATGGTCTGGGGCTGGCTGCCCTGTGGCATGGTCTATTCGGTGCTGGCATTGGCGCTGGCAAGCGGCTCGGGGTCGGAAGGCGGGATCATCATGCTGGCATTCGGCGCCGGTACCTTGCCGACGATGCTGGCGATGGGGGTTGCGTTCAGCTCGCTGGGGCGCTGGGTGCGCAGCGAGCGGGTACGCAAGGCGGCCGGCATCCTGGTGATCTTGATGGGGGTATTGATGCTGCTTGCTATTCCCGCCAGGCAGGGGCATCATGCGCACCCCGCTTTCGAGGCGCCGGGACAGCCCATGCACCACCATTAGCCCCCAGTCCCATGTTTTGTAGACAAAAGTCCAGCTTATTCACCGGAACGGCACATTCGTTCAATATAAGAAACACAATATATTGTGTTTAGCTGTTATTGCAAACTTGCCAGGGCGACATCATTCCGACGCTGGATTTTATGTAGTAACTAGTTGTTAATTAAATATAATTATGCCAATATAAAATACCCTTGACAGGTGCTCCCGGGCTGAATACCCTCCTTCCCTTGACACTATATATTGTGTTGATCCGGATCTGGCCCCAGACGCGCATCAAATCCCGGCGGTGGGGCGAAAAAATCGCATTCCTGTACAAGAATGTAACAACAGGGGGAGGACGACAGGACACATGACCACGATGGCACACCTCGAAGCAGTCCCGACCAGCGTTACCGAAATTCCGATGCAGCCCGCATCGCAGGATATCTGGGAAAAGAAATACCGCATGAAGGCCAAGGACGGCACGCCGGTCGATGAAACCATCGACGCCACCTATCAGCGTGTCGCGCGTGCACTGGCCGACGTCGAAGCCACACCGGAGGCGCGCGAGGCCTGGTACCGGGAATTCCTCTGGGCGCTGCGCCATGGTGCGATACCCGCCGGCCGTATTACCTCCAACGCCGGTGCGCAGGAGCACAAACCGGCCACCTCGACCATCAACTGTACGGTCTCCGGTATCGTGGAGGACTCCATGAACGATATCCTGGAGAAGGTGCACGAGGCCGGGCTGACGCTCAAGGCGGGTTGTGGCATCGGTTACGAATTCTCCACCTTGCGTCCGCGGGGTGCCTATGTGTCCGGTGCCGGTGCCTACACGTCCGGTCCACTGTCGTTCATGGATATCTACGACAAGATGTGCTTTACGGTGTCTTCGGCCGGTGGCCGCCGCGGTGCGCAGATGGCGACCTTCGACGTCGGCCATCCGGATGTCATGGATTTCATCCGCGCCAAGCGCGAGGATGGACGGCTGCGCCAGTTCAACCTGTCGCTGCTGATCACCACGGAATTCATGGATGCGGTCCAGAACGACGCGGATTGGAAGCTGGCGTTCCCGATCAGCCGCAAGGAACAGGAAGGCGGTATCGACCTGAACAATCCGGAGCAGGTGATCTGGCGCGAGTGGCCCTACAAGGGCGATTACATCACCAACAATGCCGGCCTGGTGGCCTGCAAGGTGTACAGGACCGTACCGGCGCAGCGCCTGTGGGACATGATCATGAGTTCCACCTATGATTTCGCCGAGCCCGGGTTCATCCTCATCGACAAGGTCAACGAGATGAACAACAACTGGTTCTGCGAGAACATTCGCGCCACCAACCCCTGCGGCGAACAGCCGTTGCCCCCGTACGGTTCCTGCCTGCTGGGGTCGGTCAATCTGACCAAGTTCGTGCGTAACCCCTTTACCCGCCGGGCCGAGTTCAACTGGAAGGAATTCCGCAAGGTGGTTGCGATCTTTACCCGCATGCTCGATAACGTGGTCGAGATCAACGGCCTGCCGCTGGATGGCCAACGCGACGAAATCCTGCGCAAGCGCCGCCATGGCATGGGTTTTTTGGGGCTGGGTTCCACCGTCACCATGCTGTGCATGAAGTACGGTGAGGCGGATTCGGTGGAATTCACAGAACGCGTCAGTCGCGAGCTGGCACTGACCGGTTGGCAGGTGGCGCTGGATCTCGCGAAGGAAAAGGGCCCGGCCCCGATCATGGAGGAAGATTTCACCGTGACCGAAGAGATGCTGCGCAAGTGCCCCGAGATGCGCCGCGATGGCTACCTGCCAGGTGACAGCGTCAAGGGCAAGGTTCTGCATGCGCGTTACAGCCAGTACATGCAGCGCGTCGCCGGTGTTGCCCCTGAACTGGTGGAACAGTTGGCGGGGACCGGTGCCCGTTTTACCCATCACAGTTCGATTGCGCCGACCGGTACCATCTCGCTGTCGCTGGCCAACAATGCCAGTAACGGCATCGAGCCGAGCTTTGCGCATCACTACTTCCGCAACGTGATCCGTGAAGGGCGCAAGACCAAGGAAAAAATCGACGTCTTCTCGTTCGAACTGCTCGCCTACCGTGAACTGGTGAACCCGAACGCGAACGCCAGCATGGACAGTGATGCCGATGCATTGCCGGATTATTTCATCGCCGCTGACAATGTCACGCCGAAGCAGCACGTGGATATCCAGGCCGCCGCGCAGAAGTGGGTGGATTCATCCATTTCCAAGACGGCGAACGTGCCTACGGATTACCCGTACGAGGACTTCAAGGACATCTACCTGTATGCCTACCGGCAGGGACTGAAGGGTTGTACGACCTTCCGCTTCAATCCCGAGGCGTTCCAGGGCGTGCTGGTGAAGGGCAAGGACCTGGAGAATACCGTCTATGAATTTACCCTGGAGGACGGCAGCAAGGTTATCCTCAAGGGCGACGAGGAGGTCGAATACGACGGTGAGACACATACCGCCGCAAATCTGTACGATGCGCTCAAGGAAGGCTATTACGGCAAGTTCTAGCCGTTCTACTATCCAGGATACGGGTGTCGACCCGGCGAACAAAGATTTTTCAGGAGTACAGCATGGCTATACGCATCGAAAAGAAGATCGTGGGATACAAGGTGGGCGACAGAGACGAGCCGCAGCCATCGGTACCGGCCGTGGGTGCGGAGGTGCAGCGCGAGGACAATATCGTCCATCTGCACGAGAAACTCGAGCGCCCGGAGATGCTGATCGGCTCGACCTACAAGGTCAAGACGCCGCTGTCGGAACATGCGCTGTATGTCACCATCAACGATATCGTGCTCAACCAGGGTACCGATAACGAGCTGCGACGGCCGTTCGAGATCTTCATCAATTCGAAGAACATGGACCACTTCCAGTGGATCGTCGCGCTGACGCGGATCATCTCCGCCGTGTTCAGGAAAGGCGGCGACGTGACTTTCCTGGTGGAGGAACTGCGCTCGGTGTTCGACCCACGCGGAGGCTACTTCAAGAAGGGTGGTAAGTACATGCCCTCGCTGGTCGCCGAGATCGGTGATGCGATCGAGTGCCACATGCGCATGATCGGCCTGCTCAAGGACGACGGTCTGGATGAGCACCAGAAGAAACTGGTGGCCGAAAAGCGTGCCCAGTACGAGGCGGCCAAGAGCCCCGCCGGGGACGGTGCGGATTCGGGTGCCTTCCCCGAGGGCGCGCAGCTGTGTGCCAGGTGCCAGACCAAGGCCGCGATCCAGCTCGATGGCTGCCTGACCTGCCTGAACTGCGGCGAGTCGAAATGCGGCTAGTCCGGGGTGCCCGCGCTCGGGCGCTGCCCGGGTATATGCTGGCAACTTATTGTAATTAAATAGGTAAATTCAGGCGTCGAGGCCGGCGGTGAGTCCGGATGGCAGTTAGTACCTAAGGCCGATTTCCCTGCGGTCACGTACGGGCTATAACAGTACCATGACATTTTGGGTGTAGAATGTCGGCAGGTGCGAGAACAATAACGGTCCGACAACAAGAACAGGCTCGGGCGAAGGAGGCAGGATGTTTCTGCAACAAAAGCCGATACCCGGCTATTGGTACAGTAACCTGGCCGGTCAGTTGATCCAGGTCCGTGCGATCGTGTTTTCGTCGGGCCGGCGCAGTCGCATCATCCTGGAAGACATCAGCGGCAAACGCCAGTCGGTGGATCTGGTCAGCTGGCGCGGGATGGACATGGTCCTGCATTCACCGGTAGTGGATCGGCACCGTGACGATGCCGCCCGCGATTCCTAGCCAGGGCCAAGACAGCAAGAAACAAGGCGCAGGGACGGATGTCCCTGCGCCTTTTCCATGGTGTTACTGTCCCCAGCATTCATCATCGCTCGACGCCGTGCCCGAATGCCCCCGGGTACCCTGTGAGTTCAGGGTCAGTGTCCTACATTTGGTATCGCTCGCCTGAGCCCCGGTGGCGGTTGCGGTGAATGCATAGGTGGTTGACGTCACCGAGACCGGTGTTGCGATGTTGTAGTAACCGTCCTCGGACGTACTGGGTGCAATGGCGGGACAACCCACATAGGTCGCATTGTCAGAGCGGCAGGATTCCATTTGCATGGCCTTGCGGTTGAGTGCCGCGATGCCGTCGGCGCGACGCGACTTGATCACTTGGTTGGTGTAGCTCGGGTAGGCGATGGCCGTGACGATGGCCAGTACCACCAGTGCGATCATCAACTCGATCAGGGTGAATCCGCGCTGCTGTTCCATGTCCGTATCCTTGTATCGGCTAGTCTGTCCACGAAGTACGCTTGATCGGGTTGCTCAGGTTGAGATCATCGATCTTCTCCGGACCGACCACCAGGATCGGTTTATCGACATCGGTGAAGATGAGGCGCGGTTCGGGCTGAATGCCGCCACGGACCAGCGTCTTGTAGCGGTCGGTCACCGTGAGACTGCTCAATGTTCCCACCCCGTCCAGATTCAGGGTCGGTGTCGCGTCGTAGGCATTCATGATATACAGACGCCCCACGCCCTGGCTGGGAGCGCAGGAGTTCGTTAGACTGGCATCCGGCTTGTAGGTGGTGAACAATACCGTGCCATCCACCGTGAGGGAGCTCGCCAGGACCTTTTCTCCGGATTCCAGGTCGATGCGCCAGCCGCTGCTCGTCGACAGGTTCGGGCTCAGGTTGCTGGTGACATCCAGCAGGTCGGTTTCATCCAGTGGCGTGCCGTAGCTCGTCGGCGGTGTATACACGTCGCCGATGAACAGCATGTAGAAACGGTCCTGTGTAAGCGTACTCAGCGGATGGGCGCGGTAGCCGGACCCGATGGCGATTGCGTAGTGAACCACGCCGTTGATCTTGATCAGCGAGACGTCCGGCTTGACGTAGAAACGGCGATGTTCGCTGTTGCCCGTACCTGCAAGCTGGGCGATCACGCCACCGGTGATGGTCGTGTCGCTGCCGCTGTTGTCAAAATCGAACCGCCAGACCTGTCCACCCATGTCCACGGCGAACACTATATCGGTGTACCCGTCAGCGTTGATATCGCCCGCCATGACCGGTGCCGGCATGCTGTATTGCATGTTGGCGAGCGTCAGGCTGGCGCCCGAGCCCGATTCGCCGGCCCACCACAGTCTGGCACCGGTATCCGCATCGACCATGTAGAGGGCGTTGCCTTCGCTGTCGACGCCGGTAATCTCCGTGTCCTGGTTGACGTCGTAGCCACCGCCGAAGATCAGGACGGCACGCTTGCTGCCGCTGCTCTTGATGTTCGCAAGCTCCATCTTCGACCAGGTCTGGGCAAGTTGGGCGAAGTTGCCCTGACCACCCTGGATCATCCACTTCAGCACGGGAGCGGTGCGGTCGGTCACATCCAGCGCGTAATAGTTGTTGCCGCCGCGGCGCATACCGACGTAGACGTAGGCATGCTCGCCAGCTTCCGTGGCGCCGGTGCTGTCCTGCAGCACGCCGTTGTTGTTGACGTCGTTAGCCCAGACGGTCAGCGGTCCGTCCAGTCCGTACGGATGGCTGTTTGCACCGCTGTTGTTGTAGAGGATATCGAGGTTGGGCAGCAGTTCCTGCGGTATGAAGGAGAACTGTTCACTGCCGTCAGAGGTGTCGATGGCTTGCAACAGGCCTTCATTGGTCGAAACGAAGAGCGTGATGTCAGGACTCGCGCTGGTGCCGCCGTAGTTGACCACCACCGGATTGCTGTGCAGCGGGTCACCCATTTGGCGCCGTGCGTCCGTCGTGCTGCCATCGTCGTCGCTGTCGAGAAGGTCGACACCGCGTGACCATTGCAGCAGGGAGGTGCGGTAGGCAGTCGTCATGCCGGCGTTGCCCAGCATCGTCGTGGTTATCAGGGCGTTCGACTCGTTGAACAGGTGCTCCGGCTGGGTAAGATCCACGTTGCTAGGTGCGGATGCCCCGGTATAGGTGTACATGTTGCGCGACAAAGTCAGTTCTGCCGCCGCACCGCCCTTCTCCACGTCGTCGCCGTCCGGTGCATCGGCACCCGAGGTCCAGAAGCTGGTCGTTCCGCTCGCGAAGAAACCGGTCGTGGCATCGACCGCCGCGGCGCCCGTGGCGTCGGTGATGATCGGCGGTGTGCCGGCCAGCTGGTAGCGTTTCAGGTTGCCGGACCACTGCGGGAACTTTTCGGGACGGAACAACGCGAAATAGAGTTCGTCACGATGGGTCAGGCGGTTGAATGCATTCACCGGTACCGCCGGTGCCACGAACGTGGTATTCACCGCCAGGATGTCGGAAATGATCTGTGTGAACGCGGTGGTCAGCTGTATCGTGTCATCGGCGGTATAGTACTTGCCGCCACCCTTGTTGGCCGCGTCCTGCAGCAACTGCTGGTTGGTGGCGAAGCCGATCGTATAGGTGGTGACATTCTGGATGTCGTCCAGGTCGGTGCGCTGGTCGTAGTCGAACAGGTACTGCGCCATTTCATCGAGACAGTCATCTCCGCTGTTGAAATCACAGCTTCCCGCCGTAAGCGCGAAGTCAGGTAGCGCGGCGATGTCCGAATCGGCGTCTGAATCGTAGGTCGGATCGCCGTCGGTCAGCAGAACGATATAGTTTTGCTGGCACTGGTAGCTGATCGGACTGACATACAGGGTACTGTCGGAAGGATCCAGTACGCCGCTGTGGTTGGTGCCCGGCGACGTGCTGTTGCCGAACTTGACGTTTTCACCACGGAAAAATCGTGCCGCTTCGTACATGGTTTCAGACAGCGGGGTGTATCCATTCGCCGTCAGGGTGTTGGCCGCGTTCTTGAATGTGGTTCGTGAGCTGCTGTCCAGTGCCTGCATGGGCAGCAGGAAATAACCGCCATGATTCGAGGTGGTATCCCTGTCGTCGAAGCGCATCAGGCTGGCATTGATGCCCGAGGTGCTGTCGATGAGGTTGTTGAAAACGTTCTGGACGATCTGCAGACGGGTCTGGGTGGTGGTGACGCCGGGCGAGTTGATCCAGTTCAGGTAGTTGGCGGAATACAGCGTGTAGACGCCGCCGGTGTTGTTCCAGTTGATGGCATTGGTGGAATTGGAACGATACGGTCCACCATCATTTTCATCGGCAGGATAGGTGTTGGCGCCGCCGTCACCGTGGATACCATAATCGGCGGCGCAATCGATGATTTCGGAATGATCACGATTGCTGAGACGCTGCCAGCGATCCTCGCCGTGCCTGATGTTGTAGCGTGCGAGGGTGCCGGTGTAGTAACCGGGACCGCCCGAAGCACCGGTTGCCAGTGCCGGTGCGGAGTCGGCGCAGTTGTTCGAGCTGGTCGCAATGTAGCTGTTGGTCGAGCAACTGGGCGCCGTGCCGTTGGACGTTGACGAGGCCCAGTACACATAGGCGGGGTCGCAGGAACCGCTGTAGGTTGTAGCGGGGTCGTAGGTGCCCGTGGTCATGGTCACGTTGGTGCTCATACTGCCCGACGTGTCGATGATGAACAGCACGTTCGGCCGGATGTTGGTCGAGAAGGCAAGATCGCCGAGATAGACTTCGGTATCGTCCGCCAGCAGCGGGAGCGCGGTCATCGCGGATACGATGAACGTCAGCAGCATTGCCCGTGTCTTGATCGTGAACGTAAACATAGCCAGTTCCCTCTTCTTGATCCTGCAGCCGGCGACTAGAGACCCAGGCGCACTACGTGATTTGTCTTGATGTCATAGATGACGAGGCCCGCGGACCACTGCTTCTCGATGCGCTTGCTGACTTTGATCGGTTTGCCGTCTACCGTGACAGCCGTCTTGCCGTCGATATCCAGACGAGTGAACGGGCAGTTCGCACAGCTGCGTGCGAGCACGTAACCCTCGCCGCTGTCATAGACGATGACCTTGATGTCGCTGGCTTCGATGGCTTCCTCGACGGCGACCAGTTCTGCGTGCAGACCCATGAACCACAGCAGGCCCGTGACAAGGCTTAGAATCCTCAGGATTTTCATAACGAACCTCCAGGCAGCAGCGCGGTACCGGTAATACCGAGTGTACCCTCAGGCATGCCAGATATAGTGTTTGCAGTCACAAATTCCATTCCCATTATCTCAGGTACGGTGCGATCTTGCTCGCGGTCTGAATATGCGTGTCCGAGGCGCTGATGGAAGCGATCGCGCCATCGCCGGTGATCGTGAACGGATAGCTCACGAATTCGCCGATGGAGTATCCGATCGGGACGGTCGGCGCCCCGACCTGGATTTCTGCATCGCTGGTGACCGTGAACAGATTGGATGCATGTGTCACGCTGTAGCTGCGTGTCGGCCATGTGCCGCTGGTCGGTGTATTGATGGCGGCCACGAAGGCGGTATTGTCCGCCAGTGTGCCTTCAATCGCCGTTTCGGCCGCCTGGAATACCAGCATCCGGTACTGGTTGTTGGCGGCCATGTTCTTCTCCATGACGACCGAGCGCACGCCGCTGACGCCGATGATGGCGATCACGACCAGTATCATCAGGCCGATGAACAGGGCGGCACCGTCCTGTTTGCGGCGCGCCGTTGACCTGTTGCCTGTGAAAGCGGGATCTGCTTTGTGCATCGTTACTCCATTCTGTTCATGATCACGGTACCATTCTGTTCCTGATCACGGCGGTCGTACTGTAGGCGCGGCGCCGCATACGATCGGCGGCCGCGGCGGTGGCGGTCTGCCCGATGAGGCTGAAGGTTGCCGTATCGTTCGAGGTGGCGATATTGTCCTGCGAGTTCACGACCAGGCCTATCCTGACGCTGACGACATTGGCCCAGTTCGACACGTTGCCGGCCGTGACGTAGCGCGTGGCGTTGGTAAAGGCATCCGTCGGATCGTTGTCCTCGCCGTACAGGACCTGCATGTTTTCGATACCCTCGACAAGCACGACGGCGGCATGGTCGACCGAGTTGTCCTCGGCCCGCGTATCGCACCACAGGTCGCCGCCCTGGACGAAATAGTGATTCTTGGCATAGCGCACGCCGTCGGCGTAGGTCGGCGTGCCCGCCGCGGAATTCTGGCAATCGACATCGGACTTGAAACGCACGGTGAAGGTGTCGCTGTTGCTGCCGCCGCCGTCCTGGGTGAGGCCGGAGGCCGTTACGAACGTTTCGATGCCGCTGGACTGCGGGAAGCCAGCCATCATGATATCCCGCGTCAGCAGGTCGAGCGTGGCTCGCCCGGTCGCCTGCATGACGGACAGGCCGTTCGTCATGCGATAGCCCTGCTTGGTGCTGAGGAAGACGCTCAGGGTACCGGCGATAAGAATGAGTCCGATCACAATCGCGATCATCATCTCAATCAGCGTAAAACCCTTGTTCCGCATCATGATCGCCTAAGGTATGAAGTTAGCCGACACATTGCGCGCCTGGACCACGCCGTCTTCATCGAGTCCATCCCAGCCGACCAGCACCGAATACACGCCTGCCGCGGGGGAGGTGATGGCGACGTTGCCGTTCGGCAGACTTGACGTCACGTCACAGAACCAGTTGAATGCATCCTCATCGGCCATCTCGGTGGTGTTGCAGTCCGAGGCAGAGCCAGCCGTGCCCTCGCTGCAGATCTTGGCCGGTGCCGAAGTGCAGTCGATTGCCGCGTAGTTGATACCCGCGTAATAGTTGCTGGTGACGGATGGCCGGTTGGCGCGCATGCGCTCGATCATGTCGTTGACGAGAAAGGTGGCCTCCGTGCGGAGATTGGCATCGGTGCCGGCGCGGACGCCCAGCGCTTGTATCTTGGAGTGCCCCAGCAGGCCGATCGACAGAACGATGAGCGCGATCAGCACCTCCAGCAGCGAGAACCCTTTTTGTTTTACGGATAATGACATTGGTTCATCTCACGGACAGGTCAGTGCGCTGGCAGACTTGATGATACCGACGCGGCTGACGGTGACGCGGCGCGCGTGATTGACGCCGCGGTCGTCGCAGTAGGTAATATCACCGGAGGCGCTTGTACGGCCGTTTGCGGTGAAATTGAGCCCGGTCGTGATACCGGTGGCGCGCAGTGTGGTGCCGCTGAAGGTGGTGCCGGTGTGGGCACGGAGCACCGTTTCTGTCGGCGTGTCGACCACCGGCGGGTTGTCACCGTCGAGATTGAGAAACACGATCCAGCCATTGTCATAGATTGAGCCAGAACAGTTTGCCTGGTCCGAACTGGGACAGAAGCCCACGGTTGCGTTGCGCTTGACCGCCTCGCTCCTGGCCAGGTTCAGGCCGCTGACCAGTTCATTGATCTGGGTGGTGCGCCGGTTGTCTTTCTGAAAGGACAGGAAACTCGGAACGGCGATCACCAGCAGTATCGCGCCTACGACCAGTGTAATCATGAGTTCGATCAACGTTAATCCCGATTGTCTACCGGTATGCCACATATATTACGTCAGTCCTTGCCCTACATTTGGGTAAGCCAGAGCCCCGGGCGATATGCTATCCCTGTTCATACTAGATCAGCCCGGCCGCAAAAAGTCAATGATAATTATAAATAAAACAATAATATAAGGACCGCCCGCACAGTCATATGCCGCATGCAGCTTCACGTACCGCTGCGTATCGGCAGCCTCTGCGGTTTTCTTGAACAAAATTATAGTCAAGCATGATAATTCGGCTGAACACGCCGGGTGATCACCCGCTGGGCGGGTGGTGGCGCCGGATCACGAGCTGACCGGTTTCGCCGTCGGTTGTCGGTTACCGCTGACCGGCTGCCAGGTGAATGCCGTCCCGGCTGGCGCCATGGTGGCGGCTGTTTCGTTTTGTTCCGGGAAACAATATTATTCAGGTTGTTAATCATCGCCCGCGTTTCTACGCCCATGGAAATATCCCGGGATCATGTGGCAGCCGGGGCCGGTACGCGGCGTGAAATCGCTACTCGCATATTCGGTAAGTCTTCGTCGTTGTTTGCATTTTCAACATACCGATTGCTCAGGCATCCATGATCGCGCTCTGGATAGCGGTCCATTACAAGTGTGGCGGCCGCGAGTATGGGGAGAACCCTGCCCGCGCCCGATCAGTGGTGAACCCACACGGATCCGGATGCCCGGAAGCGCTGACCGGCTGCCTCATGTAAGTCCGTATCCAGGTCAGATCGCGCTTGCGTCAACCCCCGGTATTCCGAGGAGCCGTTCACGTGCCGGGGCCAATGTCTTCAAACATAGCGTCCTGGCGGCCGCAAGCTTCAAGATAACAGTCGCAACCGATGATCGAGAAAGGATATTATTGAGTTTTATAGAGTTTGCTGGCTCTGTATTGCAGGGGGCGCCCGGAGTCAATGGGTGCCGCGCGCGTCCGTTGTTAACCGGCTTGATGTTTACACCATCGATGAAACATGTACCTCAAGCATTTTGATCTCAGCGAAAGGCCGTTTTCGATAACGCCCGATCCCCGTTTCCTTTATATGAGCGCGCGACACCGCGAGGCGCTGGCGCACCTGTTGTACGGGCTTGGCGAAGGGGGAGGTTTCGTTCAGCTGACAGGTGAGGTCGGCACCGGGAAGACCACGATCTGTCGCTGTCTCCTGGAACAGGTGCCTGAGAACGTCGACATTGCCATGGTCCTGAATCCCAAGGTGACGGCAATGGAGCTCATCGCCACGGTCTGTGACGAGCTGGGCGTCAGTTATCCCCCGGCATGCAGCAGCATCAAGGGGCTGGTGGATATTCTCAACCGGTACCTGCTCGATGCATTTGCCCGTGGCCGGCGTACGGTGCTGATTATCGATGAGGCGCAAAACCTGTCGGCCGACGTGCTGGAACAGGTGCGGTTGCTGACCAACCTGGAAACCGCCACCCGCAAGCTGTTGCAGATCATTTTGATCGGGCAGCCGGAGCTTCGTACCCTGCTGGCCCGAGATGACATGCGGCAGTTGTCCCAGCGGGTCACCGCCCGGTATCACCTCGAACCGATCTCCCGGGAAGAGACAGATGCCTACATTCGTCACCGTCTGCAGATTTGCGGTGCATCGAAGACGATTTTCGACAAGCGGGCGGTTGACCGTATCCATGAGCTGTCAGGTGGAATACCTCGACTGATCAATGTGTTGTGTGACAGGGCCCTGCTCGGCGCCTACGTGGAAGGCAGGTCACAGGTGGACGGCAAGGTCGTGCGCAAGGCGGCCCGCGAGGTGCTCGCCGACGATCCCTCGAGCCGCAAGACTTCCTGGTTGCTGCCCGTCATGGGGGGTGGCGTGCTCGTCCTGGTCCTTGCATTCCTTGCCTGGCAGTATTTGCCCTGGCCGATTGCGGCGAAGTCGAGCCAGGATTCAGTGCCGGGCATCACCGAACTGAGTCAGGGCAGCATGGAGATGGCCGCCGCGGTTGCCGCAGACCCGTTTGATCCGGAAGCGCAGCCCGCACCGGCGGCGGTCGTCACAGGCGCCGATCAGGAAAGCCGTGCCACAGCAGCCCCTGCCGTAACGCTGGAATCGTTGCTGGAATCGGCGAACGGTACCTGGTACCGCGCGGCCTGGAAGGAGCTGTTCACGGCATGGGGCGTGGAATTGCCCCTGAGCGTAAAACCGGATTTCTGCGTTTATGCCCGGCAATACGGGCTGTTGTGCCTGGTAGAACAGGGTAACTGGAATACCCTGAGGCAATTCAACCGCCCGGCGGTGTTAAATCTGACCGTCGCGGATGGCAGACGGATGCCGGTGTTCCTCCGACATCTGGATGGCTCCCAGGTGGAGCTGGTGATGGGTGATTCGCTGTATCGTACGACGATCGAACAGGTGTCTCCTTTCTGGTACGGTGATTATGCCTTGCTGTTACAGGCTACACCGGGAGGCAGGCTGTATCTGAAGATGGGTGACCGCGGCCCGGACGTAAGCTGGATACGGCACCAGCTGGAGATCGCAGAGGGCGTGCAAATTCCGGCTGCCGATGCCGATCTTTTTGATTTCCAGCTACAAAAAAGGTTACTGGAATTCCAGCGTCGCCACGGGCTCATTGCCGATGGCATCGTTGGCAAAAATACGCTGATACAACTGAATTCCAGCGCCCGGCGGGAAGGTGTGCCGGTACTGCAGCTGGCGCACCAGGATTGACGTCCGATGTCCTATATACTCGAGGCGCTCAGGAAGGCCGATCGCGAACGTAATCTTGGCGATGTTCCCGACCTGGAGTCTGCGCACTGGGGAGTGCGCAAGACCTCCACCATCAGTCGCTGGCCGTGGGTAGTTGCCGGTCTGTTACTGTTCAACATGGCATTGCTCGCTTACATTCTCGGGCGCGATGCGACGGTTGTGACTGGCCAGTCGGGGGACGATAAGATTTTGACGGGCGTTGCGTCTGAGGGAGATACGCCGGTTCCCGTAGCGCCGCTGCAACGCCTGTCCAGGCCGGAAGTCGATAAGCCGCGCCAAAAGCGGCCGAAGGTGAATTATCCTCAACCTGCCGCCGCGAATGTAACCCAGGCTCACATGACACCCAAGCCGCCAGTCCACCCGCGGGTTGTGGAATCACCGACGCCGTTACCCCCTGGAACCGGTAAATCAGCCTTGCCGGAGTGGAGCGAGTTGCCGCTCGAGTTTCGCAGCAGATTCGCGCTGCCGCATATCGATGTCCATGTGTATGCGGAAGAACCCGCCCGGCGCTTTGTATTGATCGACCTGAAGAAATACCGTGAGGGGGATGCACTGGCTAGCGGCGCTGTGTTGGAGAAGATCGCACCTGGCAGTATCCAGTTGTTTTATCAGGGGACTCGCTTCAGGGTCGACAGGTAACCGGGATTGCGGTTAGATGCCCCGGCTATTCTGCCTGGGTATCGACCCTGCCGGTGCGCAATTCATCTGCCGTCGCATCACGAATGCCCTGTATCTCGACCTCGAAAACCAGTGTCTGACCGGCCAGCGGGTGATTGCCATCGAGGTATGCCACGCCATCCTGGACAGCGGTCACCGTAAACAGAACCTCTCTGCCCTGTTCGTCGCGACCCAGCACCCGACCACCCGACTCGATCGTCTCGCCGGCGGGAAATTCACTCAGTGGCATTTCGCAAGTTAAATCGTCGTTGCGCTTGCCAAAGGCATCATCAGGCAGTAAGCGGGCAGTGACCACATCGCCTACGACGTGTGATTCGAGTTTGTGTTCGAGCTTGGGGGGCAGCAACCCGGTACCGTGCAGGTAGGTGACCGGTCTGTCGGTGGGCTTGCGAACGACCACGCCGTCGGCATTGGCTAGCGCGTACTGTATGGTAACTACTTTGTTTTTACTAACTATTCCCTTAGCCGACATGTAATATTGCACCTGAGTAAACCATCCAGGCCGGCATTATATGCCGTATGTTTTATCCCGTGCGAACTTGCTACCTGATCGGCTGTCGCAAAAGAAGGAAGGGAGAGACGCAGGTGGCAGCCCATGAAGCAGGCCAAATTCGCGATCGGTCAGTGCATTCACCACAGGTTGTTCGATTACCGCGGCGTGATCGTGGATGTCGACGCTGAGTATCTCGGTCTGGAGGAGTGGTATGAGGCCATGGCCAGGAGTCGGCCGCCGAAGGATGAACCCTGGTACCGTGTGCTGGTGCATGATACCGGTCGTGAGACCTACGTTGCCGAGCGCAATCTCCAGGAAGACGACAGTCACGAGCCGATCAATCATCCCCAGCTGCGGGAATTTTTTACACTATTCGAGCACGGACATTACCTGCCCGGACGTCACTTCAACTAGACGGTTGGATCCCTAGGTGGTAAATGTGCCAAACCAGGTTGACTCGGTTACCGGCGGTATAATTGACGGATGATCAGCACTATCCAGTCACTGCTCAGGAAACACCTGCCGACCGGTGCCGATGCCGGACAGGACGCCGAACGCGCGTTGCAGGTCGCGACAGCGGCGCTGCTGATGGAGGTGGCGGCTGCCGACGCTGAAATCAGCGACGACGAGCGAAACCTCATCAAGCGCATCGTAGAGGAGATACATGACGTATCATCCGAGGAGGCGCGCGATATCTGTGGCATTGCGGAGCGCCAGACCGACCATGCCACCTCGCTCTATCCCTTCACCCGCCTGATAACCAGTGAATGCAGCATGGAAGACAGGATAGAAATCGTGCATCGCCTGTGGGAGATCAGCTTCCTGGACGGAAAGGTGCATGCACACGAAGAGCACCTGGTCAGGAAGGTGGCTGATCTGCTGTACGTGCCACACAGTCAGTTCATCCGCGGCAAGGTAAAACAAATGGGCGACCACGATTAGGCCGTGGGTCACAAAGAGGCGGGGCTGTCTGACAGCCCCGTATCTTGCTAATTCTTATACCATTTCCTTTAGATTCTTCAGCGCCAGGACCTTGACCACGTTGCGTGCCGGCTTGGCCTTGAACATCATCTCTTCGCCGGTGAACGGGTTCACACCCTTGCGCGCCCGGGTTGCGGGCTTGCGTACGACCTTGACCTTCATCAGTCCGGGTACGGTATAAACGCCCGGGCCTCTCTTGAGGTCGCGCTTCATTAGCACTGCGAGGTTATCAAATACGGCGCCGACATCCTTCTTGGTGAGCCCGGTTTTGTCAGCAATGAAGTTAAGCGTTTCAGACTTTGTCGTTGGCTTCGCTGCAGCCTTTGTGGCTGTCTTTTTCCTGGCCGTCGCTTTCTTTTTTGCCATTCGATGTGACTCCTCGTTGGGTGATAGATATAACAGCAAGCGTAAGATAGCACAATAAATGAAATGTGAAAGTCTTTTGCCGCATTAAATGCCTTTTTTTGCAGTACTTGACGGCTCCAGCATGCGCGCGACTGTGGATATTACAGTGTCAAACGTCATCGCACTTCTGCCTGCAGACTGTCATGGCCTGCAGCTGCTGATCCATCGTGCATCCGAGAATATTCATGCTCCCGGCAAGATGTAGCTGAACAGGACCCTGTATGACGCGTTGCCGGTATGTGGCGACGATGCGAAGGGGTTTATCGTGCGGGACGGCGCTGGTCCTTAAATGCAGCTATCTCATGTCCCGGCGCAAAGTGTATTACAGCCAGAAATGCGTACCTGCAAAGTGCGCCCGCAGCACCCTATCAAGACCGCCACGGTCACGGCCGCCGTGGTTCGTGAATAGGTACAAGGACTGCAGCCTGCGGCAGCTCCCCGATCGGAAATAATGTGACGGCCTTCAAGCTTTTCAGCCGTGAGAGTCCGATATTTTCGATCTTGACGCTGAGCGACGATTGACCTTCCAGGCCTGCGGTCACTTGCAGAAGCGGCGGTCTTAATAACAGTGATTATTCGCCGATACGCTGAAGGCAACTCACGCTGCGGAGATCTCCTCCACAGTAATCACCGGACCGAATGCAGCCATACACTGGGTGAATATGCACGCCGCAAAGCTGATCTCGGAAAACAGGAAGCTTTTCCATGAGCTGGTTCCCCTGAATTCGCTATCTGCGGAGCGTTTCAGGGAACTGTCGGAAAAAATCGTCATCGAGGAAGTGAAGGCCGGGGGGTATCTGTTCCGAAAGGGTGACCGCGACAACCAGACGATTTTCCTGCTGGAGGGGACCATCAACCTGATAGACGGCTTTCGCAAGGTCGCCGCTGAAATCCGGGCGGGATCCGAACAGAGCCGCCACCCGATCTCCAACCTGCAGCCGCGCCAGTTTGCCGCCCGTGCGGTGAACAGGTCGATTATCGCGCGAGTCGATTCTGGCCTGCTCGACGTCTTCCTGACATGGGACCCGTCCAATACGGCAGAGGTTGTCGACATCGGATCGGCGGACAATACCGACTGGATGACACGCATACTGCAGTCCGAGGCATTTGTCCGGCTGCCGCCCTCGAAGCTTCAGGCGTTGCTGATGAAGTTCAAGCCGGTAGAGGTAAAGAAGGGGCAGACCATCATCGCGCAGGGTGCCGAGGGCAATCATTTCTATACGATTCACGAAGGACATTGTGCAGTCACGCGAAGGAGCGGGCCGGGAGCACCGGAGCAATTGCTGGCTGAATTGTCCAGCGGAGATTCGTTTGGGGAGGAATCGCTGGTATCCGAGTCAAGGCGTAATGCATCGGTCACCATGCTGACCGATGGCTTGCTGATGAGCCTCGCCAAGCAGGACTTCGTCGACTTGCTGAAAACACAACTGGTGAAATATGTAGCATATTCAGAGGCGAAGCGGTTGGTCGATGAAGGGGCCGTGTGGCTCGACGTACGGACGCCGGATGAATATGAACGTGGTTCGTTCGAGGACAGTGTGAATATTCCACTGTCGACTCTCAGGGGCGAGATGCCCGAGCTGGTGTTTAATGCGAAATATGTCATCTGCTGCGACACCGGAAGCCGCAGCGACTCCGCGGCGTTCGTGCTCAGTCACAAGGGTTTTGATGTCTGTGTGCTCAGCGGTGGCATCGTTAATCTGCCTTTGGGAAAAGACGATGCATCCGAGTCCGGGCCCGCATCGGAACACGGGCCGATGTATGCGCAGGTTCAGCAGCAACTGGATGAAGTACTGGCCGAACTCGAGCTGGAGAGACACGAAAGACGTAAGTCTGAGCAGCAATTGATGCAGGTGCGTGGCGAACTTGCGGAATCCGGCGAGAAACTCGGCGAGTACTATCGCCGTGTAAGTGCACTTGAGGACGAGCGGGAGCGAATCGTGACCCGTTTCGAGGCGCTGCAGGAAAAGCAGGTTGAGCAGTTACAGACGCTTTCCGAGGAGTTGGAACAGGAAAAACAACAGGCGCACCAGCTTCGAAAGTCGATAAGTGCCTTGCAGGGGGAATGCAGTGTCCTGCACAAGGAGCTGGGTATCGAACAGGAGCAGTCTGAGGCGCAGCATTTGCAAATGCAGCAACAGCTCGATGTTGCACTGGCCCGTGCGGCAACGGTGGAACTATGCAGACAGCAGTCTCAGACCGGTGATATTACGCCGCAGGAGATTGGCGGGTCAGTCTCGCAGGATTCCGCGCAAATGATCGTTTCACTGCAAGTCGAACTGCAGTCCGCGCGGGAAGAGGCAGCCCGGCTGAGGCAGCTCCTGAAGGGTGCGTCAGAAGAGAATATGCAGCTCGGCGGGCACTTTCAGCAAATGACGCATGTGCTGGACGCCATGCGTGATTCAGTCAACGCGCTGTCGGTAAGTCTGACCCATGTGCCTGCGGAGGGGCGCGAACTTGAAGAGTGAAACACAGGCAGAAAGTGACCGGCCCGAGGATGCGGATGCAGGTGCCGGTGATTCCGGTCAAGCAACCGATGCGCAACCTGAAGACCTGCAGGCAGTGCTTGCCAGACAGGCTGAACAGCTGGAAGACCTTGGTGCGGAACGCAATTCGCTGTTAACGATTTCGACCTCCTTGCAGGAAGAGGTGGCGCAGCTGCGACATGCGCTCTCGGAGGCGGCGGGTACCGGTCAAGAAGGCACGGAACATATCGTAATCGAATCCGTTGGGGCTGGAGCCGCCGACAGCGAGTTGGAGCGGATCAGGCGTGAACGCGATGAATTGAGCGAGCAGGTCCAGCGTGACGCCGAAAGCGACGCTGAACTCAGGGATGACATCGAGTCCCTGCGCAGACAGCTCGAGGAACATGACAGCGCAGCGAAATCCCAGATCGCCACCATCAGCAAGGCACTGGAACATGAGCAGCAACGACTCGCCGTGTTGCAGGCGGAAAGCGCCGCAAGGGATGCACAGTTCGAAACCTCGCGTGTTGAATCAAGCCAGAAGGATGTCAATCTGGATATCCTGCGGGATGAGCTTGAGGTCGCCCGCCAGCAGGTGAAAGACCTGCAGAATCTTGTTGAGCAGAGTGATACACGTGTCAAGACCCTTGAGAATGACTATCAGGACTCTGCCAGAAGGTCCCATGAGGATATCAAGCGCAAGAATGACATAGAAAAGGAGATGCAGGGGCAGATCGATCGCCTGCGCAAGCAGCTGGAGCAGACATCGCGCGATTACCAGAAATCGCGTGTGAGTGCGCAGGGGGATCTGGATAATCTCCGCGATGAACTGCATGCGGAGCGCCAGGCGCGTGACGAGGAGCGTGCACAGATGGCGGCGCGGCAACGCGAGTTGAAGGAACAGCTCGCGGCGGTTGCCAGCGAGCACGAAGATAATTTCAACAAGCAATCCGATGTCATCGAGGAAGCCATGGATGCGGTGCGTAGCGAGGAGCGCAACCGTCTGCAGGGCGTGCTCGACGCCCATGCCGCCACCGAGGAACAGCTCGCAAAGCTTCAGCAGGAACTTCAGCAGTCGCATGCCGATATGGTGGTTTTCAGGCACCAGGAGCGAGAGCGCCACCAGGCAGATATCAAGTTGATGCAGGAGCAGTACCGGCAGGCTGAAACTGCCATAAAACAGCTTGAATCGCAGCTCCGGCAGCTGACGCGCGAACGCGACAGCGCCCTGGAGGAACAGAATACACTGCGAGAAAAGATCAATACCCTGCGTGGAGAGGTGGAGGTCGCGCGTGGCCTGATGAATGTTTCCGGCCCCGGACAACTGGAAGACCCGGCGCGTCTCCGCAAGCAGCTCGACGAGACGCGTAAAAATGTCGAGATCGCCGTTCGGCTGCGCGCCGAGGCCGAGGCGGCGCGTGACAGGCTGATCAATGAAAGAGATGCACTACTTGCGCAGCTCGAGGGTGGACAGGGCGCGGGGGCGTCGCTGTACATACCGTCGCTGGATGAGGCCGTGGCGACGGACACTGGAACACCGGCCGGGTCTGCAGGCTCGCATCCTGCCAGGGTTTCGTCCGCCCAGAACACGTCGGCGAAGACCGGTTCCGGCAAGCCGGGCGTGCTGGATGCCGGCACTGCAGACCGGCGCCTACCGGGCTGGATGGGTGGGCTGGTCGGGCTGCTGCTGGCCGGAGCTGTTGCAGCGGGCGGCTGGTGGCTGGTAAGCGGACCACGCTCAGCACGACAGGCCGAACCCGTGACCGGGCAGGCCGACGCGCAACAGCCCGTCCCTGCAGTCAAGACCATGCCGATGGCTGCACAGCATTACGAAGAACCGGACATGGCAGATTCGCGGCCCGCCGTACCGGCTGCACAGGTAACGCCGCAACCGGTCATTCCGGAACCCGGGCAGCAAACACTGCAGACGGAACTGCCGGTGGACGTACAGCAGTCCACGACTCTCCCGGGCGGGTCATCGTTCCCGATACCGCAAACGCCCGGAAACGGTGAGAGTAGCCGACGGGTCGTGTCGGCCGTGTCCGGCGATGAATCGATGGCAAATGCGCCTCCCGACGCTGATTCCGGGAAGGCAAGGCCGACACGGCCGGCCAGACAGCGGGTTATCAGAACTTTCGCGGATACGCTCAAGATCGGTGGCGATGGGCCGGTCATGGTGGAGCTTGCCGTGGCCGGGTATTTCATGGGCAGTTACGGTAACTCGCTGAATTTTGAGGAAGGCCCGCGTCACCTCGTCAGATTGCCCGGATTCTCGATCGGTAAATACGAAGTGACCTTCGCCGAGTATGACCGGTTTGCGCGCGCCACCGGCCGGCGACTGCCCTACGATGAGACTTGGGGTCGCGGCGACCGACCGGTCATCAACGTTTCATGGCACGACGCGCAGGATTATGTCGAATGGCTGACTGCGCAAACAGGCCACAAATACCGCCTGCCCAGCGAATCGGAATGGGAATATGCCGCACGCGGCGGGAGCTACTGGATGTACTGGTGGATGGATGCGAAGGATGCCGATGCGAGCGACGGGATATGGGCAAATTGCCATAATTGTGGCAGCGAATGGGATGGCGTGCGCACCGCACCCATCGGTTTGTTCCCGGCCAATGCCTTCGGCCTGCATGACATGACAGGTAACGTGCAGGAATGGACCGCTGACTGCTACCACGAAAGTTACGACGGCGCCCCGGCTGACGGGAGCGCATGGGTAAGACCGCATTGCACCCAGCGCGTGGTGCGGGGTGGAGGGTATACCAGTCCACTCGATACCCTGCGCAGCGCCAAGCGCGGGCAACTGGATCAGGATACACGACTCGACAATCTCGGTTTTCGTATCGTTCGGGAGAACTGATAGGCACAGTTGCCGGTCATGGCGGCTGGCATGTTGACAACAGACCGGCAGGCCGTAGTCTGAGCCCATGCGAGAGAGCGCTGATCGTATTCCGCTTTGCCGGCTGGATGAAATACGTGTCCCGGGCTGTCGTGGCCTTACCGTGACCTGCGATGACGGTGTGCACGAAATCCTGCTCGTGCGCAGTGCCGATGGTGTGTTCGGGTATCTCAACAGTTGTCCGCATACCGGTGCCCCGCTGGACTGGGTGCCGGGCCAGTTCCTCAACCTTGATGCCACCCATATCCAGTGCTCGACCCATGCGGCCCTGTTCAACTTCCATGACGGCGTCTGTATCGCAGGGCCGTGCCTCGGTGAGGCGCTGGCACAGGTCCCCTTGCTCGAGGATTCCGGGGCCGTGTACCTGCTGCAGCGGAAGTTACTCATACGACAGCCGTCGAACGGATCCTGATGAGCATCACCGGCCTGTTCCCGCTGTGGGCGGTACTGGGTGCGCTGCTTGCCCTGTTCGTGCCGGAATGGTTCATACCGCTGAAGCCCGCGATCGTGCTGTTGCTGGGTCTGGTGATGTTCGGTATGGGTATCACACTGTCTGGAAAGGATTTCCTTGTGGTGCTGCAACGCCCATCGTCCGTACTGCTGGGTGTGGTATTGCAATTCCTCCTGATGCCGCTTGCCGGATGGCTGTTTGCAACACTGCTCGGGCTGCCGCCGCAGTTGCTGGCCGGTCTTGTCCTGGTCGGATGCAGCCCGGGCGGTACGGCATCGAACGTGATGTGCTATCTGGCGAAGGGTGACGTAGCGCTTTCCATTACCTTGACAGTCGCCTCGACGCTGCTGGCCGTGATGGTGACACCGCTGCTGACGCAGCTGTATGCCGGTCAGGTCGTGCCTGTGCCGATGCTCGACATGCTGCTGAGTATCCTGCAGATTATCGTGCTACCGGTGGTGCTGGGAGTGCTGGTGAATCGCATTCTGCAGCGGCGCCTTGATGTGCTGCGTGGTCTCTTTAAGATAGTTTCGGTCTTCTCAATTGCCGTCATTATCGCGATTATCGTGGCGCTCGACCGCGACCAGCTGGCCCGGTTGAATCCCGGCCTTGTCGTCGCCGTGCTGTTGCACAACACGGCAGGACTGCTGGGTGGTTACTGGTTGCCGCGCTGGCTGGGGCGTGACGAGCGGGAATGCAGGACGCTGGCGATCGAGGTTGGCATGCAAAATTCCGGTCTTGCGGTGGCACTGGCCATTAAATACTTTTCTGCCACGGCCGCCCTGCCTGGCGCCCTGTTCAGTATCTGGCACAACCTGAGCGGTTCACTGGTGGCCGGATACTGGGGCAGGCGGCAAGTAGACCGCCGGTAGTTTCAGAGGTCCTTCAGGAGGCGCTGCAGCAGCACCATATAGGCATCGCAGGGACTGGCGTCTCCAGGATAGACGGTATCATCCAGCGGCTGCAGGCCTGCTGGACATACCGGTTCATGCCGGGGCTTGCCGGCGATCTTGACCGCCTCGCTAGCGGTGATGACCTTGCCGGTAGACAGCTCGTAGATAATCGCCATGCCATTCCTCCTGTTACAATCAGTAACAGGGATATCGGCATGTGCATACGGCAGTTGAGAACGGGTAAACGCGGGAGTCGGGGGAGTCACTAGGGCACTCGATTCATTCGATCTCGTCGAACGGGTTCATGTGTTCGGTCGGCCCCGTCAGTTCCAGGTCGACACCGTAGTCATCGCGCTCCAGGTCATAGGAGCCGGACCAGTCTTCGGGGGGCTCGATGCTGACGAGCTCCATCTCCTCCCAGGTATCAAAATCTATTTCCTCAACGGCGCCGTCAAAGTGCTGGATTTCGAGCGTTGCTTCATCATCATCCAGTGCGACGATTTCAAATTTGTCGCCGTTGATGGCCTGGTACCAGTCCCCTACGCGTGGTTCAAAACTCATCTCGGTACCCTCGCTGCATTCTTTGTGCACAGGTGGTCAATGGATCAGGGTGCTGCAATCTTATCTGAAGATGGTTTTTTCTTTTATAAGACTTGCCACGCAGAATGGCAAGCACATCTGTGCACGCGGTACCCGGGGACCCGGCCGCGCAGAAAAGCGCTGCATCCTTCCGTTCCCCCCCCGTGCCTGCGGGCGTTTGTGTCCTTCACAACGGTTCAATCCTGGCATGTCCCCGGTCAGTCCAGAGATTGCGCCAGCGCCGGCGGACAATCTGCATGCCGTGGGTGTATTTTCCAGATCAGGGACTGAAAAAACCATCAGAATCAAACGATTGGTTTTCCATTTCTGAGAGGCCCTTGGGTGGGTAGTTCCAGGCAGCGCATAGCGGCGCGCCTGCGCGGGGCGTCGGTTGCTGAAAATCACCTGCCGTTGGGGTAAAGTTCGCGTTTCTTTTTTCGCATCCCCGCGCAGGCGGGCAGAAAAAATATTTGTGAGGACAACAGCATGGCCGATTACAAGATTGCACCCTCCATCCTGTCAGCTGACTTTGCCCGCCTGGGTGAGGAAGTGACCCATGTGCTCGAAGCCGGTGCTGATATCGTGCATTTTGACGTGATGGACAATCATTATGTACCCAATCTGACCATCGGTCCGCTGGTGTGCGACGCGCTGCGCAAGCATGGTGTCACCGCGGATATCGATGTACATCTGATGGTCAAGCCGGTCGACCGCATCATTCCGGATTTTGCCAGTGCCGGCGCCACCTACATTACCTTTCATCCGGAGGCCAGCGAACATATCGACCGTTCGTTGTCGCTGGTGCGCGACAACGGGTGCAAATCCGGACTCGTTTTCAACCCGGCGACGCCGCTCGACCACCTGAAGTACGTGATCGACAAGGTAGACATGATCCTGCTCATGTCCGTCAATCCGGGATTCGGCGGGCAGAGTTTTATCCCCGAGGCGCTCAACAAGCTGCGGGAGGCGCGTCGAATTATCGACGACAGCGGTTACGATATCCGCCTGGAAATCGACGGTGGCGTCAAGGTGGACAACATCGGCGCCATCGCCGCCGCCGGTGCCGATACCTTTGTGGCTGGCTCGGCCATCTTCGGAGCGGATGATTACAAGGCGACCATAGCCGCGATGCGCGACGAGATAGCCAGGGCCGTGGGTTGACCGGAAAGCTTATGCGCAGGCCCGAGATGATCCTGATTGACCTTGACGGGACGCTGGTCGACAGCGTCCCGGATCTTGCATTTTGCGTGGATGCCATGTTGACACAACTGGGACGGCCGACACGAGGCGAGGCTCGCGTGCGTGACTGGGTCGGCAACGGCGTCGAACGACTGGTACGGCGCGCCCTGGTCGGGCAACTGGACGGGGAGCCGCCAGCGGCCGATTTCGAGCGTGCCTACCCGCTGTTTATGGAACTGTATGCCGAAAACACGTCAAGGCGCTCGCGCCTCTACCCGGGCATACGGGAAGGGATAGACCTGCTCAAGTCGGCCGGCTACAAGCTGGGCTGTGTCACCAACAAGGCCGCGCGCTTTACCGAGCCGTTGCTAAAGGACCTGGGTGTCTATGACGATTTCGCTATCGTTGTCAGCGGTGATACCCTGCCCAGGAAGAAACCTGACCCTGAGCCCCTGCTGTACGCCGCCGCGCATCTAGGCTGCGAACCATCATCCGCGCTCATGATAGGGGATTCGGTCAGCGATGTCGCCGCGGCGCGCGCGGCCGGCTTCCAGATCGTGTGCATGAGCTATGGCTACAATCATGGCGACGACATCCGGGAGGCGCGTCCCGATGCCGTGATCGACTCCTTGACGGAGGTATACCCGCTGCTCGAACGGGCGGCCTGAGAGATCATGCAGATCACTGGAGAGAACTATTCGGTGCAATCCGCTCGCTGCGGACGCTGGCAAGTGTCCGTCTGTGGCCGTTTGCGATCCGTATATCTCAAAGGTGAGTGTGATGACGCCTGAGCAATTCAAGACCCTGGCTGAGCAGGGATACAATCGAATTCCACTGACGCGGGAGGTACTGGCAGACCTCGATACGCCGCTCAGTACCTTCGTCAAGCTGTCCGGTGGCCCGTATACCTACCTGTTCGAGTCCGTGCATGGCGGTGAGAAATGGGGGCGCTACTCCATCATCGGCCTGCCATGCTCGACGGTGCTGCGCGTCAACGGCAACGATATCACGATCCTGAGGGACGGCGCCGTGGTCGAAACGGCGACCACGGCGGATCCACTGACATGGATCGCGGCCTTCCAGTCACGTTACCGGGTGCCCGAGTTGCCCGATCTGCCACGTTTCAACGGCGGGCTGGTGGGGTATTTCGGGTATGACACGGTGCGCTACATCGAGCCGCGGCTGGCGGCATTCGACAAGCCCGATCCGATCGGCTGCCCGGATATCCTGCTCATGGTGTCAGACGAGTTGCTGGTCTTCGACAACCTGGCGGGCACGCTGCGGCTGATCGTGCACGTCGACCCGGCGCAAGAGCAGGCGCTGGAACGAGGCCAGCGACGCCTCGATGAGCTGGTGGCCCGCCTGCACGCGGCCACGCCGGCCTATGGGCCCGGCACGACGTCGGGCGAGCCGGTCATCGAGACCGATTTCGTGTCCGGATTCACCCGCGCGGGGTTCGAGGCTGCGGTTAACCGCATAAAGGATTACATCGTCGAGGGTGATGCGATGCAGGTGGTGCTGTCGCAACGCATGACGATCCCGTTCAAGGCGGCATCGCTCAACCTGTACCGCGCATTGCGCCGGCTCAATCCATCACCTTATATGTACTACCTTGACCTGGGTGACTTCCACATTGTGGGTTCATCGCCGGAGATACTCGTGCATCTGGAGGCGGGTCAGGTGACCGTGCGTCCCATTGCCGGCACCCGGCCGCGCGGTCAGGACGCGGCGCAAGACCTGGCGCTGGAGCAGGACCTGCTGGCGGACCCCAAGGAGCTGGCAGAACATCTGATGCTCATAGACCTCGGGCGAAATGACGTCGGGCGAGTGAGCGTCGTCGGTAGTGTCAAGCTGACCGAAAAGATGGTGATCGAGCGCTATTCGCATGTCATGCATATCGTATCGAATGTGGTCGGGCAGTTGCGTCCTGAGCTTTCCGCGATGGACGTATTGCGCGCCACCTTCCCCGCCGGAACGTTGAGCGGGGCACCGAAAATCCGCGCCATGGAAATAATCGACGAGCTGGAACCGGTCAAGCGCGGCATTTACGCCGGTGCGGTTGGCTACCTGTCCTGGTCGGGCAATATGGACACGGCGATCGCGATCCGCACGGCCGTGGTCAGGGACGGCACGCTGCATATCCAGGCCGGGGCGGGCATCGTCGCCGATTCCGTACCGGCGAACGAATGGGAAGAGACCATGAACAAGGGGCGCGCGATTTTCCGCGCGGTAGCCATGGCCTGCCAGGGGCTTACCGGCACGCAGTGAAAGGCCGCCCGGGGACATGAGGTCACGGTGCGGGTGGTGATCCGGTCGCCACCCCGTATTGCCCCGGTGCAGTCGATACAGGGATAATGCGTACATGCTCCTCATGATCGATAACTACGATTCGTTCACCTATAACCTGGTGCAGTACCTGGGGGAGCTGGGCGCGGACGTCGTTGTGCATCGCAATGACCAGATTACGATCGAGCAGATTGAGCAACTGGCGCCGGAGAAGATCGTGATATCACCGGGCCCCTGCACACCGAACGAGGCCGGCATATCGGTCGATACGATCAAGAACTTTGCCGGCCGTGTGCCGATACTGGGCGTCTGCCTCGGACACCAGAGTATCGGCCAGGCATTTGGCGGACGGATCGGGCATGCACGGGCCATCATGCACGGCAAGACTTCCCTGATTCACCATGGCGATGCCGGAGTATTCCATGGCCTGCCGCAGCCGTTCGAGGCAACCCGCTATCATTCGCTGGTGATAGAGAAGGCCTCGCTGCCGGATTGCCTGGAGATCACGGCCTGGACGGATGACGCCGATGCCGGTATGGACGAGATCATGGGGGTGCGCCACAAGTCACTCGCCGTCGAGGGTGTGCAATTCCACCCCGAGTCGATCCTGACCGGCTGCGGTCACGAGTTGCTGCGCAATTTCCTCACCGCGTAGACTCACAACCCGAAAAACGGACAGATTTGATGGATTTGCCACAGGCTATCGCCGCTGTCATAGAACATAGAGACCTTGGTACGCCGGAAATGGAAACCGTCATGCGCCTGATCATGACCGGGCAGGCCACCGCGGCGCAGATCGGCGGTTTCCTGGTCGGATTGCGCATGAAGGGCGAGACGGTCGAGGAAATTGCAGCGGCCGCCAGGGTCATGCGGGAACTGGCCACCCACGTTCATGTCAGCGGCCCGCATCTGGTCGACACCTGCGGTACCGGCGGTGACGGTACCGGTACGTTCAACATATCCACTGCGAGCGCCATCGTGACGGCGGCCGCCGGCGGCCGCGTGGCCAAGCACGGCAACCGCTCGGTTTCCAGCCGTTCCGGCAGCGCGGACGTGCTGGAGGCGGCCGGTGTCAGGCTCGATCTCGATCCCGGGCAGGTGGCGGATTGCATCGACAGGGTAGGTGTCGGATTCCTGTTTGCGCCGCAACACCACGGCGCCATGAAATACGCCATCGGTCCGCGCCGGGAGATGCGCGTGCGTACACTCTTCAACCTGCTCGGACCGCTGACGAATCCTGCAGGGGCGCCGAACCAGGTTATCGGCGTGTTCAGCCCCCACTGGGTGGAACCGCTGGCGCGGGTGCTCAGGCAACTGGGCAGTGAACATGTATTGGTAGTTCACGCCGAGGATGGTCTTGATGAAATCAGTATCGCAGGACCCACGCGGATCGCTGAACTGAACGCCGGAGAGGTCACCGTTTACTCGGTATCGCCGACCGACTTTGGCATGCAGCGCGGGGACCTGGCCGCACTGGCCGTGCACGATGCACAGGAGAGCCTGGAAGTGATCAACGTCGTGTTCGAGGGCGAACCGGGACCGGCGCGGGATATCGTTGTACTGAATGCCGGGGCGGCAATCTATGCCGCCGGCGTGGCGGCAACACTGGCCGACGGCGTGGAGCGGGCCGGGGCGGCCATCAGCAGCGGCAAGGCGAGGCAGACCTTCCAGGCGCTGGTGGATGTGTCGAATGCCGTATAGTCCGTGAACGACGCGCCGGACATCCTGAGGCGCATTCTCGCGCGCAAGGCCGAGGAGATCGATGCGCGCAATCGGCGGGTCAGCCTCCAGGCGCTGGTCGAGCGTGTCGCGAGCGCCGCGCCGCCGCGCGGATTTACCGACAGCCTGCGAGGCAAACTGGCCGCCGGCCGGTCGGCAGTGATCGCGGAGATCAAGAAGGCGTCGCCCAGCCGGGGTATTTTACGGGAGGATTTCGACCCGGCACTTATCGCGGCGAGCTATGCCCGCGCGGGGGCTGCCTGCCTGTCGGTGTTGACCGACGTGGATTTTTTCAAGGGGGATGACAGCTACCTACAGCAGGCGCGTGCTGCCTGTTCGCTCCCGGTATTGCGCAAGGATTTCGTGATCGATCCCTACCAGGTTTACGAGGCGCGCGTACTTGGCGCCGACTGTATCCTGCTGATCGTCGCGGCGCTGGGCGATGCAATGCTCAGGGAGCTCTATCAACTGGCGACGCACCTGGGGATGGACGCCCTGATCGAGGTGCATGACCGGCAGGAACTTGACCGCGCCCTGGCCATCCCGGCGCCCATGATCGGCATCAACAACCGGGATCTGCGATCGTTTGAAACTCGCCTCGATGTGACGCTTGGATTCCTTGACCGGATCACCGATGGCCGGATCGTGGTAACCGAGAGCGGTATCCACACGGTGGCAGATGTTGCGTTGATGCGGGCCCGGGGCGTCAACGCCTTCCTGGTCGGTGAAGCCTTCATGCAGGCGGCGGACCCGGGGGAAAAGCTGGCCGAGCTGTTCGGTTAGACCCTATCTCATAATCCCGCGCGAGCCGCTAGCGGGTGCCGAAAACGACGACGGTCTTTCCCTTGACCGAGATGTGACCCTGTTCGCTGAGTGCCTTCAGTACGCGGCCGGCCATTTCGCGTGAGCAACCGACGATGCGCCCCAGTTCCTGGCGGGTGACCTTGATCTGCATACCGTCGGGGTGTGTCATGGCATCCGGTTCCTTGCACAGTTCCAGCAGGGTATGTGCAATACGGCCGGTGACATCGAGAAAAGCCAGGTTGCTGACCTTGCGGCTTGTCTTGCGCAGGCGAGTAGCCATCTGCGCGGTGAGTTCCAGCAGGATATCCGGATCTTCCCTGGCGATGCTGCGGAAGCGGGTGTAGCTTATCTCGGCGACTTCACACTCGCTCCGGGTCCTGATCCAGGCGCTGCGGTTGGAGTGCTCGCCGAACAGGCCCATTTCTCCGAAGAAGCCGCCGGCGTTGATATAGGCCAGCACGATCTCGTGGCCGTCCTCGTCCTCGATCAGCACGCTGACCGAGCCCTTGACGATGTAGTAAAGTACGTCCGGCTGGTCCCCGGCGTAGATGATTACGCTCTTGCTCGGATACTTGCGCCGGTGGCAATGATCGAGAAACCGTTCCACACAGGGGTTCGCAGCCCTGCCGGGAAGGATATCGTCATCCTCGTAAGGGAATGTAAGTGTTTGCATGACCACTATATCGGGTCGGCCACGTGTAGCTTTAGGTATTTTACATGCTGATAACACGGGTGGATTCTGTGATAGGCTTCGCATTTTCAAGGCTGGACAGACGGCATGAAGGCACGGGTCAAATGGGTCGAGGCGGCCACCTTTATAGGTGAGTCCGGGAGTGGCCATGCGGTGATCATGGACGGGCCGCCCGAAGGGGGTGGGCGCGACCTGGGCATCCGTCCGATGGAGATGTTGCTGCTCGGCATGGGCGGGTGCACGGCCTACGATGTCGTGCACATCCTGAAAAAGGCGCGGCAACCGGTGACGGATTGTGTGGTCGAGCTGGATGCGGAGCGCGCGGAAACCGAACCGAAGGTGTTTACCCGCATCCATGTCCACTTCGTGGTCACCGGGTTCGATTTGCCGGAAAAACAGGTTGCACGCGCCGTCGACCTGTCGGCCGGGAAGTACTGCTCGGCCTCCATCATGCTCGGCAAGGTGGTCCGGATCACCCATGATTTTGAGGTTTGTACCGCGAGGCTGGATGGCTGATGTATCGGTCAGCCGCGACTCCGGGCATGCGCCATCTCGCGTCAAATGTCCGTGACGTGGCATCTTGCGATGTCTTTCTTGTATGCCTGCCGGGCGCGACCGTTACCTGTCGGCAGTATTCCGGCAATCTCAGTTTGACGAACGGATATCGTAACCCGTGTTGCAACGCGTTGCGTACCCTGTCCGGGTCGAGACGGGCGGCGGTCCGTTCATGCCGTTTTTCTTGGACGGTTCAGGCAGGTTGTCAAACGGTACGATTTCCTAATGGTAAACGATGTTGCCATAATGGCGGCGCCGGGGAGCATCGCGATGGTGTGCGACGCTTCAGCTGCAGCGAAACGGAGGGGGCCGTCGTCAGGAGTGTCTCCCACCGGCCCATTGACTATCCCCAGAATCGGAACAGAAGCCAGGTCAATGCGTGAAATCAAGCTACACGGTTTCAACAACCTGACCAAGACACTCAGTTTTAATATCTATGATATCTGTTATGCGCGTACCCGAAGACAACGGCGTGAATACATCGAATATATCGACGAGGCCTACAATGCGGATCGCCTGACCGACATACTTTCGGACGTTGCCGACATTATCGGTGCCAACATCCTCAATATCGCCAGGCAGGACTATGAGCCGAAGGGTGCCAGTGTCACCATGCTGATTTCCGAGGAGCCTGTCACGTCGGGGCAACTTTCGAACACAGAGTCTCCGGGACCGTTGCCGGAATCGGTTGTCTCGCACCTCGACAAGAGTCATATCACGGTGCACACCTACCCGGAGAGCCATCCGGACAACGGCATCAGTACATTCCGCGCTGATATCGACGTATCGACCTGTGGCCGTATCTCCCCGCTGAAGGCGTTGAACTACCTGATCCACAGTCTCGAATCGGATATCGTGATTATGGACTACCGTGTGCGCGGTTTTACCCGTGACGTGCGCGGGCGCAAGCACTTCATCGACCACAAGATCGATTCGATCCAGAATTACCTGTCGAAGGACACGCTCGAGCATTACCAGATGATCGACGTCAACGTTTACCAGGAAAACATCTTTCATACCAAGATGCGGCTGAAGGAGTTCGACCTGGAGAATTATCTGTTCGGTGACGCCAAGGAAGATCTTACCGCTGTGGAAAGACGCCAGATACGTGCGCGTGTCAACAAGGAGATGCTCGAGATCTACTATGGCAGGAATATGCGTGGCAGGGGCGGATAGGCGGACGGCGTCGATGCCCTCGCACGGGTATTGATACGCTGCGGCGACAGGCGGTTGACTGATCGGGTGCGTGCAGGTGGTTGACGCGCACCGGGCCTGGCATCCCTGAACAGTGGCTCCATCATAGCCCCGTAAGCAGCAACAGCCTCCGTGTTGCACTGCCACCGCGACCCGGTGGGAAATCCGGGTTAGATCCGGTAGGCTGTCGTGGTCATGACGCGCGATGCCAGTGTCATCAGCTTTTTTACAGGGGCGGGCAGGTTTACTCCGCCGGCATTGATGGCGGTATCGCGGTGTTGCGCTTCGTCGATCTTCATCTGCTCGACTATCATGCGTGATTTGCGATCCCGGTCTGAGAGGCGCCGCAGGTGCCCGTCGAGGTGCCTGACCACCTGCTGTTCGGTTTCCGCCAGAAAGCCCAGGCTCAACTTGTCGCCCAGCAGTCCTGAAAACGCGCCGATTGCCAGTGATCCGGTGTACCAGAACGGATTCAGCAGACTGGTATGGCCTCCGAGTTCGTGTACGCGCTGCCGGCACCAGCTGAGATGGTCGTTTTCCTCATCGGCCGCCTGCTGCATCTGGCTGCGGGTTTCCGCGCGGCGCGCGGACAAGGCCTGCCCCTGGTAGAGTGCCTGCGCGCACACCTCGCCGGTATGATTGACCCTCATCAGATTCAGGCTTTCTGCCCGTTCAGTTACCGAGAGTTCGCCATCCGTGGCCGCTGCTGCCGGATTGGCACGTCCGGAACCCGCCGGCTCTCCGAATACCGTGCGCAGTGCCTGGTCGAGATGGCCGATGATCCGGTCGGGTAAGCTGTACTGGCGTGTATACATGGATGCCAAGATAATGGAAATTCCCTATACGGTACAAGCTCGAATTCATTACGGCGACTGGCGATCCGAGCGTCTGCCCGGAAACCCGCTTGTTTCTTGCATCCCGTGTCCTTAATCTTTTCCTGTGTCCTATTACCGTCACCATGTCTTCTTCTGCACCAACCTGCGCACGGACGGCAGAGACTGTTGCCAGCGGTTCGACGCGCAGGGCATGCGTGATTATGCCAAGCGGCGCAGCAAGGAACTGGGTCTGGCCGGACCTGGGGGAGTGCGCATCAACACGGCCGGCTGCCTGGACCGCTGTACAGAAGGACCGGTGCTGGTGGTTTACCCGCAGGCCGTCTGGTATCACTATCTGGACCACGAGGATATAGAGGAGATCATCCAGGAGCATCTCATCAACGGCCGCATTGTCGAGCGTCTGCTGATATAGCCGCTGACCGACCTCAACGGTGTACCCGGGCGTCAAAGCGGAATCGGAAGAAATATTTTAATAAATAGTCAGTTAAATATCGCACGCGGATGCGTGCGGGGTGCATCACTCTGCCTCTTGACAACATAAACGTTATATTAGAAAATACTAACACGCTGATTGGCCTGCCCCCCTATCTTGGCCGGTCAGCGCTCCTCCACCTCCCCCCAAGGAGGTCTTTACAGCGCGGCTTCCAAGCCGCGCTTTTTTTTACCTGGTAAATACACAGGGGTGTCTGAACAGCGCGCCTGCGACAGGATTGCCTGCCGCTTGAGTCCCATGCGTCATTGCCTGTCACACCGGGTACAGGGCCCACGGGGAATATTTCGCCTCGCGCACTGATGAACGGGATGTCGGGTGACCGCCGTGTGCCTTGTATGTTCGGGCCAATTTTTGTAACATCCCCGCTCTTTATTTGCGCAGTCCAGAGCATAACGATGAACACATTTACAGCCAAACCGAACGAAGTGAGTCGTGACTGGTATGTCATTGATGCAAAAGGTAAAACTCTGGGTCGGCTGGCAAGCGAGGTGGCCCGTCGCCTGCGCGGCAAGCACAAGCCGGTCTATACCCCGCATGTGGACACCGGCGACTACATCATCATCGTGAATGCCGACAAGGTGCACGTCACCGGCCGCAAGTACACCGATAAAATGTACCATCACCATACCGGCTACATCGGCAATCTCAAATCGGCCAGTTTTGCCAAGATGCAACAACGCGCACCGGGACGGGTCATCGAAATCGCCGTCAAGGGCATGCTGCCCAAGAATCCGCTGGGCCGCGCCATGTTCCGCAAGCTGAAGGTTTACAGCGGCCCGGAACACCGGCATGACGCGCAGCAGCCCCGGCCCCTCGATTTCTAGCAATAGCACGGCGGCCGCCGCCACCGATCCAGGAATACCAGAATGAGCGAAACCTATTACAGTACCGGACGACGCAAGACCTCCACCGCGCGTGTGTTCCTGCGCAAGGGCGGCGGCGGGATCACCGTCAACGACCGTCCGCTGGACCAGTATTTCGGTCGTGAAACCGCGCGCATGATCGTACGCCAGCCGCTGGAGACTACCAACATGACCGACAGCTTTGATATCAAGGTTACTGTCAAGGGCGGCGGCATGAGCGGTCAGGCGGGCGCCATCCGGCACGGCATCACCCGTGCGTTGATGGAATATGATAGCGAACTGCGCTCACCGCTGCGCCGTGCCGGCTTCGTTACCCGCGATGCACGCCAAGTCGAGCGCAAGAAGGTCGGTCTGCACAAGGCGCGCCGCGCACCACAGTATTCCAAGCGCTAGCGCATCACCGCTCGTTGGCGGATCGTCTAACGGCAGGACAGAGGACTCTGACTCCTCTAATCTAGGTTCGAATCCTAGTCCGCCAGCCAACAAACAACCCCGCCATCACGGCGGGGTTTTTTGTTGGGTGTTGGTCGATGGGTGAGAAGCTAGTCAGGTTCGACAAAATCGCCGGGAGCGATTTTGAACAGCGGAGCACAGCGACGCTGGCCCCGCAGGGGCGGAGGGCAGGATGCCCGGAGTAATCCTAGTCCGCCAGCCAACAAACAACCCCGCCATCACGGCGGGGTTTTTTGTTGGGTGTTGGTCGATGGGTGAGAAGCTAGTCAGGTTCGACAAAATCGCCGGGAGCGATTTTGAACAGCGGAGC